>Ga0310832_101353_pt1 | contig 10876 bp, 7 predicted proteins | sample WT_ome_7_FD_201303 | JGI IMG/M metagenome (GOLD analysis project Ga0310832, IMG submission 201303) | Sorghum-adapted microbial communities enriched on wild type (WT) sorghum from Joint BioEnergy Institute, Emeryville, California, United... ...
TATGTGACGACGCTCCCGGCGGCGATCCGCAAATCGTCTACGCTTTCAGGCAAGACGGAATCGATTTTGCGCGACATCGACAGGCTGGCGCTGCGCGCCGCCGACCGGCTGAGAGCCCATTTCCCCTGGGTCCGCAACATCGGGCTGGACGTCGGGATCGACCGGGACGGACGGCTTTGGATCATCGAGGCGAATTTCCGGCCGGATCTGACTTTGTTTAAGCATCTGAAAGACAAAACGATGTACCGCAACGTGGTCCGGGCCGCCCGGGGCGGCAGTTCGGGAGGCCGGCGGCGCGCTCGCCGAAGGCGTTCGTCGGGGAGCAGGGAACGCTCGCAAAGCGCCGATCCCGACCCGGTCGGCGATCACGAACTGATCGGCGATCACGAACTGATCGGCGATCACGAACTGATCAGCAATCACGAGCCGATTGGCAATCACGAGCCGGGCAGCAAACACGAACCGGCCGGCGATCGCGAACCGATAGGCGATCACGAATCGATCGGCGATCAAGAACCGATCAGCCAAACACGAACCGGCCGGCGTTAACGAATTGGCAAGCGATCACGAAGCCGCGTCCGCTCCCGCTTCGGATGCGCAATCGGCGGAGGGATTTGACCGGCTTAAGCGTGCTGGGCATCGAAAAATACGCGGCGGCCATCTCGCACGCCGATCGGCGCGTCCGTCCTTTGACACGGCCCGCGGACGAGTGGTACAGTGAAGGTAAGACAACGCGAATCCCCTCTTGAAGGGGCTTTTTTGTGAACGAGGTGACGCTTATGGCATACGATTTCGACCGCCGCATCGACCGGCGGCATACGCGTTCATACAAATGGGATCAATGCGAAAAACTGTTCGGCGATCCGGACATTTTGCCGCTCTGGGTAGCCGACATGGACTTTCACTGTCCGCCCGCAGTGCGGGAAGCGTTGGAGAAGCGGGCCGCGCTTGGCGTGTACGGGTACGCCATTCGCACCGAAGGCTACTTCCAATCGATCATCGACTGGTTCAAGCGGCGTCACGGCTGGACGATCGACCGTTCCTGGATCGTCGATTCGCCCAGCATCGTCACGACGCTCAGCCTGGCGGTGGAGCAGTTCAGCGAGCCGGGCAGCCCGGTCGTGCTGCAGACGCCGGTCTATTACCCGTTCTACGACGTCATCCGCGACAACGGGCGCGTCGTGGCGAAAAACCCGCTTCGCATCCGAAACGGCCGATTCGAGATGGATCTCGAGCAGCTCGAGCAGCTGTTCCGCGACGGGGCGAAGCTGCTGCTCCTGTGCAGCCCGCACAACCCGGGCGGGCGGGTTTGGGAGCGGGACGAGCTGCTGAAGCTCGGCGAGCTGTGCATGCGCTACGACGTCACCGTCGTTTCCGATGAAATTCATGCCGATCTGACGCTGCCGGGACATAAGCATACGCCGTTTGCCTCCTTGTCGCCGCAGCTGGCGGACAGAACGATCACCTGCCTGGCCGCTACCAAGACGTTCAACCTGCCGGGACTTCACACTTCGTTCTTCGTCGCCGCAAATCCGGCGCTGAGACGTAAGCTGGAGAAGCGGCTCCATTCGCTCAGCCTGCATATGGCCAGCCACTTCGCACAGGAAGCCGTGCAGGCGGCTTACACGGAAGGCGAAGCATGGCTCGACGAAATGCTTGCGTATGTGAACGGCAACGTGGCGTACGCCATCGACTACTTGGCCCGGCATTTGCCCCAGGTGGAGCCGATGCGGCCGCAGGGCACCTATTTGCTCTGGGTTGACTGCCGCAAGCTCGGCCTGGATCCGCAAGGGTTGAAGGAGCTTATGTACAAGCGGGCGAAAGTCGCTTTCAACGATGGCTCCATCTTCGGCGCGGAAGGCGCCGGCTGGCTGCGCATCAACCTCGCCTGCCCCCATTCCATCGTCGCCGAGGCGCTCGAGCGGTTTTGCGCGGCGGCCGCGGTTACCGAGTGACGATCCGGCCGAACCGGAATGTTCGCTCCCGTTTAAGGCCAAAAATTTTTCCAGCGCGCATTGACAAACCTACGGCGGGTTACTATAATGGGTGATAAATTCCATAACGAAAAATGTTGTGATTAGAAATAGTAGGAGCGTATGGACGACGTTTCAGAGAGCCGCCGGTCGGTGCGAGGCGGTAACGGCGGACGCTTCGAACTCGTCTATGAACAGCTGCCCGAACATGCGCAGTAGGGTAAGACGGAATTCCCCCGTTACAGGGATAGATGGTGATGGCCATCGAAAGAGATCATTTTCTGATTGAAAATGGAATTAGAGTGGTACCGCGGGGAAACCTCGTCTCTATACGGAGACGAGGTTTTTTTGTCGGCCAAAGTCCGGGTTTGGCCGGCCCCGCTTCATATACATGTGTTAATACGATTCGAGTGACAGGAGGAACCTGAACATGAACCGATCGATTATCGTACTCGATACGACGCTGCGAGACGGCGAGCAAGTGCCCGGCGCCAAGATGAACGTCCGGCAAAAAGTCGAGTTCGCCCAGCAACTGAAGCGGCTTAACGTCGATATTATCGAGGCGGGATTTCCGGCCTCGTCCGAAGGCGATTTCCAGGCGGTGCGGGAAGTGGCCCGAACCGTCGGCGACACGGTGACGGTGACAGCTCTTGCCCGGGCGGTCAAGAGCGACATCGATGCCGTATACGAAAGCGTGCGGGTGGCGCAAAATCCGCTCATCCATATCGTGCTCGGCACCTCGAACATTCACGTCGAGAAAAAGTTTAACCGCTCCAAGGAAGCGGTGCTGCAAATGGGAGTCGACGCGGTACGGTACGCCAAGTCGCTGTTGCCGCACGTCCAATATTCGACGGAGGACGCCTCGAGGTCGGACTTCGAATATTTGTGGAAAACGATCGAAGCCGTCGTCCGGGCCGGAGCGACCATCATCAACATTCCGGACACGGTCGGCTACGCCGTTCCCGAAGAATTCGGCGAGCTGGTCCGCAAAATCAACGAGCGGCTGAAAAACACGGACGATCGCGTCATCCTGAGCGTCCACTGCCATAACGATCTCGGGCTGGCGACGGCCAACACGCTCAGCGCGATCAAGAACGGCGCCGAGAAAATCGAGTGCACGATCAACGGCCTGGGCGAGCGCGCCGGCAATACGTCGCTCGAGGAAGTGGTGATGGCGCTCAAGGTGCGGGAAGCTCATTACGGGGCGACGACCCGAATCCATACGAAGGAAATTTTGCGCACGTCCCGGTTGCTCACCCATCTGACCGGACTGGACGTGCAAGTGAACAAGGCGATTACCGGCGAGAACGCCTTCGCGCATTCGTCGGGCATTCACCAGGACGGCCTGCTGAAAGACCGGCAAGTGTACGAGATCATGTCTCCCGAGGAGGTCGGGGCGGACAGCATGGAGCTGATCCTGACCGCGCGCTCCGGACGGCACGCCTTCCGCAACGCGGTCGAGCGGCTCGGCTTCGCCACGGACAATGCCGAGGACTTCGAACGGCTGTTCGCTAAGTTTTTGGCGCTCGCCGACGCCAAGAAGGAAGTGTACGACCACGACGTCTACTACCTCGTGACGCAGCACCGCTCCTCCGACGAATCGGAAGGCCATCTTTACGAACTGGAGTCGTTCCAGGTCGTTACGAACGAACGAAACCCGACCGCCACAGTCCAACTGAAAAAGGGCGCCGAGACGTTCCGCGGCAGCGCCGTTGGCGACGGCCCGATCGACGCAATGTATACCGTCATCAAGGAGCTGGTCGGACTCGACGTGGAGCTGAAAGATTACAAAATCAGCAGCCTGTCCCGGGGCAAGGAAGCGATCGGACGGGTCAACATTCGGATCGAGCATCAGGGCAAAACGTACTCCGGCCGCGCCATGGATACGGATATTATCAAGGCGAGCGCGATGGCTTTTCTGAACGGCATCAACGCCGTCCTGCTGGATACCGTAAGCAGCGAATCCGTAAGGTAAAACCGGTTCAACCGGTTCGGAAGCCAAAACGACTAGCCGGCTTGCGAATGCTCCTTAAGCCACGCCTCCATGTCGGGGCGCTCCATCGGCTTGCCGTAATAATAGCCTTGCATCAGCTCGCAGCCGATGGAGCTGAGCGCCTCGATCTGTTCCTTCCGCTCGACGCCTTCGGCAACGACGTCCAGATTGAGCTCGGACGCCATGTCGACGATCGCCCGAACGACCGCCCGCTTCGACGCGGAGCCGATCTCGCGCACGAACAGCCGATCGATTTTCAGCGTATCGAGCGGGATCCGGTCGAGGGAGCCGAGCGACGACAAGCCGGAGCCGAAGTCGTCCATCGAGATGCGCACGCCTATGCTGCGCAGTTCCGAAAATTGTTCAATGATTGCCTCTAGATCGTACAACACCTTAGACTCCGCTACTTCCAGCTCCAGCAGCTCCGGCGGCAGGCCGGTTTCATCGAGCGCGCGGCGCACCATGTCGATCAGACTTCGGCATTGGAAGACGCCCGCGGACAAATTGACCGATACCGGAAGCCGCATCAGTCCGGCGCGAATCCAGCGCAAGTTTTGCCGGCACGCCTCCGTCAGCATCCAGCGGGTCATCGGCACGGCGAGCCCCGTCTCCTCGGCGATCGGAAGAAATTCGTCCGGGGAAACGACGCCGAGCTTCGGATGCTTCCAGCGGATCAGCGCCTCGAAGCCGACGGGACGGCCGGTCCGCGCATTCCATTTCGGCTGATACACGACGAAAAACTCGTGAAGCTTCATCGCTTTGCGCAAATCTTTCTCCAGCTCCATACGGCGCACGAGATGCTTGTCCATCACATCGTCGAAGACGCAAATCTGGTTTTTGCCCGTGCTCTTGGCGCTATACATCGCCGTATCGGCAGCCTTGAGCAGCGCGAAGCGGTCCGTGCCGTGCTCGGGCGACAGGCTGATGCCGATGCTCGCCGCTATGTACAACTCGTTCTCTTGCAGCAAATACGGAACGTTGATCGCATGCAGGATGCGCTCCGCAAGCCCACGCGCCTCGGACAGCGGGCAATCCTCGCGGACGACCAGGTACTCGTCGCCGCCAATGCGGAATACGCGGCATTTGTCGTCGAGAAACGTCTGCAGCCGCCGGCCGACCTGCTGGACGAGCAAGTCTCCGACATCGTGTCCGAGCGTGTCGTTGATCGTCTTGAACCGGTCAAGGTCGATGAACAGTACGGCTGCGCCGGACAGTCTGCCGGAGCGGCGGTCGAAAAACCGGTTCATCTCGTGGCGGTTCGGCAGACCGGTCAACGAATCGCTGTAGGCAAGCTTCTCGAGGACGCGCCGGTCGTAGAGCAGCGCGGCCCACGATGCGATCAGGATGAACAGCACCGTCAGCGCGACGCCGTACAGCGGAAACACGTTCGGCTCCGCAAAGCCGGATTGTCCCGCGATAGCGGCATCGCCATTTAAGAAGCGGGTTGCCAGTATCCCGGTATCGTACATCCCGCAAATGCCGAGCCCTATTACGACGGCGGACAGCCCCTTCCACCGCTTGACGTTCGGGTCGGCGCGGAAGCGGATGAACAGCTGCACCGCCGCATAGGAAACCGCCAGGGCGACGACGGCCGACAACGTCCAATAGATCGGGTTGTAGCGAAGCAGCGAATCCGCGCACATGATGGGCATCCCCGTCACATGCGTGACGAAGAGTCCGATGCCCATGAACAATCCGCCGACAGCGAATCGGAGCCGGCCGGTCCGCTCCGAAGAAGTGATCGAGAACGCCATATAGCAGGCCGCAACGCTTGCGGCCAAGGAAAGCAGCGCCATTCCGACGTCGCAGCGAATCGGGATGACCGGGGTGAAAGCCAGCATCCCGACGAAGTGCATGGACCAGATTCCGCTTCCCATGACGAACGCTCCGGCGAACAGCCGGCTTCGGCGCGTTCGCCCTTGCGGTTGCAACAGTTTCAACGTCAAATTCAGGGCGGAATACGAGGCAAGCGCAGCGATAACGAACGAAAGCAACACGATCCAAACTTGATACGGTCCGTGCAAATGACTACCCCCACTCCGGCTGCAAGTACCCGATTTTCTAGTATAGCACGTCGGACTCGACAACTACTGAACATTTGGTCCCGGAAACGGAACCCCATGCAGACGTCGTGTGGAGACAGTTTTTATCCGATGGGCACATGATAGCCGAAAGAATGCCAGACGCCGAAATTGTCTTTGACGGACAGCCCTCTCTGCCCTCCCATCGCGGCGTCGGCATAGTAGGAATAGCTTTTGCCGACCGTAAACCGTCCCCGGTAATCGCCTGTGAACGTGACAGGCGCCGCTTCGAAGCGGATCGCGGATTCCGTCACCTGCACGGCGCGGGTCGTTGCCTTCGAGGAGCCGTAGTTCGACTCGTGCGTCTTCTGAACCTCGCTTTCCTGCTTCAGCATGTCGATGTCGCGCTGCATGGCGCGAATCGTCTCCGCGCCTGCGGCAGCTCCCCCGGAGCAGGCCGCCGGGATGCACAGCCGCTGACCGACGCGAAGCGATCGAGGATCCACTCCCGGATTCGCCTCCAAAATGCTTTCCACCGTAACCCCATAGGCTTGCGCGATCGCATACAGCGTATCTCCGGGCTGGACGATCCGCGGCGTATGGTTCGGAGGGCAAGCGGGAATGCACAGCATTTGCCCGATTTGCAAATTGTACGGATCGACGCCGGGGTTGGCCGCCATAATCCGGGCGACACTCGTCTCCAGCCGGTAAGCGATCGTATTCAGCGTATCTCCCGGCTGTACCGTATACGGGTAATGGTTGGCCGGACAAGCCCGGTAATGACCGTATAACATGAAAAAAGCCCCTTTCTCGCATCGTGTTTGTTACAGCCTATGCAAGAAATGGGCGTCTATTGCGATGAAATGTTGCCGCTAAGGATGTCCGCGGGCGGATTCCGTTCGGCCAAAGCGGCTTTACACGCAAGGCGCGCATGCCAGGACAGGCGGCGGCCGGCGCGAAGCAGCTGTATGGAACGGGCGGAGCTTTTGACCGAGCCGGTCGCCCTTCTTCACGCGCTTAGTCGACCAGCCGGTGCTGGTACCACTTTTTGCCGAGAAATCTCCAGACAAAAATCGAGCCGCGTACTCCCCATTCCAGATTCATCGCCAGCCAGACGCCGAGAACGCCCATGCCGAGCGTGATGCCGAACAGATAGCCGAGCACGATGCGAACGAGCCACATGGACAGCAGTGCGGTAATCGAAGTGAACTTCGAATCGCCCGCCGCCCGCAGCGCCGCCGGCATGACGAAGCTGATCGACCAAAGCGGAATTTGGAAGATCAGATTGACCAGCGTGACGGTAAAAATATCGCCGACAATCTCCTCCGGCGGGTGGAACAGCCCGACGATCGGTCGGAATCCCCCCGCGATGATAAGTCCCGTCAGAACGAAGCTGAGGCTGGACAGGCCGATGAACGACTTCGTGAATTTGCGCGCATCGTCGATGTTGCGCCGCCCGATACTTTGCCCGACAACCGTGACCAGCGTCAGCGACAGGGCGCTTCCGATTATTTGCGAGGCGGCGGCGAGCGAGCTGCCGATCGCGTTAACCGCCAGCGCATAGGTGCCCATGCTGACGATAAACAGCTGAGTGATCATTTTGCCGCCGTTGAAAAAAATTTGCTCCAGAGCGAGCGGCACTCCGACGTAAACTATTTTTTTCAACATCTCGAGATTAAGGCGGAACAAATCGCGAAGCGAAACGCGGAGGCTCGTCCGGAACAAAATGACGATCGCGCAGGCAGCCGCCAAATAGCGCGATACATTCAGCGCGATCACCAAGCCGTTCACGCCCATATGGAACAGATGAAGCAAAACGAAGTTCAAAATGACATACAGTCCGTTCATGAGCAGCGAAAGCGCAAGCGACACCCGCGTTCGGCCGATCCCCCGCATGACGCCGCAAACGGCGTCCACGAGCGCGATGCCGACGAAGGATGCGCTGCCGCCGACCAGGTACGTCCGGGCAATGTCCAGGACGTCCGGCGAAGCCGCTCCGTACAGCAGCTTGAGCACCGGATTGTGAAAGAAGATGATCAACAGGCTGATGCACAGCGCAACCAGGGGAACCGTGGAGACCGTGCTCGCCGCCGCGCGGGATACCATCGCTTCGTTGCCGCTTCCTTTGTACTGGGCGACGACGACCGTCCCGCCCGCGGACAAGGAGATGAACATGCCGACCAGAAGAAAATGGAGCGAGTCGGTCATGTTGACCGCGCTGACCGCCGCCACGCCCGACGAGCTGATCATCGCGGTATTGATCAGACCGAGGGAGATCAGAAACGCCTGGTCGACCAAAATCGGCAAAAACAGCGAAACGATTTGGCGGTAGTGGATCGATTCCCCAGACAGCAGTCTGTCGAGCAAGCCGGTTTTTTTCACGGCCGTTTGCGGTTGAGCCAATAGGATCACTTTCTTTGCGTCGGAATGGTTGGCAAGCAAGAAAAAACCTATCGGCTTCGGCCAATAGGATCAACAACAAGAACAAACGACGCTCTGCAAAATCCCGTTTCCGGGTTCGCCGCGTCGCCCCTAATTGTAGCTCAATCGCCCATCATGCGCAAGGCAAACGTTTTTCCTGTATTTGGGCTCGCCATTACAACGCCTCCCGGATCGAATCGGCCGGCGGTTCCTGCTCCACCGTCCCGTCTTCCAGCCGAATCCACGAGCGGAACGTCGTCGCCTTTTCGTCCAGACGGATCACCCGTGCTCCTCTTTGAAAGTTTTCTTTCCCGTACGTGTTGAAGCCGGTCGCCCTGCCGTAATGGAGGCGGATGCCGTGCAGCTCGCCCCAGTAGTCGTTCACGTGATCGTGGCCGGCGAAGACGCCGCGAACATCGCCCATTTCCACAAAGGACGCGAACAACCCGGAATTGATCTTCGGGGAGCAGACCGGCTCGTATTTGTGCCCCCGGCATGCCCCCCGGTTCCATACTTCGTCGTATTCGGGCAACGGAATATGGAGAAAAGCGAGCGCCGGCAGCGGTGTCCCGCCGTTCTCGGCCGCAAGTCGTGCGGACTGCTTTCGATACCATTTGATCTGGTCGTGCGTCACCCATGCATAACCGCCCGGCGGCTCATCCGCGGTGCCTCCCGAATCGATGAAATAAAGCGCCGCCAGCGGCTGAAGCGTCTTCGGGTCCCGGATGCGGACGACATAATTGCCCATACGGTCCCCGAGCTCGGGTCCACGTTCGACCAGCGAATGTTTGCTCTCCTGCATCACTTGCAGCAACTCTTCTTTCGAGCCGCCGAATTCGGTATCATGGTTGCCGAATACGGCCGCCCAGGCAATTCCGCGTTCCTCTACGGCGCGTACGGCGCTTCGGTACGAATGCGCCCGATTGCGGCAATGGCCGCCCTCGATGACGTCCCCCGTGAAGACGACGAGGTCCGGCTTTTCCCATTCCAGCACGCGTTCCATCAGCGCTTCCGAGCGCAAATCTTCGGGCTCTCCGTTTTTCCAATGCACATCGGTAAATTGCACGATCGTCAAAGACCCGTCTTCTCGAATCGGCAAATCTCTCATGCCAAGCCTCTCCCTCCCGTACGGCCTCCAGGCGGACCGGCGCTTCGAACCCAGTCCGAAGCGCGGTTCATTCCCTCTCATCGTACCACGTTCGGGATGCGCGCACCATATCAAATCGGCACGATCATATACGTCTCTCCCGCGACCGTCGGCAGCTCGATCAGGCCGCCGTCCCGATTCGCCGGAACTTCGCTCCCGTCGGGGCCGATGACCCGAATCGGCGGCTCTGCGTGCAGGCGCAAGATCGACCCGAAGCCGGACGTGACGGTGGCCTGCGTCAGCCGTCCGAATTTCCACTCCAGGTCGAACGTAAAGCCTCCTCTCGCGCGGAGCCCCGACACGCTTCCTTCCGCCCACGCCTTGGGCAGCGCCGGCAGCAGGCGAATGCGGTCGAGATGGCTTTGCAGCAACATCTCGGCAATGCCGGCGATCGCCCCGAAGTTGCCGTCGATCTGGAACGGCGGATGGTTATCGAACAAATTCGGCAGCGTCGACTGCTTCAGCAGCTCCATCGTATGGACGTACGCTTCTTCCCCATCCAGCAGGCGGGCCCAAAAGTTGATAATCCAGGCGCGGCTCCAGCCGGTATGGCCGCCGCCGTTTTCCAGCCTGCGGCGGAGCGTCGTTTTGGCGGCTTCCGCCAGCGCCGGCGTCGCGTCCGGACTGATCGTCGTGCCCGGATGGAGGGCGAACAGATGGGAGATGTGCCGGTGTCCCGGTTCCGGCTCCTCATAATCTTCGAGCCATTCCTGCAGTTGGCCGTGCCGGCCGATTTTCATCCTCGGCAGCCGCGCCATCGCGTCTTCCCACTTTTTGCGGTCCGATTCGTCCGTGTTCAAAATCTCGCTTGCCCGAATGCAAGCGCCGAACAGCTCCGTCAAAATCTGCGTATCCATCGCGGGCCCGTAGCACAGCGTTCCGACTTCGCCGTTTGGCAGCCGGTACCGGTTTTCCGGCGACAAGGACGGATTCGTCACCAAATACCCTTCGGGACTTTCGACGAGGAAGTCGAGGAAAAATTGGGCCGCTTCCTTCAGCGTGTCGTACGCCCGGCGCAAAAACGTCTCATCCGGGGCGAACCGGTAATGGTCCCACATATGAAGCGTGAGCCATGCCGCCCCCATCACCCATTGGGTGGCCGGCCCATAAATGTCCTGCGGAGCGGTATCGGCCCAAATATCGGTGTTGTGGTGGGCGACGAATCCGCGGCAGCCGTACATCGACTGCGCCGTAACGCGGCCGTTCTCCCTCATCCGTTCGATCAGCTCGAACAGCGGCTCGTGGCATTCGGCCATGTTGCAGCTTTCCGCAGGCCAATAATTCATCTGCGTGTTGATGTTGATCGTATATTTGCTGTCCC
>Ga0310832_101355_pt1 | contig 10870 bp, 3 predicted proteins | sample WT_ome_7_FD_201303 | JGI IMG/M metagenome (GOLD analysis project Ga0310832, IMG submission 201303) | Sorghum-adapted microbial communities enriched on wild type (WT) sorghum from Joint BioEnergy Institute, Emeryville, California, United... ...
ATTATAGGCTCCCCCATTCGTAATAAAGGTAACGGTATGGGATACCGTATTCATCAGGATTAAGCCTGCCATACCCGCGGTCATGATGGGATATTTGCGACTCAGAAGCGAAGCGATCGGAAAAGCGAACCAGAACAACGAAATGTTTACCGCTGCGAAAAAGATCGCTCCGGGAGTCACCCCAATGAAATCTGAAAAGCTCGCTGGGAATGCATACAGCGTGCCAGTCAAATCGATCCCGTATTCCTCGACGTTGTGAAGCAGATAGCTGACCGTTATCAACCACGCTAGCCACGTCGGGTCTTTCCATCTGGATGTTGTCGGATCATTTCTTAAAAGATCGGTTGCAAAAAGCAGAATCAGCAATACAACGGCAAATCCCAACCCCACCCAAGGCCAAACCTGATAATACCAAGCGATCTGATTGTCGAACATACAATCCTCTCCCTTAGGCAAAATCATACATTTTTTCACACTGTAGCGTTGGAAAACGCTTCTAATCATTCGTTGATACCTATAAAGTAACACAGCCGCATCCATTTTGTCTGCGGTATGGCTGGCATTGCATCTATGCGATGGAGCATGGTGCGTCATCGGTTGTCGGTGTCGATCTTTCTCGAAAAATGCTCGAGGTGGCCAAAGCCAAAACACCTTTCCCCGAAGTGGAATATCGATGCTGCGCGATGGAGGACGTGGAGTTTCCGGAAGAGAGTTTCGATGTAATCTTAAGTTCACTTGCCATTCATTATGTAGAGGATTACGAAACGCTAGTAAAAAAGATTTACAGCATGCTGAAGCCGGGCGGCAGCCTCGCTTTTACGGTTGAACATCCTGTTTTTACCGCCCATGGAGCCCAGGACTGGCATTATGATGAAAAAGGCGAAATTCTGCATTTCCCCGTGGACAACTACTATGACGAGGGCAAGCGGGCCACTCTTTTTTTGGGTGAGCAAGTCATCAAATTTCATTTCGAAGTGAAATTGCCAGAGTTGCCGCCGCCGGGATATAATGAACCCGTCACCGCCGGGAATCGGCGACAAAAGGTATGTTGCATAATATCGGGCACGCGAAGGGGCTTTCCGTAGGCGTGCGCAGGAGGCAAGCCAAATGATTCGCGTGTTGCTCGTGGATGATGAAGAAGATGCGCTCAATCTATTGGAGATTTTGCTCCATCGAATCGGGGATGTGAAAGTCGTCGGCAGGTATGTCAATCCGGCTCAAGCCATTGAAGCTTTGAGCGCAACGCCTGTGGACGCCGTATTTCTGGATAACGAGATGCCGGGGATGACAGGCATGGAGGCGGCAAGGAAAATGAGGGAAATCCGGCCGCAAGTGCCGATTGTGTTTACGACGGCGCATCCGGAGTATGCCGTGGAAGCGTTTGAAATTCAATCGACCGACTACTTGCTGAAACCGTTTACATTAAACCGGCTCCAAAGTGCCGTAACGCGCATCCGGCAGGCGGCAGCCACGGTTTCGGACCGTACGGACGTTGTGATCCGGTGCATGGGGGGCTTTTCCATAGCGCTTCCGAATGACGCGAACCGGCAGCTTCCGTGGAAGACGAACAAGGAAAAGGAGATTTGCGCTTTTTTGGTTCATCACGCGGAGAAGCGTGTGGATACTACGCTCATCATTGAGTCGGTTTGGCCGAGGTACGACCTGAAAAAGGCGAAGACATATCTGTATACTTGCCTGTCCTACTTGCGCAAAACCTTTCAGGACCACGACCTTCCGATAAGGGTGGAAAAGTCCGGGAACGGCTTCGCCATCCGGTTGAACGGGGCGGAGGCCGATGTGACGGCGATCGAACCGTTGCTGGATGACATGTTGTCGGCGGAAAATCCGGATGAGCGGTTGTACGGCAAGATCAACGGTTTGTACAAAGGCGAATATATGGAGGGCTGTGATTATCCCTGGGCGGTATTCAAGCGAGAGGCGATCAAGACGAAATATGCTCGCGCGCTGCGCCACATGCACCTTCTGTTTCTTCGGCGGGGGGACGCGGCGCTTGCCGAGGACTGTTTGCGGCGCGTCCTTGCGATCGCGCCGGATTCCGAGGCGGACGGCCGTAAGCTGATCCAACTGCATCTGGAAGCAGGAAACCGAAGCGAAGCGCTGCGCGTCTATCGGCAGCTGGAGCAAGTCATTCGCGAACAGCTCGGAGTCGAGCTGGAAGAGGAGACGTTAACCTTGTACAGGCAAATGGGATGGCCGGGATGAACGGGCGATGAAATTCAAATGGGCCGCGGCGGCGGTAACACTGGCGATATTGGCAGCGACATACGGATTGTTTCTTGTTGGGTTTTCCCAGGGCGGAAAGCATACGCCGAAAGCGGAGAACGGATTTCTCGATTTGACCGCATGGCCGTTTGCGGATAATGGCGCCGTCCCATTGGATGGCGAATGGGAGTTTTACCCGGATCAGCTTCTTGATGCGGAGCATTTCGCACTCGCTTCCGCAAAGGGGGGGGCTCCTCCGCCGGAACGCATCGAAGTGCCGGGATCGTGGTCGGGCCGTATGCCGACGCTCGGCATGGCGACCTACCGTTTGCAAGTCAAAGTCGGCGATCCGACAGCCGTATACGGGCTAAAAACGGCTTCGATTCAAATGTCCAACCGCATCCTCGTCAACGGCCAGGTCGTGGGCCAAAGCGGGATTCCGGCGGAGAGACAACACGATGTAGCGGTGAACCGGCCTTATGCCAGTTTTTTCACGCTGAAGCCCGGATGGAACGAAATCATTGTGCAGACGGCCAATCATGAATTTCCCGCCAGCAGCGGCGTGGTGGAATCGATTTATTTGGGACCATCCGCGCAAATTTCCGGTCTCCGCGACAAGGCGCTCACCCACGATTGGATTGCGGTGACCGCTTTCCTGATCATGGGGCTTTATTTCATCGGGCTGTATTCGCAGCGCAAGCACGATGTGTCCCTGCTCGTGTTGGGCATGGTGTGCGTGTGTTTCGCCCTGTTTACCAGCACGCGCGGGGAAAGAGTGCTGTTTGCGGTGTTCGGCTACATTCCGTTTTGGCTTTATCTTCGCGTTCAGATGATTTCGGCGATCGGCGGGGGACTGGGGTTGATCCTGTATGTGTATACGGCGTTTCGCCCGTTTTGCTCAAGGGGGCTGATTCGATTCGGCGTAGCCGCCGGGGCGGCGCTGGCGATCTGGGCGCTTTTCTTGATTCCCCGGTACGCGACCGATTGGTATCGGCAACTGGTCACCGTTTACGCCACCCTTTCGCCGTTGTATGCGGTTTATGTGTTTGTTTTGGCGGCGTTCCGCAAAGTGGAGGGAAGTCTGTATTTAACCGTTGCCGCTGTCGCGCTGAACGTCTATGTGCTCATGCAAAACGTGAACGTTTACTTCGCCGTCCCGGTCGATTCGCTGCCGCCGTTCGAGCCGTTCGTGCTGCTGTTGATGCTGGCTTTGCTCATGTCGCTGCGGTTCTCCAACGCGTTTAAGAAAATCGAGGAGCTTTCCGTTCAATTGCTGAGATCGGACAAGCTGAAGGACGAGTTTCTGGCGAGAACGTCGCATGAGTTCAAGTCGCCGATGCACGGTATCATGCACATCTCCAGGTCGCTGCTGGAAGATACCCGTCATCCGCCGACGGCGGAGCAGCGGGAGAAGCTTCATTTGGTCATGAGCATCACCGGCAGGCTTTCACAACTGGTTTATGATATTCTCGATTTTTCCAAATTGAAGCAAGGCGAATTGGCCATCGATCCGGCGCCTGTGGATGTCCGCTCCGCTGTCGAGACGCAGGTGCGCATCTATTCGTTTCTGTGCGAGGACCGCAATACCCGGCTCATGAACCTCGTCCCTGATGGACTGCCCTTTGCGCTTGCGGATGAAAGCCGACTGAGCCAGATCATCGGCAATCTGCTCGATAATGCGGTGAAGGCTACGAAAAACGGGAGCATTGTCGTAGCCGCGGCGGAAAAAGACGGCATGATCGAAATTTCGGTCAGCGACACCGGCGAAGGAATGGATGCGCAAAACATCCCGCACATCTTCGAAGCGTTCCAGACGTTCGACGAGACGAAGGAAAATCGGGGCTTCGGGCTTGGTCTGCCCATCGTCAAGCAGCTGGTTGAATTGCAGCATGGCAATATATCGGTTTCTTCGGTCAAGGGCGTCGGCACGACGTTCACCTTCACATTGCCCATCGCAAGCGGCGGCGAAATCGGCGGGAGAGCGCAGACGGCTTCCGGAAGAGCGGAGCTTCCGGTCAAAACGCCGGAGTATGTGTTGAAGACCCCGTATTATTTGAACCAAAAGGGAAAGCACACGATTTTGATCGTGGACGATCAGTTTTTGAATTTAAAAGTGCTGATGGATGCGCTGCAGCCCCTTGGCTACAACGTGATTGCCGTCCAAAACGGCTTCGAGGCGATGGAGCAGATCGGCGGACCGAACAAGATCGATCTGGTTGTTCTCGATCTGATGATGCCGGGCTTATCGGGGTACGAAGTATGCCAGGAAATCCGCAAAACGTATACGCTGCCGGAGCTGCCCGTGCTGATGGTGACAGCCGCTATCGGCCCGCAGGATAAGGTGGCGGCGTTCGAGGCGGGGGCGAACGATTTTTTGCCGAAGCCGTTCGACCTGGCGGAACTGAAGGCGAGAATCGGCGGTTTGCTGGCGCTTAAAGATTCGCTGGCCAAAGCGGTCGATCTGGAAGTGGCGTTTTTGCAATCGCAAATCAAGCCGCATTTTTTGTACAATGTGCTAAACAGCATTGTCGCTTCCAGCTATACGGATGTCGAACGATCACGAAAATTGACGGCGGATCTGGCCGATTATTTGCGCGGCAGCTTCCGGTTCAGTCATACGGAGAAGCGGATTTCCTTCGAGGAAGAGTTCGGGTTGATCCGGACGTACGTGGAGATTGAAAAAGCGCGGTTCAAGGACCGCTTGCGATTCGAATACGACATTGCGGAAGGAATGTTCCTCGTGAACCTTCCGCCCCTGTTGATCCAGCCTCTGGTGGAAAATGCGATCCGGCACGGGATCAGCCATCGGATTGGAGGCGGAAAAGTCAAATTGACGGCTTATCAAGCGGAAGGCGAATACCGCTTTGTCATTGAGGATGACGGCGTCGGATTCGACAGCGAACTGGCGCTGCATCAGCCGGAGGCCAAGCCGGGCCGGCGCCAGGGCGTCGGTCTGCTCAACATCAACAAACGGCTGAAATATGAATACGGCACGGGACTGCAAATGGAAAGCGCGCCGGGGCAAGGAACGAAAGTGACGGTGCGGATTCCGGCGGAGCCGGCGTGAACCGGCGGAAAGGTTATCTTTGCTCATGCTGCAAGAGGCATGGCAAGATAACCTTTTTTGCTTTGGATGGCAAAATGCTCTTTAAGCTTTTTTTAAGGTGGAATTTTGTATGATGTTCTCGGAAAATGTCGAATTCAGGAGGAAGTGAACAGAATTGATCACAGCGGCACGCTTCAAACGATTATTATGTCGAATTCTCGTTGCCACTTTGATGGCAGGGACTTTACCCGTTATCGGTCTCGAAAGCAGCCCGGTGTCGGCCAGCGGCTCCTATACGGTGACCTATGACGGAAACGGCCATGACGGCGGGAACGTTCCGGTCGACATGACGAGTTACGGACAGGGGGACGCGGTTCTCGTACATGACAACAGCAACGGCTTGACGAAAGAAGGATTTCAGTTCGGCGGCTGGAATACCGCTGCGAACGGAAGCGGGACGGACTATCTCCCGGGACAAACCCTTACCATGGGCACACAGAACGTAACGCTGTATGCCAAGTGGACCCATGCGTCGACGAACTGGACAGACCGGTCCTCGGTTTCGAGCAATTTCAACGATATGGTTTATAGCGACGGCGTCTTTTACGCGGTTGGAAAATCCGGATTGATCGCTTCTTCCGTCGACGGTACGATCTGGACGAAACAGACGAGCGTGACCGCCAAAGATTTGTACGGCATCACGAGCGGAGACGGCAAGCTGGTCGCCGTCGGGGCGAACGGGACGATTTTGGTTTCCGCCAATGGAGAGGATTGGTCCTACCGCCCGAGCGGTACGGCGAAAACGCTGCGGGGGATCGCTTACGGCAACGGCCTGTATTTGGCCGTAGGGGATGGCGGAACGATCGTCGCATCCCGGAATGGTTCCTACTGGACCCCTGTTGCCAGCGGCACGACGATGCAATTGAACGATATCACCTATGCAAGCGGGAAATTCATCGCGGTTGGCAATCTGGGGACGATTTTGACATCGTCTGACGGGCAAGCATGGACCGCACGGGATTCCGGCGTCATGAACGATTTTCTTAGCATCGCCGCGGGAGGCGGCAGGATCGTGGCTGTCGGATTGCTGGGGACGGTGGTGACTTCCGACGACGGTACGTCCTGGACGAAACGAGTGAGCGGCATTTTCAGCGAACTGAGCGATATTACTTATGGCAACGGCTTGTTTATAGCCGTCGGGTCCTTGTTCACGGAAATCAATTATTCGGCAGACGGGATTTCGTGGACATCGGTATCGGTCGATTTTTCTGTCCGGAAAGGAGTTGCTTACGGCAACGGTTTGTTTGTCGTTGTCGGAGATTCGGGCATTGCGACGTCCGCGAATGGGACGATCTGGGCCAAATACCAGCATCCAAGCTTCAATGGCATGGCTTACGGAAACGGCAAGTTTGTCGCTGCAGGGGCAGGCGGCGCCATTTATTCCTCCGAACATGGAGCCAAATGGAAGAAGATGACCAGCAACACGACAAATGAACTTCGCGGCATCACCTATGGCGGCGGACTTTACGTTGCGGTCGGCGATGCCGGCACCATTCTCACATCAAGCGACGGGGCGGACTGGACCGTCCGGACAAGTCCCACATCGAACAGACTCAACGGTGTCGCCTATGGCAACGGCAAATTCGTGGCGGTCGGCGAGTCCGGCACGGTAGTTTATTCCGTGTACGGCGGCGTCGACTGGACATTGGCAGACACCGGATTCCCGGACCTGAATATGCGCGCAGTGGCTTACGGATTGGGGCAATTCGCGGCTGTCGGTCCTGCCGGCATTTACTCCTCTTCCGACGGGGAGAATTGGAGCGAAAGCGCCGTTACCGGCGTTGAGCTTTTCAGTATTGCGGCAAGCGACACGATGCTTGTTGCGGCGGGGCTCAGCACGGAAGGAGATGCGACACTGAACGTCTATACGTCCGGTGACGGCTCCAACTGGATTCGAAGCGGCAGCGGAGTTCCCCAACCCATCAATGGCGCCGCATATGACAATGGAACTTTTGTGCTTGTCGGCAACGGCGGTGTCATCAGAACTTCAAAAGACGGAAGCAGCTATACGGGCGTTACATCCGGGCTCTCGGCTTCGGCCGCCCTGCGAGCGGTCGCCGGCGGAAACGGCACGTTCGTCGCCGCGGGCCTGTCGGGAGCGATGGCGCAAACCCGGACAGCAGCGCCTGCCAACTACGCGATTCATTTCCATGAAAACGGCGGGGATACGAAAGCGAGCCCCGCGTTCATGATGCTGTCACCGGGCGAAACCATCGGCGTCTTGCCGACTCCGCCGAGCAGGTCGGGATACGCCTTCGCCGGATGGAATACGAAATCGGACGGCTCGGGCATTGCGCTGAATGAGTCGTACGTCATGGCGGCGGATACGGTCGCATATGCGCAATGGGTGACGGTGCCGTCCGCACCGGCGAATTTGACCGGCACCGCAAAGGTTGGCGAAGTGGACTTAAGCTGGGATGCCGTAGCCGGAGCGGAGCATTATGCGGTGTACCGGTATGAAGGGGAAGCGGCGCCGGCCGATCCGGGCGAATGGGTGCTTGTGCAAGACCATATCGCGGCGACCGCGTACACGGTGACCGGACTGACGGACGGAAAAACTTATGCATTCGCGGTGAAGGCAACCAATGCGGCGGGAACGAGCGGTTACTCCGAAGCGGCGACAGCGACGCCGGGCGGGAAAGGGACAGCGGATGACCCGTACATCATCACGACCGCGCAGCGGCTGAACGAAGTAAGAGAGCATTTGGACGCCCATTATGTGCTGGCTAGTGACATCGATTTGTCCGGCTACGGCGATTGGATGCCGATCGGCATGAACACGACCCCGTTCACAGGACATTTTGACGGAAATGGCCACACGATTTCAGGAATGAAGGTCGTCTATAGCTTGGGCGGAGAAGGCGGTTTGTTCGGGGCAATCGGTTCCGGAGGGAAAGTCCAAAACCTGGTACTGTCGAATGTAAACATCTCGATGCCCGAAGCGATCGGTCCCGTTGGAGCTTTGGCCGGCCAGCTGGAAGGCGAGGCGGCCCAAATCCGGGTAACGGGGGGAACCGTCACAGGGAATTCCAGCGTGGGCGGGCTAGTCGGGACCGCTTCCGGCGGGGCTGTCATCACGGCAAGCTGCGCCGGCGTGAAAGTGGAAGGCACTTTATTTATCACCGGAGGTCTCGTCGGATTTTTGCAGAATGCTTGGGTAAATGCGTCTTGTTCGACGGGTGAGGTCAGCGGCAATGCGTACGTCGGCGGATTGGCCGGGTCGATTGAAGCGAGTGTGGTGACCGACAGCTACGCCACCGGTCCGGTATCGGGGCATTTTACGGTCGGCGGATTGATTGGCGGAGTATTGTACAATGTCGAGACAGGGGAGGCCACTTCCACCCTTGAGCGCGCATATGCCGCGGGAAAAGTCGAAAATCTTTCGCTCGCATCCGCCAGCGGGCTGATCGGCGCAAACACCGCCCCGATCAACCTGAATTCCGTTTATTACGACAAGGACATGACGGGCCAGTCCGATACGGAGGAATTTTCCGGCACGCCGCTTGCGCATGAAGAGATGGGCAAAGAGGCTTCGTTTGCGGGCTGGAATTTTGATACGCTCTGGCATTTGGACAGCCGGATCGGCACACCGGCTTTTCTGCGGGATGACAACTTGGCGCCTGTGATGAGCGGCGTGAACCTATCGAACGAAGCGCCCGATAAAGTTGTTGTTTATTTCTCCGAGCAAATTGAAGCGGATGACGCCGCGCTGGAGCGGTTCACGGTTTCGGTGAACGGCAGCGAAGCTCCCGTTGCCGGGAAGCAGTTGAACGGAAAGGAGCTGACCCTGACGCTGGGGCAGCCGGTTTTGAGCGGCCAGGAGGTTCAGGTCGCCTATGCGGAAGGCGATCCGGCGGATCCCGCCGTTACCGACAAGAAGCAAAACCGGATGGCCTCGCAGACGATTCAGGCGGTCAACGGCGTGGAGCCAATTCTGGTGTCGATCGTGTCTTTCGCCCCGGCGGACAACGCCACGGGAGTTGCGGCGGACCAAAAGCTCGTGCTGACGTTTAACGAAACGGTTGAAGCGATGCCGGGAAAATATATCTACCTGATGACCGAAGGGGACGCCGTTGCCGAAAAAATCGAGGCGAGCTCTTCCCAGGTGCAGGTAGCGGATCATGTGGTGACCATTACGCCCGCTTCCGGTCTGCTGCCATTGAGAGGATATTACGTGCTGATCGATGACGGCGCGTTCCGGCATTCGGCGGACGATGTGCACGGCGGCCTATCGAATCCGGCAATGTGGAACTTCATGACGGCGCCGGACCCGACAGCCCAATGGGTCCTCGTGGGCCCGCCGGGCATGACCGAGGGCAAAGCAAGTTCGCCGGTGCTGAAGGCCGGCGCGGATGGCACGTTGTATGTGCTGTTCCGGGACGAAGCGCATGGCGGCAAGGCGACGGTCATGAAGCTGGGACCGAACGACGCGCAGTGGACGCTGGTCGGCAGCGCCGGTTTTTCGCCGGGGGCGGTCGGCGCTCCGTCGCTTCTGGTAGACGGCGATGTGCTGTATGCCGCATTTGGCGTAGTTGATCCAAACAACCTTGCTTCTGTTCATGTGATGAAATACGAACTGGGCGGTACGGAAGACTGGACGCCGGCGGGAGAATCCATCGCGATCGGCTATACGGACCCGGAATTGCTGGCGGATCAGGATAGCGCCCCGTTTCTTCTCGCGTACAACGGCGATGTTTATATCGCTTACCGCGACGGTACCGTATCCGGAACCATGACGGTGAGGAAGTGGAGCGAAAGCGGCCATTGGGAAACGGTTGGCGATGCCGGCTTCTCTGCGGGCGATATTTACGATCCTTCCTTGGCGGTCCTGGACGGTACGCTGTATGCCGGCTTCACGGATTATACGTTCGATGCGGGCTACGGCGCTACCGTCATGAAGTTCGATCCCGCATCCGGAAGCTGGCAGCCGGTTGGCAGCCGCGGATTCACATCCGGCATCGCCTTCGACACCTCCCTCGTATCGGACGGGAAACGGCTCGTTGTCGCTTATGAAAATAGGGACCATCAAGCATCCGCCATGGCGTTCGACCTCGAGAAAGGGGAATGGGTAACGGCCGGAGACGGTTTCTCGGCCGATCAAGCATTTGGCATGGCTGCCGCGGCTGAAAACGGCGGGTTGTACGCCGCCTACCAGGACTCGGGGCTTAGTGGCCGCGTTGCCGTGAAGAAATATGCGGTCAGCGGATGGGTTGCGGTTGGGACTTTAGGGTTTACGCCGGGCCAAGCCTACAATCCGTCCTTGATTGTCCATGACGGCATCCCCTACGTGGCCTATGAGGATCGCACTTCAGGCGGCAAACTGTCCGTCATGAAGTATGGAGCGTTCACATCGGCAAACAGCACGATCAGCCCGGAAGCGGCAACGTTCGATAAGAACGCGGCAAACCCGGGGGCAGGCCAATACGCGGATGTAACGGTAACGATAGCGCTGAACGGCAATACGCTGTACAGCATCTCGAATGGCGGCGCGCCGCTGGCCGGAGGCACGGATTACAAGGTGGCCGGCAATACGGTTACGAT
>Ga0310832_101357_pt1 | contig 10864 bp, 10 predicted proteins | sample WT_ome_7_FD_201303 | JGI IMG/M metagenome (GOLD analysis project Ga0310832, IMG submission 201303) | Sorghum-adapted microbial communities enriched on wild type (WT) sorghum from Joint BioEnergy Institute, Emeryville, California, United... ...
ATAGATCAAAATGACCGGTAGCGCCCCCATCACAAGGAAAGCGCCGATGGCCCCGTAGTTCACGGAATATTGGCTGACGAACGTATATACCCCAAACGGCAGCGTCTTCAGTCGCTCCGACGAAATGAACGTAGCGGCCAAGATATATTCGTTCCAAATCGTGATAAACGTTAAAATACAAACCGTCATCATCGGCGGAACGGACACCGGCAAAATAATGCTGCGGAATATCCGATAAATGCTCGCTCCGTCGATAAACGCTGATTCCTCGATTTCCGCCGGAATGCTCTTCATAAACCCGCTAAGGATAAAGACCGAGATCGGAGTGGAAAAAGCGATATACGGCAAAATCAGCGACAGATGCGTGTTGAGAATATCAACGTTCTTGAAAATCACCATCAACGGCAACAGCGTAGCCTGCATTGGAATCATCATCCCCATCAAAAAGACGGTCATGACCATGTTCCCATACCGCCAGCGAAACCGCGAAATCGCATACGCCACCATCGAGCTGAACAGGATGACGCAGATCATGGTGATCCCGGTAACGATCACGCTGTTCGATAAATATTTCAAATAGCTCCCCGACTCGTAAGCGTCTTTGTAGTTGTGCCACTGCAGCTCTTTCGGCAAGGCGAAGAAGCTTCCGCCCATGATCTCCTCATTCGTCTTCAAGGAATACAGCAGCAGCCACAACAGCGGGTACAGCTGAGTAACGACCGGAATCGCAAACAGCACGTAGACGATTCCTTTTTTGACTTTTCGCATGAACCTCGCCTCCTTTGCTAGCTGTATTTGCGCTCAAGCTTGTTGAAGATGGAATTGATGATCGCCGTGCATGTGAGGCACAACAGAACCAGGAACGTAGCAATCGCGCTGCCGTACCCGTATTTCAAAGACAGGAACGAGCTGTTGTACATATGCGTGGAGATGACGTCGGTGGCGTGCGCGGGTCCGCCGGCCGTCATGACCATCACAAGGTCGAACGCCTGCAACGAGCCGATAAACGCCAGGACGATCGATATTTTAAAGATCGGGACGATCAGCGGCATCGTGATGTAGCGGTCTGCTTTGAACCCTTCTGCCCCGTCGATTTTTGCAGCTTCATAGATTTCATCCGGAATGTTCTGCACCCCGGTATATTGAATGAGCAAATGATAGCCGAAATACTGCCACAGCGACACGAAATACAGACTGTACATCGCGATTTTCGGCTCGGTCAGCCAGTTATGCGTCCAGCTGTCCAGACCCAGGGCGATAAGCACGCCGTTCAGCATGCCGCCCATCGAGGTCGGGTTATAGATCGTTTTCCAGAGTTGTCCGATGATCACAACCGATAAAATGACCGGCGTAAAATAGATCGACGCCAGCGTGTTCCCCTTTTTCAAATAACGGCTAAGCAAAATCGCAAAAAACAAGCAAAGCGGAATCTCCAGCATGGAGGCTACCGCATAAAGCAGCGTTCTCCGGACCGACGGCCAGAAGACCGGATCGTTCCAGAACATATCTCGGAAATTGGACAGTCCCGTGAACTTCGGGGTGGTGATCCCGTCCCAGTTGAGCAGGCTGGTCCCAAACGATACGAGTATCGGAACAAACACCAAGCACACATACAACAACAGACAAGGCAATACGAAGACGGCTATTGTGCGTGCGGGCACCTTCAGTACTTTCATCTCTCCGCCCCCCAATAGAAATGCGATGCGAAGAAGCGCTTTAGCACGAATGCTTACAAGGGCTACTTCGCATCGATGGAAAGGTAACTATTTTTAGAAGATCAGGTATGGTTATTGGCTCAAGGAATTACTGCTTGTTGGCTTCATAGGCGGTTTGATGCTCTTTGGCCACTTGAGCGGAATCCACTTTCTGCACGAACAGGTTCTGGATGCTGCTGAGGTGGACTTGCGCCGTTGCCGGGTTCATCGTATTGTCGAACGCCAGGTCGCCGCCCTTCACTTTGTTGAACAATTCGGCGACTTCGATGGCCAAGTCGGAGTAACCGGCCGCTTTCAGGTCGCCGTCAACTTTTTGGCCAAGGCCGACAGCGTTTTTGTTCTCAAATTGCTTCTTCGGGAAGTTCAGCGTAAAGAAGTTCAGGAAGTCCTTCGTTTCTTGCAAGTGCTCGCTATTCGCCGATACCGCAAACGCGCTGCCCGGCGCCAGCATGAACTCGTTGGGATCCCCTTTGCCGCCCACCGTCGGGAACGGGAACGCACCAACTTTGCCTGCAACGGACGAAGCGTCGATGGCCCCGGTTTCCCAGGAACCGATCACCCACATGGCGGCTTGGCCGGATTTGAAGATGTTGCCGCCTGCCGTAGCGTCAATGGAGGTTGCGCCGTCCGGGAATGCACCGGCTTGCACCAGCTCTTGGAACTTGTCAACGGCTTCGATGAAGGCCGGATCTTCGAACGTTTTCTTGCCATCCATGACGTCTTGCAGGAAGCCTGGGCCGCCGTTGGTGCGAAGCAGGATGTTCATGAACAGGAACGAACCGGTCCAAGAATCTTTCTCCCCGATCGCCAGCGGCGTGATGCCTTTTTCTTTGAAAATTTTCACGTCAGCCAGGAATTCGTCGAACGTTTCCGGGACTTTCGTGATGCCGGCTTGCTCGAACAGTTCCTTGTTATAGTAAACGACCTCGATGTTGTTCCCGTCTGGCAGCGCATAAACGTTGCCGTCGAAGCTGTAATAATCAAGCAGGCCCTCTTGGTACGTGTCTTTCAGCCCGTTTTGGTCCAGCATGTCGTTCAGCGGTGCCAGCAGGCCGGCGTCCACGAACGGTTTCATTTGCGCGGCCGGGTTCACGATCGTGATGTCCGGAACCTCTTTGGATGCCGCTTGCGTTTTGAGCTTGATCTTTTGCTGGTCGGTATTCAGCGTGTCGAGCTCGATGTGGATATTGGGATGTGCTGCTTCATACTCTTCCACCAGTGCATGAATCGTTTTGTAGGACGGAGTCGCCGGGTCTGGATAGATGTTCTGGAACGTGATGGTGATCTTCTCTCCGCTCCCGCTCTTCCCCCCGTTTCCGGCAGGCTCATTCGCCGCCGCATTATTCTTCCCACCGCCGCCTCCACATGCCGACAGGCTCAGCGCCAATACGGCGGTTAAAGCGATTGCGGAAGTTCTCTTCCATAGCTTCCGATTAACCATTGAATCATGCCCCCTGTGTTTAGGATAAACCCATTATTATGTACTTAAGCGCTTTCAACAAGGCGTGGACTTTGGATATCCGGTTGGTTTTTTTTAGGTGTGTAGAATTTCCCCTGTTTCCTTGGATTTGGGAATGAAGGGGGCGGGGCTCCTCGTGTCGTTTAGTTGTCATGCATCATCTTCCGAAAACCGGAAGATGATGCATGACAGTCGTTTGCAATCAGGTACAACTTCAATTCATTTCTCCGATACCTTCCCTGCCGGCACTCATTCGCATTCTCAAGAGCGACGCCACCACGATCGCAATAGCGACACCAACCATCCCGACCCAGGTAATGGATGGCAGAGACACCCGTTCGATCATGACGCCGCCGATTGCAGCCCCCGCAGCCATGGACAACTGCATCATGGATTGGTTCAGGCTCAGCATGATTCCAGAATAATTCGGTTCAATCCGAACCAAATTGACTTGTTGCGTTGGACCGGAGGACCAAGCCGCAAACGACCACAAGATCAGGAGGATGACAATCAGCTGCCACGAGTGCGTATAGGCAACGGATAGAGAGAGGAGAAGCAGCGCGATGACGTGCAAGAGCAATCCCCCTGACAGTGTCGGGAACACCCCCCATTTATCCGCGCTGAAACCGCCGAATTTGGATCCGAGCAGGCTGGCGATGCCGAAAGCCAACAGCACTCCGCTCAATATCCCTTCCTTCAATCCGGCAACATCCAGCAGATACGGTGAAATGTAGGTGTAGGCGATCGAGTATCCGCCGAGCCAGAAAAAGGTAATCGCAAGCCCCAGCGCTACGTTGCCGTTTTTCAAGAAGGCAAGCTGCTTGGACAACGGCATCGGTTTATCCCCTTGAACTCGGGGGATGATGGCGTACAGAACGAACATAACCACCAGACCGGCCAGTGCCAATATACCAAAAACCGATTTCCATCCGAGTTGTGATGCAACGATACGTCCAAGAGGCACGCCGATAATCAAGGAGGCCGTAAAGCCCATCACCACGGTAGCAATCGCGCTGGCTTGTTTGCCGGGGGCGGCAATTTTCGCAGCGATGTCCAATGCGGTTACCACAACCATTCCCGCGCCCAGAGCCATGATGACGCGAGCTGCGAGAAACGAGGCATAGCCAGGTAAAACGAAAGACAGGATATTCCCGATCACGAAGATCCCCAGCGCCCAAACCAGCAGTTTTTGTCTTTCCACCTTGGCAGTCAAAGCCATCAGAATCGGGGTGCCAATGGCGTACACAAAAGAAAAAAACGTGACCAACTGCCCCGCGGAAGTAACGGAAATCCCCAGGGTATCCGAGATCTTATCCAAGATGCCGGAAATAACGTACTCGGAAGTACCCACCAAAAAAGTAACTAATGCCAATAAATAGACTTTCCACGTGCTAGACAATACGTTCACTTCTCCTTCTTTTTGTTGTATGAATCGTTACCGACATGAGGATCCTTTTGATAAATTCATATATCGCAATATGTCGATCTGTTGGGCCGAAAAAAAACTGAATACGTTTGAGGTATTCAGTTCAGATTAGAGTTTCTGATTTAAGAAATCAGCTAATTCGCTTATTTTCTCTTCGTTGCGTTTGTAGTACGTATATTTGCCGATTCGCTCGGTTCGAATCAGTCCGGCCCGTTGCAGAATGGACAAATACTGCGACGCTGTCGACTGTGTCATGTTCAACTTATCCGTCACTTGACTGACACACACCCCGATTTCCCTCATATCCACTCCTTCATGGGGCACAAAATGTTTTTCGGGCTCCTTCAGCCACTGCAAAATCTGTAACCTCGACTCGTTAGACAACGCCTTGAACACTTCAATTGGATCCATGTCTTGTATTATATCTACATTTTGCGATATGTCAATCTAATCTTTAATGCCCCATAAACCAAGTTCTAAGCCTATTTAAAACCTCATTCAATGAAACGCTGCGGTGATAAAATCCATAAGCCGAAGCTCATTCGCGGACGCCGCTGCAGTTTGCGGCAGGAGGGCTGCGGGAAGTGATGTATTTCGGAGGACTGGACGCGGTCGGCTCGAACGCCTTCGTTTGTGGGGCGTCGCCGTGGGATTTTTGGTCCTGCTGCTCGCTTCCGGATTGAAGGCCGGTCGAGCGACAGATGCGCCCCCTACTTCTGTTACAGGGGATTAAAATAGTGTGGTGGCATAATCAGCAATAAGCGCTTTAGAGTAGGTGCTTCTTTCGTGAGACCGTTTGGTGCGTTTGATGTTTTGGTGCCGAACTCATATTGTATTTTATACAACATTTTGGGCCCATGGGGGAGCTGCCAACCGCAAAATGCTGTATTTCGTACAGCAATTCACAGTATTATGGGCCCTCCCCCGCAAAAATGCTGCACTTTCTGCAACATTATGGCCAGAACCCCTGAAGACCAGGGAAAATGTTGTACAATCTACAACTTTTCAACACGGGACGCTTCGGCCAGAAGTTGATAGGAGAGCAACCGTTCCTCGTAATCGGGGATCAGCGATACGATCAGGAACTCGTCGTTGCGGCACTTCTGTTGCAGGTTTCCCAATTGTTCTAGGACTTGCTTGGCTGTCCCGGAAAACCCTTGAAAAGGCGCCCCTCCGCGGGCGCGGAATCCCTCCGCCGCCTGCGCCGCCAAAACCTCCGCCCGGGCTTCGGTCTCCGCGCAAATCACGCTGACGGCAAGCATGGCGGAGGGCTCGGCTCGGTGGACGGAGGGGCGGAAGGTATCGCGGTAGGCCCGCAGGACTTCGGCTCCGTCACTGTCGCTCATAAATTGGCCGAAGACATATCCCGTTCCGAGTTCGGCCGCATACCCCGCGCTTTTGACATTCGTGCCGAGCATCCAGAGTTCAGGCGGAAGCTGGGGGACCGGCCTTGCGGTTACGGGATGGTCCTCGTAGCGATAACGATCCGCAAGCAGGTCGGAAAGCTCCTTGGCCAGTTGCGGATAACGCCCGACCCGTTCCAGAAAATTGCCGCTTAAAGCCATCGACGCGTGCGCCTCCCCGCCGGGGGCTCTCCCGATCCCGAGATCGATGCGCCCCGGATACAGGGCCGCCAGCAGCCGGAAGTTTTCCGCGACCTTCAGCGGACTGTAATGCGGGAGCAATACGGCGCCCGACCCCAGACGGATCCGGCGGGTAGCCGCTCCAATCGCCGACAGCAGCACCTCCGGCGCCGCGCTGGCCAATGCCTCCATATCGTGATGCTCCGCCGTCCAATAGCGCAGATATCCCCTTTCTTCCGCTTGCCGCGCCAACCGGATCGCTTGTTCGAGCGCCGCCTCTGCCGTTGTCTCCGGGAGCTTCGGCACCAAATCCAGCACGCCAAGCTTTAGCTTCATCTTCATCTCAGACTCATTCATCATGCCCCTCCTTCTCCATATCAGGTTCGCCTTCCCCATGAAAGAACAAACGTTGAACGCCGCCCGGCCCAACCCGGGTGTCCCAGAAACCCAGACCCGGCTGCAGCAGCGAGCAAAGCATCGAGATCACGCCGCCGTGGGTCACGATGAGCAGACGTACGGACTCAGCGGGTTGTGAAGCGGGTTGCGGCGAAGGCGGATGCAATCGCAAGGTTGGCGGCAGGAACGCCGGCTTGCGCAACGGGTCGATTGCCAAGCTGCCGGAGCCAAAGTTGGAGTTAGGGGCCTCTCCCGCTAACGCCATCGTCTGCATCAGAAGCTCCTCGCCTACTTCAGATACCCGTGCTTGAAAAGCCTGCCAGGATTCGCCCCCGGGGGGTGTTCCAGCCTGCGGATCATCGATCCAGGCGCGGTATCGCTTGTCATCCTTCAGCATCTCATACGTTTGGCCTTCCCACCGGCCGAAATTCATTTCCCGCAAACGGGGGTCCAGTTGCGCGCCGTCCAGCAGATCCGGACGGGCCCAAGCCAACGTTTCCCGGCAGCGCCGTAAATCGCTGGCATATACCGCGGCGAAGTTCACCCCCGCCAGTTCCCGGCGCAGCTCTGCCAAACTCGACGCCTCGTCCGGCAGCAGCGGCGGATCGCTGTGGCCCTGATATCGGCGTTCGGCGTTCCAGGCCGTGAGACCATGACGAACCAGCCACCATTCCGCGTTCATTTTCGTTCACCTCCCGGTCAATGCCTCGAGCCAAAATTCAAGCCCCGCTTGTTGACACAGCGGACCGAATCCGACTAAATCAAACTCCAGCTGCCGACGATCGCGATCCATGCCGCCGTTCCTGCAATGACGGTTGCATTCGCTGCCCAAAACATCAGCTTCGCCGTCTTCGCCACGTCCCCGGGCGCCAGCTCCCGGGTTTTGTCGCCCATATAGGCGCGGAACGAAACGACGCCGTGGTAGGAATTTTCCCCGCCTAACCTTACCCCGAGCGCCCCGGCTACCGCCGCCTCCGGGTAGCCGCTGTTCGGGCTCGGATGCTTGGCGGCATCGCGGCGCACCATTCGCCACGCGCCGCGGGCATCCAGCCGCAAGGCCCATGCTGCGACGTAGAGCAGCAGCGCCGTCAGCCGGGCGGGGAGGTAATTGGCGATATCGTCCAACCGGGCGGAAGCCCAGCCGAGATCGATGTATTTGTCGTTCTTGTAGCCGACCATCGAATCGAGGGTGTTCACCGCCCGATACGCCATCGCCAGCGGGGCGCCGCCCAGCAGCGCAAAAACGAGCGGCGACACGACGGCGTCGACGATGTTCTCGGCGACGGTCTCGACGGCGCCGCGCGTGATCTCCGGCGCATCCAGGTGCGCCGTGTCGCGTCCGACGATCATGCCGAGCGCGCGGCGGGCGGCGGGCAGGTCACCGCGCAGCAGGTGGCCGGCCACGTCCATCCCCGCCTCGCGCAAGCCTTTGGCGGCGATCGTCGTCCAGATGAGGGCGGCCTCCGCCGCGGCCGCCAGCCACGGGCTGACCTGGGCCAGCAGGCGCAGCAGCGCCCAGGTCACGGCAAAGCTGCCGCCGGCGACGACCAGCGGCAGCAGCACCCCCGCCGCCCGGTAGCGGCGGGGCGGGACGAGGCGGCGGACGGCCGCCTCGAGCGCGGCGATCGCCTTGCCCATCCCCACCACCGGGTGGGGAAGCCAGCGCGGATCGCCGAGCAGCCGGTCGAGCGCATACGCGACCGGCACCACCCACCACGCCGCCATCACCCGCGCGCCCCCGCTGCCGCAGCGCGCAGCGACGCGCCTACGGCGGCGTACACCAGGCGGCCCACCGTGCCGCCCAGGTCCGTCGCGGTGCCCGCGTAAGCGTGCAGCAGCGGCCAGTCGGCCCGCTGACTCACGCCAAGCGCGACCGCGTCGGTCGTGGTGCCGGTGGCCGCAAGCCCGTTCTCGGCGTCCTGCACGCCGAGATCGCCCAGCGCGGCCGTCTTGGCCTCCGTCGCCGTCATTACGGCGTTGACCATCGCCGCCGGCGTCAGCCGCCCATCCACGGCCAGCAGCACATTAATCGTTCCCGGCGTCCATGAGGCCGGGAACGTCGTCCGCCGAACGCCCGCCCGCGCGGCGTTCGACGCCCCCGCCGTCGCGCAGCAGAAGACGGCGAAATCCTCGCCACATTCCTCCGCCACCGCGGCGTAGCGCATCGGGACCGCCGTCAGCAGCCCCGCTGTCCCCTCGGCCGGGTATCCCCATTGCTCCAGCAACTCCGCAATGTCCCGCGCCGGATCGTCGCAGCGGTATTGGCGGTCTACGTAGATGTTGACCATCCGGCGCAGCCGGCCAGATCCACCGCCATAGACTGCGCTGCTCAGTCCGTCCATCTCCTCCGGCGCCTCCAGCAGCAAATGCCGCTCCCCATATTCCAGCTTTAAGCCGGGCCATACCTTGGATTCATACACTTCGCCCGGACGGGCCGCCATAAAAGGCATTCCCATCGTCATCCTTCCCTTCCTCCCAACATGAAAGTCTACCAACAACAACTTTTAATACACCTAAGTTCAATAGCACAACATCGAACGCTTACCCGTCCTTTAGCCGCGCATGATTGCTTCCAGCTCCCGCAGCAGCTTGCTGCAGGCCGGCTCATCCTTCACCGCCAGCCGGATATCCCGCTCCGTCAGCCCCGGATACATCGCGCAGCTGCGCACCAGCACCCCGCGCCGTCCAAGCGCGGTTTGCATCGATTCAGCCGTCCACGGCTCCGGCAGCCGCACAAGCAGGAAGTTCGCTTCGCCCGGCCAGGTTTGACACCCGAGACGCGTCAGCTCGCTGTGCATATGGTCACGCTGGCGCTTCACCAACTCAAGGGTCGCCTGCTCATGCGAAGCATCAGTCTGCAAACAAACCTCGCCCGCCAGCAAGGCCAACGAGTTGACGCTCCAGGTCACCTGCTTGTCCCTCATGCGCCGGGCCGTGTCCGGATGGGCGATCGCATAACCGAGCCGAAGGCCCGGAATCGCATAAAACTTCGTCATCGACCGAATCAAGATCAAATGCGGATTATTCCGAAGCTCTGGCAGCAATGTCTGACGCTCCGGTACCGGAATAAAGTCGATAAACGCTTCGTCAATAACGATATACGTGTCGTATTTCTCTCCAGCCGCAGCAAACCGCCGCAGCTCGTCCAAGCTGTATTGCACTCCGTTCGGATTGTTGGGCTGACCGATAAAGACCAAATCCGTCTTCTGAATCAAATCCTCTACGTCCTCCGGTGCGGCTCTAAACGCCCGCGCTTCCGTTCCAAACACCGACTGCACCCGGGCGCCAAACTGCTCCGAGAGCGTACGGTATTCCGAAAAACAAGGCTCCACCACCCCCACCATCTGCGGCGTGAGTCCAAGCAGCGCCAATGCCATATTTTCCGCCGCCCCGTTACCAATGACCAGCATGTCCTCCTCGACTTGAAGGTGCATGCTCAATTGCTTGACCAGTCCGCGATGCCCCGGGTCCGGATATCGCACAATGCCGGGCAACGCCTCGTGCAGCGCCTCCAGCAGTCCAGGCGGAGGTCCCAACGGATTGATGTTCGCACTAAAATCCGTCCATTCTCCAGCCGCCACGCCATACCGGGCCGAGGCGGTCAGCAGATCGCCGCCGTGGCCGTATACTTCCAACTCCATCGAGTGTCATTCCTCTCTTCTCTCCAAAAAAGTTCAGGTGTCCCCATTATCGGTGTCCCGTCTTTTTCCGTCAACAAGGAAGGAGATGGCGTTCTTTTTCCGCAAAAAACGATGCTCCCCCTTTGGTTTCGACACCAATTGGTTTACAATAAAATCGTATGCTTGTATGACTACATCCCGGGGCCTGAGAATCAGGTATCCGGCCGCAAAATAGGAGGATGGAGAACCATGCTGTTTATCGATAACGAAGGCATTACCGATGCGTCCGTCAATTTGGCCATCGAAGAATATGCCTTAAGACATTTACCGCTGGAGGACGACAGCTACTTGCTGTTTTATATCAACGCGCCTTCCATCATTATCGGCAAGCACCAAAACACCATCGAGGAGATCAATCAGGAATACGTGAAGGAGAACGGCGTACAAGTCGTTCGTCGTCTTTCTGGCGGCGGTGCGGTCTACCACGACCTGGGGAACTTGAACTTTAGCTTTATCACCAAAGATGACGGCGAGTCGTTCCATAACTTCCGCAAGTTTACCGAGCCGGTGGTCGCTGCGCTCAAATCCCTTGGCGTAGATGCGGAAATGACCGGACGCAACGACCTTCAAGTCGGGGAGAAGAAAATTTCCGGTAACGCTCAATT
>Ga0310832_101359_pt1 | contig 10855 bp, 9 predicted proteins | sample WT_ome_7_FD_201303 | JGI IMG/M metagenome (GOLD analysis project Ga0310832, IMG submission 201303) | Sorghum-adapted microbial communities enriched on wild type (WT) sorghum from Joint BioEnergy Institute, Emeryville, California, United... ...
GCGAAGGCGGTTTTGCAAACGGCTGGCCGCTTCCCCGCCGGGAGCTGGGCGACGGCGCGGACCTGTTTCCGCTGGCCGTGCTCGTATCGGGGACAGAGCACGCCCGAAACGCATACCGCATACGGGGAGTTGCGGAATCGGTCGAACGGGCCACGTTGGCGTTCGGCGGCTTGTATACCCGCGATTTTTACGCGCGTCACGGCAGGTGGGGGTTGTCCGAGCTCGGCTGGCTCAAAAATCATGTCCATGCCCGCATCTTCCGCCTCGGCCGGCTCGTGTTCAATGCCGCGACGTACCGATGGCCGTTTCTCGTTTTGCGGGGCCGCCACACCGGACAGATCGTCGCTTTGTGCGACGGCGGCGAAGTCCGGTATAGGCAAGACGGCCTGCCGGACGGGACGAACAACCGGTTCGAGACCGACGCTTGGACGCCGTTTCTGGATCGGACGGAGGACCGGTGGACCGGCTTCCCGGTTACGGCGGAAGGCCGGGTCCGGCTTGAGCCCGTATCGCTCGATCGAAACGGCTGGGAGCCGGTGCTGGCCCGAGGGGATCGCGTCGTCGAAGTGCACATTCCGTCGGGAGGCAAGCTGCTGGAAGCGGAATGCCGGGAGGCATTCCGGGAAGCGAAGTCTTTCTTCGCCCGATTGTATCCGGAGGATCGTTTCGCGGCTTTCACATGCCGGTCGTGGATCATGGACCCCGCGCTGGCCGATCTGCTGCCGGAAAGCTCCAATCTCGTCGTCTTCCAGCGATCGTTTCACCCGCTTCCGCTCGTCGGCGACGAACGCCAAACCTACGATCTCGTGTTCGGCGATCCCGATGTCGACCTTTCCAGGGTGTCGCCCAAAACCAACTTGCAGCGCGCGATCATCGACTATGTAAAGCGCGGAAATCGCATGAGATCTTCGGCAGGCTTTCGATTATGGAACGATGTTGAATGAATCGGATCCTTGCGGTGGGCAAATCGTGCAAAGAAGAGCCCGCGAGTGCATGAAGTTGTGCCCCGCGGGCTTTGCCGTTCGGTTGCCGCCGGATTCGCGGCGCCCCCGGCCGCGCATTGCCGCACCCGTCTTCTAAAGTAAGTCGGCCGGGCCGGATTACGCCTCGTCGACCCGCTCCACCGCCTCCTTCTCCGCCTGCTTGCGGTGGGCGATGCGGCTGGAGGCCGCCGCGGCGATGGCGCCGACGATGTCGTCGAGAAACGTATGGACGTCTTTGCCGTTTTTCGCATTGAGCCGTTTCAGTATGCCCGGCTTCTCCTTGTCGATATATCCGAAGTTCGTATAGCCGATGCTGCCGTACACGTTGACGATCGACAGCGACAACACTTCGTCGCATCCGTACAACCCTTCGTCGTTGAAAATCATGTTTTGCAGCGGCTGCAACAGCCGTCCTTCCTCCGCCAGCATGTCGAGCTGGATTCCCGTCAAAATCGCGTTTTGCACTTCACGCTTGGCAAGCACCCGATCGACCGAACGCAGGCACTCCTCCATCGACAGCTCGGGGTAATACGTCCGTTGTAAAAATAAGACCAGTTCTCCGATCTGGTGACGATCGACGCCGCGCCGGCGCATCAGCTCCCGGGTCGCCTCGGCGACGACGCGGCTGTTCAGGCTATAAGCCACCCGTATCCCCCTCCGTATTCGTGCTTGATCTGTAATCATTGTTGCCTAACGGCTACCGTTTCATGAGCCTCGTTTCGGAGGATAGCTCGGCCGGAAAAGTCGGACAAAAACCGGTAATAAAACGAGCCGGGGCTCGTATACATAGGAGTACAAGAGTTGAAGAGGAGGATTGCTATGAGACCTGTGAAGTGGTCGAAATGGGTCGCCGTCGCCGGGGTCGTCGCGCTGCTGACTTCCGGCTGCTCCTTGCTGAAGTCGAGCGGCTCCCAGGAAATCGATCCGCCGCAGAGCGAGGCGACGGGTGCGAAAGTGACAGAGGGGGATGCCGCAGCCGGCGCCGTCGTGCAGGACGGAGTCAAAATTACGCTGTACATGAAAGACTCGAACCAATATGTCGCCCCGGTCACGGTGCAAATTCCCAAAACGGAAAGCGTCGCGCGCAAAACGCTGGAATATATGGTCGACGGCGCGGCGGTAGGGCTTGTCCCCGGAGGGTTCACCGGTTTGCTGCCGGCGGGAACAACGATCAAAGGGATCGACATCAACGCCGAGACGAAGACGGCCACCGTCGATTTTTCCAAAGAATTTACGCAATATAACGCCGCCGACGAGCGAAAAATATTGGAAGCCGTCACTTGGGCGCTGACCGGTTTTCCGAACGTCGATCAGGTGAAGCTGTGGGTCGAAGGCAAGGAGCTGAAGGAGATGCCGCAAGGGCATTTGCCGATTGACGGAACGCTCACCCGCGCGCTGGGCATCAACCTCGAAATGGCCGAAGGGGTCGAGTTCGGCCAGACGACGCCGGTCACGGTATACTTCCTCGGTCAAACCGAAGGCAACATCCAATATTTCGTTCCGGTCACGCGGATGGTTCAGCTGACCGACGACAAGGCGAAGGCCGCCATGGAGCAGCTGATCGCAGGTCCCAGCGACGGGTCGCCGCTTTCGTCCGTGATGGCTTCCTCCGTTCAGGTGTCGAGCGTTCAGTCGGCTGACGGCATCTTCACCGTCAACTTCACCGATGAGCTGCTCGGTCCGGATCAGAAAGCTCCGGGAGAAGCGCTGCAAGCCGTCGTTCTCTCGCTGACGGAGCTGGCGGACGACGCGAAAGTGCAAATCAAGGTTAACGAGCAGACCGTCGTCAGCACGACGGACAACAAGAGTTACAGCCAGCCGGTATCGCGTCCCGCGAACGTGAACGCGATCCAAATGTAACGTTTCCCGCCCCCGGTGAGTCGGAAGAGAAGACCCGCCGGGGGCTTGTCCAACACTGCGAGATCGAGTCGGCCCACGGTGACGAATCGGAATTGGCGGTTTCCTTTCCGGACGGGGTCTGGTAAAATGAGTTAGGCTTTCGTGCGGCTTGAAGCCGCTCGGTTTTTGGTAAAGCAGTCAGCCCATTTCAACTTGACGGGGGTGCCGGCGTGAGAAGCGACGGAAGATTGTGGGACGAAGCAAGGACGGTTAAAATAACGCCCCATTATATGAAGCACGCCGAAGGCTCGGTTCTGATCGAAGTGGGGGATACGAAGGTCATTTGCACGGCAACGGTCGAAGAAAAGGTGCCGCCGTTCATGAAGGGCCAAGGGCGCGGGTGGATCACGGCGGAATATTCGATGCTGCCCCGCGCCACCCAGGTTCGAAACCAGCGCGAATCAACGAAGGGGAAGGTCGGCGGCCGGACGATGGAAATCCAGCGGCTGATCGGACGGGCGCTAAGGTCGGTCGTTCATCTGGAGGCGCTCGGCGAACGGACGATCACCCTCGACTGCGACGTCATCCAGGCGGACGGAGGAACCCGGACGACTTCAATTACCGGCGCCTTCGTGGCGCTCTGCTTCGCCGTACAGAAGCTGATGCGCGACCAGAAGCTGGCCAAGTCGCCGATTACGGACTATCTGGCTTCAATCAGCGTCGGCGTCGTGAAAGGGAACGTATGTCTCGACCTGAACTATGAGGAAGATTCCCAGGCGAAGGTCGACATGAACGTCGTCATGACCGGACAGGGCAAATTTGTGGAAGTGCAGGGAACGGGGGAAGAGTCCCCGTTCACCCGGGAGGAGCTCAGCGAGCTGCTCGCCGTGGCGGAAAAAGGCGTACGCGCCATGATCGCCAAGCAGCAGGAGGCGCTGGGGGATGCGGCTGCGCTGGTGGGAGCTGAAACGTATGCGGACAAGCCTTAGGACGATGGTCGTCGCCACCCGCAACGCCGGCAAGACGCGGGAGTTCGCCCGCCTGCTGGAGCCGCTCGGGCTGACGGTGCGCAGCCTGAGCGACTATTCCGGCGCGCCGGACATCGTCGAGGACGGCGACACGTTCGCCGACAACGCGCTGAAGAAGGCGCGGACGATCGCCGAGGCGTTCGGGCTGCCGGTGCTGGCGGACGACTCCGGACTTTGCGTGGACGTTCTGGACGGGCGTCCCGGCGTCTATTCCGCGCGCTATGCCGGAGAGGACGCGACGGACGAAGCCAACAACGCCAAGCTGCTCGCCGAGCTTAACGCTCTTGCGGCAAGCGGGGCGATCGCGCCGGAGACGGCGACCGTTTCGGGGACGGCCGTGCGGCTGATGAGCCGCGCGAAGTTCGTATGCGCGCTGGCGTTGTACGAGCCCGGCAACGATCCGACGATCGTCGAAGGCTTTTGCGCGGGCTGGATCGTCGACCGGCCGCTCGGGGACGGAGGATTCGGCTACGATCCGCTGTTTTATGTGCCCGAGCAGGGGCTGACGATGGCCCAGCTTTCGCCCGACCGGAAAAACGAGATCAGCCACCGGGCGGCTGCTCTTCGCCAGCTCAAGCAGCGGCTGCTTGGCTAAGCGCCGGATCGCCCGGGTCGGATAGGTTGTAGCGTCCGGAGTCGGAAACGTCAACGGATCGAGACGTTGTATTCCCGCAGCCAGACGTCGATTTGGCCGATATAAGCGAACAGCTGCGGTCCGGACATCAACTGGCCGAACCAGGGCAGATCCATCGTGGCCGCCTCCGGGGAGGCGAGCCGGCGCAGACGGTCCACATCGAGAAATTGCAGCACAGGCGACGAGGAGTCGTTCAGGATGTCTTGCACCCATGCCCGGGTCGCTGCCAAATAGTTCGGGTTGTGCGTTTTCGGGTACGGGCTTTTTTTGCGCGTCAGCACCTCATCCGGCAATATGCCGCGCAGCGCCTTGCGCAAAATGCCTTTCTCCCGGTCTCCCGCGGTTTTAATTTCCCATGGGATGTTCCAGACATACTCGACCAGCCGGTGGTCGCAATACGGGACGCGCACCTCCAGGCCGACCGCCATGCTCATCCGGTCTTTGCGGTCAAGCAACGTCGGCATGAACCGGGTGATGTTCAAATACGACATCTCTCGCATGCGGCGGGCCGTGCCGGTTTCTCCGCTCAGGCGGGGAACTTCCTCCAGCGCCTGTTGGTAGCGCTGGTCCAAATATTCCCGGGGACGCAGCCAGTCCGCCGTCTCCTTCGACAGCAGATCGATGCGGATGCCCGCCGATAGCGACCACGGGAACGTGTCCGCCCGGAGCGCTTCCTCGCGGTGGAACCACGGATAGCCGCCGAATATTTCGTCCGCGGCCTCGCCGGATAAGGCGACGGTCGCCTTTTTTTTGATTTCGCGGCAAAACAAATAAAGCGAGCTGTCGACATCGGTCATTCCCGGCAAATCCCGCGCCCGCATCGCCGTCACGAGCGATTGGAACAGCTCGGGGGTATCGAACTTGGCGATGTGGTGATTCGTGCCGAGAAATTCGACCATTCGTTCGATCCAGGGCGCGTCCGAGTTCGGTTGAAACACGTTGGCTTTGAAATGTTTGTCGTTGTCGACGTAATCGACTGAGAACGTGTCGATAGCGCCTTGGCCGGTCTGCTTGTAATAGTTCGCCGCGATCGCCGTCAGCGCGCTGGAGTCGAGCCCGCCGGACAGGAGCGTGCAAATCGGCACGTCCGAGATCAGCTGGCGCTCCACCGTATCGATCAAGAGCTCGCGGATGCGCTGCACCGTCGTCTCCACGTCGTCCTCGTGCGGCCTGCTCTCCAGCTTCCAGTACGCGCTCGGCGTCGAAACGCCATTGCGGTCCACGATCATATAGTGGCCGGGCTTCAGCTCGCGCATGTTCCGGTACACGCCGTGACCGGGAGTGCGCGCCGGCCCGATGATGAATATTTCCGCCATCCCCTCGCGGTCGATCTCGGCGGGAAAATTCGGATGGGCGAGTATCGCCTTCGGCTCCGAGCCGAACAAAAACATGCCGTCCCGCTCGGCGTAAAACAGCGGCTTCACCCCGAGCCGGTCGCGGGCCAGAAACAGCGACTCTTCCTCGTCGTTCCAGATGGCGAAGGCGAATATCCCGTTCAGCCGGTCGAGGCAGGAGCGGCCCCATTCCATAAACGAGGCGAGCAGCACCTCGGTATCGCAGCTCGTGGAAAATTTGAAGCCCCTCTGCTGCAGCTCGCGGCGCAGTTCGATCGCGTTGTATATTTCGCCGTTGTAAACGATGGTGAACGATGCGTCGCCCTTCGTCCGGGTCATCGGCTGGGCGCCGTTGGCCGGGTCGATGACGCTAAGCCGGCGGTGTCCGAGCGCGCAATGGCGCGTGATCCACGTTCCCGCTGCATCGGGGCCACGCAGCGCCATCGTTTCCGTCATATCAACCAGCACGCTGGAGAAGCGGGTCAAATCTTTTTCCCAGTCGATCCATCCGGTTATTCCGCACATCCTTTCTCATCCTCTCACTCGAATGTCTCGTTGTCGAAACCGACACGGCTTGGAACCGCCCCCCGACGCCAACATGCGCGCGTCCGATTCCAAAAGAAAAACGTCTTGCGACGTTTTGATCCGGGGTATAGGTTGACGAAACGATACTATACCCTATGCGCCGCGGCCCCGAATCATGTCTGTCCGTCCGGCAAACGGCGGCGTCTCCCGGCCGCATTTCCGCAAGTGCGCGGCGTATCATCCGAACGAACGATTCGGCCAGCTGCGCAGGAATAAAATTTGCCTGATTTGCAGGAAACGGGCGTACCGGTCTCGAAGAGGTAGAGGCAACGACCGAGTCGATGCGTCTGTCGATTCGAAAGTCCGGGAGGGCGTCCGATGTTTACCATGGAAGAGAAAGAGTATATGCTGAAGCTGCTGGCGAAGGAGAAGCGGCGGGGCTTGTTCGGCTTGCGCAAGACGCCGCCCGTTCACGGCAAACTGGTGGAAAAGCTCGAGCAGATGGTGCGCAATGAACGCGTAAACCGAAATCATTTGAACTCTTGATTTTGCACCGTCTCTTATGATATATTTACTTTTGCCTTTGCGGGTGTAGTTCAATGGTAGAACTCCAGCTTCCCAAGCTGGCGGCGTGGGTTCGATTCCCATCACCCGCTTTTTTGTTTTGAGCAAGGCGCATCCGAATTCTATCGATCCCATCTTGTCCCAGTAGCTCAGCTGGATAGAGCAACGGCCTTCTAAGCCGTCGGTCGGGGGTTCGAATCCCTCCTGGGACGCCATACTTAACCAGCAAAGTCGCCAAATATGGCGGCTTTTTTGTTGCTTAAATACACGCTGCAGACTTGAATCACCAGGCCACAAGACCCAGTCGGCCTGTGGAAATCACTTGCATCAATGTTCCCTATATGCACCCAGTATTTGGCTTCCTCCAGGGAACTGCTGGTCTGTAGGCTTGAATCGGACTTGGCGCGGCGCGTATTGTAAAACATGTCGTAGCGCATAATAATTGTAAGGATTTACAGATTCACAGCAAGACATTTGCACAGCTACACCATAAATAATGCCGAATAAACATAAAAACCTCTGGTGTACTTCGGGAATTCCGATTCAGGATGGAAAATTAAGATGTTCCAGCCAAAGTTCTGGACATCAGAAGTCAACAGTTATGCAATTTTATTCGGTTTATTCGTCCTTTCCCGACAAAAACCTCTCGCTGTATTTACCTACAAATGATCGCTTTTACTCACTTTATTCAACTCCTAATCTGGCCCCTCTTCCCAGCTATTCAAAAGGATCGGAACTCACTCGTTTTTTCCAGGTTGAAGGAATTAAAGGTATTCACATGGAAATTGAACTCAATAATGATTGTATTTTCTGAAGTGTTGTACAGGGATTTCTCTGTTTCTTTTGGCGCAGCTAAGGTTGACAAACTACCGTAATTATGTATACTCAATTTAGTATCTGATATATTAAATATCATATTTGAGTAGTCCTAATCCTGATTTAAGGAGAGAGTTTCATGTATCAACACATTAATGAATGCCAGAGTGAACTTAGAAGCCATAACATTGATGCCGTTGTGTTGAAACTGCCAGAGAATGTGGTTCTTTTCAGTCAATACTGGCCTCGAAATGCAGTTTCTTATATTTTTATACCTGCATATGGCGAGCCTTCTGTCATCTGTCCGGAACCTGAGAGACAAGATACAGTTGATTGCGGATTAGATAATGTGTTTGTTTATGAGGATGTTAGGCTTGAAGATGGAGATCCGTATGATCAATTGGTTGATATTTTTTCAAAAATTGCCAAGAATCAAGGTTTGGGTAAAGATGCGGTCATCGGGATCGAGCAAGGATACGATTCGATCGCACCTACATTTTGTAGTGGTAAAGTTGCTTTGCCCGGCGATCAAACTTTGGCAGCGATATCGAAAGGCTTCTCGACTCAAAATTTAGTCAACGTAAAGAGTATTGTAGCTAAAATTCGGTTGATCAAAAATGATAGCGATATTGCCAAACTGCATACCGTCAATAAAATAACACATATGGCGTTAGATTACTTTGAGAAAATTATCGAAACTCCCGGGATTTGCGAAGTAGATGTTCTTGCGTACGTAGAAAGCTATGTAACAAAGTTGGCTTGCGGGTTTAACGGCGCAAAGGCAGCGCGGTCGTGGGGACAGTTAAGCGTAGGGGTAAAGACGGCTGATGCCTACTGCAATGGTGTAATTAGCGACAAGCGCAGACTTATGAACGGAGATCTGGCTATGTACGAAATCGGTGTTGTCGTTGATGGGTATTGGGCGGATATGACTCGAACAGGCTGCGTAGGTGGTTTCAGCGGCCAAAAAGCAGAATTACGGGATGTTGTAGAGCAAGCATTGGAAGCTTCAATTGCAGCGGTGCGAGATGGTGCCTGCGGTAACGATGTTGATGCCGCAGCCCGGGACGTGATTGAGCATGCAGGGTATGGAAAATATTTTGTTCATGGTGTTGGCCACGGTTTAGGATTTACCTATAACGAAGGGTATCCGAAGCTAGTTCCCAACTCCAAGGACGAATTGCGAACGAATATGGTGATTGCTATTGAACCTGCTATTTATTTGCCGGGTGTTGGTGGTTACCGAACTGAGGTCAATGTATTGGTTAGACAATCTGATGGAGTCGTTTTAGGAAAACAGTAACCGAATACACAAATTGGAAGCGCTGCGTCGTTTTAAAATTCGTCGGTTTCTTAAAGTAAAATTGAGTTAAGGGTGAAACGATATGTCGATTTACAAAAAAAATTATCAAAATCAGGTTTATGATTTGATTCAGAAAGATATTTTGGAGCAAAAGCTAAAGTTGGGTGAACAAATCAATCCGAAGAAAATTGCAGAACAGCACGGGATTAGTGTGATGCCTGTGCGTGATGCTTTGTTGCAATTAGTTAGCCAAGGCCTCGTAATCAGTAAAGAACGCGTCGGTTTTTTTGTGCGTCAATTCTCTAAAAAAGAAGTCGTTGATATTATGGAAGTTAGAAAATTGTTTGAACTATACGCACTGCGTATGAGTTTTGAGCGCATCAACCGGGATGAAATTAAGGAAATCCATTCCTTAATCATTTCAGGTGAAAAAATGAGCAAAGATGAATTTAATGAATTGGACGTTAGACTGCATGATTCGTTTATTTTGGCATCTGGTAATGACTTTTTAATTAGTCAGTATGAAGGGGTCAGAAATTTATTTAAGTTATTTTTATATTTGGACGACACCCAGAATCAAGTTGCAAACGAAGATCATAAACGGATCGTAACGGCAATTCTTAATAACGATCTGGATGAAGCATTGAAACAACTTGAAATGCATTTAAATCGCGTGAAAGATATTTTGATTACGAGATTTTAGTATTTCGCTGCGTAGGAGACGGTATGGTTATGAATGCAAATTTTCGCATTCCGCTATTTTGTTTTGTTACATTGTTATTTTGGATCTCGATGTACACCACTGTGCCTATTCTGTCTCCGTTTACTGAAAGCCTAGGAGCATCACATATAATGACTGGGGTGGTTGTAGGGACATATGGGCTGAGCCAAATGCTGTTGCGCATACCAGTGGGGATCATTTCAGATCGGCTGCATAAGCGAAAAGTATTTATTGTTTTTGGCATTGTCCTTTCCATATTATCCGGCTTGGGTATTGTCTTTTCTGATGAAATCATTTGGCTCATTTTTTTACGTGCATTGGCTGGAGCGGCTGCGGCAACGTGGGTTGATTTTACAATTCTATTTGCAAGTTATTATAGAAATGAAGAGGCAACGCATGCCATCGGAACGCTTTCATTCTTCAATTCACTCGGACAAATGTTCGGGATTCTTGGTGGGGGAGCGATCGCAGAGGCTTTTGGCTGGGAATCATCATTCTTGCTCGGTGCAATCGTTGGAGTTGTTGGCATGGTGTTAGCACTGTTTATTGTGGAAAATCGAAACATTGCCGGACAGCGGATTTCTTTTCAGGGAGTAAAAGAGGTAGCGTCTGATCGTATTTTGCTAACCGTATCGTTTTTAGCGATATTGTTTCAACTGATTACTTTTGCGACCGTTTTCGGCTTTACGCCATTGTATGCCCATTTGCTCGGCGCAACGAAGCTGGATTTGGGGATACTTACATTTTGCTCCACGCTGCCAATCGCTATTGGAGCGTGGTATGGCGGCGGAAGGCTGGCAAGGAAAATCGGCGAGCGAAACGTCGTCATTGCCGGATTTGTTTTAAGTGGATTTTTTACACTGGTCATTCCATACACCAATTCATTATTGCTGCTTGTGGTAACGCAAATAATAGCTGGTTTCGGTAGAGGTCTGAGCACCCCGATACTTATGGCCTTAAGTATCAAACATATGGATGATAGTCGGCGTGCAACAGCAATGGGATTTTATCAAGCCATTTATGGTTTAGGTATGTTTGCAGGTCCTTACCTTATGGGGATTATCGGCGAGTGGATATCGATTGAGCTCGGCTTCTTTATGATTGGAAT
>Ga0310832_101361_pt1 | contig 10839 bp, 9 predicted proteins | sample WT_ome_7_FD_201303 | JGI IMG/M metagenome (GOLD analysis project Ga0310832, IMG submission 201303) | Sorghum-adapted microbial communities enriched on wild type (WT) sorghum from Joint BioEnergy Institute, Emeryville, California, United... ...
TTCACCGCCGACGCTTCCCACGAGCTGCGCATGCCGCTGTCGATCATCCAGGCGAACGCGGAGCTGATGCTGATGCACCCGGATCGCTCCGCGCTGGAACACAGCGAGCAGATCTCGATGGTGCTCTCGGAAGTGCGGCGGATGGCCAAGTTGACGGACCAACTGCTGCTGCTCGCAAGATCCGATTCCGGCCGGGAGGAGCTGCTGCTGGGCCCCGTGCAACTTGAAGCGTTGATTCGCCATGTCATTCAACTTTTCGCGCCGCTGGCGGAGCTGAACGGAGTGCGGCTCGACGCGGAGCTCGCCTCCGGCGTCGAGCTGACGGGGGACCGCGACAAGCTGCAGCAACTGCTCGTCATTCTGCTCGACAACAGCCTGAAGCACACGCCCGCCGGCGGCTCGATCCGGGTGGTATTGACAAGACGCGGCCAGCAGGCGGCCATCGTCGTGGAAGATACCGGCGAAGGCATTGCCGAGGAAGATTTGCCGCACATCTTCGAGCGGTTCTATCGCGGTGACCGGGCGAGAAGCCGCGGCGACGGCGGCACGGGGCTCGGCCTGGCCATCGCCCGCTGGATCGCGGAGAAGCACGGCGGCACGATCGCGGCGGCCAGCCGGCCCGGACGCGGCACGACGATGACGGTCCGCCTTCCGGTCGCGCCCGCGGGAAAGCGAATCGGGCGGTTCAGGTAGGTTTATAATCTGATTTTTATGTGCCGTTGCCATAATGGTCTCCGAACTTTGCAATACAGGAGGCCATGCCAAGATGGAACGCAAACGCAGAGCAAAATGGATGAAAATCGCCGGCATCGTGCTGATCGCCGCGGCTTTCGCCGGATGCGAGGCCACGGCCGGGTCAGGCAAGCAAGCGGCGGGAAAGACCACTTCCGCGGCCGCCGCGTCCGAAACGCCAGCCGGCGCGGGGCCCGGTCCGGCGGTTCCGGCGGCGCGGCTCGACGCCGCCGTGCGCGGGCAGGTGGCGGAGGCGCTGGCGCAAGCGCTGGCCGAGCATTATGTCTACGAAGATCTCGGCCTCAAGATGGCCGAGGCGATCCGGACCAGGCTCAAAGAAGGCGCGTACGACGGGACCGATTCGCCGATCGAATTCGCCGACGCCCTGCAGGCCGATCTGCGGGAAATTTCCCGGGACGGGCATCTCGGCGTCCGGTATGAGCCGATGGCGGATGCGCCGGATCCGGGGGGACCGGGGCCGAAGAGCCCGGCTCCGGGACCCGTGCCAAGAGTCGCGGAGCCGGCCTTCCCGGAGCCGCGTGTCACGCCGGGGCCGGCTGTCCCGCTTCCGAATGACGCGGGACCGATGGCGCCGGGCCGGATTGAACCGGCACCGAACACCTCGGTCCCGCTCGCCCCGGAGCCTGGCGAACCGGCGCCGAAGGCTCCGCTCGTCCCGGCGCCCCGGACGGCCGGACCGGACGCGGCGATGCTGCCCGATGTGCGCATCCTCGACGGCAACATCGGCTACATGGCGGTGAACGCGATGCCGCCGTCCGAAACGGCCATGCAAGCGATCGCGGCGGCGTTCGCCCTGCTGGATCGGACCGACGCGCTCATTCTCGACCTGCGCGGAAACACCGGCGGGTCACCGGCCATCGTCGGCCTGATCGAAGGGTATTTGAGCGAAGGTCCGTCCTACACGACGAACACGGTGCACTGGCGCAATGACGACCGCCCCGAGCGGCTGCGCACCGCCGATGTCGGCGAGCGCGCCTACGGAAGCCAAAAACCGGTCTACGTGCTCACCACACAGACGACGTTCTCCGCGGCCGAACAGCTCAGCTACGATTTGCAGGCGTTTAAGCGGGCCACCATCGTCGGCGAGACGACCGGCGGCGGTTCGCATACGTCGAACATCGGGCCCGTCCCGCTCGGACACGGCTTTGTCGCGAACATCCCCACCGGCTACCTGGTCAACGCCGTCACCGGCACGAACTGGGAAGGGACGGGGGTGAAGCCCGACGTCGCCGTCCCCGCCGAAGAAGCGCTGGCCGAGGCCTGGTCGCTGGCGGCGCGGACGCTGGCGGACGGCGCGCCCGACCCGGTGGCCCGCGCCTGGCTGGAGCTGTTCGCCGAAGCAAAGCTGAGCGGCGAACCCGATCTCGAGTTCGCCGCCCTGGAAGGCGAGTATGTGCCGGTCCAGGGCGGAGGGCCGGGCATGCCGGCTGCGATCCGCGAGGAGGACGGCGAGCTGCGCATCCGGATGCGGGCCGGTTCCGGCGTCCGGGACGCCGCCCTCGCGCACGCCGGCGGCAACCGCTACACGCTGGAAGGCTATCCGAGCGGCTTCTCCTGCGTCTTCGTCAGGCAGCGCGACGGCATCCGCCTGCTCGTGTCCGACGCCGGACGCCTGACCGTCCTCGGCAAGTAGGCAAGCGGCGGTGCGCATTTCCCGCGCGCGGGCGGGGGACGTCAACGATGGGACACAGCCCCCGTCAACGCGTAAAAATGAGCGGCCTCGCCCGTGCTGTAGTAGTTGTACCAGGCTTCAAGCGCATCATCCGCCATGACGTCCAGCCGCTTCATCACCTGGCGCGCCAGCAGCAGCGCGCCCGCCGAACCGGTCGTGATCAGATTTCCGCCGTCCACGACCGGTTCGTTCCTGTAGAACGAAGCGCCTTTGTAGTTCGGGCAGAAAAACGTCAGAAACTCGAGGCTGTTGCTGGTGTGCGGGCGGCTGTCCAACAATCCCGCTTCGGCGAGGGCGGCGGTCGCGCCGCAAATGGCGGCCACGAGGCAGCCGCTGTCCAGCAGTTCGGCCGTTTTGGCAAGGATCGGTTTGTGCCGCGGATCCTGCCAAGTGTCGGCGCCGGGCAAGAGCAGCACGGCGCACGTCTCGGGGCGGATTTCCCCGACCGTCAGATCGGGAACAATCGTGACGCCTCCCTTGGTGATCAACGGTTCCCTTGACGCTCCGACGGTTCTGACCGGAACGCGCCCGCCCGGACGCTTGAAATATTGGCCCGAGTTGAGCTCCGCCGTCACGTGGCCGAGCTCCCAGTCCGCGAGCGTGTCGAGCACGTAGACGTAAGCATGTTTCATGGACGCAGCCTCCTTCATTCCGTCCGGATTTCCATCCGCGTCAGGGGCAGCCCGAGAAACTCGCCGTATCGGCGGGCCGCGCCGGCGACGCGCTCTTCGGTGACGCCCGAATCCTCGAACGGATGAACGGCCAGCTCCACGCCTTGCTTCCCGATCGACCGCCGCCAAATGCCCGCGATCTTGCCGCCGACCACCAGCATCGGGGCGTACACGCCGTTGCCGCCGGGGACGATCTTCGGGGCATGCTCCGGCTTGAGCACCGCGCTCCTGTCCCTGTAGCCGAGCAAATATTCGTCGTACCCCGCCAGCAGCGCGATCTCGGGCACCTCCGCTTCCGCGCCATCCGTGCCTTGTTCCCCGCCCGACCAGTATTCCGTCCCGCCGATCTTCCCGGAAAAAAGCACGCCGTCCGCCGCCGCCACCGCTTTTTTCGCCTCCGTGATCGTCAGCCCCGACCACCAGCCGAAGTCATGCAAAGTCGCCGGACCGTGACCCGTGAAATACCGGACCGCGAGCTCCCGCAGCGCTTCTTCCCCGGACAGTTCGCGCGCATCCGGCACCCAGTCGTCGAGCAGCACGAACGTCTGCTGCTTGCTTTCCAGCGGCCCCGGGCAGATCAGCCCGGTCTGGGCCAACACCCACAGGATGTGGTAACCGCGCTGCCGCTTCGTGCTGATCCCCGCCTGCTCGAGCAGCTCCATCAGCTCGGCGCGGGTCATCCGCTTCCGCTCCTTCAGCGCGCCCTCGATCAGCAGCCCGCATTGCGCGATCAGCCGCCCGTCAATCTCGAGCTGCCGCTGCATCCGCTTGTCGCGGGCGAGCACGCGGGGAGCGGACAGCCGGACCATCCAGCGCGCGTCTTCCGCGGGCACCGCATGCAAGGTGCCGCGCAAAGCCCAGGTGAGCACGATGCGCCGATCGGCGATGGCCCGCTCGACATCGGCGAGGTTTGCGCCAACCGTGCGCAGGCCGATCGCCCATACCGCCTGCGCGTAATCCTGCGCCTGAAGGGCGCCGAGCCGCCGCACAACTTCGGCGGGCGTCTCCATCTTCAAGCCGCTGATGAGCAGATTCCGCATTCTGCGGGAAGCGATGGCGATATCGGGCATGCAATCACTCCTGACCATGCGTTATTCCGGTTCTTGCGGCATTATCGTATCACGGGGGAGCGGCGGTTGTATTGTAAATTTTTGTCCGGGAGCGTCAAAACATCGGCAGGTGGCTGGGGTGCATGCTCGTGGTGAGGCGGTATTCGGTCGGCGTGAGGCCCGAGAAAGCGTGAAACTCTTTGACGAAATGCGCCTGGTCGTAATAACCGCAAGCGCAGGCGATGTCCGCCCAATGGATGCTCTCCCGCTGCCGGATCAGATGCAAGGCCTTCTGGAACCGCATCAGCCGGCAGAAGCGCTTGGGCGTCATGCCGACTTCGCGCTTGAACTGCTCGATGAACCGTTTCGGGCTTGCGTTCAGCCGCTCGATTGTTTCGCCGATCGTCAGGCTGCCGGGAGCTTGTCGGAATTCCACCAAGGCGTACGCCACGGCGGCGTTCGGCGCCAGGCCGCCATGGATGCGGCCGAGCAGCCAGGCTTCGAGGATATGAAAACGTTCGGCGAGCGTCGGGGCGTACAGCAGCTCGTCCCGCAGATCGGCCGCGCCGGCGCCGTGCAGATCGGCCAAATCGAGGATCAGCCCGGCCGCTTCATACGCGGGCACGCCGAGGAACGCGGCGGCGGCGCCCGGCTTGAACTGCGCGCCGATCATCGTCCGCTCGCCCGCGTTCTCCATGACGAAATCGTCCGTGCGGGGACCGATGACGACGGCATGGCCGAACCGGCTTGCGCGACGGTTCCGGTCCCACATCCGGAACCGGTCGTCGCGCAGGTTCACCGCCAGATTGACCGCGCCTTCCGGGAGATTTCGCTCCTTCGCCCCCGCAGGATTGGTCCCCGAGAAAAACCAGAGAACATCCACGAACCGCGCGAGCGGTTCGCGGGGAATGAACGTTCTGTAGATCATGAGTCCATTATACATCAGGTTCCGGCTCCGGCAGTTCACGATATGTGAAATAGTCGAAGTCCGCGTGTTTCCCCTGTCCGCTCATGTCCTGCGCGCAGATGCCGAGGAAGGCGCCGGTGAAGCCCTGGTCGATCATACGGCCTTCGATCTTCGCTTCCACGTTCTCGTCGGAAATGACGCTCGCGTCCAGCTCCGGCCCGATCGGCGTCCATTCCTTCCCGTCCCGGGAATAGTGGAACTGCAGACGGTCGTAACCAAGCGACGCTTTCAGGTGGACGCGGTCCCATCCTTCAACGGACACCGGCCGCTCGAGCGGTTCGTCGTACAGCCCGCGGTCGCTGCTCATGATGTTCAGGCATTTGCCCAGCTCTTCGTCGCGGCTGACGTACAGGTAGTAGTAGTTGCGCGTGTTGTAGTAATGGATGAGGCCCGCCATCTGCTGGAACGTCTCCGGCTCGAACTCGACCGCCGTCTCCGCTTCCGCAATGAACGCCTGCTGCCGGCGCGCAACGAGGCTTTGCCGGTGCATCGAGGACAGCGATTCCCGCCCCTTCAGCCGCAGATACCCCGGCCGCGCGGCCAGCGACGCCCATTGTTCGTCGAGCGGCTCGCGCAGCGTCTGGAAGTGGATGGAGATCCGCTCTCCGTCGAAATGGTCCGTCTCCGGCTCGGGCGGGAACGGGTGGTCCGGCAGATCGGGCGCGGGCACGACCGCCTTCGGGCTGTTTCCGCCGCCGGCCAGCCGCAGCCAGCCGTCTTCCGTCCATTCCACGGGCTGCAGCGCCGTCTCCCGGCCGAGAATGCAGCGCTGCGACGGCTTGAGCGGCCGGCCGCACAGGTGGGCGAAATACCAGTCGCCGGTCTGCGTATCCACCAGGCAGGCGTGCCCGGCCCGCTGCAGCTCCAGTTCGGGTTTGTTCGCCGCGGTCAGGACGGGATTTTCGGGGTCCGCTTCATACGGACCGAACAGCGACTTCGAGCGGGCGACCGTCACCGCGTGGTTGAAACGGGTGCCGCCCTCGGCCGTGACGAGGTAGTACCAGCCGTTCCGTCTGTACAAGTGCGGCCCTTCCGTCAGCCCCAGCGGCGTGCCGCGGAAAATGTTGCGGATCGGTCCCACCAGACGCTTCTGTTCCGGAGAATACTCCTGCAGCGCGATTCCGGCGAACTTGTTTTTTCCCTTGCGGTAGTCCCAGATCATGTTGACCAGCCACTTGCGGCCGTCATCGTCATGGAACAGGGACGGGTCGAACCCGCTGCTGTTCAGGTAGACCGGATCGGACCACGGCCCTTCGATGCTGGGCGCGGTCACCAGATAGTTGTGGGTGTCCTTGAACGGCCCGATGTGGCTCTTCACATCCGTGAACACGAGGTAGAACAGGCCGTCCGACCAGCTCAGGCACGGCGCCCAGATGCCGCCCGAATCGGGATTGCCGAGCATGTCGAGCTGGCTTCTGCGCTCAAGCGGCCGGGCGGCGAGGCGCCAATGGCGCAAGTCCCGGGAGTGATGGATCTGCACGCCGGGGAACCACTCGAACGTCGAGGTGGCGATATAATAGTCGTCCCCCACCCGCAGGATGGACGGGTCCGGGTTGAAGCCGCGCAATACGGGGTTGTGGATCGTCTTCAATGGAATTCCCTCCTTTACTCTATCATGTCATAAAGTCGGTCCGACGCGCCAATCATCATTTTTCAGAATGTCGGTCCGATGCGCCAAATTCCGAAGTCGTGCTGCTTCAAAATTTCCGCCCGGGTCAGCTTGCCCGAGCAGACGGCCAGCAGTTCCTCGTACAGCCGGCCGCCGACTTCTTCGATCGTCTCCGTTCCTTCGATCACCGTGCCCGCGTTGAAATCCATATTGTCGCCCATGCGGCTGAACATGCGGGAATTCGTCGCGATCTTGATGACCGGAGCGATCGGCGAACCGGTCGGCGTTCCCCGGCCGCTCGTGAACAGGACGACCTGCGCCCCGCCGGCCACCATGCCGGTCAATTGCTCGATGTCCTGGCCCGGCGTGTCCATCCAGACGAGCCCATTCCTGCTCGGCCGCTGCGCGTAGTCGACCAGTTCCTGCAGCGGGCGGCTGCCCGCCTTGGCCGCGGCGCCGAGCGATTTCTCCTCGAGCGAGCTGAGTCCGCCGCGGATGTTGCCCGGGCTCGGGTTGCCCGTGCGGATGTCCACGCCCATCATGAACGCGCGGCTCTCCATCGCCTGGATCACTTCATATACCCGTTTGGCCACCCGGTCATCGGCGGCCCGGGCCGCGAGCAGATGTTCCGCGCCGATCAGCTCCGTCGTCTCCGCGAGGATGGAGGTGCCGCCGGCGTCCACGACCGCGTCGCTGACCCAGCCGACGGCCGGGTTCGCCGAGATGCCCGAGCAGGCGTCCGATCCCCCGCATTCGGTGCCGACGATCAGCTCGCTGACCGGCACCGGCTCGCGCATGAGCCGCGAGGCGTCCGCGACCATCGCCGCCGCGATTCGCGCTCCCTGCGCGATCGCCATCAGCGTGCCGCCGTGGTCCTGGATCGACACCACCTCGACCGGCTTGCCGCTCCTTGCGATTTCCTCCGCCACGCTCCGCGCCTGGTGCGTCTCGCAGCCGAGTCCGAGCACGACGACGCCGTAGACGTTGGGATTGTTCCCCAATCCGGCGTAAGTGCGGAACGTCTGCTCGTAATCGACGCCCACCTGGGCGCAGCCGTGCTGGTGGATGAACGACACCGTTCCCGCCACGAGCTGCGTGATCTGATGCGCCGCCTGGGCCGCGCAGGTGATCGTGGGCAGAATGAGCACGTGGTTGCGCACCCCGACCCGTCCGTCCGGCCTCCGGTATCCCCAAAATTGCCTTTCATTGTTGTTTTGCAAGTTGATCCCCCCTGCCCCGAACCCCTTCGAGATTGTGAATATGGACGTGCTGCCCCGGGCGAATGTCGGCAGTCGCGCGCCCGATCACTTCGCCGTACTTGAGGATGGACTCGCCCGCCGCGATCGGCCGAACCGCAAACTTGTGACCGAATTCGATCGGCTCCTCCACTTCGACTTCGAAAACGCTTTCCCCGGAAACGACACGAACCCTCGTGCCGGCGGGAATGTCCGTCAGGGCGACGGCCACGCTGTCGACGGGCTTCATCATCACCACTTTGTGCGTTTTCTGCACGCTGCGACTTCCCCCTTTGCCGGTCAGGACATGGTAATTTTTCTGTTGAAAGCGCTTGACATTTTATTGGCCCAAACTATAGAATGACATCAATGGTCAACCAATCAACCACTCAATATGTTACCACAGGAATGCGGTTCATGACAACCGACGAGGTGTTTCCAACCATGAAGTTTTCCAGCATTATTCTCAGACTTGAGCTCGATCTCGGTGTCGTCACCTTGCATGACGCGATCGCGGCCATTGCCGGCGCGGGCGGTGAAGTCGTCTCCATCGACACGGTGCGCCCCGGACGCGCGCAATCGGTCTGCGACATTACCGTCAATCTGACCGAGGACGTGGAATCGGCCATTTTTCAGGCCGTGGAACAGCTTCCGGGCCTGCGTGTGATCCACGTGTCGGACCGCACATTCCTGATGCATCTGGGCGGCAAAATCACCGTTCAGCCGAGTGTTCCCATCAAGAACCGCGACGACCTGTCGAGAGTGTATACACCGGGCGTGGCCCGCATTTGCACCACCATCCGCGATAATCCGGGAACGGCTTACACGCTCACCATCAAACGGAATACGGTGGCCATTGTGACGGACGGTTCGGCGGTCCTCGGCCTTGGCAACATCGGCCCGTATGCGGCCGCGCCCGTCATGGAAGGCAAGGCGATGCTCTTCAAGCAGATGGCCGATGTCGATGCCTTTCCCATTTGTCTGGATACGCAGGACCTTGACGAAATTGTGGATATTGTCCGAAAGATTTCTCCGATCTTCGGCGGGATCAATCTGGAAGACATCAGCGCTCCCCGCTGTTTCGAGATCGAACGGCGCTTGTCGGAAGAGCTGGACATCCCCGTCCTGCACGACGACCAGCATGGCACGGCCATTGTCGTGGCCGCGGGACTGCTGAACGCGCTCAAAGTGGTCGGCAAACCGTTGGAGGACGTCAAAGTGGTGGTGAACGGCATCGGAGCGGCCGGCGGTTCCATCTGCAGAATGCTGGTCGCGATGGGGGTGCGCCGGCTCGTGCCCGTGGATCGGGAAGGCGCGATTGTCTACGGAGAGCGGTACACCAACCCGATGTGGCGCTGGCTGTCGGAGCAACCCTGCGTCGAACGCGCTCACGTTCCGCTGAAAGAGGCGCTGGCCGGAGCGGATGTTTTTATCGGCGTGTCGGCGGGGAACCTTCTGGATGTGGAAGACATTCAACGGATGGCCCAAAACCCGATCGTATTTGCCCTTGCCAACCCGGTGCCCGAAATTGACCCGTTCAAAGCGCGTCCGCATGTCGGAGTCATGGCCACGGGACGAAGCGATTACCCGAATCAGATCAACAACGCGCTGGTTTTTCCGGGCATTTTCCGGGGGGCGCTGGATTGCCGCGCCCGTTGCATCAACGACGCGATGAAACTGGCTGCCGCTTATGCGATCGCCGGCGTCGTGACGGATGAAGATCTGAACAGCGACTACATCATTCCCGGCATTTTCAATGAACGGATCGTGCCCCGGATCAGACAAGCCGTGATCGAAGCCGCAATCTCTACCGGCGTGGCAAGACGCGTGCCGTCGGACTTTCAGATTCATTCCATCGGATAACGAAACGCCGCTCGCCTTCAAAATCAAAAAAAACCAACCGTATCGGTTGGTCTCATGTTGACACCGGCTTCTTCGCCGGCTTTCGATTTTCTTTGATGACCTTGAGCAACCGGCTGGTGGCGTCCGTCATATGCTTCTCCATCGCGAGGGCTGCCGCGTCGGGATCCCGCTTGGACACCGCCTCAAAGATGGCCGAGTGATCCTTGTACGAAAACTCCGTGTCTCCCACGGATTCGATTACCAATTTGATCCACGTCCGCAGCAACGACTGGATGCTGGAGAGGATGTCCTTCAGCACCGAATTGCGGGACATTTCAGCCAGTTTCAAATGAAACGACACATCGAGTTCAACGAAATTCGCCGGTTCCAGCTTCATTCTGTCCATGATCTGTTTCAGTTCGGCGATTTCTTCGTCTTTGCCCCGTTCGGCGGCAAATCGGCAAATGGAAATTTCGATTACTTTTCTCGCCTCGATCAGGTCCAGCGCCTGGTTCTCGCCAAGCAGCAGGCTCCACTCGATCACCTGGGGCAGCAAGGTGGAATCGGTTCTTTTCAGGTAAGTGCCGTCGCCCTGCCTGACCTCCAGCACCCCCAGAACCGTCAGCGCCTTGATCGCCTCGCGTATGGCCGATCGGCCGACTCCGAGCGCTTCCGACAGTTGGCGCTCCGCCGGCAATTTGTCGTTGACCTGCAAACTCCCGGAAAATATAAAGTCCAGCAATCGTTTCGTAATCTCAACGACCAGCGAATTTTTTTGAATGGGTTCAAAATTAAAATTAGCTCCTGCCATTTTCGCCACCAATCATCATTAATGTTGCAAAATCCTGGTTATGACCTTTAAACTGGTCAACCAATTCAACAAAATAAAAGACCTGAGAAATATAATATACAAGATTAACATCAATTGTCAATCGGCCGCAATCACTCAGGTAAAATGTTACCGAAGGGGGATCGGATCACTCACGTCGAAATGTTACCGAAGGGAAGTGTTTTGAAAATGTCCATGAAAACACGACGTGA
>Ga0310832_101365_pt1 | contig 10821 bp, 10 predicted proteins | sample WT_ome_7_FD_201303 | JGI IMG/M metagenome (GOLD analysis project Ga0310832, IMG submission 201303) | Sorghum-adapted microbial communities enriched on wild type (WT) sorghum from Joint BioEnergy Institute, Emeryville, California, United... ...
CTGGGGTATTATCCTTTTACCGAAGATACCTGCAACGGATCCGTCAGACCAATGGACCTGTCCTGGTGGGGCAGCTTTGACGGGGAATATTGGCATGATCTGGTCCTTCATCTTGAGCGGGAGAATTTGTTCAAGAAAGACGAAGAAACGCTGGACAAGCTCTTTTGCGAGCGGGAGTGCATGCCGGCAAATGTCATCGGCATCATGAACGTACAGAACCAGGACCGTATTGCCGAGTTAATTGCCATGGCCCGGAGGACTTGCAAAATCACCAACGCCCTGCTGGTATTCAGAACATCATCTTCCGGCAAAAGTCCGGGTTATTTCGATGAAGTCCATGCTTACCTGCTTGACAAATCAAAGGTTGTGGCAAAAAAACTGGCCTATGTCTCGGAAATCAACGGGACGTTGTTTATGCATTACAACAATCCATTGGCCCGTTAAGTTTTCCCCGCTTGCCCATTAAGAACAGGAAAACGCATCACCGCAAGAACGCGGACATCCTCGCGGCCAGATTCGACGCAATCACGGCCATGCCCTCCGTCGACGGATGCAGCATGTCAATGCTCAGCGCGGTGAATTCGGGCAGCAGCTCCCGGCCGGAGAGATGCACCAGCCGGGAGGCATTCAGGCTGTTCGCCTTCTCCCGCACAATTTCCCGAAAACGCCGGATCTTGCCGCCGTTGTCGCCATCGCGATCCTCGTGGAACGTGAACATGTCGATGCAGAACACCCATTTGTCCCGGTGTTGCCCGGCCATCCGCTCCAGCAGGTACCCGACCCTGCGCTCGAATTCGTCCTCCTCCATGAAGCCGACGACATTGATGCCGAGCTCCAGAATGGCAAAATCCCAATCCGTCCGCTCCGCGATATAATCGGCCATCTCCGGCTCAAGATGACAGCCGCCCGCCATGCCGAGGTTGATCAGATCGGCGCCCAGCAATTTCGCCGTCCGCGCCGCGTAGCCGCCGGGCGGGATGGCGGAATCGCCGCCGAACGTAATCGAGCCAGACATCCCGTTGCAGATCGTCTTGAATCAGCAGCAGCATCCAGACGGAGTGGACGGCGGCATATTCGTAATAGGATCGGATAAAGCCGGGCGGTTCTTCCCAACCAAGACGGCGCCTTGATGCGATGTAGGCGTTCAGCGCGGATTGTCTGAGCGCGTCGCTCGTTTGTCTGCGAAAGACCGGATGGGTCAAATCGAGCAGATTGTACAGGTCCCAAAACGGCGAATTTCGATGGGCGTGTTCCCAGTCCAAAATGACAATTTCGCCGCCGGCAACGGCGATGTTCCCGCGATGGAAATCGCCGTGCGAGACGACCGTTTCGGAATCAACCGTCTGTTCCGCTCCAAGAATGATCTGATGCAGCGGGCTGATCCATTTTGGCGGCATGCCGAGGCGAAGCAAAAGGCTCTCCGCCTGTTCCCGGTTCCGGTGAACATGGCGCAAAATATCGCGGTACAGCGGTTTGTTTCCTGTCAAACTGCGGGGAATGAGGGACAGCGGCAGCTGATGCCAGCAAGGAATGAGCGAGGCAGCCTGCACCACTTCATTTTCGGACAATTGATGCTCGAGCGGCCCCAAATCTTCGAAAATGGTCCAATAGCGGTCAGGATCATGGTGAGGGGCTGAGGCGAGCAGTTTCGGCACGGCAATCCGCGGCAAATGCGGCAGAAGGCTGCGGTGCACCCACGCTTCCCGGCCGACCGCTTCCCGGTTGTTCAACGGCTTGAAAATATAGGATGCGACGCCCTTATCGGTGCGGATTGTAAACCGTTCAACCGTCTTTCCGCCCATGCCTTTGTAAAGGGCTTCCCACTCCGGCACTTTTGTTTTGTCCAGCAATCCATCGCCGGTAACGAGATCGGAAAACATGCAAACTTCTCCTTCTATGATCGGGGCTTCGTCGTGCATTAAGAATACGCGCAACAGGACCGCTGTATCAAGCGGCCCGGCAGGAATTGAATCGCAACAATCCGCGATGATTTCCGGTTCGCCAACCGGTAAAATTGTTTGGCAGACGCGCGTCCATCAACCAGTTTTGCGGTCTGAAGGAGGCCATCTGCCATGAACGCACAGATCACCCTGCCGCAGGCGATCGCGCTGTACATCGCGGCCATTCTCGGGTCGGGCATTCTGTTTGTGTCTTCCGGCGCGGCAACCGTCGCCGGTCCCGCCTCGCTCCTCTCCTGGATCATCATGATCCTGTTCAGTTTTCCGCTTGCGTACACCTTCGCTTCGCTGTCCCGCGCCTTTCCCGATGCCGGCGGAGCCGCCACCTTCGTCCGGATCGCTTTCGGCGAACATCCGGGCAATCTGGTCGGCTGGTTTTATTTTCTGACCGCATCGGTCGGACAGATGATCGTGGCCCAGACGGGAGCTTACTATACGGCTTCCGCCTTCGGGCTGTCCGCAGGAGAAACTTCGCTGCTTGCCTGTTTGATCCTGCTTCTCGGCGGCGTATCCAACCATTTCGGCATCCGGATCAGCGGGAAGGTGTCCCTGCTCTTCAGCTCGCTGCTTCTGGGCATCCTGCTCATCGCCGTCGTAACGACGATCCCCCACGTTCGGCCGGACCAGTTCAGTCCGTTCTTTGCAAATGGGCGGCAGGCGGTCGGCGAGGCGATTGTCCTCATTTTCTGGTCTTTTTTCGGCTGGGAGGCGATCTGCAGCCTGGCGGACCGATTCGCTCGCCCGGAGAAGGACATGGTCCGGAGCGCCATGATCAGCGCGGCGATCACGGGAGCGGTATTCCTGGCACTGAGCTTCGTGACCATCGGCAGCGGAACCTACGGAAGTCCGGAAACCGATTCCGCGCCCCTCGGCATCATGCTGGGCCGCTCTCTCGGTCTCGCCGCGCAATACGCCACGACCGTTCTGGCGTTCATCATCTGCACGGGCACCGTGAACGCGTATGTCGCCAGTCTGGCGCAGCTCGGGTATGCCTTGAGCCGGGATCAGGCTTTTCCCGCCTGGCTTCAATATCAACATCCGCGCACCGGGACGCCGACCCGGGTGGTCTGGCTGGTCATTCTCTTTGCGTGCGCCGGCATTGCGGTTTCCATGCTGTTTCATGTTCATTTCACGCAATTGTTGTTTATTCCGAACGCGCTGGGGATGGTCGTCTATGTGTTGTCGATGGCCGCGGCTGTGAAAATCTACAGAAGATTATCGCTGCCTTGGCTGAGCGGACTGGTTTCCCTTGTCATGCTGTGTGCATTCATCCCTTTTCTGGGCATTCACGTGATGCTGCCCATCCTGGTTTCAATCTTGTATATTTTGTATAAGAGAAAAAGCATGACACGAACAATCGCAATCCGGCGCAACGGGACGAGGAGAGGCGACGGGCATGCGGATGCAACCTGAAAATCTGTGGGACGCGGTGATCGCGTGCCGCGCGGAATATGACGGGATCTTCTGCTACGGCGTGAAGACAACGAGGATTTTCTGCCGTCCATCCTGCAAATCGAAAACACCGAAACGGGAAAATGTGGATTTCTTCATCAATGCCCGGGAAGCGATGGAGAAAGGATACCGCCCGTGCAAACGATGCCGCCCCGACCTGCTGGAAGCGGTGTACGATCCCCATGAACCATGGGTTCGGGAGGTCCGTGAACTGCTGGAAAAGGAGTACCACATCATGTGGACGCTCGACAGGCTGTCCAGACGCGTGGGCATGAGCGCCTTTCATCTGCAGCGGATGTTCAAGAAATACACGGGAATGAGTCCGAAACAGTATCTGAACCGGATTCGCGTGGAAGAGGCGAAGCGTCTGCTGGCGGACAGCGGTCAGACGATTACCGAAATCTGTTTCGCCGTCGGCTTTCCCGGACTTACTCCGTTTAACCGGGTATTCCGCCGGTTCACGGGCCGGTCCCCGCGGGCGTATCGGAAGCTTTGCTGCCGCAAGTAAGCGGACGAAGACCCGCCTGCGGTTATTGCCGCGGGGCGGGCCTTCGCGCCTTCAGCTCCAGTTCTGGATTTCGATGAAATTGCCTTCCGGATCGGCCGCGTACACGACGGTCAACGTCCCGATCCCTTCGTATTTCCGGGTGACGACTTCCCCGAGCGGCTTCCCGCCGTGCTCGATCAGTCGGTTCAACACGTCTTCCACCGAATCCGCGTGGAAGGCGATGTGCCCGAACCCCTGATGGTTGATCTTGTTCGGCAGATCTCTGAGGCTGTCCGGTTCATATTCGAAAATTTCGAGCGTCGGCCCGCCTTCTTCGTACCCGGGCAGCGCCAAATGCATCCCGCGGATTCTCACGTTTTCGATGCCGGTGACCTTGTCGATCCATGCCCCGTACAGATCCCTCTCCGGATACAGGGGCTTGCACCCGAAAACGTTGATATAGAAGTCCGCCAGCTTCCTCCAATCTTTCGCGACCAGGTTGGTGTGAACGTACTTGATTTGACCGCTCGTCATCTGCGCACCCGCCTTAAGAAATTTGACCGCAAATTATCATGATTATGCCATACGAGGAAAAAAGCGTCTACTGTGAAAACCAACGCCCAAAAATTTGTCTACTTTCTATTTCGTGTGAATTGATATAATGTTATCGATTCCTATCCATAATCCGATATAAAATTAGACAGCAATGGAGAACGCCAGACATCCAGGATCATGAATACGCTGTGGGAGGGGTGAACCTGCGGATTCGAACCGATTGAAGACACGCCGGCCATCCGGCATGGTTGTAAAATGGACGTTTGTGAATGGATGAGCATGAAAGGAGTGATCCGAACTTGTGGAGAAGGATGATCCACGTATTCACCGCATTGCTGCTAATCGCCGCGATCGCGAATCCGATTGCGGGCCACGCGGCGGACACGAGCGCCGAGGAAAAATACAATAAGCTGGTTGAGGCGGGCGTCTTCGACGGATTTCCGGACGGCCAGGCTCACCTCGATCAAAATATGACGCGGGCTCAGGCCGCCAAGATCATTGCGTTGATTTTGGGTTTGGACGAAAATGCCGGCGCAGCCGACATTTACAAGGATCTCGCCGAAGCGAAATGGGCCGAGGGCTTCATCGGCGCGGCGACCGAGATGGGCATTCTGGAAGGACGGGGCGGCGGCATTTTTGCCCCGACTGCGGACGTCACCATCCAGGAACTGGCCAAGATCATGGTAGAGGCGCTGGGAATCGAAGTCAATGAGGACGCCACGGTGGAAGGCGCCGACGAATGGGCCGGCAAGTATGTCGCGGCCGCCCTGGCGGCCGGGCTGATTCCGGAGCAGTCGGATTACACCGTGCCTGCATCCCGGCAATTGCTGGTTGAGGCCTCGTACATCGCATATGAATCGGTCTCGAATGAAAAGTGGATCAAGTCCGCGAAACAGACCGGCGTTCGCACGGTGAGCATCGATCTCCAGGGATCATTCGATCCGGACGCGACTTCCGTCGCGATCGAACGGATCGGCGAAGACGGCGATCGAACGGCCGTCGGCATCGAATCGCTGGAATGGGACGGCGGCAGCGCGGTCACGGTCGTCCTGAGCGATGTTGCCGAAGCCGGCAAATATGAAGCCAAGCTCACCGTCGAGCAGGACGGAGAAACAGCCGTCTATACGTTTAGCTACACGGTAGAGCCCGAACAAGTGTCCCGGGTCGAGCTCGGCGGGGCCGATCAGCTTCCCCGCGCGGACAACGTCGAAGTGCCGTACATCCTGTACAACCAATACGGCGAACCGATGTCCGAACCGCCCGCAGACCTGAAGGTAGATGTCGCGTCGTCCGCCGATGTCAAGCCGCACCCCGACCGCCAAGCCTTGCTGGTGAATCTGGCCGGCTGGAACGAGAACCGGGTCGATATCCACCTTCTGGTGAATGAAAAAAATTACACGAACCGCACCTACCAGGTCGGCGACAAACCGGTTATCGAGTCCGTCGAGACGGACGGTTTTGTCAACGAAGCAGGATCGCCCGTCGACCGTCTGAAAAAAGGCGAATCCGCTTGGCTGCTGCTGCGGCCTTATGATCAATACGGCAATCTCATCACGGATGTCGATTGGCTGAACGAGAATCTGAAGGCGGAAGAGTCGGTGAGCGGTCGGCAGTCGGCGAAGGAACTGGCGCCGGGACCGGGCGGCGCAGCCGCCGTCCGCGTAACGGCAGGCTCGCATCTGGCGAACACGACGCTCACCGTCACCATTCGCTCGCTGTCGGATGAAGTACTGGCGCAAGCCTCGATTGCGGTGGAATCCGATCCGGAGTTCTACGTGCCGCCGGCACCGACACCGGCGCCGACGCCGACACCTGAGCCTGAGCCGGAGCCGGAGCCGACACCGGAAGCGACCATATCCGTTGATCCGGACTCGATTGTCACATTGGATAAAGATTACTTCAATGTGACCACCTCCGTGTACGTCACATCCACCAATGTGACCACGCTGTACTATGCGCTGGTCATCGAATCCGACCCGGAAGTCCCGACCGCGGACGACTTGATTCATGACCGGCTTCCCAGCGGTACCATGGATTCCGGCAAAGTCTCGACCGACGGCAAGGTGAAGCTGGAATTCGAGACGCCTGTGGATCTGAAATTCAACCTTTACATCGTCGGCACCGACGACAGCGGTTCGCTGGTGTCCAATCTGTTGACCGTAGAGATTGATACGGACATTTCCAAAGTGTTCAGGCTGGATGCGGTCGTCGACGCGACCAATCCGGACGATGATTATTGGAGGATCTGCCTGTCCCATACGCCGATCGACGCCGAGGGAACGGTGTATTACATCATCAGCGACAATCCGATCCACGACGCTTCGGAGGACGATCTTGTCCGGATCGCAACGGAACCGGACGTTCCCGATGATGTTCCGGCTCAAGTGATAGCTAGAGGCACGAAACACTGGAGCGGCACTTCCGATCAGATTCGGGTGGATAAGAAAGGTTGGACACCGGGCACCTACCATGTCTACGTCGTGCTCGAATACCGGGGCGTTCGTCTGAAGGCGGAAGGCGCTTTGGGCTTGACCAACTGAAGTGATGAAAGGGTTGTTCCCCCTCAAGTCTCATCGGGGAACAACCTTTTTTTGCCGTTTGTCCATAACCTCCCTTCCGGGCAGTCGACGCCAAAACGGATGCACCTTCCATCAGCGGAGGTTGCATCCGTTTTTGCGTTGTCACGCGGACTTTCGGTCAGAAGCGAACATTTTTTTGAACACGAGCGTCTGCAGAATGATGTAGATGCCGCCGACCGCCCAGTATAAAGGCAGCGCCGCGGGCATCGCAAACGAAAATATCCCCATCATGATCGGCGACAGAAGCCCGAGCACGGCAAATGGCTTGTTCTCTCCCTGCTGCGCCGACATGCTGAACGATTGAGACACGCGGAACTGGACATAATACACGGCAGCGGCAATCACCGGCAGGATCATGTCGGGTTTCCCCAGGCTGAACCACAGAAAATCATGATCGGCGATTTCCGGCGTGCGGCGGATCGCGTAATAAAAGCCGAGCGTAATGGGCAACTGCAAGAGCAGCGGCAGGCAGCCGATGTTGAGCGGATTGAACTGGTGCTTCTGATAAATCTGCATCGTTTCCAGCTGCATCTTTTTCGCTGCCTCGGGGCTCTTGTCGTTCTTGTACTTGTCCTTCAGCGCCTGCAGCTCCGGCTGGATGGCCTCCATCTTCTTGCGCATCGCGAGCTGCTTCTTCGTCTGGTTCAGCATCAGGGGCATGATCGCCGTGCGGATGATGAACGTCATCAAGATGATCGACAGCCCGTAATCGCCGTTGAACAGGTTGGCGAAATAGATGATCAGGAACGAGAAGGGATAGACGAAATAATGGTTCCACACGCCCGGGGTATTCGCGTCAATCGGCGCGTTGTATCCCGACGCCGAACACCCGCCGAGCGCAAAGGGCAGCACTGCGGCAAAGAGCGCGATGACGGCCGGCTTGAGCCAAGGATGCTTCGATTTTTTTTTCACGGTTGCCCTCCCGAATTCGTTTCTTGGTGATGTGCAGGAGCGGACAACCCGTGTCTTCTTCATCACCCGGCGCTTCCTTCCGCTGCGCTTTACCCGCAATCCACCGCCGGATCGGGTTGATCGCGGTGTTGCGGCAGACGGACAACAGGGTTGCACCGGCGTCAGCCTCACGGCGGCAGGCGTACAGCTCCGGAACGGAATGCGGCCTTGCGAATGTCAGCATCACAATGGAACAGAAGATGCAGACCGACATGACAAACGGTGTCGCCAGTTCAACCAGGTTGTCCATCCGCCTTCACCTCCGTCGGGCAGCTTAATGTTTCTTGGAGAACACCGGCAGCAGCACCTCATCCACCAGACGGGTCAAATACGCCGCAGTGACTCTCTCGTGGCGGATCACATTTTCAATACGCAAAAGATCGAAGGGGAGACGCATTTGCATCTCGGTAAAATCATGGGTAATTTCTCCGCGCCGCTTGGCATTTGCTTCCACGATCTTCATCATCCTCACATTGCTGTCGAGCGCCCGTTCGAACCAGTCCCGGAACCGTTCATAATTTCGGCTGAATTCGGTCATCACGGCGCTCATCAGCTTCTGCCCGACCGCGTCGAAAAACCGTTGGTAAATGCCGACGACCTCAAGCAAATCGGCGCGAAGACTTCCCTGGTCCCGGAACAAATCGATCATTCTGCCGCCCATCGCCCGGGTGGACCTGTACAGAACCAGGGCATGCAGCAAATCAACGGGTGTTTCGTACCGGCGGTAAATGACCGTTCGGCTGGTTTGCGCCTGTCGGGCAACGCGTTGAAAGGTCATTTCCTCGTACCCCGATGTTTCGATGATTTCGTACGCAGCGTCCAGAATCGCCTTTTCCAGTTCCTCTCCCCGCCTGCGTTCCGATTTCAAAGGCTTTTCCTCCCGAAAGATGCTGCAATCATTATACAACATATAAGATACATGTTGCACCTTATTCGCAAAGCGTGTATACTTCATTCCGGAAATAAGATACATCATGTACCTTAATTGAGGAGTGGACGCAAGTGAAGCAAACCGACGGAACACTGCCGAAAGAACTGGTCCGCGTCGCGCTGGTGCTGGTGTTTGGAGCGGTCGCCCCCATGCTGGACACCACCATGGTGAAACATCGCGGTGAATCATTTCAGCCGGGATTTTCATGCTTCGCTGGAGACGGTGCAATGGGTCATGACCGGCTATGTGCTGGCCCTGGCCATCGCCGTCCCTTTCTCCGGCTGGCTGGTCCAGCGGTTTGAGGGCAAAGCCGTATATTTCATCGCGGAGCTGCTGTTCCTGCTCAGTTCCCTGCTGGCGGGGTTGGCCTGGAACATCGAAAGCCTGATTGCGTTCCGCATTGTGCAAGGGTTCGCCGCGGGGCTGATCATCCCTCTGCTGACCACACTGCTTGTTCAAGCCGCGGGACAGGATCAAATGGGGCGTTTGATGGCCATTGTGGGCCTGCCCATCATTCTCGGTCCCATCCTCGGTCCGGTCGCCGGCGGTCTGCTCGTGGAGTATGTCTCGTGGCGCTGGATTTTCTACATCAATGTCCCGATCGGAATCATCGCCCTGGCTTTGATTTACATGAAAATGCCGCGATTTCCCGCCACCAACAGACGCGCTGCGCTGGATTGGATCGGCATTCTGCTGCTGGGCGGACTTTCCGCCAGTTTCGTCTACGGGATCTCGCGGGGGACGGAAGGCGACGGTTTTGGCGGCGGAGCTTCGATCGGCTTTATCGCGCTGGGCGTTATCTTGACGATCGCCTATGTCGTCTACGCCCAAGTCCGTTCCTCGGCCGTCATCGTGCCCCTCGGCCTGTTCCGATACAGAAGCTTCACCGGGTCCGTCATCGCCTTGTTCCTGGCCGGCTTCGGGACGAACGGCGCCATGCTGCTGCTGCCTTTGTACTTTCAAAATGTACGGCATGACTCCGTCATTCTCGCCGCGCTATCGCTCATTCCGCAAGGCGCGGGCATGCTGCTCGCAAGACCCGTGATCGGGACGCTCACCGACAGAATCGGAGCCCGGATTATCGTCCTGGCCGCCACGGCGATTACGGTCGCGGGAACCGTTCCGTTCATTCTTTTCCCGCCGGACGTTCCTTATTGGCAGATCGGCCTTGCGCTGTTCATTCGGGGAATCGGCGTCGGCGGCATCACGATTCCGGTGATGACGGATTCCTATACGGGGCTCGCCGGCCATCAGGTCCCGCAAGCGAGCGTCGCCACACGCATTATCCAGAATATCGGCGGCGCCTTCGGTTCCGCCGTACTGGCAACGGTCGTGGCGCTGCAGTTGCGGCAAGCCGTTCCCGATCTCCCGCATGAAGCCGCCGCCTATCACACCGGCTTTCTTGTCGCCACCGTGCTGACCGCGGCGATGGCCGTACCCGCCTTGCTCTTGACGAACAAAGCGAAGGCAATGGCCCGGGCGTGACCAGGTGCTCTTGACGAAACTTGAGCCTGTTTGTAAGATAAAGGAAAATTGCGGCGAAGCACGCCCCGAACTCCCCTGCCGATCAGGGAGTTCGGGGTTTTGCTTTTTGCAAGCCGCGGTGACGGGGGAGTCTGGATGGGATTCGAAGACATGCATGCGCAATGGTTGAATGCTCATTTGAAACGGAGAACCGGGGAGAGAAGAAGCCGCCTGCAGCGGGGGCATGGCCACGGCGAACGTCTGTTTCTGGAACGCGTATGTTGGCCGCTTTTCGACATTTCGACGATCTGCATCCTGAATATGAGGTCATCGATTGGAGAGGACATCCCTATTTCGTCGACTTTGTCCGGATTCGGGGACAGCTGCGATTCGCCTTCGAGATCAAAGGGTACGGCCCCCATGTGCAGCATGCCGACCGGACCC
>Ga0310832_101368_pt1 | contig 10806 bp, 9 predicted proteins | sample WT_ome_7_FD_201303 | JGI IMG/M metagenome (GOLD analysis project Ga0310832, IMG submission 201303) | Sorghum-adapted microbial communities enriched on wild type (WT) sorghum from Joint BioEnergy Institute, Emeryville, California, United... ...
CCGCGGTCGCCACCGAGGCCGCGACGGCGTACCGGTGCGACCTCACCTCGTTCGCCCAGGTCCGACGCGTCGCCGCCCGGATCCGCGACGAGTACGAGCGCATCGACGTGCTCGCCAACAACGCCGGCGGTCGCGTCGTCACCCGTCGCATCACCGAGGACGGCTTCGAGGAGACCATCCAGACCAACCACCTCGCCCACTTCCTGCTCAGCCACCTGCTGCGCGACCGGCTGGGTGGCGGGCGGGTCATCAACACGGCGTCGCTGATGCACCGGCTGGGCCGGCTCGACCCGGCCGACCTCAACAGCGAGCGCCGCCGGTACCGCCCGTTCGGCGTGTACTCGACCGCGAAGCAGGCCACCGTCCTGTTCACGGTCGAGGCGACCCGGCGGTGGCCCGAGATCACGACGATGTGCTTCAGCCCGGGCGTCGTGCGCACCCGGTTCGGGCGCGACAACGCTGTTCAGGAGTTCTTCTTCCGGTACGCGCCCGGGCTGCGCAGCCCCGAGCAGGCGGCCCGCACGCTGGTCACGCTCGCCACCGCCGATCGCGCCACCCTCGTGCCCGGCGCCTACTACGTCGACGGCCGGCCCCGCCGGGCGGCGCCTCGGGCCACCGACGCCGACCTGGCGGAACGGCTCTGGGCCGCCAGCGAGAAGGCGGTCGGCGCCTGACGCCATCCACAGTGGACCGAAGCACCACAGTGGGCCAGAGCATCACAGTGGACTAGAGGGCCGTCGGCGCCTCCGGGGTCACCTTGCGGTCCCGGGTCGCCACGATCGCGACGCCGACGAGCAGGAGCACCAGACCCGGCACGGCGAGAAGTGGCGGCACCTGGTTCAGCCACGCCCAGGCGACCAGCGCGGCCCCGGGCGCCTCGAGCAGGATCACCACCGAGACCGTGGTGGCCGGTACCCGGCGCAGCGCGAAGTTGAACAGCGAGTGCCCGAGCAGCTGCGGCCCGACGGTCACCGCGACGATGGCGGCCCAGGCGGTGAGCGGGTAGCCGGTCAACGGCACGCGAAAGGCCAGGCAGACCGCGAGCACCACCGCCGCACAGACCCCGTAACAGATCGTGGTGTAGGTCGTCGTGCTCACCGTCGCCCGCACCCGCTCGCCGAGGATGGTGTACACGGCGGCCAGCACGCCGCCGAGCAGCGCGAGCAGGTCGCCGAGCACGGCGGTGCGGGACAGGGTGACGTCGACCCCGGTCACCGAGACCGCGCCCAGCACAGCCACGGCGATCCCGAGCCAGGTCCAGCCCGACAGCCGCCGTCCGAGCGCCACCGCGATCAGGCCGACCCACACCGGTTGGGTCGTCACCAGGGCGGTCGACGCCGCCACGCTGGTCATCTTGGTGCTGGGCACCCAGGCCATGAGGTGACCGGCCAGGGCCACCCCGGCTAGCGCGCACAACACCGCCTCCCGGCGGGCGGGCCCGGCCAACGCGCGCACCTCCGCCCGTCGGCGCCAGACGGTCGCGGGCACGAGCAGGGGCAACGCCAGCGCGTTGCGCCAGAAGGCGATCGCCAGAGCGGGCGCGGCCGCGTAGGCGATCAGCGGCCCCGAGACCGAGACCGCGACGACGCCCACCGCGAGCGCCAGGCCCGCCGAGGTGAGCAGCGGGGCCCGGTCACGCATGAGTGCGGGTCCCGCCCGGCGTTCGGGCGACGGCGCGGGCGGCTCGCACCCGGTGGGCTGGACGGTCACGCGCGGGTCAGCCCACGAACGGCGGCACCGCGATCTCGCCGCGGGCCACGGGCATGACCGCGCCGGTCACCGTGGTCCGTACGGCCGCCCCGTCCACAGCGGACACTGTGCACTCCAACGTGGACGGACGGTTGATCTCGATGCCCTGACGGACGGTGTAGGTACTGTCTCCGTTCGGCGGGAGCAACCCGGAGCCGACCAAAAAGACTCCCAGGCCGAGCGCCGCCGACCCCGTGGCCGGATCCTCCGGAACGCCGAGACCGGGGGCGAACAGGCGGGCGTGGGCGACCCGCGACGTCTCGTCCCAGGCGAACACGTACGGTTGCGCGGCCAGGTCGGCCGGATGGGTCATCGCCCGCGCGACCGCCGTCGGCCGCACCGGAACGTAGGCGAACTCGATGCCGCAACCGGCGATCCGGACCCCCGGCGCCACCAGGTCCTCGGCGGTCAGCCCGACCGCGGCCAGGTACGGCCCGGCCTCGACCACCGGGCCGAGCGACGGCGGGCCGCCGGTGAGCGTGGCCCGCCCGTCCTCATGGACCTGCACCGGCAGCACGCCCGCGCCGCACTCCTGGTGCACGGTCCCGGCCGGCAGCAGTCCGCGCCGGTACTGGGCCACCGCGGCCCCGACGCTGGGGTGCCCGGCGAACGGCAGCTCGGCGGCGGGCGTGAATATGCGCAGCCGATAGGTGGCACCCTCCACTGTGGGCGGTAACACGAAGGCGGTCTCGGAGAGGTTGAACTCCCGCGCCAGCGCCCGCATCTGGTCGGTGTCCAGATGCTCGCCCCCGAAGACCACCGCGAGCGGATTACCCGCGAACGGGCGGTCGGTGAAGACATCCACGATCTCGTAGGCGAGCGACGTCACCCACTCAGCCTAAAGGCACTCGGTGCCCGCCACCCCCGCCCAGCCGCCCGAATTTCTCCGGCGGTGCGAGGCAGCGTCGCAGCGAGCGTGCGAGCGAGGAGCGCACCGAGCGCATCGCCGGAACATGAATTGTCGTACAGGCGGAAGGGGCCGGGGCGACCACCCGCGACTTGCCGGGCGACGACCGGACCCACGGCGGTCGGCCCCACTACCCTGAAAGGCGTGACGGCCAACCGGATCTACATCGCGCGCATCGCCGGCCTGTCCGTCTACGACCCCAACCGGGACCTCGTGGGGCGGGTCCGGGACGCCGTGGCGCGGGTACGACCGGCCGAGCCGTCCGCCGAGCCGGGCCAGAGCAGCCCCCCGCACGTGGTGGGCCTGGTGGCCGAACTGCCCCTGGCGCGACGTATCTTCCTGCCGATCGGGCGCATCGACGCCATCGACGCCGAGGCGGTGGTGCTGGGCACCGGAAAGCTCTCGGTACGGCGCTTCGAGCAGCGCCCCGGCGAGCTGCTCGTGCTGCAGGACCTGCTCGACCGCGAGGTCACCATCGCCGAGACCGGCCAGAAGGCCACCGTCGTCGATGTCGCGATGGAGCAGGACCACACCGGCCAGTGGTACCTCCGTCGGGTCGCCGTCCGCGAGGTGACGGGGCGTCTGGGGCGACGGGGGCCGTTGCGGGAACTGGAGTGGGGCGAGGTGCGCGGGTTGTCGGGTGTCGCCCGCGTCCAGGGCACCGCGTCGCTGCTGGATCTGGTCGAGGGTATGCGGGCCGCCGACCTGGCCAACATGCTCCAGGACCTGCCGGCCCCTCGCCGCACCGAGCTCGCGGCGGCCCTCGACGACGAGCGCCTGGCCGACGTGCTCAGCGAGCTGCCCGAACGCGACCAGGTGGAGATCCTGGCCGCCCTGGGCCGGGACCGGGCGGCCGACGTGCTGGAGGAGATGGCCCCCGACGACGCCGCCGACCTCCTCGCTGAGCTGCCCAAGCGCGAGCGGGACGAGCTGCTGGGGCTGATGGAGCCGGCGGAGGCGTCACCCGTCCGGGCGCTCATGCACTACGAGCCCGGGACCGCCGGGAGCCTCATGACGTCCGAACCGGTGGTCATGACCCCCGACGCCACGGTGGCCGAGGCGCTGGCCCGGATCCGCGAGCCCCACCTGCCGCCCGCCGTGGCCGCCCAGGTCTTCGTGGCCCGCGCGCCCGCCGCCACCCCGACCGGCCGATTCCTGGGCGTGGTTCACTTCCAGCGCCTGCTGCGCGAGCCGCCGTCCTCGCTGCTGGGCAAGTTCATTGACACCGACATCGACCCGCTCCGACCCGAGGCGACCGTCGTGGAGATCACCAAGCGGCTGGCCACGTACAACCTGGTGGCGATCGCCGTGGTCGACGCCGCCGACCGACTGGTCGGGGCGGTGACCGTCGACGACCTGCTCGACCACCTGCTGCCGCGGGACTGGCGCGACCGGGACGCCGAACCGCGGCTGCGCATGTCGCGTGAGCGGCGGGTCCATGTCTGACAACGGATCGCTGTCGTCGACGAGCCGGGCTCAGGAGCGAGCGCGGCTGCGTGATGCCGTCCGTCGGCGGGGGCCGGTGCGGCTGGACCAGCCGCGCGAGACGCGGCTACGCCTGCCCCGGTACGACCCGGAGGCGTTCGGCCGGTTGTCGGAGGGGATCGCCCGGTTCATGGGGACCGCCCGGTTCCTCGTCTACATGACCGTGGTGATCGTGCTCTGGATCGGCTGGAACACGCTCGCCCCGCCCGGCTGGCGCTTCGATCCGTACACGTTCACGTTCCTGACCCTGATGCTCTCCATCCAGGCCTCGTACGCCGCCCCGCTCATCCTGCTCGCTCAGAACCGCCAGGCCGACCGGGACCGGCTGGCCCTGGAGGAGGACCGCCGGCGGGCCGCGATGCAGAAGGCGGACACCGAGTACCTGACCCGGGAGATCGCCGCCCTGCGCATCGCGCTCGGCGACGTGGCGACCCGCGATTTCCTGCGGGGAGAGCTCAACCGGCTCAGCGAACAGATCGCCGAGACCGTCGAGTCGGTGAGGACCCCGCCGAGCCCGCCGCGGCCGGCGAAGTCCGGGGGCCGGCCACCGCGCCGCGCGGGCCAGGGGCGGTCGGGGCGCCGGTCCAACGGCCAGGGCACCGCTTAGCCGATCAGCCGAGCTGCCCCGGCAGAACCCCGACTCCGGCAGAAACGGGCGCCGAAAGAACGGGCGCCGAAAGAAACAGGCCCGACACGACTGCGCCGCGCGCCTCAAGGGGCAGGGCGCGCGGCACTGCATCGATCCTCGCAGAGTTCGGCGCCTCGGTCCATACGCCGGGCCGGCCCCGGTCGACACCCAGCCGGGGTGGGCGCTGCGGTGACCGTTGCGGTGTGGTGACCGTATTGGTGCGATGCCCCTGGGGGAATCCATGCGGTGCCCCTGGGGGAACGGGGGCGTGATGGGGCGGTGTGACCGTACGGGCGTACGGCCGTCCCTGCGGTGATCAGCGCAACGCCGACCGTGACGTGTTGGTCGGGCCGGGCCGGCATAGGGTTGGTGGCATGGCGGCGCCAGCAACGAATGCCGAAAGCTCGGCCCCCGGCACGCGCGAGGACGCCATCCGGGCCGCGCTGGCCGGGGTGCGCGATCCCGAGATCCGTCGTCCCATCACCGAGCTGGGCATGGTCGAGTCCGTGGCCCTCGACGAGGCCGGCACCGCCACGATCGGCGTGCTGCTCACCGTCTCCGGCTGCCCCATGCGCGCCACCCTCGAGCGGGACATCACCGCGGCCGTCAGCGCGGTCGAGGGCGTGTCGCGGGTCGTGGTGAACTTCGGGGTGATGACGCCCCAGCAGCGCCAGGACCTGCAGCGCAGCCTGCGGGGCGAGTCGGGCGGGCCGGCCGTGATCCCGTTCGCCCAGCCGTCGTCGCGCACCCGGGTCTACGCCGTCGCCAGCGGCAAGGGCGGCGTCGGCAAGTCCTCGGTCACGGTCAACCTCGCCGCGGCACTCGCGGCCCGCGGCCTGTCGGTCGGCGTCATCGACGCCGACATCTACGGCCACTCGGTGCCGCGGATGCTCGGCGTGACCGGCCGCCCCACCCAGGTCGAGGACATGATCATGCCGCCGCAGGCCCACGGCGTGAAGGTGATCTCGATCGGGATGTTCACCGCGGGCAACGCCGCCGTGATCTGGCGGGGTCCGATGCTGCACCGGGCCCTGGAGCAGTTCCTGGCCGACGTGTTCTGGGGCGACCTCGACGTGCTGCTGCTCGACCTGCCTCCGGGCACCGGCGACGTGGCGATCTCGTTGGCCCAGCTCCTCCCGACCTCCGAGATCATCGTGGTCACCACCCCCCAGACGGCGGCGGCCGAGGTCGCCGAGCGCGCGGGCGCGGTCGTGGCGCAGACGCACCAGCGCCTGGTCGGGGTGGTGGAGAACATGTCCTGGCTCGAGCTGCCCGACGGCTCGCGTATGGAGCTGTTCGGCTCCGGCGGGGGTGCGGCCGTAGCGGAGTCGCTCTCCCGGCTGGTGGGCGCTCCGGTGCCCCTGCTCGGCCAGGTGCCGATCGACCCGCGCGTCCGGGAGTCCGGCGACGAGGGCGTGCCGATCGTGCTGGCCGAGCCCGACTCCCCGGCCGCCGCGGCGCTGACCTCGATCGCGGACCGCCTCGCCGTTCGGCGGGAGTCGCTCGCTGGCAAGTCGCTGGGGCTGTCCCCGGCCCGCCGTCGCTGACCCCGGTCGCCCGCGACCGCTTCCGGGCCGGGGCGCGGGTAGCCGCTGGTGAACGGCGCGCGTAGCCGCCGGTGAATGGCGCGTGGGCGCCCGTGAATCAGGTGGCGTCCGGGTCCGTCTGAGGCGCGCGCGCCTGGTCGGCCCCTTGGTCGCTCGCGCGACGCGGCGGCGGGCTCGGCTCGACGGCCCCGCGGATGTCCGAGCCGGCGCGGCGGATGTCCGACTCGATCCCGCGCAGGTTGCGCGAGAGGTCCTCCAGCGGCCGGCGCAGCGCGGCCTGCTCCTCGTCGCTGAACACGTGCTTGCGGATGAACGTCTTCGGGTGCAGGTCCTCGAGGGTGACCTGGGTACCCAGCTCCCGACTCAGCCCGTCGGTCGCGTCGCGGGCCATTGCCCGGAGCCGGCGCAGCAGGCGCACGGCATCGCCCACCAGCTTGGGCAGCCGCTCGGGCCCGAGCAGGAACAGGGCGAGCAGCACCAGCACGATGATTTCCCAGGCGTTCAGGTTGCCCACCGTGCCGCCTCCTCACTGCGCCCTGCCGGCCTCGCAGCGCACCGGACGAGACGCCAGGCCGGTCTCGCTCGGCGTGCGGCCCTAGCCTACGCGCCCGGACCGGGGGTTGGACATGGCTACTGGGCGTCGGCGGCGAGCACCACGGTGGCGTTCTGGATGGTGCCGCCGCGCCGGTAGGCGATGGTGACCGTCGTACCCGGGTCGTGGCGGCGCACCATGGCGATGAGGTCGTGCGGCTGCTCCACCGGATGCTTGTCGATCCGGATCACGATGTCGCCGGCCCGCAGGCCGGCCGCGGCGGCCGGGCCGGCCTCGTCCACGGACTTGATGCGCACCCCGCCGCCCGGGCCGTCGTAGGGGTCGACCTCGGCGCCCACCACGGTCCGGCGGGCCCGGCCCGTGTCGATCAGGTCGGTGGCCACGCGCATCGCCTGGTTGATCGGGATGGCGAAGGCGATGCCGATGTTGCCGGCCTCGTTGCCGTTGGCCGCCAGGGACTTGATCACCGCGTTGACCCCGATCACGCGGCCGGACAGGTCGAACAGCGGACCCCCGGAACTGCCCCGATTGACCGCGGCGTCGGTCTGGATGGCGGCGTAGTAGCGCGCCACGCCGCTGGCGTCGCGGGCCTCGATGGTGCGGTCGACGGCGCTGACGATGCCCATCGTGACCGTGCCCGGCAGCCCGAGCGGGGTACCGATCGCGAAGACGCCGTCGCCGGGCGCGACGCGGTCGGAGTCGCCGATGAGGACCGGGGCCAGCGGGGACTTCTCCACGCGCAGCACCGCGATGTCGGACTCGGCGTCCCGGCCGACCACGGTGGCCGGCAGAGGCGTGCCGTCGGAGAACGTCACCGACACCCGGTCGTCCGGAGCACCGTGCACGACGTGCTCATTCGTCATTATGTATCCATCTTTACCAATGACGAAGCCGGACCCGATGCTCTCGCCCCGGCCGGTCGTCGCGCTGACGGTCACCACGCTGGGCTCCGCCCGCAGCACGAGGTCGGGCAGCGACTTCGGTATCCGCAGCGAGGGCGGGGGGCCGCCCTCGGCGCCGAGCACCACCGGCTCCTGCCGCGAGGTCGCCACAAGGTAGCCGACGCCGCCGCCGAGCAGGCCGGCGAGCAGGCCGGCGATGACCGCCACCACCACGACCGAGCGGGCGCCGAAGACGACCGGCTGCGGCGGCCGCGGCGGGTCCGGCGGGGGCGCCGCGGGCTCGACCGGCGGTGCCACGATGAGGGCCGGCGAGTCGGGGTCTCGCCACGGGTCGTTCAGAGCATCGGACCACCACGGCGAACTCTCGCCGTCATGGCGGGAGCCCCGCGCACCGTTGGCAGTGACCGCCACGCCCGTTCACCTCCGTCACGCCCGACGTCCCGGCACCCCTTTCCTCGCCCTGAACCGGGACAAGTACGGCGCATCGGACTCAGAATCGCACGGGCAGTCCCTGTCCGGGGCCGGCATCGGCGCATAGGCTCCCCGAACGAAGGTCACCGCGGCCGCTCACGGGCCGTGGGTGGCCCTGGGCTGGACGGCTTCGCGTGGCAGACCGGGAGGCGACCATCGACGGCGACCCGATGGACCTCGGTGCCCACTGGGACGGGGCGCCGCGGGTGGGCACCGACTACCTGCGGCCGGTCATCACCCACACCATGCGTTGGTCGGCGGAGTTCGCCGTCTCCTGCGTCTCACCCGCCACGGGCGCCGTGCTGCGCCTGCTCGCCGCGGCCACGCGGGCCCGCGCCGTCGTGGAGATCGGCACCGGGCTGGGGGTGAGCGGCCTGTGGCTCCTGGACGGCCTCGGGCCGGAGGCCGTGCTGACCACCATCGAGGCCGACGCCGACCTCCACGGGATGGCCCGGCAGGCGTACGCCGCCGCCGGTCACCCGCCCGGGCGGTACCGCCTGCTCACCGGCCGGGCCGAGGTCCTCCTGAACCGGCTGACCGACGGGGCGTACGACCTGGTGTTCGTCGACGTCGCCGAGCAGCGTCCGCTGTGGACAGACGCGGCGGCCCGGCTGCTGCGGCCGGGCGGCCTCCTCGTCATCCACGAACCGACCGATGAGGACCGCGGGCGCCTGACCGCGCCCCACTGGACCGCCGCCGACCTGCGGCCCGAACTGCTCGCCGCCACCCGCGAACCGCCCACCACCGGCCCAGTCACCCGCGGCATGGCCTAGCCGCCCGCGGCCGGGCCTGAGCCACCCCGCGACCGGGCCAGAGGAACCCGGCGACCGGACCGAGGCACCCTAGCCCGACGCTGCCGTCGGCGCCTTCCCGCTGGCCACGGCCCGCAGGAAGGCGACCAGCAGACGGACGCCCCACCCGGTCGCGCCCTTGACCAGCGGGCCGTTGTCGCGGTCGCTCCACGCCGGCGCCGACATGTCGATGTGCGCCCACCGGTTGCGGTGGTCCCCGACGAGCTCCCGCAGGTACAGGGCGGCCGTGACCGACCCGGCCTGCGACGGCCGGGCGATGTTGGCCAGGTCGGCGACGTCGCTGTGCAGCAGGCTGACGTAGTCGTCGGGCAGGGGCATGGGCCACACCGGCTCGCCGACCTCGGTTCCGGCCGCCCGCAGCGCCTCGGCCAGCTCAACCGACTCGCTGAACAGGGCGGCGGTCTGCTTGCCGAGGGCGACGTGCGAGGCGCCGGTGAGCGTGGCGAGATCGATGAGCCAGTCCGGCCGCAGGCGCTTGACCGCGTACGCGAGCGCGTCGCCGAGCACCAGCCGCCCCTCGGCGTCGGTGTCGAGCACCTCGGTGGTGGTCCCGCCGTAGTGCCGGATGACGTCACCGGGGCGCATCGAGGAGCCCGAGACCAGGTTCTCGGCGAGCGGAGCCAGCGCGGTCACCCGCACCGGCAGCGCCAGGTCGGCGGCGGCGAGCACCGCGGCGCACACCGCGGCGGCGGCACCCATGTCCTTGCGCATGAGTCGCATCCCGTCCAGCGGCTTCAGCGAGACGCCACCGGTGTCGAAGCAGATGCCCTTCCCCGCGAGGACCACGTGCGTCCGGGCGCCCCGCGGCCGCCAGCTCAGCTCCACGAAGCGGGGTGGCCGACGGGAGCCCTGCCCCACCGCGAGCACCCCGCCGAACCCGCCGGCGGCGAGATCGTTCTCGTCGAGGACGGTCGCGGTGACCCCGGGGCGACGGGCGGCGGCCTGCGCCACCCGGTCGGCGAACCACTTCGGGGACTTCTGCGCGCTCGGGGTGTTGGTGAGATCCCGGGCGAGCATGACGGCCTCGGCCACCGCGCGCGCCTCGGCCACGGCCTGGCGAACCGCCGGCACGTCGTCCGCCCGGGTGACGAGCGTGATGCGCCGCAGGCTGCGCCGCTCGGCCTCGCTGTCGCTGCGGCGGGCCGGGCGGCCGGGCAGCTCGAACCGGTACGCGGCCAGCCACGCGCCGAGGGCCAGCTCCCCGGCGATCGTCGCGACCGCGTCGGGGCCGTCCAGCGTGGCGCCGTCCGGAAGCGCCACCGCGAGCGCGGTGTGCCGGTCGTCGGCCGCGCGCACCAGGGCCGCGCCCGAATCGCGCCACGCGCGCGATCCGCCGTCCCCGGTGCCGTAGAGCAGCACGTGCACCGGGTCACGGGTGGGCCGGGGCAGGTGCCGCACCGTCCCCGCCCCACCGGCCCCGTGCAGGTCACGCAGCAGGTGCGTGACCTCGGTGACCAGCGGTTCGGGCAGGGTCCACGCGGTGGGCCGCAGGACCGCTGCGTCGGATGGCGTGTCGGGGGCGTCCGCGGAGGTCGCGGCGTCCGCCGATGCTTCGACCGGCAGGGCCACCACGGCCGCAGCGGACCGACCCCGCCCGACCGGCAACGAAGATGCGTCGACGACCGAGAACGACAGCCGCATGCCCGAAGACACTAGATCGCCGCCCGGAAGCCCGACATCGTGGGCGGGCTTGTCGTAGCGGCGATCACCGACGCTGGGTCACCTCGGGCAGAACGGCAGGCTCGGCCGAGC
>Ga0310832_101369_pt1 | contig 10801 bp, 7 predicted proteins | sample WT_ome_7_FD_201303 | JGI IMG/M metagenome (GOLD analysis project Ga0310832, IMG submission 201303) | Sorghum-adapted microbial communities enriched on wild type (WT) sorghum from Joint BioEnergy Institute, Emeryville, California, United... ...
ACACTGATGAATTTCCAGCTTGATTATATCGGGTGAGGGAGAATCAGGGAATTCGTGTTCAAGATTATTTCGTGTTTCTTGTTAATTTTATTTTAGCGGTTACACGCCTGTCGCACCCCGCGCGGGTGCGTGGATTGAAAGGTCTCCGCAGCAGGTATATCTTTCACATCCCAAGTCGCACCCCGCGCGGGTGCGTGGATTGAAAGACTGATCAGGAAGTCATATGTGACTCCTCCGTCACAGGTCGCACCCCGCGCGGGTGCGTGGATTGAAAGCTTCTCCTGCTGTTCCAGCTCGGCAATCCGAGCCTCGTCGCACCCCGCGCGGGTGCGTGGATTGAAAGCTGAAGCTCCGCGAGGACAAGGCGCCGGTCAGCTGGGGTCGCACCCCGCGCGGGTGCGTGGATTGAAAGATTAATGGACGCGGTTTGTGCGCGGTTTGCGATCGTCGCACCCCGCGCGGGTGCGTGGATTGAAAGGTATCCTGCTTGAGCGTCCCGCGTTTCTCCCGCGCCTTGTCGCACCCCGCGCGGGTGCGTGGATTGAAAGCGGTTGCTCACGCATCAGGACGAGCGCGCCGTCATCGCACCCCGCGCGGGTGCGTGGATTGAAAGTTTCGCCGAGTCGAAGGGATGGGAACCGCGAGACTGACGTCGCACCCCGCGCGGGTGCGTGGATTGAAAGTTTTTGCCGACGCCAGTCCATTCGGATAGGTATGCAGAGGTCGCACCCCGCGCGGGTGCGTGGATTGAAAGATTTTGGCTTGAAATGTTTTATGAAGGTAACCAATGTCGCACCCCGCGCGGGTGCGTGGATTGAAAGAACATACCGATGGAGGAAAAGCGCATCGAGTACAGTCGCACCCCGCGCGGGTGCGTGGATTGAAAGGTCATGGTGAGCCAGCCGTCGTCCATCCAGCCGAAGAGTCGCACCCCGCGCGGGTGCGTGGATTGAAAGGTCATAGTGAGCCAGCCGTCATACTGCCAGCCGAACAGGTCGCCATGCGCGGGTGTGAGGATTGAATACGATTTGGCGATGAGACGGTACTGCTCACGACAGACTGCAAAGAAATTCCCTGACTAATCAAATGAGCTCCGTAATCGTCGGGCAGAGTGACAAAAAACACCCCGCTGCCCGCAGGCCTCGAGGTGCTTCCCACACGCTTTCCGCCGCGAAATCACGGCTCACATCGCAGCCGCCGCGCCGCCGCAATCCCAAACCCAGCCGCCGTTCCTCAATCCCCGCTCACCGTCTCCATCGCCATCTCCTTCGCCGGCACCCGCATCGTGTGCACCTTCGTACCGTCCTCCGCGCGCTTGAAAGTGATGGTAACCGGCTTCGAACCACCGTTGTAAGCCACATAGGTCACGCGCCCGTCCCGCCTGAACACGGCGAACAGCGGGGTGTCGGCGACGATCGACGGATCGACGCGCCCGAGCGCGCCCATGCTCGCGATCCAATGGTACGTGTGCGTCCGGCTCTCGCCGTACTCGGGCACGGGCGGCGACGCCTCGAAGTCGGCGAGCGCGCCGGCGGGATCGTACAGCGCCCGCAGCATCCCGAGAATATCCCGCCACTCCTGCGGCGGCCCGCCGTTCAGCGCGGCCATGTCTTCGTAGAACTTCCGCGCGTAGTCCGGATCGTGCCCCCAGTACAGCGAGGCGCCGGTCACCGGCAGCACGTTGATGCCGTAGATCTCCTCGGGATTCGTCGTCCACCAGGTGCGGAACTCGCCGCCGGCCGACACGACGATCGGCGCATAATCCTGTTCATACGCCTCCGGAAAATGCTCATTCCCCGTATCCAGCCAATAATTCTTCACCGCTTCGACTTCCGTCGTGTACAGATAGATCCCCGTATCCCGGATCGCGCGATTGCCCGTCGCGTCACCCCACAGAATCAGCCCGGCCGCCGACATGAGCGCCTCCGACGACGACTCCTGATTGTTGCCCGGCGAATACGAGCCCACATCGGTCGCGTTGCCCGACGCCCACGAGTGGCCGGCGTACGGATCGAACGTGCGCAGGAACGGGAACGGCTGATCCTCGCCGCGCTCCCGGTTCGCGTAATCCCGGATGAGGAGCTCGATCATGCCGCCCATCCGGTCGGACCGCGCCCACGCCGGGTCCTCATAGGCCAGCATCGCGGCCGCCAGCACCCAATATCCGTAGTGAAAATGATGGTCGTTCAGCACCAGGTCGGCGCCGAATTGCGTCGGGTACAGGTTCAGCGCGCCCCACGTCCGGTCGTAATAGGCGATCCGTGCCGGATCGGCGCCGGCGAGCGCCCGCTCCATGTCCTCCCGGATCGTCCGCAGCAGGTTCTCCGCGGTTTCGTCCTCACCGAGCTGCCGCGCGATCGGGACAAGCTGGGCGAGGCGGTTGTAATTTTTGCCGTACCAGTAGGTGCCTTCCGCTTCCGGGCTCGGCAGCACCCGCGCTTGCTCGGCGGCGAGATATTCCCGAAGCCGCGCCTCTTCCGCCCCTGCCGCGGGCAGGAACGGCAGGATGCCGGTGTACGTCATCACGGTGCGGAACGACTCGCCGGCCAGCACCTTCATGGTTCCGCGCGGGCTCTCATACGCATACGGGAGAAAATCATCCGCCTGAACCGCCGCGTGCTTCCATTGATGCGGATACAGCGCGGTCAGCGTGCCCTTCTCCTTCCCCTCCATCGGCTTCGTGACGAAGCGATAGGTCGTCTCCACGCGGCTCGTCTTCTCGTCAACCTTCCAGGAGACGACCGTATCGGTGATGAAGCTGTAGGCGTAGCGGCGGAACGTCTCGACCGTCTCGGGCCGCGTATCGGGCAGCAGCGCGAGGCTGACGTACCGGGCGTCCTCCGGCAGCGCGGCGGTAAGGCCGGTCTCGCCGCGAACCCAGGACGCGCCCGAGGGCGCGAACAGGGCGTAGGCATGGCCGTTCACGGTGAAGACCGCCTCGTTCGCCCGCCTGGTCTCCGTGTAATCGGCCGCGCCGTTCAGCGCAACGAGGGGATCGGTGCCCTCGAACGTGAAATAGAGGTACGGGCTGCCGTGCGCGGCCGTCGCGCGGATCGCGGCGTCCCCGTCCCTGTCCGGCAGCAGCATGTCGACGTGCCAATCGCCGAAGCCGTCCAGCAGCCCGTCGTCGACGACATGTCCCTGTCCGCCGACGGTCAGGTCGCGCTCCGAATGTTTGTACAGCGCATGGAAGCTCCCGGAGGTGGTCCTGACGGGCGGACAGGCGACGTTCAGGCCGTCGGGATTGACGCGGATGACGAGCGGGTGGGGGTACATCGCGCCGGAGAACGGTTCCCATGCCAGCGAGCTCCACCAGTCGTTGGTCGGAATCGGGCCGGTGACCCGGTCCGTCTTGTACACGTGCCGCTGCGGCGGCTGATAGCCGGTGCCGTCCAGCGCGGTGCGCACGACGCCTTGCCCGATCCGCACATCCGCTCCGGCTTCCGCTTCGGCCAGCTCCGGGAACGGCACGGCCGAGGGCCGTCCGACGCAACCGGCCAGAAGCGCGGCGCCCAGCGCCAGAACGATCAAGAACTGCAGGTTCCGGTTCACCCCATCTCCCCTCTTCCGTCTGCGATCGTCAGTTCGCTTCACCCGAAGCGGTCGATTCCCACAGCGGCCGGGCGCCGCAGGATTCGCGCACGACAAGCTGCGGCTCCACCATGATGGCGTTCGGCTGGATCTGATGGTGCATCTGATCGTAGAGCAACATCGCCGCCAGCCGGCCGATCCGCTCCTTGTCCTGGCGGACCGTCGTCAGCGCCGGCGTCACATAACGGCACGCGTTGATGTCGTCGCAGCCGACGAGCGCGATGTCCTCCGGCACGCGGATGCCGCGCTCCCGGAAGGCGCGCAGGGCGCCGAGCGCAAGCAGATCGGTCGAGGCGAACAGCGCCCGCGGCAGATTGCCGCCCTCGATCATCCGGACGGCCGCCGCATACCCCTGCTGCTCCTGGAACCCATCGCTGTACACGAACCACGTCTCGTTCTTCTGCATGCCGAAATGTTCGAGAGCATCGCGGAACGCGTCTTCCCGAATCTTCATCACCCCGGTCATGCCGGTGATGCCGAGGTAGCCGATCTCGCGGTAGCCGTTGATATAGAAATGTTCGATCACCTTCTGGGAGATCTTCACGTTGTCCGACATAATGTACGACGTGTTCTGTCCTTCCAGCTTCAGATCGACGCCGACGCACGGGATTTCGCTGCGCGCCAGATCGTACACGCTCGGTTCGATCTCGTCGCCCGCGACGATCACGCAGCCGTCCACCTGATAATGGCGGCAGCGGGCCAGATAATCTTCGCCGGAATCGTGGAACTTCTCGTTGGAGAACAGCAGCAGATCATACCCGAGGAGGCCGATCTGCTTCTTGAACGCGTTCAGCACTTCAATGAAAAAGGGATGGCCGAAGTCCACGTTGAGCTTCCCCGCGAAGACAACCGCCACGATCTGCGATTTCTTCAGGGTGTTCAGCTTCGCGGACGCGGCGGCGCCGAGAACGGGCTGATACCCGTGCTGTTCCATGATTTTCAGGACGTGCTGCCTCGTCGTTTCGCTGACATCGGGATAGTTGTTGATGATTTTCGAAACGGTCGAGATCGACACGCCGGCCAATTGGGCGATCGTTTTGATGTTCAATCCAGGCACCTTCTCCTTGTTTTCGAAAACACTTCCCCTTCATCATAGACGGATTTCGAAATTTTCGTCAAGCAATCAAGGTAATTTCCAGTTTGTAGTCGAAAAATGAGGGGTTTTCGGCGGGATTTCGAAAATTATTCGAAAAATCCTCTTTACATTTCGAAAATATTCCCCGATAATGACGGTAAAGCGCCCGAAAAATTTTCGGAAACCGATCGAAAATCGTGTCCGGGCGCTCCAACACGCACGCTTTGAAGGGGAGGTTGCTGCGAAGATGAGAAAATGGTCCACGCTGCTGCTGGCGCTCGTGATGGTCTTCACGCTCGCCGCATGCGGAGGCGGAAGCGGTAACGGAGGAGGGAAGGGCAATTCCGGTCCGTCATCGTCATCATCCGGCGGTTCCGGAGGAGGAGGAGGCTCGGCGGGAGACAAGCCGGTGACGCTGCGCGTGCTGCACTGGATCAACGAGCCGGTCAACAAGTTCATGAACGACGTCTTCATTCCGCAATTCGAACAGAAATATCCGAACTTGAAGATCGAGTACACGACGGTGCCGTCCGACGATACGTACGATCAGTTGATGCAGACGCGCATCAACGCGAACGACGCCGACATCATGGCCTACCGGAGCGCCTTCGTGGGCGCGCCGCAGGAATGGTCGCCGGGCGCGGCCGACCCGCTGTGGAAGCAGTGGGCCGACGCGGGCCTGATCGCCGACCTGACGAACGAATCGTTCCTTTCGTATTACAATCCGAAAGACAACGAGAACGCGGTCTATTACAACGGCAAGGCGTACGGCGTCAACATGGGCAAAGTGTCGTTCACGGGCCTGTACTACAACAAAGAAATCTTCGAGAAGCACAACCTGCAGATTCCGAAAACCTGGGACGAATTCGTGGGTCTGCTCGAGACGCTGAAATCGAACGGCGTCACGCCGCTCGGCTTCGCGGGCCGCGACGTCTGGCCGTTCAACCTGGCGGTGCAGGGGCTGCAGGCGACGATCCACGACGACCAGCTCGCCTACATCAAAGGTCTGTGGACGGGCGAGTCGAAATGGACCGATCCGGCGGCCATCGAGATTCTCGAGAAGGCGCAGGTGCTCATGAACTACGCGCAGGAAGGGTTCATGGGCCTCGACTACGGCACGCTGCCGAGCGTCTTCGCGTCCGGCCAGGTGGCAATGATCGCGGACGGTACGTGGAACGCGCCGACCTACGCCTCGCTGAACCCGGATCTCCGCTTCGGCTACTTCCCGGTTCCGGGCAGCAACGATCCGGCGAAGAACGCGTATCTGGCGGGCAAGTACGACATGACGTGGATGGTCGTCGAGAAGTCGCCGAACAAGGAATGGGCGCTCAAGTTCCTCGAGGAGCTGAGCGTTCCGGAGAACTACACCGCCTTCGTCAACGCGGCCGGTTTCCTGCCGAACCAGGACGTCAAGGTCGAGAGCGAGTTCATCAATGAAATCATGCCGTATCTCGGCGAGTTCAAGCTTGCATGGGACCAGCTGTTCATCAACCGCGAGAACGTCGGCCAATACGCAAGCGCTTCGAGCGTGCACGCCGAATTCCTGAAGCCCGCCGGTCCGATCGCGACCGCGCAGGAACTGGCCGCCCTGTCGCAGAAAGACTGGGACGCCGCGGCGCCGAAATGACCGATTGACCGGGATGTTGGAGTCTTCAGGGGCTCCAACATCCATTTTTCAACGAGGTGTATGCCATGTATCCATTCGGCAAAGGGATGGCCCGCCATCTGCCGCTCCTCCTGCTCCTGATCCCGACCGCGCTCTATGTGCTGCTCGGCTTCGGACCCTCGATGGTGACGATCGTGTTCTCGTTCACGGACGCGACGGGCATCCCGGGCACGGAGTGGCACTTCATCGGGTGGGAGAATTACCGGACGTTCTTCACCGCGTCCAACGCGGACGACCAGATCAAGGCGATCGGACGGTCGCTCTACTTCGCCTTCGCGGTCGTCCTCATCCAGAACGCGGTCGCGCTGTTTGTCGCCGTCCTGCTGAACCGGAAGCTGAAGGGCGACGTGTTCTACCGCGCGACGCTGTTCCTGCCCGTCGTGCTCGGCGTGACCGTGTCCGGTCTGATCTGGCAGCTCGTGTTCAACCCGATGGGCGGGCCCGTGCAGCGGATCCTGAAAATGTTCGGCACGTCCTCGAACTTCTTCGGCAGCTACGAAGTGGCGTTCGAGCTCATCATTTTCGTGCAGATCTGGATGTACATGGGCTATTCGATGACGATCTTCCTCGCGGGCTTGCAGGCGATTCCCCGCGATCTCTATGAAGCCGGCTATATCGACGGGGCGAAAGGATGGACAGCGTTCCGCCACATCACGTACCCGATGATCGCGCCCGCGGTGACGGTGAACATGCTGCTCTCCATCATCGGCGCGCTGCAGACATTCGACATCATCTATGTCACGACGGGCGGCAAGTTCGAGACGTCGACGTTGGCGTGGAACGTTTTCGCCGCCGCGTTCGGCGCCACGTCCGCCGACTACGGCCGGGCGTCGGCGATCGGCATGATCCAGTTCGTCTTCGTGCTGATCTTCGCCGTGGCCGCCATGTCGTACTTCCGGAAGAGGGAGGTGGAGCTGTGATGAGGGAACCGTACTCCGCAACCGCATCGCGGTACGGCGTCATCTGGCTGCTGATGGCGCTGTACCTGTTTCCGCTCTTCTATCTGCTCAACGTGGCGATGAAGACACAGTTCGAGTATCTTGCGGACCCGGTCGCGCTCGCGAAGCAGATCCGGTTCGCCAACTTCGCAGAAGCGTGGAAGCTGGGAAACTTCGCCGACTATCTGTGGAACAGCATTTTCTACACGGTGTCGTCGACGGTGCTGACGCTGCTCGTCTCGCTCATCGCGGCGTTCCCGATTTCGCGCGGCTATGTGCGGTTCAGCGGTTTCTTTTACACGTTCTTCCTGATCTCGCTGTTCCTCCCGAATCCGCTCATTCCCCAGTTCGCGCTGATGAACGAGCTCGGGCTGTACAACACGCAGATCGGCTACATCCTGCTCCGGACGTCCGGCACGGGCATCGCGTTCCTGCTGATCGCCGGGTATGTGAAGTCGATCTCCCGGGAGCTCGACGAGGCGGCGGCGATCGACGGATGCGGCTATATCCGGTACATGTTCACGATTCTGATCCCGCTGGTGAAGCCGGTGCTGGCGACGGGGGCGATTCTGACGGCCATCGGGACGTGGAACGACATCATCCTGCCGGTCATCTACCTGTCCAACGCGGATCTGGCGCCGGTGACGAAGGGGTTGTTCGCGTTCCGCGGCCAATATCTGAACAACTGGCCGATGCTCGCCTGCGGCATCATCATCGTCGCGGCGCCGCTCATCCTGCTCTATTCGTTCGTGCAGCGGTACATCGTCGACGGGGCGCTGGCCGGCGCGCTCAAGGCCTGATGCCGCGGGAAGGGTGATGCGGATGGGGCATATTCTGGAGAACGATGTTCTGGCGGTCGAGCTGGCGGACCCGGAGGAGTGCGGGGGCGTCCGGTTCGACCGGACCGGCTTCATCACGCAGGTGCGGCTGAAGCGGGGCGGCCACACGTTCTGTACGCGCGAGCGGCCGGAACCCGGCGCGGGCACCGGAGGGGCCGGCATTTGCGGCGAGTTCGGGCTGTTCACGCCGGTCGGATATGACAGCGCCGCCGTCGGTCAGCGTTTTCCGAAACTCGGGGTGGGGCTGCTGACGCGGCTGGACGGGTCGGACTATGATTTCCGCGCCGCGTATCCGGCGGATTTGTTTGCCATCCGGACGGAAATCGGGGAACGGCACGCCCGATATGCCGTGGAGCCGAAGGCGTGCAGGGGGTACGCGGCGAAGTTGGAGAAGAGGATCCGGATCGACGGCGCCTCCCTGATCATCGATTACGCCCTGCACAACGTCGGCACCGAACCGATCGTGACGGAGGAGTATACGCACAATTTCCTGGCGGTCGACGGACTCGGCCCGGGACCCGCTTACCGGCTGGCGTTCGCCATGCCGGTGCGGCTTGACGCGATGGAGCCGGCGTACACCCCCCGGATTGTCGATGTCACGGAGCGCGAATTGCGGTTTCGGCGCGAACCGGAACAGGACATTTACTGCGCGTTCGAAGTTCCGCCCGCCGCGGCGGCCGGATGGGAACTGGTGCATGAGCCGACCGGCGTCGGCCTGCGCGAAATCTGCCGGTTCGAAGCGGCCCGGCTCGCCGTATGGGGCGCGCCGCATGTTCTGTCCCCCGAAGTGTTCATCGCGCTTTGGGTGATGCCGGGGGAGCGGAAGACGTGGCGGCGGGTGTACGAGTTTTTTCGATTCGAAGACGCGGGCGGATGATGCGGCCATCTTGTTGAAACGGCGGTGATGGGATGACGGCAGGCGTGAGGACGGTTGGCACGGCGATTGTGACGGGCGCCAGCATGGGCATCGGCCGAGGTGTCGCGCTCAAGCTGGCCGCAATCGGGTATGACGTGTTTGTTGCGCACGGGAACGAGCCGGAGCTGGCGGAGGCGGTCGCGCGGGAAATTCGCGAGGTCCACGGCCGCCGGTGCGCCGTCTTCCAGGGCGATCTGCGGCTGCCGGAGACGGCGGAGGCGCTGTTCGAACGCGCGGTGGAGACGATGGGCCGGATCGACGTGCTCGTCAGCAATGCGGGAATCAGCAGGTTTTACCGGCTGCGGGACATGACCGCGGCGGAGATGGATGAGCTGTATGCGCTGAACTACCGCGCGCCGCTGCAGCTGATGGGGCTGGCCGCGCGGCATATGATCCGGGAAGGCATCGCCGGCCGCATCGTGCAGATCAGCTCATCGCGGGCCGCGCGGGCGTATCCCGAAGACGCGGTGTACGGCGGTCTGAAGGCGGCCGTCGAGCGGAGCGTCCAGTCGCTGGCGCTGGAGCTGGCGCCGCACGGCATCCGCGTCAACTGCGTGGCGCCCGGCGCGATCATGGTTCGGGAGCCGAACCGGTTCTACGAAGCGCTCGGCCCGCGGATTCCGCTCGGGCGGATCGGCCGGCCGGAGGATGTCGCGGATGCGGTCGCGTTCCTCTGTTCGGAGCAGGCGTCTTATGTGACCGGCATTTCGCTGCGCGTGGACGGCGGATTGATTCTGCCCGGCATGCCGGAGAACCCGGACCGGGCGCCCGATGATCCGTGGGGCAGCATGGAATGAGAAGCGGAGGGATGGCGGTGGACAAGCTGGAGATTCGGGATGTCAAGGTGATCCTGACGGCGCCGGAAGGAATCAATCTCGTCGTCGTCAAGGTGGAGACGAGCGAGCCGGGGCTTTACGGGCTCGGGTGCGCCACGTTTACGCAGCGGTATCTGAGCGTCGCCGAGACGATCGAACAATATATGAAGCCGTTCCTGATCGGCAAGGATCCGCGGCGGATCGAGGACATCTGGCAGACGGCGATGGTCAGCGCCTACTGGCGCAACGGCCCGGTGCTGAACAACGCGATATCCGGCGTCGACATGGCGCTATGGGATATCAAGGGCAAGCTGGCCGGCATGCCCGTCTACGAGCTGCTCGGCGGCAAATGCCGCGAGGCGGCCGCCGTCTATCGCCACGCCGACGGCCGGGATCTGAAGGAAGTCGAGGATAACGTCGCCCGGTACCTGGAGGAGGGGTACAAGTATATCCGTTGCCAGTGGGGGCTGTACGGCGGTCGGCAGGATCGGTTCCATTCGCCGGAAGGGGCGGCGCCCGGCGTGTACTACGACCCCGACGCCTATGCGCGCAGCGTGCCGAAGCTGTTCGAACATATCCGCTCGTTGTTCGGCTTTGAGATCGAGCTGATCCACGACATTCACGAGCGGGTCGCGCCGATCGAAGCGATCCGGCTGGCGAAACAGCTCGAGCCGTACCGGCTTTTCTTCCTGGAAGATCCGCTCGCGCCGGAAGATCTCTGCTGGTTCCGCCGGCTCCGGCAAGTGTCGGCGACGCCGATCGCGATGGGCGAGCTGTTCGTCCATCCGCAGGAGTGGCTGCCGCTCATCCGGGAGCAGCTGATCGACTTCATCCGCGTCCATGTCAGCGCCATCGGCGGGCTCACGCCGGCGCGCAAGCTGGCCGTGCTGTGCGAATCGTTCGGCGTGCGGACGGCCTGGCACGGGCCGGGGGATGTGTCGCCGGTCGGCCATGCGGCCAA
>Ga0310832_101370_pt1 | contig 10795 bp, 9 predicted proteins | sample WT_ome_7_FD_201303 | JGI IMG/M metagenome (GOLD analysis project Ga0310832, IMG submission 201303) | Sorghum-adapted microbial communities enriched on wild type (WT) sorghum from Joint BioEnergy Institute, Emeryville, California, United... ...
GGAATCTTTGCTCAAATGATGTTCGATGCCCTCCACATCTTTGTAGATGTTTTCCTCGCTGACGCCGATCATCGCCAGAAACTGCTCCAGCAGCTGATGGCGGTCGACGAGCCGCTTGCCCATCTTCTTCCCTTTGGACGTCAGGACGAGTCCGCGATAGCGCTCGTAGATCAAATAATTGTCTTTGTCGAGCTTCTGAATCATTTTCGTCACGGAAGAGGGATGGACTTCCAGTCCTTCGGCGATATCGGACACTCTGGCGTACCCTTTTTCATCGATCAGCTTGTAAATGCGTTCCAAGTAGTCTTCCATGCTCGGTGTCGCCGACACGAAGATCCCTCCCTTTTTATCCGTTCGCAAATCCTAGTGTATCATACACTGTTTGCAAGGACAAAGCAAGCCGTACAGGAAAAAAGAGGACGCCCATCTATCGATCGATTTCGGCGGGATTGTGGGATGCTATCGGTGAAATGCAGAGCCATGATCCGAAAAAGGAGCAAATCCCGATGACGACGATGGAAACGATCGACCGCCCCAAACGGACGAAGCCGACGCCCGCCTTCATGCCCGAGCTCGTCTACTTCGAACCGGGTGCGCTCGAATACCCGAAGGGCAAGCGAATCTGGAAATGGGCGGAAGCCGAAAAGCTGCCGATCCGGATGACGACGTCGCACAACCGCATCACCGACTTGCCGGGCAAAAGCGAAGCGGAGCAATACAAAATCGCCAAACGGACGCTCGTCGTCGGCGTGCGCAAAACGCTCCGCTTCGACACGTCCAAGCCTTCGGCGGAGTACGCCATTCCGATCGCCACCGGCTGCATGGGGCATTGTCATTACTGCTATCTGCAAACGACGCTGGGAGCAAAGCCGTACGTCCGCGTCTACGTCAATATCGAGGAAATTCTCGACGCCGCCCGGGGCTATATCGCCGAGCGGGAGCCGGAAATTACCCGCTTCGAGGCGGCTTGCACGTCCGATCCTGTCGGGCTGGAGCCGATTACCGGCTCGCTCAAAGAACTGATCGAATTTATGGGCGAGCAGCCGTACGGCCGGCTTCGCTTCGTCACGAAATTTCACCACGTCGATTCGCTGCTCGACGCGAAACATAACGGCCATACGCGGTTTCGCTTCAGCGTGAACGCCGACTATGTCATCCGGCATTTCGAACCGGCGACGTCGACGTTCTTGGAACGGATCGAAGCGGCGGCCAAAGTGGCGAAAGCCGGCTACCCGCTCGGATTTATTATCGCCCCGATCATTTGGCACGACGGCTGGGAAGAAGGGTACGCCCATCTGCTCGACAAGCTGGGCGCCTCCGTGCCCAAGGAAGCGGCCCGCGACTTGACGTTCGAGCTCATCCAGCACCGCTTCACGAAGACAGCCAAGGCGATCATTGAGCGGCGGTATCCGAAAACGAAGCTCGAGATGGACGAAGCGAAGCGCAAATACAAGTGGGGCCGATGGGGGCAAGGCAAGTACGTCTATCCCGACGAGCAGGCGAACCGGCTGCGCGAATTTATTACGGAGCGGATTTTCGAAACGTTTCCGGAAGCGAAAATCGAATATTTCACCTGACTTCCCGTCAGGAGTGAAGCCCGGTCGGCCTGTATTTTCGAAGAAGGAGCAAAAACACGATCTGCATCCCAAGCAAGCCGAAGGCGGCATAGGCCGTGCCGTTTGAATCCGCCGGGTCGCCCGCGATCGCGTCGGAATCGGGTTCGGCTTGCATTTCCGGTTCGGCTTTCAATTTCGTGACATGGCGGTCCAACGCTTTTTTCGACAGAAAATCGGTATAAAACCCGTGAACGCCGATGGACTGCAAATTGCGCACCTCTTCGGCGGAATTGGTCGTATGCACGTAAGTCACGGCGCCGAGATCGTTCAGGGCGGCGATGAACGGCTCCGTCGCCCGCTCCACCGGCATGGCCACAACCGAAATATCGCGTTCGTCAACGAACCGGACGACCTCCTCCGGCGACATCGGAGACTGGTAGATGGAAAAAATGACGGACGGGAAATCGTAGATCGATTGCACGATATCGACCATCTCGGGCGTATACAATTCCGGCACGATCCGGTTCAGCAGCGTAATGTCCCGGCTTGCCGCCTTTTCCACCATGCTGGTGAACTGCTTGGCGATCAAGGCGGGTTCCGTCTCCTTCGTATCCGTAATGATCGTGATGTCCGGATATTCCTGAAGCAATGTCAAAATATCGCCGAACGTCATCGGCTTGTATTTGTCCATAATTTTCGCGCTCTTGAATTCTTTCACGGTGAGCGGGCTTCCGGCTTTTCCTTCGGGCAGCGTCTGGCCGAGAAAGACGGCGGTATATTCGAGCCAATCGTGGCGCGCCACCAGCTTCTCGTCCTCGCTCAAAATGAGATCGACCTCGAACAGGCGGAACCCTTTTTCATAATTGACCAGAAAAGCTTCGTACGTATTGGTGGAAGCGTTGCCGTTAATTCCGCCCATCGCATGCGCGATCAGCCGCTCCTCGGTCCACTGCGGACGTTCGGCCGCAAGAGCCGGCGCCTGCACGGCACCGATCGCGCAAATACCTAGCAGCAAAGCTGCCCAGCGGCGGAAGCTGCGGTTCATCCGATCCCCTCCTCGATCTCTCCTTTAATGACCAGTATAGTTGCTAAAACTTAAAACAACGTTAAATTCCGAAAAACTATAACGAAAGAACCGTTCCGGTGATTTTATGCGCTGTTTGCCGCGGAAAAAAACTCCCGGGGTTGGCCCGCGGGAGCTTCAAAATTTCAGCCAATCCGGCGTCCGCTCTTGCAGCCAGATCGTAATGACGATCATCCGGTCGAAGTAGAGCAGCACCGCCATGACGATCATGAGCGCGCCGCCGATCTTCATCATAATGCCGGAATAACGGACGATCCATTTGGTGGAACCGATAAAAAACGCCAGGATGAAAAACGGAATCGCGAACCCGACCGAGTACGCGGTCGTCAGTTGAAACCACGTGTTCGGTTCGGTTGCGGCAAGCAGCAAAATCGACGACAAAATCGGGCCGACGCAGGGCGACCATCCCGCGGCGAATCCCATGCCGACGAGAACGGAGCCGAGGTAGCCGGTCGGCTTCGATTTGAGTTGAAATTTGCGCTCCCGCATCAGCCATTGCGGCTGAAACACCCCGAGCAAAAACAATCCCATCACGAGGATGAGAATGGCCGACAGCTGGCGGATCAAGTCGCGGTACTCGTTGAACCAGCCGGCCACCAGTCCGACCCCGAGACCGAGCGAGTAAAAGATGAGCGAAAACCCGAGGATGAAAAACAGCGTGTGCGCCGTCGTGGCAAGCCGAACTTCCCGGGTCGAGCGCTCGTCCTTCAGCCTTTGGACGGAAATGCCGGTGATGTAGGACAAGTAGGAAGGATAGAGCGGCAGGCAGCACGGCGAAATGAATGAAGCGAAGCCGGCCCACAGCGCGATCCATACGTTGACTTGACTCAAGCCGATCCCTTCCTTTCCGAATGCGTTCCCCTTATGCCGGCTTCAGGCGCGGCCCGAGGATGCCGTTACCGGAGGCCTCCCCGCACGAGCAGCGTACCGATCAGGAGGGCGATCAGAAGCAGCACGACGGTCGCGCCCGGCGCCCAGCTCCATATGCCGGCTGCGACAAGGCCCAATAAGACGGCCGCCTCCGAATACGCCACCGCGATCGCCACGGCGCGGCGGAAGCTGCGGGCGACGACGAGGCTGCAGGCGACCGGCACGGTGAGCAGGGCGGAAACGAGCAGCGCGCCGACGATCTTGATCGCCACGCCGATGACGAGGGCGGTGAGCATCGTCGTCAGCAAATTGATCGTCCTGAGCGGCAAGCCGCTGACCGCCGCGGCGTCTTCGTCGAACATGATCAGAAACATTTCCTTGAAGAAGGCGTACAGCATGACGAGCACGACGACGGTCACCGCCAGCACGAGCCACAAATCGGTCCGGCTCAGCGTGTAAATGCTGCCGAACAAGTAACTCGTCACATCCATGTTGAAGCCGCGGCCGAGCGTAAACAGGAAGGTGGCGAGCGCGATGCCCCCCGACATGATGATGGCGATGGACAGTTCCGCATACGTGCGGTACGCCCGCCGCAGCCGCTCGATGGCGAGCGAGGCCGCGAGGGCGAAGACGAGCCCGACGGCGAGCGGGTAGACGCCGAGCAAAAATCCGAGCGCGACGCCGGCGATCGAGACGTGGGCGAGCGTGTCGCCGATCATCGACAACCGGCGCAGCACGAGGAATATCCCGAGCAGCGGCGCCATCAGGCCGATCATGGCGCCTCCTGCGAGCGCGCGCTGAAAAAACGGTTCGGCGAACAGTTCCAAACGATTTTCGACTCCCTTACTGGACCGTCACCGGCATGTCGCCTGTCCGAAGCTCGCGCAGGCTGTGCGCCAGATCGGTCTCGCCGCAATTGTCCGGCTCGTGCGAATGCTTGACGTAAAATTTGAGCTTGCCGCTCGTCATCGTCGGCTCGTACCCGAGGTAGGCGTGCATCTTGTCGATGTCGTGCGACACCATCAGGAACGTGATCGGATGCCGCTCATGCATATGGCGGATCATATGGAAGAAGCTGTCCTGCGTCTCGCTGTCGATGCCGACCGTCGGCTCGTCGAGGATGATCAGCTCAGGATTGTTGACCAGCGCGCGGGCGATAAAAACGCGCTGCTGCTGACCCCCGGACAGACGGCCGATGCGCCGGTCGGCCAGCTCGCTAATGCCGAGCGCCTGCAGCGCCTCGTCGCACTTGCGCAAGTCGTCGCGGGTGATGCGGCGCAGCAGCTTTTTGCGGCCGTACAGGCCGGACGTCACCACTTCCCGCACCGTCGCCGGAAACAGCGGATTGAACGCGTTCTTCTGCGGAACATAGCCGATCCGCTCCCAATCGCGAAACCGGGAGATCGGCGTGCCGAACAGGCGGATCTCGCCGGCATCCGGCTTGAGCAGTCCGACGATCATTTTGAGCAGCGTCGTCTTGCCGGCGCCGTTGGAGCCGATCAGGCCGACGAAGTCTCGTTGCAGAATTTGGAACGTCAGCCGGTCGATGACGGTGCGGTTTTCGTAACGGAACGTCACATCGTTTAAGGAAACGACCGGCTCGTGGCATCGATCGCCCGCCGGTCGGGAGGATGCTGGCATGGCAGGCACTCCGATCGTATAAAGTCGGTCCAGATGCGTACCTTTTATTGTAATGCTTTCAGCAAATTTTGCAAATTGCGCTCCATGACGGTCGTATAGTTGTCTCCGGCCTTCACCTGCTCCTCGGTAAGCCCTTCGAGCGGGTTGAGCACAAGCGTCTCGATGCGCGCGTCGGCGGCGAGCGTCCGGGCCAGCCTGTCGGAGACGAGCTCCTCGAAGAAGATGTAGCGGACATTATGCTCTTTGACGAAATCGTTGATCGCCTTCAATTCTTTCGCCGTCGGCTCGGCATCCGGCGACAGGCCCATGATCGCCATTTGCGTCAGCCCGTAGTCGCGGCACAAGTAGCCGAACGCCTGGTGGGAAACGACGATTTCTTTGCGCGGGGCGGCGGCAAGCGACCGTTCGAACTTGGCGTCTAGCTCGGCCAGCTCAGTGCGCAGCTTATTATAATTTTCCTCGTAATACGATTGATTGGCGGGATCGGCCTGGACCAATCCGTTCTTGATATTTTCCGCGATGCGAAGCGCCGACTTGGGGCTTACCCATACGTGGGGATCGACGTCGGACGCCCCCTCCTTGTGCTCGTGGCCGTGATCATCCCCGCCTTCCTCATGCTCGCCGTGCAGCAGCTCGATGCCGCTGCTCGCCTCGATGACCGCCGGTCCTGAGCCGGGCTTTAGACCTTCCAGAAAATCGTGCACCCAGCCTTCGAAGCCGGCGCCGTTGTAAACGAACAGCTGCGCCTTGCCCATGGCGATCAGGTCGCGGCTCTTCGGCGACCAGTCGTGGGGTTCCACGCCGGCAGGGACCAGATTGATCACGTTGGCGCGGTCTCCGCCGATCCGGCTGGCGAAATCGTACAGCGTATAAAACGTGGTGACGACGTTGACTTTGCCGTCGGACAACGTCACGCCGGACCCGCCGCCGCAACCCGCTGCGGCCGCCGTCCCCGCGAGCAGCAACATACATAAAACGGACAAACGCAACATACGGTTCATCGTAAAGGTTTCTTCTCCTTCCAACATGCCGTCGGCTTTAATCGTAATATTTACTATTTACTTTCCCGATTATAGGACGCCCTCATCGGACTGTCAACCGAAAAATTTGCCGCGGGGCGGGAAGCGGCATCCGGCGATGAACGGCAAAAGCGCCTTCGACCGTCCATGAACGGACAGCGAAGGCGCTTATGCGGCTTCTCGTTATGCTTATTTCACGATCGCACCGACCGGAATATCTTCGGCGACGGTGGCGAGCGTCAACTGGTCGCCCTCCGACGCGGCAAGGATCATCCCTTGCGACAGCTCGCCGCGCAGCTTGACCGGCTTCAGATTGGCCACGACGATCACCTTGCGGCCGACAAGCGACTCGGGGGTGTAATGTTTGGCGATGCCGGAGACGACTTGCCTGCGTTCATAGCCGAGGTCGAGCTGCAGCTTGAGCAGCTTGTCGGCGCCTTTAACCGGCTCGGCCTCGAGCACCCGGGCGACGCGCAGCTCGACTTTTATAAAGTCGTCGATGCCGATCTCGGCCGGCGCGGACGCAGGAGCCGATGGCTGGGGCGCCCGGCTGGCGGACTTGGCCGCTTCGGCGGAACCGGCCGCTTCCGGCTTCGCCGCCTCCGCCGAAGGCGGCGTGCCGCCCATCGCCGTGATCAGATACGCCGTCTCCGCCGCGACGTCCAGCCGCGGGAACAGCGCGTCGCCCTTGTTCACCCTCGTGCCGGCGGGCAGCCGCCCGAACTCGCCGATGCTGTCCCACGACGTAAGGCCGGCGTCGCCGGCGATGCCGAGCTGCTCCCATATTTTTGCCGGAGTACGGGTCATGAACGGCTGCAGCAGCACCGACACGATGCGCAGCGATTCGGCGAGATGGTACAGCACGGAGCCGAGCTTCGGCCGGGACGCCTCGTCCTTGACGAGCAGCCACGGCTGCGTCTCGTCGATATATTTGTTCGTCCGTCCGATCAGCTGCCAGATCGCCGCCAGCGCCACGGAGAATTCCAGCTTCTCCATCGCTTCTTCCGCCTTCGCGACCGACTGCCTTACCGTCTCTTGCAGCGAAGCGTCGAACTCGGTCGCATTCGGCAAAAGCGGCTGAATCTCGCCGTTGAAATATTTGTCGATCATGACGACCGTCCGGTTGAGCAAATTGCCCAGGTCGTTGGCCAGATCGAAGTTGATCCGCTCGATGAACCCTTCCGGCGTGAACACGCCGTCCTGGCCGAAGGGCACGTCGCGAAGCAGGAAGTAGCGCAGCGCGTCCAGCCCGTACCGCTCGATCAGCAGCACCGGGTCGATGACGTTGCCCTTCGACTTGGACATTTTCCCTTCCTTGGTCAAAAACCAGCCGTGCGCGAACACCTGCTTCGGCAGCGGCAGCCCGAGCGCCATCAGCATGATCGGCCAGTAGATCGTATGGAAGCGAATGATGTCCTTGCCGACGAGATGGACGTCGGCCGGCCAGTATGCCTCGAACTTCGCGTCGTCGGCCTTGTAGCCGATCGCCGTAATGTAGTTCGACAGCGCGTCGATCCAGACGTAAATGACGTGCTCGGGGTTGTCGGGCACCTTGATGCCCCAGTCGAACGTGTTGCGGGAGACGGCCAAGTCTTCCAGCCCTTGCTTGACGAAGCTGATCATCTCGTTGCGCCTCGACTCCGGCTGGATGAACTCCGGATGGTCCTCGTAATGCTGGAGCAGCCGGTCGGCGTATTTGCTCAGGCGCAAAAAGTAGTTTTGCTCCTTCACTTTCTCGACGGGACGCCCGCAGTCCGGACAATTGCCGTCGACGAGCTGGCGCTCGAGCACGTACGATTCGCAAGGCGTGCAATACCAGCCTTCGTATTCGCCGAGGTAAATGTCGCCCTGCTCAAGCAGCTGCCGGAAAATGGCTTGTACGACCGTTTTGTGCCGCTCCTCCGTCGTCCGGATAAAGTCGTCGTACGAAATGTCCAGCTTGCTCCACAGCGCCTTGATGCCGGCGACGATCCCGTCGACGAAATCGATGGGCGCAACGCCCTTCTCCGCCGCTTTCCGCTCGATCTTCTGCCCGTGCTCGTCGGTACCGGTCAAGTAAATGACGTCGTATCCGCGAAGCCGCTTGTAACGCGCCATCGCGTCGCCGGCCACGGTCGTGTAGGCGTGCCCGATATGCAGCTTGTCGCTCGGGTAGTAAATCGGCGTCGTCAAATAGTACGTCTTGCGTCGGTCTGTCATTGCATAGCTCCTCCTTGATCGATTCGTTGCGAGGCGCAGCCCCGGAGACTAAAAAAACCCCCGTCCCTATGGGACGAGAGTTTCCACTCACGCGGTACCACCCAACTTCCCCCGCGAACATGGATACTGATGCGGGGCTCAAACGGATCCGAACGATCGGCTTGCGGATCCTCGCCCGTAACGCTGGCGTGCGTCGCCGTCTTGCCGTTTCCGCGGATGCGCGGCGTAACCGATTCGGCTCTCGCCTTACGTCCGGCTCGACGACGATTCCTCCCGGACCATCTTCCGAAGGGCGTCCCAGCCGGCTCGCACCTGCCCCGGCTCTCTGCGGTAGGCCCGCATCTTCGTACTCATCCGTTCAACGGAAATCGTATCTAAATTGAAGTTATTCCCATCATACGCAAACGAAATACGCGATGTCAAGATTCCCGCCCGGTTTCCGCCATCGCGGCGTCGCCCCGTTGAACGCGCGGCGGTACCGGATCGATGCCGCCGGGATGAAACGGGTGGCATTTGCAAATGCGCTTGACCGCCAGCCAGCTTCCCCGCGCCGCTCCGTGCACCTCGATCGCTTCCAGGGCGTACTCCGAGCAGGTCGGATAAAACCGGCAAGTCGGCGGCTTGAGCGGCGAAATCCAGCGGCGATAAAACTTGATCGGCAGCTGCAGCGATTTACGTAGCATGATCGGCCACATCCTGGCAATCCGGGCAGTAGCCATATATTTCGAACTTGTGCCGGACAATGCGGAAATTGTCGGGAACGCCCTCGATCCGCTCCATCGGGCAGTAGACGATCGGCACCGTCCGCTCGCACGAAAGGCAGAACAAGTGGTGATGGTGGTGATGCTCCTGGCAGTGGACGCGAAACTTGACGCCGTCCTCGAATACGAACTGCTCCAAAATTCCCATCTCGTTCATGATCCGCAAATTCCGATACACCGTGTCGAAGCTGAGCCCGGGGTACGTCTTCTCCATATGCGCGTAGACGTCCTTCGGCGTCAGATACCCTTCGGCGTCGGCGAACAGCCTGGACAGCGTCTTGCGCTGGTCGGTAATGCGCATTCCCCGGCTGGCCATCGCCTGGATGATCTGTTCCGCTGTCAATCGAAGCGCCTCCATCCGTCAAACGTTGCTGGTTGTTGTTATCCTCTATAATGCCCCAAATCGGAAGCGCAGTCAACGAAGGCGGGTGCAAGCGGCAGGGCAATTGCATTAGAGCCGTCATGACGCTAGATGCGGCTACGGAAACCCTTTGATCCTCCAATCGCTCCCCCTCCCCCAAAGTGAAGCTAAGCTCCGAAGCGGATTCCGTTAAAGCAGCTTGCTGCTTGCACCAATCGCAACCATAGGAACACGAATGCGCTTCTTTAGAATTTCTTCGTTCTAAGCGATTGGTATGACTTTCGGGGGGTCCCCACTTCATTGGGATTCCTTTTATGAACGGAGAGAGGTTGGAATCCCAATTCCAAAGGCGACCGCTTCGCTTTTCCGGATTCAAAGGGTCCCCTCCGCCTGTCCAGCGCCGATCCAATCTTGAATGCGATTGCCCTGTAGCAAGCAAAAACAAAAGACCCTCGTCCGCCGGGACGAAGGCCCTTTTCAACATGTCCTTTCGATCAAGGCTGCACGCCGTAAAATTTGTAAAGCTCGTCGAGCAGCAGGTTGGCCGCTTTCACGCCGCCCGCCGTATTCCAGATCGCGTCGTCTACCTTCATCACGCGATTGTTTTTGACCGCGTTCAAGTTTTTCCAGAGCGGGTCGTTCAGCCATTCTTCCTCCAGCTTGGTCGCCTTGCCGTCTCCGGTTTCGTACGTGAAATAGAACAGATAGTCGGCGTCCATGTCCGGGATGCGTTCCTTCGTCACGTCGTCGGCGAACTTGTCCAGATCTTGCTTCTCCGGACGGGCGATGCCGATTTGCTTGAAAATGATGCCCGCGAACGTATCGTTGTAGTAAATGCGCGCGGTCGACGCCAAGAACCGGACGAGCGAAACGGTCTGCTTCAGCTTGTCGCCGGCTTTGCTTTTCAAATCTTCGACGCGCTTGTCGAAGTCGGCGAGAACTTTTTCCCCTTCGGCTTTTTTGTTGACCGCCTCGGCGTACAGCTTGAAGTTGTTTTTCCATTCGCCGCGCAGCTCGGTGGAGTAGACGGTCGGCGCGATTTGGCTCAGCTGGTCGTACACTTTCTCGATCCGCATCTTGTTGCCGATGATCAGATCCGGCTTCAGCGCGGCGATTTCCTCGATATTCGGCTGCGACTCGGTGCCGACGTTTTTGACGCCTTCCATTTCCGCTTTAATATGGTCGTACCAAGGATCGCCGGTCCACGACTTGACGGCTCCCACCGGCTTGATGCCGAGCGCAAGCAGCGCCTCCGTCCCTTCGTTGGTCAAAATGACGATCCGCTCCGGCGTCTTCGGAATCTT
>Ga0310832_101372_pt1 | contig 10791 bp, 8 predicted proteins | sample WT_ome_7_FD_201303 | JGI IMG/M metagenome (GOLD analysis project Ga0310832, IMG submission 201303) | Sorghum-adapted microbial communities enriched on wild type (WT) sorghum from Joint BioEnergy Institute, Emeryville, California, United... ...
CGCAGACGTCGGGCATCGTGCGGATCGGCGGCAAGGACGTATCGCGCATTCCGCCCGGACAACGCGGGGTTGCGATGGTGTTTCAAAACTACGCGATCTATCCGACGATGTCCGTTCGTGAGAACATCGAGTTCGGCCTGAAAAACAACAAGGTGCCGAAGGAAGAGCGCACCCGCCTCGTGGAAAGCATCAGCGCCACGGTCGGCTTGTCCGCCTATTTGGACCGCAAGCCGTCCACGCTGTCCGGCGGCCAACGCCAGCGTGTCGCCTTGGCGCGGGCGATGGTGAAGAAGCCGTCCGTCTTCCTGATGGACGAACCGCTGTCCAACCTGGACGCCAAGCTGCGCGTGCAAATGCGCATCGAGCTGATCGAAATGCACAAAAAGCTCGGCACCACGTTCGTCTATGTGACCCACGATCAGGTCGAGGCGATGTCGATGGCCGACACCATCGTCTTGATGAATCAGGGCAAGATCCAGCAGGAGGCGCCGCCGGAAGTCGTCTACCGCCAGCCGAACAACTTGTTCGTGGCCCAGTTTATCGGCGTGCCGCCGATGAATATTGCCGATCTCGGGACGGACGGAACGAAGTACGGCTTCCGCCCGGAGGCCGCGGTGCTGTCGACCGAGCGGGGCGACCACCCTTACTCGGTGCGCGGGACGATCGCCACGCGGGAGATGCTCGGTTCGGAAACGATCTATCAGGTGAAAACCGACCGCCATGCGTTCATGGTGAAATGCATCGAGGACCGCTTCACGGTGGACCAGGACGTGTACCTGGGCGTAGACGCTGACAAGATGTACTTCTTCGGACCGGACGAGAACCGGATCCGCGAGGACGACAGCCGCTTCAGCGAATGTATGCGGGCGCTGCGAGGTATGGCCGATGGATAAAAAGCGCCTGTGGGAAGCGGTCCGGCCGTACGCGATGGTTCTTCCCGCGATGACCGGCATCACCCTGTTCGTCCTGTTCCCGGTCGTCTACTTGATCTATTTGAGTTTCTACAAGTACAACCTGATGAACAAGTCGAAGAGCAAGTTCGTCGGGCTGGACAATTTCAAGCAAATTTTCACCCGCGAAGATTTTTACACCGCGCTTGCCAACACGGTCGTGTACACCGTGGGGGTCGTCGTCCTGACGCTGGCGCTGTCGCTCGCGATCGCCGTATGGCTCAGCCGGCGAACCCGGTTCAACGGGATCGTGCGGGCGGGCATCTTCACGCCGCACATCATTTCGATCGTGTCGGTGGCGCTCGTCTGGATGTGGCTGATGGAGCCGAACTACGGGGTGCTGAACTTCCTGCTGAAGTCCGTCGGGCTTCCGCCGTCCCAGTGGCTGCAAAGCTCGCGCACGGCGATGATTTCGATCATCATCGTGTCCGTCTGGCAAAATATCGGCTACTACACGCTGATTATCGTCGCCGCGCTGCAAAGCGTGCCTCCGAGCCTTTACGAAGCGGCTGCGCTGGACAACGCCAGCCGGGCCAAAGTGTTTTGGAAAATTACGCTTCCGATCATATCGCCGCAGCTGTTCTTCATCCTCATCATCATAACGATCGGATCGTTCAAGGTGTTCGACACGGTCAAAATTATGACCGGCGGCGGTCCCAACAACGCGACGACGACGCTCGTCTACTACATTTACGAGTTCCGGACGAACAGCATCGGCTACGCCTCGGCCACCGGCGTCGTGCTGATGGCGATCATCGCGCTCTTGACGTTCGTCTACTTCCAGCTGTTGTCCAAGAGGGTGCATTACCAATGACGGCCAGACTACTAGCGCGAAGGGGGGGCTGAAGCCGGTGGCACTCGATCTTCAAATCGTGAAGCGAACGGTCGGCTTTTTGCTCAAAGCGGTCCTGCTGGCGATATTCGTCTTCCCGTTTCTGTGGATGATCTCCACTTCGCTGCAGACGTTCGAGGAGACGATGGCGTTTCCGCCCACATGGATTCCGAGCTGGCCGCAATGGATCAATTTCGTCGAAGCGATGAACGCCGGTCCGTTTCTGGTGTACGCCCGAAACTCCGTCATCATTACGTTCACCATCATCGTGCTGCAATTGCTCGTGATGATACCGGCCGCCTATGCGTTTGCCAAATACCGGTTCGTCGGCTCGAAGCTGATGTTCGGCGCGGTGCTGCTGGCGTTCATGATTCCCGGGCAGGTCACCTTCATTCCGGTCTATCTGATGCTGGCCGAATGGGGATGGATCAAGACGCTGCTGCCGCAGATCGTGCCGTTCATGTCCAACGCGTTCGGAATTTTCCTGCTCAGGCAATATTTTATGCAAATTCCGCAGGAGCTAATCGAATCGGCGCGTCTCGACAACGCCAGCGAGTTCAAAATTATCCGCAAGCTGATGATCCCGATGTCGATGCCGGCGCTGGCGACGATCGCGTTATTCAGTTTCGTCAGCCACTGGAACGACTACTTCTGGCCGCTGGTCATGACCGACTCGGTATCGGTCCGTCCGCTGACGATGGGCATCGCGATGCTTCGGGAGACCGAGGGCATCAGCAACTGGCATATCATCATGGCGGGCAACGTCGTGCTCGTCGTGCCGATTTTGATCGTTTATTTGTTCGCTTCGAAACAAATCGTAAAAGCGTTCGTTTATTCGGGCATCAAATAAACCGACAGCCCGACCCTTAGTCTCTATATTTGAAAAAACGGGAGGTTATCCTATGTTCAAGACGAAATTTGCCGGCATCGCCCTCGCCGCGACGCTTGTAACCGGCATGCTGGCCGGATGCTCCGGAGGCCCGTCCAACGAGTCGGCGGGAGAAACGAGTCCCAATGCGACCACGCCTTCCAATACCGCGCCCGCCGGCAAGACGACGATTCAGTTCTGGCATTCCCTCGGCGGCAAAAACGGGGAATATATCAACGCGATGATTGAACGGTTCAACAAGTCTCAGGACAAGATCGAAGTGGTGGGCACGTTCCAGGGCTCCTATGACGAGACGGTCACGAAGCTGCAGCAGGCCATCGCCGCGAAGACGGGACCGGATGTCACGATGCTGGAGCGCGCTTACGTGCAAATGTTCGCAGACTCCGACGTGCTCGAGGATTTGACGCCGTACCTGAAGACGTCGGGGATGAGCGAGAACGATTTTACGGCCGGCCTGATGGGCCATTCGAAGTTCGACAACAAGCTCGTGTCGTTGCCGTTCAACCGGTCCACGCCGATTTTGCACGTCAACAAGACGATGCTGGATGAGAAAGGGCTTTCCATTCCGAAAACGTGGGACGAGCTGAAGCAAGTGGCAAACGCCCTCGTCATCAAAGAAAACGGCGAATACAAGCGCTACGGCTACGCGATGCCGTACGACACCTGGTATCCGATCGCGATGATTTCGCAAGCGAAGGGCAAGTTTTTCAATGACGCCGGCACCTCGCTCGGCTTCGACGAAGCAATCGGGACGAAAGTATTCGGCTTCCTGAAAGATCTGCAAAGCACCGGCGCCCTGTATTACCCGCCGCAGCAAGATTCGGGCAATATCGTCAACCAGATGTTCTTAAGCGGCAAGATCGGGATGATGTTCCAGTCGACGGGCGTCATCGGCAGCCTGAAAAGCAACGCCAAGTTCGAATACGTCACCGCCTTCCTGCCGATGGACCAAGTATACGCGACGCCGACGGGCGGCGCCAACGTCTCCATCCTGGCCGATTCGAAGAACAAGCAGGCCGCCTGGGAATTCGTGCACTGGGCGATGACCGATCCGAACGGTGCGCAGCAATTCATTTTGGACTCCGGCTACTTGCCGTTCACGAAGAAGATGGTCGAATCGCAGCCGATGAAAGATTTGTGGGCGAAAGAGCCGAACCGCAAAACCGCCTACGACCAGCTTGAGTATGCGATCGACACGAACAAGCACGTGGCTTGGCCGCAAGTGATGCAAGAGTTTTTCTCCGCCATTCAGGCGATCATGTACGACAACAAGCCGATCGAACCGACGCTCGCGACGTTCAAGAAAGAGACGGAACGGCTGCTCTCGGGCAAATAAAAATCGTCAGGCCCGGTTCCGGCAAGCTCCGCGAACCGGGCGGAAAGGAACGTCAACATGATCGAACGATTGGAACGCGAAACGTCCGTCATCGTTGCCGCCCATCGCGGCTTCAAGTCGGACTATCCGGAAAATACGCTTCTCGCCTTCCAGAAGGCGCTCGACATTAAGGCGGACATGCTCGAATTCGACCTGCGGCTGTCCAAGGACGGCGTCGTTGTCGTCATGCATGACGAGACGGTCGACCGCACGACGGACGGCAGCGGCCGGGTGGGCGATCTGACGCTTGCCGAGCTGAAGCGGCTGGACGCAGGAGGCTGGTTCGGCAAACCGTTCGAAGGGTTGAAAGTCCCGACGCTGGAGGAGCTGTGCGAACTGCTCCGGGATTACCCCGACACGCTGCTCAATGTGGAAATCAAGCCGAGTCCCGACGCGGTGGAAGCGGCGGACAAGGCGATCGCCATGCTGGATCGATTCGGCTATATCAACCGCTGCGTGTTCACCAGCTTCGACGCGGCGATCATCACGCATATTCACGACCGGCACGGTTTGAAGACGCAAGGGTTCCCCGAGCAGCTGATGTCGAATTACGTTCCGGGCGAGGACGGAACGATCTCGAAAATGTGGGCGGTCGGCCTCAGCATGAAGCTGCTGACTCCGGCGCTCGCCGACCGATACCGGGAACGGGGCATTCTTCCATGGTGCTACTGCCCGGACAACGACAAGCAAGTGTTCTATGCGCTCGGCTGCGGTTCCACGCTCATGACGGTCAACAATCCGCGGTCGGCCATGCGCATTCGCAATATGATGGCAAGCCATACAACCTTGGAGGTGTCGCTATGAACCGTTTGTTCAAAGCGGCGGTAGGCGCCGCTCTGTTGAGTCTGCTGCCCATCGTTCCGCTCGCCGCAGGCGCGGAGAAATCTCCGCTTCATTCGAAAATGTTTGACCTGACCGCTCCCGTTAAGGAGCTGATTCGCGATACAGCGCTCCATAACGGCACGGTGCTGCAATCGTTCGCCTTCGACAACGCCAGCGGCGACATTTATACGGTCCAGCTGATGGCGGGCGGACAGCAGCTTCCGGGCGAGCCGGCGCCGGTAAGCGGGGCGACGCGGGCGCAAAACGGCGATTTGGCGCTGACGCGGCTCGATCGGGAAGGCCGCGAGATCGGCTACATGTTTTTGAAAGGATTCGGCCACGGCGTGCAGATCGGCGTCGAGTCGTCCAACGGCACCGCCTACTTGTGGACGGAAACGGACTCCGTGGCGGAAGGCAAGGACGGCTGGGGCACCCAGCTTACCCGCTTCGCGTTCGAAAACGGCAAAGTGCTGACACCCGATTCTCCGGAGCTGACCAAGTTCCGGCTGATCGAAGGAGCGGACCGGACGACGGTCAATATCGACGCGGCCCACGACTTGCTGACGATGCGGTACCGCAAGGACGGGGCGTTCCGGTTCGCGCTGTACGCGCTGAACGACGTGAAAAACGGCAGCTATACGCCGCTCGCTGACGTCGCGCAGCCGCCTGTCGGAACGTTCCAGGGATTCGCCACCTACGGCGGCTACTTGTACTTGCTGGAGGGCAACTCGTACGGCTCCGGCGGTTCGGTGGAGCCGATCGGCAATACGCACATTACCGTCGTCGACTGGAAGACGGGCGAGGTGCTGGACAAGCAGCTGATCCGCGCGGGCAGCGATCTTTCGTTCCGCGAGCCGGAAGGGCTGGCGATCCGCGTGCCCGATATGCGCCATCCGCAAAAGGCGGAGCTGGCCGTCGGCTTTGCCTCGGATTTTACGCCGAACCGACTGGCCAACATCTTTACGTTCGACCGGCTGCTGCCGGCCCAGGCGATCCTTAACGGCCATCGGCCGTAAACTTAAAGCGGCGGATCGACGGCGGGTGCAGGGAGACGGAGCGTTTTCGGCGCACGCCGGGGACCGGGCAAGACCGAGTTAGGGCGTCACCAGCGATTTGTGCTTGCTTTTGAACTCGTTCGGCGTCATGCCCGCGTATTTCTTGAACATGGTGCAAAAATGCGAGTAGTTGCGGAAGCCGGACTTTTCCGCCAACTCGTAGTTGCGGTAGCGGCCGCTCAGCAAATACGACTTCGCCCGCTCGATCCGCTGCTCCAGGATGTAGTCCATGACCGACTTGCCGATTTCCTTCTTGAATAGATGCCCCATATACGACGGGCTTAGCTGAATATAATCCGCGATCGTCTCCAGCGTCAGCTCGTCCTGGAGATGATCGCGGATATATTCGATCGCCATGCGGATTTCCGGGCGCACCCGCTTGGCGCGGTCGAGCCGCTTCCGGCGCTCCTTCATCCAGCCGCCGATGGCATCCGCCGCCTGCCGCAGCGTGCCGCAAGCATGCACGTTCGGCCACGGCGGGCATTCGAAGGAGTCGGCCGCGTCGGGGAACATCGCCTTAAGCGAGTCGAGCCAGCCGATCACCTTGTACGGCTCGGGCGTGTGCAGACGGAACGTCCGCGTCATCCGGGAAATCCAGTCGTCGATGGCGCTTAAGTCCGAAGACGCCGAATCGATCGTTTGCTGCAGCTGCTCGCGCAAATTGTGCAGTTCCTGCTCGGGGACGTCCCGGAACGGGGCGATTTGGTCCCCGAACAGCAGGCCGGGCTTGTCGCGGTAAAAGGCGAAGGCAAGCTGCCGCTCGGTTTGCACGTACACGCTGCGCAGCGAGGACGGCGACTGAAACGGCGAGCTCGCGCAAACCCACAGGCGGACATCCAGGTAAGCGGCGAGCGGTTCTTCCATCGACTGCGTCAGTCGAAGGAACCGTTCACGCACCGCCGATTCGTCGATATCGGCGCGGTCGAACACCAGGACGAGGACGAATTGCCCGAACGACAGCGGGAACAGCTCGACCCGGCTGCCGGCGTCCGTCCCGGCCGACTCGCGGACGACCTCGAGCAAGGAAAATTCGGCCAGCGGCCGGTCCCGGCCTGCATACTTGTGCTTGTACGCTTCCAGGTCGTCGACCCGGCAGACGGCGAGGGCGAGCCGCGGCGCGTCGAGTGCGATGCCGAGCGGAGCGCCGCGTTCGATAATTTCGCGTTCGGTCTTGTACAGCCCGGTCAGCACGTTCTCGAAAAACTGTTCGCGCAGCGAATAGTTGTAGTTGCGGATCAACTGCTGGTGCGTCCGCATCTTTTCCGAATATTGCGTATCCTTCTCCAATTCCTCGCAAGCCCTATCGAGCGCTTCCTTGGCGAGCTCCAGATCGACGGGCGACTTCAAAATATAGCCGACCGCCCCTTGCCGCATGGCGCTCTGCACATAATCGAAGTCGCGGTGCGCGGTCAGCATGATGCAGCGAATGTGCGGAAGCTCCGCCCGCATCCGTCCCAGCAACGTCAGCCCGTCCATGACGGGCATCGTAATGTCGATGAGGGCGATGTCCGGCGCCGCTTCGCGGCACAGCGCCAGCGCCTCCTCGCCGTTCGCCGCCTCGCCGACAATGGCAAACCCCCATTCGCTCCACGGAAACCGTTCGCGTATATGTTGACGCGCCAGCGGCTCGTCGTCGATCAGCACGATTCGTTTCATGGCACCGGTTTCTCCTCCTTGACGTCCGTTTCCAAATTGCCCGCGAATTCGCTTTTTTCCCGCTCGACGACGACCGGCAGCGTGAGGAGCAGCCGCGTGCCGGCGTCCGGCGCGCTCTCGATCCGCAGCTTGTAGCGATCGCCGAACAGATGCTTAAGCCGGCGATGGACGTTGGCGACGCCGATTCGTCCCGTCGGCTCGTCGCGCTCCAGCTGGGCGGTCAGCTCCCGGACTTTATCCTCCGTCATGCCGACGCCGCCGTCCTCGATCATGATGTCCCACGTCTCGCCGTCCATCGAGGCGCCGACGAACAGCGTCTCCTCCCGGCCGGCCGGGACGAGGCCGTGGAAGATCGCATTTTCCACGAGCGGCTGGAGCGCGAACTTCGGGATGAGGCAATCGAGCACGAGCGGGTCGATGTCCGATTCGAACGTGAACGCTCCGGGATAGCGAGCGGCCATCAGGACGATATAGCTTTCCAGCGACTTCAGCTCTTCGCGCAGCGGGACAGGAGCGGGGGAGGCGTCCAGGCTGTAGCGCAGCTGGTCCGTCAGCGCCGAGATGAGCGCGTCCGCCCGGCTCAGCTCGCCCCGGCGGACGACGACGCTGATCGTGTTCAGCGTATTGAACAGAAAGTGCGGCTTGATCTGCGCCTGCAGCGCCTTGAAATCGGCGATTTTGCGCTGCTCCTCGGTGGCCCGCAAGTCCTCGATCAGCCCGCGGATCCGGCCGACCATCCGGTTGAACTGGCTGGCCAGAAAGCCGAGCTCATCCGTCCTCGGCATATGGATGGCGACGTCGAGCTTGCCCTTGGACACTTCGTTCATCGTCCTGGCGATGCGGCGGATCGGGCGGCTGACCAGCACCGAGATGACTCCGGCGATGGCCAAGGACAGCAGCAAGGAGAGGCCGGCGAGCAGGCCTGAATATTCGACCAGCCGCTCCAGCGGGCTGAGCAGCGTCCGTTTGTCCGTCACCCAGACGACTTGCCAGCCGACGAAGTTGGTTCGGCTGCGCGTCAGGAACAGCTCCTCGGCGCCCGGCCCGTGCCAATCGTACTGGAGCCAGCGGGTGTGGAACAGCGATTCCGGAATGCCGGTCAGTTCGAACTTCTTGTCAAATACCGAGTAAGAGCCGTACGGCGGCCTGGCGTACACGAGCCGGTTGTCGCCGTCCATCAGCAGGAGCGAGCCTTGCATCGTCGAGCCGTCCTCGGGAATGAGCGCCCGATACAGCTTCGGCAGATCAAGATCGACGAGCATTAGCAGACGCGGGTTCCCCGGCGTGCTGATGTCCATGGCGACCGAAACGGTATACCCCGACGCCGGGGAGAAATATGGGCCGATCCAGAAAAGCTCCCCCCGCTTGAGGACGGCGGCGAGCTTTTGCATCAGGTAGTCGCTCTTCGGCAGCTCCCAGCTGTTCACCGCCGTGCTGACGATCTCTTGCCCGTCGGCCAGCAGATGAATGTTGCTCGCGTTCGGCATGTAATAGATCAAATTGTCGTTCAGCCAGCGGCGGTTTTCCGCCGGCGTGCCGCGCTGCAGCCGGCCGTCGTTGGCCACCGACAGGAAGAAGCTGCGGATGTTGGCCAGATTGAGCTGCAAATATTCGTCGGACTTCTGCACCATTTGCCGGGCGTATTCCGTTTGAGCCCGAATCAGGGTGGCTGAGGAATAGCGGTAGTAAGAGAAGCCGAGCAGCAAAATGATCGATTCGACCAGCACGAAGCTCATGACGAACATTTTGGCCGCGAGCTTCACCCGGATCGGCTTCCAGCGTGCCATCTTCTTCCGTTTTCCCTTCATGGAGCGTCTCGGTCCTTCCCGCAAGCGGCATCGGCATTCTTGCCTTTATTATAAACGAACCGGTGCGGCTATACGGCAAACGAATGGAAAAAAGCCGGATTCCCAACATTTTCGCGGGATTTCGAACGTTTTATCCGATCGGCGTATTCCGGACATGAAAAGACCTCCAAATCCACTGCTGTGGAGATGGAGGTCTTGGCGATACGTCAAAGCCGTGAACTTATTTAACGGCTTTTTGCCAATCCGCCGCGAATTTCGCGATCCCTTGGTCGGTGAGCGGGTGTTTGGCGATTTGCTCGATAACGGCGAACGGAACGGTGGCGATATGGGCGCCGGCCATCGCCACGCGGGTCACATGGTCCGGATGGCGGACGGAAGCGGCGATAATTTGCGCGTCGAGATTGTGGATGCGGAACAGCTCCGCGACCTTCGTCACCAGCTGGACGCCATCTTCGGAAATGTCGTCGAGACGGCCGAGGAACGGCGACACGTACGTCGCCCCGGCGCGGGCGGCGAGCAGCGCCTGGTTGACCGTGAAGATGAGCGTGACGTTCGTCTTCACGCCTTTTGCCGACAAATGGCGGCATGCTTCCAGCCCCTCGAGCGTCATCGGCAGCTTGATCGTCACTTTCTTGTCGTAGTTGTTGATTTTGATCAGCTCGTTTGCCTGCGCGATCATCTCCTCCGCCGTCACGGCGTCGGGAGTCACTTCCGCGGATACCGACTCGACATCGGGCACGGCTTGCAAAATTTGCTCGATGCGATCCTCGAATTTGACGCCTTCCTTCGCCACCAGGGAAGGATTGGTCGTTACGCCGGACAGGATGCCGATCCGATGTGCTCGCTGGATTTCAGCCAGATTGGCGGTGTCGATAAAAAATTTCATGGTCAACGCCTCCGATTTTTGGATTTGAAACCATTATGCCATAAGTTCGCGGGCGGCGCGAACGACCTCGGCTACCGAGAATCCGAACCGTTCCATCACCGCGCCTCCCGGCCCCGATGCGCCGAACGTCTCGATCGACAGCACTTTGCCGGCCGGGCCCGCATAGCGGTGCCAACCGAGGGAGATGCCGGCTTCGATGACGATCCGCTTCGCCAAGCTGTCGGGAAGCACGGCTTGCCTGTAATCGTCCGGCTGACGGTCGAACAGCTCGCGGCACGGCATCGCCACGACGCGAACGGATACGCCGTCCTTCTCCAGCTCCGCCTTCGCTTTGGCGGCGAGGGACACCTCGGAGCCGGTCGCGATCAGGACGATGTCCGGCTTCCCGTTCGTATCCGTCAGGACGTAGCCGCCCCGGGCCACCCGGTCTTTGCCGCCCGCGGCAGCTTCGAGCACGGGCAAGTTTTGGCGGCTCAGCACGAGCGCGACCGGCCCGTCCTTGCGCTCGAGCGCATAAG
>Ga0310832_101373_pt1 | contig 10787 bp, 8 predicted proteins | sample WT_ome_7_FD_201303 | JGI IMG/M metagenome (GOLD analysis project Ga0310832, IMG submission 201303) | Sorghum-adapted microbial communities enriched on wild type (WT) sorghum from Joint BioEnergy Institute, Emeryville, California, United... ...
CGCTTGTTCCATGTTTGCCTTCATTATCGTCATCCATGCATCCCTCGGCTTATTTGGGTCTTCTTTCAAGACCATTATCTTTTATAATAGTATAAACGACAGAACGACCAAAACCTGCATTAGTCTGTATCCAACCTAGACTTAAGTCTAGGTTGCGGGGAAAAGAAAGGGGCGTGGGCTCCGGCTATTACAAATCGAGAAGACACAGCTCCAGCTAGTTGGAACCGGTTCTCCCCTTCAAACCTTGAAGAGGGTTTTTATTCTCACTCCTTCCCTGACTTCCCGCTGAATGCCAAAAGTTGTAGGTTGTCCCGCCCTGCGCTCTTCCCTACAATGTTGTAGGGAAAGGAGGTCACCCGAAATGAATAAATTCCGAGGATTCCTTTTACTCTTGGTGATCATGCTCTCGGCAGGCTTGTTGGGCGGAGCAACACCAACACCAGCGGCCGCAGCCTCCGGTACGGTGAAGCTGGGCTCCACGAGCGGCGATGTTTGGGATCTTCAATATCGACTGAAGGCGTTGGGCATTTTCAATGAGCAGCTTACTGGATATTACGGGACAAAAACGCAACAAGCCGTGCGTACGTTCCAGTCGCGTTATGGGCTCCAGGTAGATGGTGTGGCGGGGCCCCAAACGTGGAAGGCGCTGAGAAAATATTCTCTGAATCAAACCGAAATGGATCTGTTGGCTCGCGTGATTTATAGTGAAGCTCGAGGTGAGCCATATACTGGACAAGTGGCGGTAGGTGCCGTCGTTATGAATCGGATTCAATCGTCATTATTCCCTGATACGATCAACGGGGTTGTGTTTCAACCGGGCGCCTTTACGGCGGTCGACGACGGGCAAATCTGGCTAACGCCGGATCGCACAGCCTATCTGGCTGCACTGGATGCGGTTAGAGGTTGGGATCCGTCCTACGGTTCGCTATATTATTTCAATCCAATAACAGCGACAAGCAAATGGATATGGTCGCGTCCGCAGAAGCTTCAAATCGGAAACCACATCTTCACCAGTTAACGGAAAAAGAAACAGGGTCTTGCGAATCACGCAAGATCCTGTGTTTTTTAGGAGGCACATTCCTAAACTTCCCTGCACTATATATACAAACCACACTCATTACGTGTAAAGGGGACAAGGAAGACGATGCCCATCAAAAACGGAAAACAGTACATCGAACGGATCAACCGCAAGCGCATCCGGCTATGGTACAACGGCGAACGTGTCAACGTTCCGTTATCCGAGCACCCTGCCTTTCGGGGGTTGATCCGGACGCAGGCTGCGATGTACGACAAGCAATGCGAGGACGACCTGCGAGACATCATGACTTATGTGTCACCAACCAGCGAGGAGCGAGTGGGTCTTTCATTTTTGCCGCCGACCACACCCGATGACTTAGTTCGCAGAAGGAGGATGTCCGAGATATGGGCCGGTTTGCATCATGGATTCCTCGGTCGTTCCCCCGACTATATGAACACGGCATTGATGTCGTTTTATACGGCTTGCTCCTTGTTGGAGGCCGCCATGCCAGAGTATGGACGGAATCTGCGCACGTATTACGAATATTGTCGGGAGCATGATATCACGTTATCCCATGCCTTCGTGCAGCCGATGATCAGCAAAATGTCCGGACCGGTGGATCATGAAGAATCCCTGGCCGCCAAGGTGGTAGAGATCCAACCTGAAGGTCTTGTTGTTAGCGGAGCTTTTCTGATGGCGACCCAGGGACCTACCTGCGAAGAAATCCTCGTCCTCCCCACGCCAACGTTCATGTTGGGAGACGGGCAGGTCAATCCCAGCGCGTTCGCTTTTGCCGTGCCTAATGATGTGGAGGGAATTACCTTTATATGTCGAGAGAGCCATGCGTTTGATTCAAGTTATGATCATCCCCTCTCCAGTCGATTTGAGGAAATGGATACGATGGTGATTTTTGATCGAGTTCTCGTACCGCGGGATCGGGTATTTTTCTTTGGGAAAGAGGAGCTGTGCGATCGGTTGTTTCGTGAAGGGCACTTCCATGCGTACGTTGGTCACCAGATCCTCACACGGTACATTGCGAAAACGGAGTTTTTCCTAGGGCTGTTGCAAGTGTTAGCCGAGGAGCAGAATGCGGATAGCGAGCCTACGTTCCTCCAATCCATCACCAAACTCATGGCGATGTTGGAGAATCTAAAAGCATTACGGGTGGCGGCTGAGACTGACGGGACATTCACCTCATCCGGCTACTTCGTTCCAGCACTGGCCCCCCTGACCGCCGCAGGCATCCAATTTCCCGATCTGCATGAAGAAGCGCTGCGGTTGATCCGTACGATTAGCGCCAGCCAGCTGATCATGAACCCGTTTGGGGCAGACTTCTTTTCGGAGAACGAAGCGTACCTCAATGCCTATTTACAGGGGATTTCCAGCCCGGCCAAGGATCGCATCGCCCTTTTCAGACTGGCCTGGGAGCTGGGCGGCGGAGCGTTTGGAGGCAGACAAAACCAGTTCGAACGCTTCTTCTTCGGAAATGGAAAGACGATTGCCAACCGGATGTATGGCTGCTGCGAGAGCATGGAGCAATACAAATCGCGAATTTACCAGTTTCTAGAGTTAAAAGGAGAATAAAGAAAATTTAATTCCTTTCCTCGGCATTTGCCCAGCCGCCTTCTCCGCATTTGCATATGATGATTATGCCTATACATTGAAGGGAGCGATCACATATGGGATTTTTTCCAGTGCCGGGACCTGGCGGAGGGATTCCAGGAATACCGGGGGGACCTAGCGGGCCGGGGTTTCCAGGGGGATTTCCAGGAGGAGGTCCGGGAGGATTCCCCGGTACTCCGGGAGGGGCGCCGGGAGGAGCACCTGGAGGTATTCAACCGCCAACCTCTCCACCACCACAATTTGTCCCACAAATGCAAGTCGGCACGTTTGCTATCGATCCCGGCGGGATCAGACGCTGCTTGTTCCGTAATACCTATGTCTGGCTGAACAATGGGGAGCAATTCTGGTTCTTCCCGGTATTCGTCGGACGGAATTCGATTGCCGGATTCCGGTGGTTTGGGTTCTTCTGGGGATACTTCGGCATCGATTTAAATCGGATTCGCTCGTTCACGTGCTTCTAACGCAGACGGCGAAAGAGACCACACACGCAGTCGGTACTCTTTCGCTTTTGTTTTTTTCTAGCTTGTCCCTGTGAAACAAGAAAAGGACCTCTATCCCCGCCTCAACGTGGAAATCGAAGTCCTTGCGGCTACCCCTTTACAACAGCATCTGAGCAACCAGGAACAGGTTCAGGCTTACGACCAAAGCGGAGATCATCCATCCCAGCGTGGTGGTCACCCGATGATTCACCAGGGAGCCCATAATTTTGCGGTTGGAGGTGAACAAGATCAAAGGAATGAGTGCAAATGCAATCCCAAACGACAATACCACCTGACTCATCACCAGAGCATTCGTTGGGTTCACGCCAGATATAATAATTGCCAGCGGAGGAATGGTTGTAATCGCCCGCCGTACATACAGGTTAATGCGTTTGTTAATGAACCCTTGCATCACCACATCCCCAGCCATCGTCCCCACCGAAGAACTGGACAGGCCTGCGATCAGCAGCCCCAGCCCGAAGGAAATGGCAGTAACCGGTCCGGCGATTGTGCCAAATTGATGGAAAGCGACATCCAAATCTTCAACGACGAGACCGTTTTTGAAGAGCAGCCCTGCAGAAACCACAACCATCGCCATATTCACAGCCCCGGCAATCAACATCGCCAAGACGATATCAATGAATTCCAGCTTGAAAATCTTCTTCTTCTCTGCCTCATTACGTCCCACAATCCGATTTTGGGTTAACGAGGAGTGCAAATAAATCGCATGAGGCATCACGGTTGCCCCTAAGATCCCTGCAGCCAGCAGAACGCTGTCCACCCCATCAAAGCGCGGAGTTACCATGCCTGCTCCAACGGCTGCATAATCCGGATTCGCCGCAATCACTTGAAAGGCAAAGGCCAAAACAACGATCAACACCATGGCAGCGATACCCGCTTCCAGTGCACGATATCCCCGACGCTGCAGCTCGAGGATGGCGAAAGAGCCAATCGCGGTGATCACGGCCGCCGGCAGCATCGGAATACCAAACAAGAGATAAAGCCCTAACGCCGCCCCAATAAATTCAGCCAGATCCGTAGCGATAATGACCAATTCACTTTGAATCCATAGAAAGATCGACACTCCCTTCGGAAATCGATCGTGGGCAACTTCAGGCAAATTCTTGCCCGTGGCAATCCCTAGTTTTGCCGATAACGACTGAATTAGCACCGCCATCAAATTCGAAGCGAAAATTACCCATAACAACAGATAGCCGTACTTCGATCCTGCGGTGATGTTCGTAGCAAAGTTACCGGGATCGATATAAGCAACCGCAGCGATAAACGCAGGTCCAAGAAACGGAAGAAGCCGTTTCATCCCTTTCGTTCTGCCGTCTAGTGCGGCATGTGCGGACGTTTGATGATCCAATCCTTTCGAGGTGACTGGAGTCGTTTGTTGCGCAATACTTTGTTCCATCATGTGAATCCCTCCCTTGCGCTTGCGTCTACTAAAGTTGTCTATATCCATTAAAGTTTCCTGTGTGCAACTTTATAGTTTTAGTATATGCCTCATTTTGAAAAATGTAAATCCATTTTCTTGCGAAATTGCAATCTCTATTTAACGATATCGACACTTGTTCACTCGCAGTTTGTCCTATGATATGGAATGTGGATGAACGATATACCTCGTCATACTTCATTGGACCGGAAGGAGTTCTATAATGTACCATAAAATCATCCAACCTAAAGTCGTCCTCGCGCTTCTTGCCGTAGGAATCTTGGGTGCTGCCACTTGGGCGACCTCCAGCAGTGTTGTCGACGCACAGCCAACGCTACTCAAGGCAGCTCAGATTCAACAGGAAGAATCCGCTCATGCCTTGGAAACCTTAAACAGCTTCTATAAACCCGCATTAACAGGTCAGTTCCCCGGGGCTGTTGCCGGCTTGACAGTGGGCAAAAGCAGCAAGAAGGACGTCATTAGACTGTTCGGTGAGCCTTCCATCGAGGGCAAAGGAAACTTGGCTTTTGACTTGTACAGCGCGAACATGGGCAATCCGGGATACGCTTTTTCCTATTCACATGGGACGCTTCAGGAAATGCGCTATTTCGGTACCAACGTGGAACGTCAAACGAATATCGGTGGCATCACTATAAAAATGTTAAAGCAAAACTGGTTTACCCCCGACGCGAGCAGTACGATCCACAACGGGAACCTGGAACAAACCAAGCTGACTTATATCCGCGGCGATTACAAGCTGGAATTTATATTTAACAGCAGTACAGACCTCGATCATATTAATCTGCTCAAAAAATGAAGTTGTTATTTGCAGCACAAAAAACAGACCCGCGATTTTGCGGGTCTGTTCTGTTTTTTTCTTCTAACAATTATTCACCGATCTGAACTTTATAAGCGTCCAACTGCTTTTGCAGCTCGGCTAGCACTTTATCGTATCCGGCCTGCTTCAGCTTGTTGCGGAACTCTTCAACCGCCTTCGCGGGGTCTCCGGCTTTCCCCATCACGATGGCCGGCCCAAGCTCCCCGGTTACCTGCGAGATTGCGGTTAGTTCGGCTTCTACTGGTGTTTTATCAAATACGAAGCGACCGTACACATATGGCTTCTTGATCTTATCGTATTCCGCATACAACGTCTCTTCGATTTGATCCCACGTCGTTTCGCTAGGAATCTCAAACTTGTCGACGCGGCCGCCCCAGAAATCGGAATAAAAGCCGTCTCTTGCTTCATCATAACCTTCAGGACGAGCACGTTTGCCATCTTTGATCACGTATTGCACGCCTTCGATTCCATAGTTGATCAGATGATAAATCTCCTCATTATTACGAATCAGATCATAGGCCATCAGCGCGCGTTCCGGGTTTTTGCTGTGCGCGCCTACGGAGGTGCCGCCATGGGTAATCGACAGCTCCATCAGGTTTGTGCCGCGTGTCCGGGAGAAGGGGAACATCTGCAACTCTGAACCCGGCTGTGCTTTATCCATTTCGACGCGAAGTCCAGAGAACGTCTGTGTATGGTGTTGATCCAGCCCAGACAAGCCGGCTTTCAACGCATCGCGGTTGTTATTTTTGTTATTTAGGGCGTCTTCACGCCAGAAGCCTTGATCCGCCCATCGTTTCATCATCGTGGCGTAATCCAAGAATACGTCCTCAAAGATGGGACTTACAGCAGTAAAGCGCTCTTCATAGGATTTGGTCGTAAATACCGGCATGAAGCCCGTCGAGATCGGAAGCTCCAGTTCATCCGTATACGATTGGATAAATCCCCCCCAGGTTTGCGTGCCTGACGCTGCGTCCCACGGAATCACATCCGGTTTGTTGTCTTTAATGTACTGCAAGTACTTCTCAATGCCTTCCCAATCCTTAATCGGCTCGGTAATCCCAGCCTCCTTCGCCCAATCGCCGCGGTAGAAGAAACCGTGGTTAACCCACTGCGTGTAATCGTTTTCAGGAATCAGAACGATTTTGCCGTCATATTTACTTTCTTCCCAATCCTCTGCCGGGATGGAATTCCACGTTTCCGGCGCGTATTTCGGCAGGAGTTCATCCAGGTTCATGAAGGCGCCGCGCTGCGCATTGCCCCAGGTGTCCAACCAGTCCGTACCGATCGTAATCAGATCAATCGGTTCCCCGGAGGCTAACGCGAGATTGTACTTGGTCTGCCAATCCGCCCATTCGATCCATTTCCATTCCAGCTCGGCGTTGATTTTTTCCTTCATGATTTTGTTGACTTCGGCAAGCACCTTTTCGAACTGCCCGTTCTTAGGCTTATCCCCCAAAACGAGGTAACTGATCTTCACGAACTTGGACGTGTCGATTCCCGTATCCGTCTCTTGACCAGTATTCGCCGCATTGCCCCCATTGTTTGGCGCATCGCTGCCCGCTCCTTTATTGTTGTTAGAGCCGCCGCAGGACGCCAACAGCAATACCAGCAGGCTTACCATGACCCAAATTGACGCTTTCTTCCATCGAACCATTCACACAACCTCCCTCATCTATTTGAAATTGTGAAGCCTTAGCCTTTGACAGCGCCAACGGTGATGCCTTTGATAAAATAGCGCTGCACAAACGGATAAAATAATATCACCGGCCCCGTCGCCACGATCGCCGTCGCCATCTTCATCGATTCAAGCGGCACATCACGCAGTTCCACGTTCGACGCAGCGGCTGAATTTCGGATGAAGTCCGCACTGGTGATCACGTTATATAGGAACAGCTGCAACGGGCGGTACTTCATGTCCGGGGATAAGAACAACATGGAGTTATACCATTCATTCCAATACCCCAAGGCGATAAACAAGCCGATTGTGGCCAAAGCGGGCGTTGTCATCGGTAAGATCAGGCGGATAAAGATGGTGAAATCCCCCGCCCCATCGATTTTGGCTGATTCCGTGATCGCATGAGGTATGGAACGAACAAAGCTTTTCATCATGATGATTAAGAATGGACTAAGCAGACCAGGCAGCAAGACAGCCAAGTAGTTATCCTTCAGGCCCAAATACTGTGTCACTAGTAAGTAAAACGGAACCAGTCCGCCGCTGAACAGGGTCGTAAAGTAGATAAAGAAAGAGATGCGGTTCCGGTAAGCAAAATCGGGCCGTTGCAGTGCATACCCCGTCATCGCCACCAAGAATAACCCCAACGCGGTACCGCAGATCGTGATACCGATGGTGACAAGATATGAGCCGATGATGAGATCCGGATTTTCGAAGACGATTTTGTATGCGAAGGTGCTGAATTCCCGGGGCCAAAAATTGAAACCAAACCGTTTGATCGCCGCTTCCGACGTAAAGGATGTGCCAAGGACCAGCAGGAAGGGCAGCAAACAACATAAGGCGAAGAAGCCGATAAACAAGTAGCCGACGATTTTGACGATGATACCGCCGAGATCGGTGCGGATACTTCGCGTTTCATGAACGTCATCCATGCCTTGCACCTCCTAGAAGAGTGAGTTGTCGGGCGAAACCTTCTTGACCAGCCAGTTGGCGGTAATCACCACCACAAATCCAAACACGGATTGATAGAGGCTGACGGCGCTCCCGATCGAGAAGTTGAAGTTGGTCATAAGAGCGCGGAACACATACGTTTCGATGATATCGGTCGTCGCGTACAACGCGGTGTTGTTGGCTCCCACCAGGTTGAAGAATAAGCCGAAGTTCCCGCGCAGGATGCCGCCCAGCGAAAACAGGAGCAGAATGATAAAGGTGGGCTTCAGCCAAGGAAGCACAATATATCGGATGCGCTGGAAGGCGCCGGCCCCATCGATTTCCGCTGCTTCGACAATTTCGTTATCCAGCCCCATAATGGCTGCAAAATAGACGATCGATCCATACCCTGTCGATTGCCATAAGTAGGTCAGCACGATAATAAACGGCCAGATCGTTGCGTTCGAATACGTCTTTACCGGATCAAATCCCAGCGATGTCAAAATGCTGTTGAGCAGACCATAGTCGTAGCTCAGCACGTTATAAGCGATCAGACCAATCAGAACCGCCGAAATAAAGTGCGGCAGGAACATCAAGGTTTGAGTTAGCTTTTTAAACCATTTGAGACGAAGTTCGTTCAGGAACACCGCAACGGTAATCTGCAAGACGTTCCCTAGCAGGATGAAGGCCAAGTTATAAACCACCGTGTTAAACGTCAGCCGCCACAAATCCCCCGTCATTACAAGAAATCTGAAGTTATCGAACCCCACGAACGGACTCTTAAATATCCCATCTGTATAGTTGTACTTGATAAAAGCCAGATACAAGCCGGGCATCGGCAAATACGCGAAAATGATAAAGAAGATGATCGCCGGCAGACACATCAGAAGCAGCGTTTTATTGCTCCATAACCGTTTGAACCATCCTTGTTGACGCATCCGATAAAGCTGCGGCCGCTGGCGAACCTCTGTTGGTGTCGGGATTTCCATAGGCCTCCCCCCCTTTCTATACGGAAATAAACTCCAGCTTCTCTAAGCTGCCTGCATCCTGTTCATCCACGGCTTCGAGAAAAATTGACAGCTGCGCTTGGCCTGCCTGAAACCATGGACCCGGCAAATAAAAGGAGTCCGCGCTGCCGCCGGTCATCATCGGCCTTCCTTCCCCTCCTGGCAGCCACAGCCTGCCGACGATCCGCTCCTCCATAAACACCGTAAGCTTTAATCCCGAGCCTGCGGCACGGACCCTCCAACCTTTGCCTTGTGCAGAATTCGGAATGGAAGCGAATAACCATCCGGCTTCACCGGAGGTCAGTGTCAACGGTAATTCAAGCGGAGTTGCGTTGGCAATTTCTTGATCGGCTGCAGCCTTCAGCTCAGCTTCCTCCGCTGCCATGATCGTATACGCCGAAGCTTCAATCCCTTCATAGACCAACACTTGACCGGTGTGATGTCCCATCGTTCGTTCCAAATAGACCTCTAGGAGCAGTTCCTGTCCCGGGGTAACAAACGGCTTCAAATCGATAAATGGATCCAGCGGATGGATAAGGCCGACATCAATACCGTTCACCCAAAGCCGCGCATACCCTTGAAAGTTCTGAAAATGCAGCGTCCACGAATCTCCGCCAGCCCCGGGAATATACGTTCTGCGGAAGATCATTTGGGACGGATAGTCCGCAGACAACCAGCTTCCAAAACTAACGACGGGCCATAGCGCTTCGTCCGGCTGTGTGAGCGTGTCTTGCCACGAACGGTCGACCTTCGGATGCACGCGCCAATTCGAGGTAATGTTGTGGACAGCGGTGATGGTCGCAATCCCCTTGAACCCTTTCAGGGAAGGCAAGCGCAGTGCCGGGAGCCGGAGGTCATCGAAGTTGCTGTGGCCCCAAATCTCCACTCGTGCTTGCAGCTTCTTCGCTTCTCGTCCGCTTGCTGGGACAAACATGCTGGCTCCACCGGGAGTAAATGTACCGAGGTACGTCCCATCCGCATACAGCGAAACGACATCACTTGCCTGACGCACTAGAAATCCATGCATCTGGTGCTTATCGGCATCCCAATTGGTCTCGGCCTCATACCAGGCGTATCCGCGGTAAACGCCAAGCCGTTCCAAGAATTCGGCCTTCGCCCCTTTCGTCTGTGCCGTCGCAGCTTGGATTGGCGCCTTCCAGCCCTTCCTCGCCACAAACCGCCAATCGAGTGCTGCTGGCGCAGGGTCAGGTTCATTCGAGACCGGTGGATCCTCGGTTATGGTGATGCTCCCATCCAAATAAATCGCTTCGGTCCGAAGCGCATTGAGACGGCTTGTGACAATGACCGTACAACGTTGCCCTTCCTTCAGTTCAAACCGACATAACGCCGTCTCGGCTCCAGACAGTTGCAAGATCAGCTGACCCTCGCGATGAATGACCTGCATCCCCTCAGTCATTGGATTATTGGCAACATCAACGGATAGGATGATCTCCGCGTTATCCCCCTCCTTGTGAAACGCGAGAACCACCCCGTCCTTCTGCTGTTCTGCCATGTAAAGCTCTGCTGTGGAGGATACGAGATGTCCTGGAACTCCCCAGTTCGATAGCGGCACCATTGCTGGCAGCGCCAAGGATCTCGAAGCAGCCAAGGTCAATGTCCCCGTAGATGAAGCCTGGCTCGCATCCCCATGGTGCAAGCTGATTTGCTTGGACCGCTCTTCACCATTGGTCACAAAAATCAGCTCTCCGCCGCCTTTCAGACGCAGCACATACGGACCAAATACCCCCTCCTTCTCGCCAGCAACAGACCATTTGCTCTCGG
>Ga0310832_101391_pt1 | contig 10720 bp, 8 predicted proteins | sample WT_ome_7_FD_201303 | JGI IMG/M metagenome (GOLD analysis project Ga0310832, IMG submission 201303) | Sorghum-adapted microbial communities enriched on wild type (WT) sorghum from Joint BioEnergy Institute, Emeryville, California, United... ...
AGCTCGCTGACGTCCGATGAAGGCGGGCTGAACCGCGACAAGATCGAATATTTCGCCGAGGAGCTGGCGCGGCTGCGCGAGCAAGGCTACGCCGTCGTGCTCGTCACCTCGGGCGCCGTCGCCGCCGGGTTCCGGCGCATCGGCTACCCGAAGCGGCCGAAGGCGCTGCACGAAAAGCAAGCGTCCGCCGCGGTCGGACAGGCGCTGCTTATGCAAAGCTACAACGAAGCGTTCGCCAGACACGGGCGCGCGGTGGCGCAGCTGCTATTGACGCGCTCCGACTTTTCCAACCGCAAACGAATCCATAACGCGCTGATGACGATGCAGGAGCTGCTCGGCCGCGATGTCATCCCGATCATCAACGAAAACGACACCGTCGCCGTCGACGAGCTGAAGTTCGGCGACAACGACTCGCTGTCCGCGCTCGTCGCCAACCTGCTCAAGGCGCACAAGCTCGTCATCGTCACCGACACGGACGGCCTGTACACCGACGACCCGCGCAAAAACGCGGACGCAAAGCGGATCGATCGCGTCACCGAATTCAGCGAGGAGCTGTACCGGATCGCCGGCGGCTCCGGCTCGTCGGTCGGCACCGGCGGGATGCGCTCGAAGATCGAGGCCGCTCGCATCGCCACAAGCGGCGGTGTGCCGGTATTCGTCGGACGGGCGGACGAGCCCGGAGACATCGTTAATGCGGTGAACGGCGACGGCAAAGGGACGTATTTCGACACCAACTCGCATACGCTCTCGATGAAAAAGCAGTGGATCGGCTTCCATTCCGATCCGCAAGGGAAAGTGCAGGTCGACCCGGGCGCGGAGCAGGCGCTTGTCGCCGGCGGCAAAAGCTTGCTGCCGGCCGGCGTCACAGAGGTCGAAGGCGACTTCCACCCCGGGGACGTCGTCGAAGTGACCGACGTCCGGGGGCGCACCCTCGGCCGCGGCGTCGTCAATTACGCGTCGTGGCAGCTGAAGGCGGTCGCCGGGCTGTCCACCGAGGAAGTGCGCAAGCGCGTCGACGTGGCGCGCATCGAAGTGGTCCATCGCGACGAGTGGATCGTATTTGTTTAGGAGGTGAGCGGTATGCGGCAATCCCGGCTGTTGATCCCGACGCTGCGCGACGATCCGTCCGACGCGGAGGCGACGAGCCACAAGCTCATGGTGCGGGCCGGCCTGATTCGTCAGCTGGCGGCCGGCGTCTATACGCTGCTGCCGCTCGGCCACCGCGCCTTGCGCAAGCTGGAGCGGATCATCCGCGACGAGATGGAGCAAGCAGGCGCGACCGAGCTGTTGCTCCCCGCGCTGCACCCGGCCGAGCTGTGGCAGGAGAGCGGCCGCTGGGAGGCGTACGGACCGGAGCTGATGCGGCTTACCGACCGCCACGGACGGCCGTTCGCGCTAGGCGCCACGCACGAGGAAGCGATCACCGCGCTCGTGCGCGACGAAGCGAAGTCGTACCGCAAGCTGCCGCTGTTGCTTTACCAAATTCAGACGAAGTTTCGCGACGAGCTCCGCCCGCGCTTCGGACTGATGCGGGGACGCGAATTTCTGATGAAGGACGCCTACTCCTTCGACGCGACGCCGGAAGGGCTCGAGGCGAGCTACCGCCGCATGTACGAGGCGTATACCAACATTTTTACCCGATGCGGCCTGACGTTCAAGGCGATCGAAGCCGACTCGGGATCGATCGGCGGCACGGGCACGCACGAATTCGTTGCCTTGGCCGACATCGGCGAGGACACGGTGGTGCATTGCGCCGGCTGCGGACATGCGGCCAATCTGGAGCTGCTCGCGGCGAAGCCGGGCGACCGCTGCCCGCGCTGCGGGGGCGAGCTGTTGTTCGACAAAGGCATCGAGGTCGGACATATTTTCAAGCTCGGCACGGTGTACAGCGAGCCGATGCGGGCGACGTTTCTGGATGAGACCGGCAAACCGCGGCCGTTCCTTATGGGCTGTTACGGCATCGGTCTCTCCCGCTTGCTGGCGGCGATCGTCGAGCAGCATCATGACGATGCCGGCATCATCTGGCCGGCCTCCGTGGCGCCGTTCGACGTTCATCTGGTAGCGGCTGGCGCGCGCGGCGCGGCGCAGACGGAGCTGGCCGAGAAGCTGTACGGCGATCTGCGGCGCGCCGGCTTCGACGTCCTGTACGACGACCGCGACGAGCGTACGGGCGTCAAGTTCGCAGATGCCGATCTGATCGGCTTGCCGGTTCGGATTACCGTCGGCAAGCGGGCGGCGGAAGGCATCGTGGAATGCAAACCGCGGCGGAATGACGAGCCACTCGAGCTCGCCGCCGGCCGCGTGACGGAATGGTTGAACGCTTTTTTTCAAGGAGGAATCGGACATGGGTGAAGTGCGAAACAAGGCGGCGCTGGCCAGAGAGGCGGCGCAGGCGATGAACCTGCTGACGACGGAGCAGAAAAACGAGGCGCTGCTTCGCATGGCCGACGCGCTCGTCACCGAGCGGGCTTCGATCATCGAAGCCAACGCGATCGATCTGGAGCGCGGCCGGGCAAACGGCACCTCCGCCGCGATGCTCGATCGGCTCGCCTTGAACGACAAACGGATCGAAGGCATCGCCGAAGGGCTGAGACAAATCGTCGAGCTGCCCGACCCGACGGGCGCCGTGCTCGAGGAGTCGACCCGGCCGAACGGCCTCGTCATCCGCAAAATCAGCGTGCCGATCGGCGTCATCGGCATCGTGTATGAATCGCGGCCGAACGTGACGGTGGACGCCGCCGGCCTTTGCCTGAAGACGGGCAACGCCGTCGTGCTGCGCGGCGGCTCCGCGGCGCTCGAATCGAACCGGCGCATCGTAGCCGTGCTGCACGAGGCGCTGGCGCAAACGGCCATGCCGCCCGGAGCGCTCCAGCTGATCGAAAGCTCGGACCGCTCGTCGGTCGACGAGATGCTCAAGCTGAACGGCTTATTGGACGTCATCATCCCGCGCGGCGGGCGTTCGCTTATCCAGAACGTCGTCCAAAACGCCACCGTCCCCGTCATCGAGACGGGCGAAGGCGTCTGCCATACGTATATCGACGACGAAGCCGATCCGGCCAAAGCCGAACCGATCGTCATCAACGCCAAAGTGCAGCGGCCTTCCGTCTGCAACTCGATGGAGACACTGCTCGTGCACGAGCGCTACGCCGGAGCGCATCTGGCGCAGCTGGCCGGCAAACTCCGGGAGCTCGGCGTCGAGCTGCGCGGATGCGCCAAAAGCCGGACGCTCGTCCCGTGGATGGGCGAAGCGACGGAGGAAGACTGGCGCACGGAGTACAACGATCTGATTTTGTCGGTCAAAACGGTGAGCAGCCTCGACGAGGCGCTCGACCATATTCGCCGCTACGGAACGATGCACTCGGAATGCATCGTTACCGAAAACGCGGAGCGCGCCGACCGGTTTCTCCGCGAGGTCGACGCCGCCGCGGTGTATCACAACGCCTCCACCCGGTTTACCGACGGCTTCGAGTTCGGCTACGGGGCGGAAATCGGCATCAGCACGCAAAAGCTGCATGCGCGCGGCCCGATGGGGCTGCCCGCGCTGACGTCGACCAAATATGTCATTTACGGCAACGGCCAAATTCGCGGGTAACCCGCGCGTTAAGGGAGAGACGGACATGAGCGACATGTTGCAGCAAACGATCGGCTTCATCGGCGCCGGCTCGATGGCGGAAGCGATATTGCGCGGGCTCGTGGAGCGGCGCATCGCCGAGCCTTCGCGGCTGTTCGCGGTCAACCGCCAGGACGCCGTCCGGCTCGCCGAGCTGCGCGACCGGTACGGCATCCGGACGGCGAGCGAGCCCGCGGAGCGCGACCGGCTCATCCGCGAGGCGGACGTCATCGTGCTTGGCATGAAGCCGAAGGACGCCGCCGCCGCAATCGCCGACTTGCGCCGCCTGCTCCGTCCGGAGCAGCTGATCGTCTCCGTCGTGGCCGGCCTCGCCATCGAGACGATCGAGCGGCTGCTCGGCGGGACGTTCCCGATCGTCCGCACGATGCCGAATACGTCGAGCACGATCGGCCTCGGCGCGACTGGCGTCAGCTTCTCCGCGGCGGCATCGCCCGCCCAGCGGGAAATCGGCCTGACGCTGTTCGCCGCCATCGGCGAAGTGTGCGTCGTCGACGAGGCGCGGCTCGATATCGTCACCGGCGTGTCCGGCAGCGGACCGGCTTACATTTACTATGTCATGGAAGCGATGATCGCCGCCGGCGTCGAGGGCGGGCTGACCGAGGAAGAAGCGCGGCAGCTCACCGTCCAGACCGTGCTCGGAGCGGCCCAGATGGTCAAGACGACGAAGGAGTCGCCGCGAGAGCTGCGTCGCAAAGTGACGTCACCGAACGGCACGACCCATGCCGCCATCGAGCTGATGGAGGCAAGCGGCGTCGGCGAGACGGTGAAGCGCGCGGTGCTGCGCGCCGCCGAGCGGGCCCGGGAGATGGGCGACGCGATCGCCGAGCAATCTTTGGCACACGGAAAGCAGGTGTACTGAAATCGTGACGATGTTGAACGGTTCCTATTGCGTAGCGACTTACCGCTGCTTTGACGAAAAAGCGGACTTCCGCAAAAAGGCGGAGTCGATCGCCGTCGGACTGACCGTTGGAAGTTGGACGGAATTGCCGGCAACGAAGAAGAAAGAAATGGAAAAACATCTCGGCCAGGTGCTCTCCGTGGACGTGCACGAGCCGGAAAACGGCGATCCGGCGGAGCGCTACGCGGATATCCGCATCGCTTACCCGGACGTCAACTTCAGCGCCGACATCCCCGCACTGCTCGTCACCGTCTTCGGCAAGCTGTCGATGGACGGCCGCATCCGGCTGATCGATCTGCACTTCTCCCCTTCGTTCATCAGCCGTTTCCCCGGGCCGAAGTTCGGCTTAAAGGGCGTTCGCGACCTGCTCGGGGTTCACGACCGGCCGCTTCTGATGAGCATTTTCAAGTCGGTCATCGGCCACGATTTGGACGAGCTGGGCGCCCAGTTTTACGGCCAGGCGGCGGGCGGCGTCGATCTGATCAAGGATGACGAAATCTTGTTCGAAAATCCGCTCACCCCGATCGAAAAACGGGTGGAGACGTGCATGCAGGCGGCGCGGCGGGCCCAGGCGGAAACGAGGCAAAAGCTGCTGTACGCCGTCAACGTGACCGGGCCGGCGTCCGGGCTCGCGGCCCAGGCGAAAAAAGCGATCGCCGCCGGCGCCAACGCGCTGCTGCTTAATGTGCTCGCCTACGGCTTCGACACGCTGCGGGAGCTGGCCGCCGACCCGGACATCCGTGTCCCGATCGCGGCGCATCCGGCGCTCGCCGGGGCGATCTACCCGTCGCCGCACTACGGCATCGCCGCCTCCGTTCTGCTCGGCAAGCTGATGCGGCTCGCCGGCGCCGATCTCGTGCTGTTCCCGTCGCCGTACGGCTCGGTCGTCATGCCGAAGGAGGAAAACATGGCGATCCGCGACGCGCTGCTCACCGAACGGGCGGACGACTACATTTGCCGCGGGCAAGATAGCGGCGTTGAAGCGTCTGGCGTCGGACTGCACCGCGAAGTAGCGGCCGGCGGAATCGATGCGGCCGAGGCGCGTTCCGCAGCCGGCCACGGTGCCGGCACCCCGGCCTCCGCCGACGCCGTCCCGCTGCGCGCCAGCATCCCGGTGCCGTCCGCCGGCATCCATCCCGGACTCGTGCCGTGGATCGTGCGCGACTTCGGCGTCGACGTCGTCGTCAACGCCGGCGGCGGCATCCACGGCCACCCAATGGGCACGGCAGCTGGCGGTCGGGCGTTCCGCCAGGCGATCGACGCCGTCATGAGCGGCGCCGGCCTGACCGACTACGCGCGCAACCATCCCGAGCTCGCGGCCGCTATCGAGCGTTGGGGGGCGAAGGCATGAAGCGGCCGGTCATTTTTTGCGACTTCGACGGCACGATTACGCTAAGCGACAACATCGTCGCGATCATGCGGCATTTCGACCCGCCGGGCTGGCAGCCGCTCGTCGAGCGGATCGGCGCCGGCGAAATCAGCATCCGCGAAGGCGTCGGCCGCTTGTTCGAACTGCTGCCCTCGTCCATGAAAGACGAAATCACGCAGTTCGTGTTCGGCACCGCGGGCATCCGCCCCGGATTTCCCGAGCTGCTCGAGTTTTGCCGGGAGAGCGGCATCGAGTTTCTCGTCACGAGCGGAGGGATCGACTTTTTCGTCTACCCGCTGCTTGCGCCGTATCCGATCCCGCGCGAACGGATTTTCTGCAACGCGAGCGACTTCTCCGGCGAGCGCATCCGCATCGTCTGGCCGCATCCGTGCGACGACGCATGCACAAACGATTGCGGCATGTGCAAGACGACGGTCATCCGCCGCTACCCGCGGGACGACTATTTCCGCATTTTGATCGGCGACAGCGTCACCGACTTTGCGGGGGCGCAGCTCGTCGACCTCGTCTTCGCCCGCTCGCATTTGATCCGCAAATGCGAGGAGCTCGGACTTCCTTACGTGCCATACGAGACGTTCCACGACGTCGTCCGCCATTTGCAAACGATCGTGAAGAAGGAGTCGGTCTAGTTGAACGATACGATCTATACGCCCGAACAGCGGCAGCGCGCCTACGAAGAGCTGCGCGAGATCAAGAGCGAGCTGGCGGCGCGCGGCTGGTTTCCCGCGACGAGCGGCAACTTGTCGGTGCGCGTCGGCGAATTCGCCCCCGACCGGTTCGCGTTCGCCGTCACCGCCAGCGGCAAGGACAAGTCCAAGCATACGCCCGAGGACTACCTCGTCGTCGACCGTCACGGCAAGCCGACGGAGCCGTCGACGTTGAAGCCGTCGGCCGAGACGCTCATCCATTGCGAAATTTACCGGCTGACCGGCTGCGGCGCCATTTTCCACGTCCATACCGTGTTCAACAACATCGTCTCGGAGCTGCACGCCGAACGCGGCAGCGTCCCGATCGAGCGCGTCGAGCTGATCAAGGCATTCAACATTTGGGACGAGGATGCGCATATCGAGGTGCCGGTGCTGCCCAATTACGCCGACATCCCGAAAATCGCCGCTCTCGTGGAAAGCCGGCTCGACCCGAAGGTACCGGGCATCCTGCTGCGCAACCACGGCATTTACGCCTGGGGAGCCAATGTGTTCGAGGCGAAACGCCACCTCGAGGCGTTCGAGTTTTTGTTCGAATACGTGTACCGGTGGAAGGCGCTCGGGTTGTAGTCGCCCGCCAATTCGCCTGCCCGCCAGCCCGCCAGCCCGGTAACCCGCATACCCGCCAGCCCGGTAACCCGCATACCCGCCAGCCCGTCGTGGCGCGACCGCCGCGGCCGGTCTCGAGCCGCAAGTTGCCGAGCAACTCGGCGACAACCTTCTTCGCAGCGGCAAAGAACAGCAGCAGGTTGCCTTCCTGGCGCCGGTAGCGATAGTTTATCGGCGGAAATCAGCCCCAAAACCAAAAAAAGCCATTCCGCATGTGCATTGGAATGGCTAATATCTTGTGCGTCGGAATGGCTAATCCAAACATTTTTGCATCGGGGTTAGCTAAATCCAATTTCAGCGCGGTCGGGTCACCCAACTACCGCGCCCCGCGAAACTTCTGCGCGTATTCTTTCGCCTGCTCCGCCGTCTGGATGCGGTTGCGGCTCCATTCGAGCAAAATCCGGTCGATGTAGCGGAAATGGACGACGCCGGCAAATACCGCCTCCTTCAGCGCCAGCAAAATCAGCTCTTCGGGGTAGCGGTCGCGGTCGAGCCACTGCGAGATCGTCTCGCATTCCATCGGCGTAAGCGGACGGGCGAACTCCTGCTCGAACACGGTGAAAATGTCGGCCGCCGGCGTCGCCTTGCCGCTTGCCTGCCCGGCGGATTTGCGGCCCTTGTCGGCCGCTTTCGCCTCCGCGGCTGCGGCGGCCTGTCCGAATGCGGCTGCCGAACCTTGCCCTCTTCCCGCGACGGCAACCGGCGCGGCCGCGGCGTCCCGCTTCGATTCGGCGTTTTGCCGCGCCTCTTCCAGCCAAGCCGCCGCCAGCTTCCGATACAGCGGCGTCAAGTTGTACCGCTCGCTCAGCACGCCCGTTCCGGGATCGGTATATTCGTCGATCTGCAGCGTCTCGTCCTTGAGCAGCCGCTGCAGCGCTTGCAGCACCGTCTCCGGCGGCGCGGACATCCGGCCGGCCAGCTCGTCGGGCGTCGGAAATTCTTTGCCCTCCTTGTCCTTGAACGCCAGCAAATGGATGAGCAGCATCGCTTCCGTATCGGACAGCTTCAGCGCCTTGTAATGCCGCAGCAGAAGCGCGGGCACCGCCACGCTCCCTTCGCGCATCGCCGCCGCCATGCCGCGCTCCATCTGCCTCCAGTCTTCCTCTCTCGCCATGCAAAGCCTCCTTCGGAATTACGGATAGAGCCGATACAATAGCCGCGGGAACGGAATCGCCTCCCGCACATGCTCCAGTCCGCATACCCAGGCGACCGTCCGCTCCAGGCCGAGTCCGAAGCCGGAATGCGGAACGGACCCGTATTTGCGCAAATCGAGATACCAGCGGTACGCCTCGTCCCCCAGTCCGTGCTCCTGAAAACGCTGCTCCAATAGCTCCGGATCGTCGATCCGCTGGCTGCCGCCGATAATTTCCCCATAGCCCTCGGGCGCGATCAGATCGGCGCACAGCACGACTTCCGGCCGGTCCGGCTGCGGTTTCATGTAAAACGCCTTGACCGAAGTCGGATAATGCGTGACGAACACCGGCTTGTCAAATTGCTTGGCGATTTCCGTCTCGTGCGGCGCTCCGAGATCTTCGCCCCAGGCGATTTCGTAGCCTTTTTCCTGCAGCAGCTTGATCGCATCGTCATACGTCATGCGCGGAAACGGCGCCTGCACGTTTTCCAGCTTGGAGATGTCGCGGCCCAGCGTCTCAAGCTCCCGGCGGCAATGGGTGACGACCGACTGCACGATGTGCGAGACGAACCGCTCCTGTACTCGCAAATTGGCTTCGTGGTCGACGAACGCCATCTCCGGCTCGACCATCCAGAACTCGATCAGATGCCGCCGCGTCTTCGATTTCTCCGCCCGGAACGTCGGGCCGAAGGAGTACACTTTGCCGAGCGCCATCGCGGCCGCCTCCATGTACAGCTGCCCGCTCTGCGTCAAGTAGGCGTCCTCGTCGAAATATTTCGTATGGAACAAATTCGTCGTCCCTTCGCACGAGGAAGGCGTCAAAATCGGCGGGTCGACCAAATAAAACCCTTCGCCGTCCAAAAATTGCTGAATGGCGCGGATCAGCTGCGCGCGCACGACCATAATCGCCCGCTGTCGCGGCGAACGCAGCCACAAATGGCGATGATCCATCAAAAAGTCGACGCCGTGCTCTTTCGGCGTAATCGGATAGGCGGCGGAAAGCTGGATGATCTCGACGCCGGTCACGGACAGCTCGTACCCACCCGGACTGCGCGCGTCCTCCCGGACGACGCCGGTGACGTAGAGCGAGCTTTCCTGCGTCAGCTTGGACGCCGCTTCCCACACGTCTTCCCCGACTTCGCTCTTCACGACGACCCCCTGGATGAAACCGGTGCCGTCGCGCAGCTGGAGAAACTGAATTTTCCCGCTCGATCGCTTGTTATGCAGCCAGCAGCCGATCCGCACCGTCTCTCCGGTATGGCGGCTCACTTCCCGAATCGTGCAAGGCTCCATGCTCATTCCCCCTCCTTGCTTTAACCCTCATTATATCGCCCCGCCTGTTCGGTAGCAAATGACTCGTCGGCACCGGCTCGCGCCGATTAAAAGACATGGGGGATCCCCCGCATGAGGCGGGTGACAAGTCGGCGCCGGTGAAGAATTTGGGCAGCTTCCTTTCTTGTCCGAGTTTGAAAAAAGGGGTTGTCGGGCTACGGGTCGGCCGGCTATAAACGGGTGCCGCGAACATCCATCGGCGTCAGGAACAGCAGCTCGCCGCGATGGCGGCTGCGGAACTCCCCGGGCGTCGTCCCCGTCCATTTCCGGAACTGACGAATCAGGCTTTGGGCGCTGTCGTAGCCGGTGCGTCGGGCGATATGCTCGATCGTGTCGTCGCCGCCGGCGAGCAGCCGCATCGCTTCCTGCTGGCGCAAAATCGCCAAATAATCGCGCGGCGGCATCCCGTAGGCGTCCTGGAACACCCGTCTGCAATGGCGGACGCCGACGCCTAGGCGCAAGGCGAGCCGTTCCAGCCACCGGTCCAAATCCGGCGCGCCGTCATTGCTGCCCGGGGCAAGCAGCCCTTCGATCTCGCGGGCGATCCGCTCGGACAGCGCAGGCTCCTCGCCCTTTCCGCTTTCGCTCGCCTGCTTGTCCAGCCACCGCTCGATTTCGCCCAGCATCCGATAAGCCGCGGCCATCATGTCCATCTCCGACGCGCCTTCCTCCAGCAGCGCATGCAGCGCCTGGACGGACCCGCGAATCTTCGCGTTCGCCGGATGATCGACGGGAATATGGAACGATTCGGCCGAGCGGATCAATCCGACGAATGCCGGGGAGGAAACTTGCACATGGAGAACGAAATAGCGCAAAAGGGCGGATTGAGCCGCTTCCATCCCGTGGAGCCGCATCGGCGGAATGAGCAGCAGATCGCCCGGATGCTGAACAACCCGCGTTTTGCCTACGAATACCGTCTGTACGCCTTCCAGCACGAGGTTGATCTCGAGCATCCGGTGATGCAAATGCCGCTCGCAAATCCAGCCCCGCTTCACCTCGCCGGTATGCATACCGTACAAGTACAGCT
>Ga0310832_101395_pt1 | contig 10701 bp, 9 predicted proteins | sample WT_ome_7_FD_201303 | JGI IMG/M metagenome (GOLD analysis project Ga0310832, IMG submission 201303) | Sorghum-adapted microbial communities enriched on wild type (WT) sorghum from Joint BioEnergy Institute, Emeryville, California, United... ...
ACTGACGAGATCGGATCGAATTTCAAGGCCGGAGTACACCGGTTTGAAATTCATCCTTAAAAATCTCAGTTTAATTACTCACTCGTTGTTCAGTTTTCAAAGATCAACTTCGTTTTTCGTTATCGCCGTGTTTCAGCGGCGACTTAAATAATATAACATATTGAGATTAGAAGTGCAAGCCTTTTTTTGATTTTTTTTATTTAAGGGATTAAGCAACTCGTTTTCTCTCAACATCCCACTCTCAACTCGATTTATTTCGTAGTTTTCATGGGATATTTAATATATCATATTCCGCATTCATGCTCAAGTCATTACACGAGAAAAAACAAAGCAGGAGAGTTACCTCCCCTGCTTTGTTTACTTGTTAGGCGTTAATCCACGGATTCCGGCGTCCATTCGAGCTGTCGGTACGTTGACGATTTTTTTTGCCTGCCGCTCCGTTACTCGATTTACTTTGTTTCTTCGGACTTGGCTGCGCGTCAGGGTTGCCCGAAATTTTCACGTTTTTTTTAGATGAGTTAGGCGTTTTTGATTTTGCCTCTGTTTTCTGGGACTCTCTCTCCTCCGTCTCGTCGCCGGAAGTAGAAGACTCCACCTCCCGATTAAAGTGCCCCTTCATGTTTTCGATCCCGCCTACTTCACCCTTCAAAGGTTCGTTAGCTAGCGGAGCCATGTTATTCGCTCCTGGATAGGCCATCGGATAATAGGATGACGGCATAACCGATGTTGGATAGCCTGGCACAGGTGGACCATAACAAGGCATCATTCCGGGATGATGTCCCCAATCCATCGTTTGTGGATAGAATGGATTGTTATTTGCTTCAGGAGATACGGATTGCGGTGATACTGCCTGAGGCTGCATATTCGGATTCGGATTTGCGTACGGGCTTACCGCTCCCATGTTCGGCATTTGTGAGACTGGCGCATTAGCATTAGATATCCCCGGATACTCCCCTTCCGCTGGTGACAATGCTGTTGGTGCCGGATTGCCATAATACCCAGATACGGGTTCAGCGGCAATGGGATACTGATAAAAAGGCGGATAGGCTTCCTGGGTCGTATACGGGTAAGGAGACATTGTTCCCGAGCAGCCACAAGGGGATGGAGCGTAACCCATGGCCGGAAGTGTATACTGTGGCATAACATGACCTGGATAGGATAAGTTCGGGGATGGGTTCGGGCCATAGGTGTAAGGACTGACTCCTGTCGGTTCGCCCTTCATCGGTTCATAACCATATGGGCTGACCCCTGCCGGCTCGCCCTTCATCGGCTCATAGCCATAAGGACTAACTCCTGTCGACTCACCCTTCATCGGCTCATAGCCATAAGGATTGACTCCTGTCGGTTCACCCTTCATCGGCTGATAGCCATAAGGGCTGACTCCTGTCGGTTCACCCTTCATCGGTTCATGCCCATAAGGGCTAATTCCCATTGGCTCGCCTTTCATCGGCTCATAGCCATAAGGACTAACCCCTGTGGGTTCTCCCTTCATGGGCACATGGCTATAAGGGCTGACGTTCTGCGGCCCATAATTTGCAGGAGAAATATTCGGTTGGTAAGGATAGGGCTGAATCTGAACAGGTTCATGCTTTTTCGGCTCGTGATGAATCGGTTGGAGTTTCGTGGATTCATATTGGATTTGCTCTACTTCCACTTTGATCTCCATCGGTACGACTTTAGGCGGTTGAACTTGCACCGGTTGTTGCTTTGGCGGTTCCACATTGATCGGTTGTTGTTTCGGTGGTGCCACGTTGATCGGCTGCTGCTTCGGCGGTTCTACGTTGATTGGCTGTTGTTTCGGTGGCTCTGTTTTCGCCGGGGCTTCCTTCGGCTTCTCGGTTTTCACCGGCTCCACCTTCTCCGGCTTTGGTGCTGTCATTTCTGGCTTGACGCCGGTTGGAGCTTTCTTTCCAGAACCGGCGATGGGAGCCGTGTTCTTCTTACCAGTTTGCACAGGAGACATCCCTACGTTCGGCGCAGAAGGGTTGTCGGCACCACCTGACGGATTTCCCATGCCCGTAGGTATGTTGACGATGTCCCCAACCTTCAATTGATTCGGGTCGCTAAGCTGTGGGTTTGCATCAATCAGACTTTGCAAAGGTAATCCCCAAGCTTTGGACAGCTTCCATAACGTGTCCCCCTGCTTGACGACGTGCTTGTAAACATTGCCCGTTTCACCGCCAATCGGTACGGCCACAGCTGGAATCTTTACTTTGTCACCGATGTTCAACTGATTTGGATTGGCGATCTGCGGGTTAGCTTCGATCAGTTTTTCCAGAGGCACGTTATACTTTTTTGAGAGCTCAAACAAAGTATCGCCTTTTTTCACAATATGGATTTTCACGCGATAAAGACCTCCTAGGTTTCTTCTCCGGTACGTGATGATCGCCCGGGGCCCATTTATTACATCCTATGCAGGAGCCCGGTTTTTGACATCCTAGAAAAGAAAAAATCCTATCTTCCTCTTAGACCAAGGAAAATAGGATTCTTGTCGGCCTTGTCAGATTATTCCCAAACCTTCAATCCGTCCTTATCAACAATCGCGCGGAATTCTTCCAGCAGCTTCAGCGTAATTGGGCCCGCATGCCCTTCACCGATGATGCGGCCGTCAACTTCGCGTACTGCGATAACTTCGGCAGCTGTCCCCGTCAGGAACACTTCGTCGGCGACATAGACATCATGCAGCGTAAATGGCTGCTCTTGGATGTTGTAGCCTTTTTTGCGGCAAATTTCGATGATTGCTTGGCGGGTAATGCCGTCCAAAGCGCCTAAGTAGCATGGAGGAGTCGTAATAACCCCGTTCTTCACGATAAAAATATTATCGCCCGACCCTTCCGTAACGTACCCTTGCGCGTTCAGCATGATTGCTTCGCCCGCACCGGACAGGTTCGACTGAATTTTTACCAAGATGTTGTTCAAATAGTTCAGCGATTTGATCTTCGGATTCAAAGCGTCTGGGATATTGCGGCGCGTCGACACAGATACGGTCTTCAACCCCGTTTTGTAGGCTTCTTCCGAATAGATCGCCAGCTGCTCTACAATAATGATCACCGAGGCTTTCGGGCAACGGTTTGGATCAAGTCCGAGGTTGCCGGGACCGCGGGAGACAACCAGACGGATATAGCCATTACGCAGATCGTTGCGGCGAAGCGTCTCGACCAGCGCATCTTCCATTTCCTGATACGTCAGCGGAATGTCCAACATAATGGATTTAGCCGAATCGTATAGGCGGTCCAAATGCTCTTTGCATTTAAAGATGTTTCCGTTATAAATGCGGATGCCTTCAAAAATCCCGTCCCCATACAAAAAGCCGTGGTCATATACGGAAACCTTTGCTTGATCTTTTGTTACGAATTGTCCATCTAAATAAATCCATTGTTCTGCCATTATTTTGGCACCTCCGCTTTTTGTTCTCCAAATGACAAGCTGGGATAACTCCCCAGCACACGTACTTGACAGTTGAGCGCTTCGATTTCACCAATCGCTGAACTCAGCAGCACGGAATCAACCGCTTCGAGCACATCCATAATAAAATAGTAACTGCCCAGCCTCTTCTTCGTAGGGCGTGACTCGATGCGCGACAAATTCAGTTTACGCCATGCAAATGCAGACAATACCTGATGCAAGGCGCCCGGAAAATCCTCAGGCAACGTTACCAGCAGACTTGTTTTGCTTTGGGCTGCCGGGTGATTCAGTTCAAGCGGCCGCGGGCCGATCAGAACAAACCGGGTATAGTTATTATCGTGATCCGTCACATGGCGAGCCAGGACATCCAGTCCATGGCGCTTAGCTCCTAGTGCCGTGCCGATTGCCGTCCAGCCTTGTCCCGGATTTTTCTTCACCAGCTCTACCGCTTCTGAAGTGCTGCCAGTATGCTCCAGCTCCGCCTTAGGCATCTGCGAACGAATAAATTGCAAGCACTGCGCCATCGCAACCGGATGAGACAGCACCTTCGTCACTTTGCTGTAATCGATCTCGTCCGATGGATCGGCCGCTTGGAACTCTTCCTTCTTGCCAATCAAATTCTGCACGGAAGGGTATATCCATTCAATCTGCATCGGAATATCCACTTCGTGAATCAGCCAATCCATATGAAGGCTGACGGAGCCTTCAATTGTATTCTCCATCGGAATGACGCTGTAATCACTGTGTCCGCTGGCCGTGGCTAAGAAGACGTCGGATATCTGCTTGAAATGCAGCAGTTCCACAGGCTCATCGCCAAATAGATGCAGCGCCGCTTCATGAGATACCGAGCCTTCCGGCAGCAATGCTATTCGTTTCATCTCCTGACTTCCCCTCATAAGGTGCTTCAACCATTAATCTTAATCGATCACGAAGCTCTCACAAACCGTAGGCTTGAATGTGATCCAGAAAAGAACCTTCACTCTCCATAGTAAGCTCCACAACCCCCGATGTGCAAGGTTTCAGCCTCATGGTCTGCGCAGAGATGCCTTCCCCGTTCAGCACTTCCAATAAAAACGACTCCAGCTGTTCGTCCGCTCCCTGACGGCGATCCGTCAGACAGAGCAGCGTCGGGCCAGCTCCACTTAAGGCAGCCCCCAAAGCTCCATGGGCTGTCGCTTCCTCCAGAATCCGGGCCATTCCAGGTACGAGCGCAGCCCGGTACGGCTGATGCAGGCGATCGCGCATGGCAGCCGGGATCAAATCCAGCCGGCCAGCGGCTAACGCCGCAGTCAGCAGGGACGTGCGGCTGACATTGTACACCGCATCCTGCAGGCTGATCTGCTTCGGCAGCGCCTCACGCGCCTTGGAGGTGGATAGCTGGAAATCAGGAATGGCTACGAGCACCTCCAGATCGGCCGGCGGCTCAATACGCAGCACATCCGCGTGCGCCCCGTCCCAGACCGCGGTAATAATCCCGCCGTACAGGGAGGCACCCACGTTATCGGGATGCTTCTCCAAGGCTGTAGCCATATCGAACAGCTTAGCCTTGCTCAAAGGCTCGCCAATCAGCAGGTTGGCTGCAAACAGCGCCCCGACGATCGCCGAAGCGCTGCTGCCAAGCCCGCGGGTTAACGGAATATCCGATTTCATCGAGATTTCCAGTTCCGGTAAAGCCACGCCGGCTTCAGCAAACACCGATTGCGCGACTTGATACACCAGATTGCTTTTATCGGTTGGCAGTCCCTCCAGGTTCCCCCCATGCAGGGTGATCACCGTGGAGGGGGCCGGTTTCATTTCAATCCAAGCATAGAGGTTAAGTGCCATACCAAGCGTATCAAAGCCGGGCCCCAAATTCGCTGTGCTCGCCGGCACCTTGACCCGGACGCCTTCCCGGCGAATCATGCCCGTGCTCCTTGCAGCTTGGCAATCGCATCCAGCACCGCTTCCTCCGTATCCTGTACGACAAGCGGTTCGCCGCCAATGCTCTTAATCGCGATGTTTGGATCTTTCAAACCATGCCCGGTCAGTACGCACACGACAGTCTCGCCGCCTCTGAAATATCCTTCCCGATGCAGTTTATATACGCCGGCGATTGAAGCAGCGGATGCTGGCTCAGCAAAGATACCTTCCTTGGCTGCGATGGTGCGATATGCATCAAGGATTTCGTCGTCCGTAACGTAGTTGATCTGCCCGCCGGATTCCTCCGCAGCGGATACCGCTGTCTTCCAGCTGGCCGGATTGCCGATCCGAATAGCGGTTGCAATGGTCTCTGGCTCGCGGATAGGCTCACCCTTCACGATCGCCATCGCGCCTTCGGCCTCGAATCCAACCATCCGCGGTAGAGAAGTTGATTTACCACGCTCATAATATTCTTTGAAGCCTTTCCAATAGGCCGAGATATTACCCGCGTTGCCGACGGGAATCGCAAGGACATCCGGTGCTTTCCCGAGTTGGTCGCACACTTCGAATGCCGCGGTCTTCTGTCCTTCGATACGGTACGGGTTCACCGAATTGACCAACGTGATCGGATGCTTGGCGGTGATGTCGCGTACGATTTCAAGCGCCCGGTCGAAGTTCCCTTCGATGGCGATCACTTTCGCTCCGTAAATCATCGCCTGGGCCAGCTTCCCGAGGGCAATATTGTTGTTCGGGATCAGCACGATGCAGTCAATGCCCGCCCGAGCCGCATAAGCCGCTGCCGCTGCCGAAGTATTTCCCGTGGATGCGCACATGATCGTCGTGCTGCCTTCCTCCACTGCTTTAGCAACGGCCATTACCATGCCGCGGTCCTTAAAGGAACCGGTTGGATTCAGCCCTTCATACTTGAAATACAGGTCCAGGCCCAGCTCCTTCGAAAGGTTCTCCGCACGAACCAGCGGGGTATTACCTTCCTGCAGCGTCAGCTTCGGCGTCTTGTCGCTCACCGGCAAATATTCCTTGTACGTTTCCAGCAATCCGAGATATCTCATGCAAAAGAACTCCTTTATTCTGAATTAATGTTATTATCCCTCTACGCGATACACACTTTTGATCCGATGAATGACGTCCAGCGATTCAAAATGGGCCAACACCTTATCCATGCTTGCTTTGCTCGCATTATGCGTCACGATCATAATTTCAGCGCCTTCCAAGTTCGTATTTGGCGACTGTACGACCGACTCCAAGCTCACCTCGTATTCGGCGAACACCTGGGTGATTTGAGCAAGAACGCCAGCTTTATCGTCAACGTGGAGCAATAGGAAGTTTTTATAGGCGATTTGATCGTCCGTTTTCAGCTTTTTGGGCTTATACGGGACGATTGCCTTCAAGCCGTTCACGCCAAGCTTCAGGTTCTTGACGACAGCGACCAGGTCCGCAACCACGGACGTAGCTGTCGGCATTTCGCCGGCTCCCGCACCGTAGAACATCGTTTCCCCTACAGCTTCCCCATACACATACACCGCATTGTAAACGCCGTTGACAGCTGCGATCGGATGCGTCTTCTTCACCATCGTCGGCTGCACCGTAATGCTGAATTCGTCATCCTGCCGTTCCGCGATGCCGAGCAGCTTCATTTCATACCCCAGACGCTTCGCATACAAAATATCTTCCTTCGATACCGAAGTGATGCCTCGAACATGGACATCGTTCAACTCCACATTGGTGCGGAAACCGAGGGTTGCGAGAATCGCCATTTTACGAGCGGCATCCAATCCCTCCACATCGGAGGTCGGATCGGACTCGGCGTATCCGAGCTGCTGCGCTTCCTTCAGCACATCTTCGTAAGAAGCGCCTTCCTGACTCATTTTGCTCAAAATATAATTGGTTGTTCCGTTGACGATCCCCATAATTTTCATAATGCGATCCGAGGAAAAGCCTTCAATCAACGTGCGGATGATCGGAATACCGCCGGCCACGCTGGCTTCATAAAAAACGTCGCATTGATGCTCCATCGCCTTGGCCAGAATCTCTGAACCATACAGCGCCATCAGATCCTTGTTTGCGGTCACGATATGCTTGCCGCGCTCGAGCGCCTCCAAAATATAAGCCTTGGTCTGATCCACGCCGCCCATGACTTCCACAATTACGTCAATCTCCGGATCGCGGATGACCGACCAAGGGTCCTCTGTCAGCTTATGGGGCTCCACATGGATGCTGCGCGCTTTGTCTAAGGTCTTAACGGCAATTTTCTCAATGACGATCGGCGAACCCACCTGACTGCTGAGATCCTCCTGATGTCCTTCCAAGATCCGGACCACACCGGTCCCTACCGTGCCAAGTCCGAGCAGTCCTACTTTCACAGGCTTCACAGCCGTCCCCTCCCGTTATCCAATTACGGTTTTTTTCGTCTCATTTCTCCTCTTACCTTGTTAACCTTGACCAACGATCTGTGTTCTCCTTACGCCCGGAATGCTTTGTAACGAATCCAGCATCTCATCCAGCTCCTCAGTTAAGCGCGAGGTTTCCACGGAGATCACGACATTGGCTTTGCCTTGCAGCGGAATGCTCTGATTTATCGTCAATACGTTGCCGCCAGAACCGGCGATCAGCGCAAGCACCTTCGATAAGATCCCAGACCGGTGCTCCAAATCAAAGGAGATGGTCACAATGCTTTCCCGTTCGAATTGATTGAGTTGATGAATGCCGTCTTTATATTTATAATAAGCGCTGCGACTTAACCCCACTTGAGCAACAGCCTCATGGACTGTTTTGGCGTCGCCGGAGGCTAAGAGCTGCTTTACCTGCAATGTCTTAACTACCGCTTCTGGCAAAATATCCTCACGAACCAAATAGTAGTGCTCCTTCACGAACGTCCTCTCCTTAGAGACTTTTGTTTTCATATAGTGGACATTATAACGGATATGACGCAGGGTGGCAATGATTTTTTGTCCTGACCCATAGCAAAAAAAGCACCTAAAAGGTGCTCTTTTCCATCCTCAGTAGTAGCTGCTGCCTTCGACGAACTCAAACTCGAAGTCCCCGATGCGGACCAACGTACCATCCTTGGCCCCCCGCTTGCGAAGCTCATCGTCGACCCCCATATGCCGCAGCGTGCGAGCCAGCTTCAGGATGGCGTCATGCGAATTTAGCTGCATCCGTTTCATCATCCGCTCGATCTTCGCACTTTCCACCACGAAGGTCTCGTTCTCGCGGCGGATCGTGAAGCCTTCGTCTTCCTTCTTGTCCAATTTGTAGATTTTACGTTCCGCCAGTTCGGTAACTTCTTCAATCGCAGGCGCCTCCGGAATTTGCTCCAGCAGCTCCGCCACGCGGTAGAGCAACTCTTGGATCCCCTGACGAGTTAAGGAAGATATCGGCATAATCTCCAAATCCCCGCGCACCTTGGCGACTTCCGCTCGGAATTTCTCCAGGTTCGCTTCAGCTTCAGGCATATCCATCTTATTCGCAGCTACGATCTGCGGGCGCTTCTCCAAATCGGCATTGTATAGCCGCAGCTCGTCGTTAATTTTCTGCCAATCGTCAAAAGGATCCCGTCCTTCCGAACCCGCCATATCAACGACGTGGACGATCAATCGCGTCCGCTCAACGTGCCGCAAAAACTCATGACCCAGACCAACCCCTTCATGGGCCCCTTCGATCAAGCCAGGCAAATCCGCCATCACAAAGCTCCGTCCGTCACCTACATCGACAACCCCCAAATTCGGGGTGATCGTGGTGAAATGGTAGGCGCCGATTTTCGGTTTAGCTGCCGATACAACGGACAACAACGTCGACTTCCCGACGCTTGGGAATCCGACCAGGCCAACATCGGCCATCACCTTCAGCTCAAGCACGACCCAGCGCTCTTCGCCCTCTTCGCCATGCTCAGCCAGTTCAGGCGCCGGGTTGTTTGGTGTCGCGAACCGGATATTGCCGCGACCTCCGCGACCTCCGCGGGCAACGACAACCTCCTGCCCATGGCGCGTCAAATCGGCAATGATCTCTTGGGTATCGTCGTCGATGACAACTGTTCCCGGGGGAACCCGGACGATCATATTCTCCGCATTCGCACCGTGCTGGCTCTTATTCCGCCCCTTCTCTCCGCGCTGCGCCTTAAAGTGCCGTTGATAACGGAAATCCATCAGCGTTCTCAAGCCTTCATCCACGCGGAAGATCACGTCGCCGCCTTTGCCGCCATCGCCGCCGGCCGGGCCGCCTTCGGGCACATATTTCTCCCGGCGAAAAGCCACCAGCCCGTCGCCGCCGTCGCCTCCCTTAACATAAATTTTCGCTTTATCTACAAACATGCGTTCACCTCGTTTATTTTTCCACAAGCCACCCGGAGCCGCAGGGAACCGTCTTCCTCCTCACCACGCTCAGCTTTCACCCGCATTCCTGCCATTCCTTCATCAAGAAGACGAACAAGCACCTCCGGATTCCCCTTCGATCCGACCTGTTCAAACCGAACGATGACTTCGCCGTCCTCACGGTACATCGACATCTTTAATTGAAGCGTCTCTCCCCAAGAGGAACGCCCTTTATACTGGAAGATCCGCACCGTTTCCACGATGGCTTCCGTCAGTTCTTCCGCTTGCTCCGCAGTAAGCAATTGATCCAACTGCAGTTCGTCCTCAATCTCAACGTCCAGATGAACTGAACCATTGACCTCGCGGAACGATTGCAAATAGAAAACTAAGGCCGGAATGCCTAACCTGGAAATTTTACTTTCTACGGCCATTCGTTCTTTTATTCTTTCCACGCAATCCGCGAGTTTATCAATTTTCCGTAGTTGGATATACCCATACAAAATCTGCAGATCGTTCATCCAATCGTGGCGATGATGACCCAGCGTCGCAGAGGCCGTTCGTTGGACCGATTCCAGCAAATGCTTCCGCTCGATCTCGGCTCCTTTCCGAAGATGCCGTACATATAGCCCAAACAACACGAAAAGAGCCCCGCACAGGAGGACCTGTCCGATCGGCGACTTCAGAAAATAAGCAAGTGTTAGGCTAACGACCGCGATCAATCCGATCATTGCCCTCACCATGAACCGATGTTTCATATCTTCCCCGTTCCTCTAACAGATTGGGCGGAATGAACTTCCCACCCTGGCATCCCTACCCAGTATAACATACCTCAACCAAGTTGGCTTCCGTTATGTATGTAAAAAAGTAAAGCCCTGACACCAACGTGCCAGGGCTCTTGATTCATAGCTCTTAAGCTTCGACTGTAGCCGCTACAGGAGCGGTTTCCACAGGGTAGACGCTCACTTTTTTGCGATCGCGACCCCAACGTTCGAATTTCACAACGCCGTCGATTTTCGCAAACAGCGTATCGTCCGAACCGATGCCTACGTTTGTACCTGGGTGGATTTTC
>Ga0310832_101398_pt1 | contig 10673 bp, 11 predicted proteins | sample WT_ome_7_FD_201303 | JGI IMG/M metagenome (GOLD analysis project Ga0310832, IMG submission 201303) | Sorghum-adapted microbial communities enriched on wild type (WT) sorghum from Joint BioEnergy Institute, Emeryville, California, United... ...
AAGGAGACCGCACGCCAGCCGAGCTCGGTTGGCGTCTTCATGTGGTCCCCGCGGCGCCAAAGGGGCTCGCCTGGCGCGTCCTCGGGCACCGGGCCCCCGACCCGCGCTGGGCCGAGTGGCTGGCTCTCTCGCCCGATCCTCGACCGCCTGAGCTTCGACCGCCCGACCCTCGATCCGACCGTCTGACCCAGTCCGGTCTCACCGCCTGATCCGCCTGATGATCCGAGCCGGGTCGGTGGGCCGATCCGCGTCGTTAGGACCGAGCCGACCGGTGGGGTGGTCCGACCGGTGGGGTCGATCAGATCAAGCGCGATCCGTCGGTGACGCCGCGGCTCAGTCGTCGGTGGGGCCGCGACCGGCGTGGTCAGCCAGCTGGGCGATGCCGGCGACGATACCGCCGCCGAGGTCACCACCGGCGAACGCGGCCACCATCGACTTGGCCGCGAGGTGGGCGTCGCGATCCAGAATCCGCTTGCGCGCCCGGGAGCCGGTCACGATCTCGAGCACCCGCTCGTTCGGGGAGACGGCGATCAGGACGCTCACGTCGGGGTCCGCCAAGCGCGCGTGCAGCCGCTGCGCGGTGTCCCGCGGGTCCTCGCCCAACTCTCCGATGTAGACGCTGAAAGTCAGGCCGGTGGCGGCGTCGGCCAGGCGCAGCGCCTCGTCCACCCGGAGGAGGGCCCGCACCGACAGCGGGCCGTCCACGACCTCGGGGTGGTAGGTGGGGTGCGCCCGCGTGGGCTCGGGCACGCTCGCGGCCACCGCCGACCCCTTGACTGTGGCCCCCTCGACGGCCCCGCCGGACGACGCCGCGGCGGTCACCTCACCAGCGATCACTCGCGCCTCCCGTCTCCCGCGGGCCGGTAGGGCGCCCACCCAGGGTCGCGGTGCGCAGGGCCCGGACGATGCCGGCCCGCGACTGCTCCTCGGGAGCGCTCAGGAACCACACCGGCGTGAATGTGAACGGCCGGCCCGGACGGTACCGCTTGCTCCGTCGCCCACCACTCGCGAACACCAGACCCGCGAGCACCAGGGCGAACGCGACGGCGATCCCGATCAGGATCAACAGCATCAGAGCAAACTCGCTGGTCACACCGCCACTCCTCGGCCGACAACACCTCGCCTGCCACGGTACCGCCGCTGGGCGGCGCCGGCGCAGCCGGGGGTCTGTGGCCGGCGCCATTCCCCGCTGGGGTGCCGGCGCCCCGGGGGCCAGGGTGGCGGGCGTGCCGGATGGGGCGAAACCACATCCAAAACAGTCGATATAGCGGGGATGGTCCGGCCTACCGGGGCACGATCGGAGAGTCAAGGTCGTACCGCCGACGATCGGAGTCCATCATGCGATTCGTTCGGCATGCGCGACGGCGCGCCGGCCCGGCCGGTGCGCGGATGATCGCAGCGTTAGTGACCGCCGCCGCGCTGAGCGGTGTCGCCGGATGCGCCGACGCGGTGGCCAACTCCGCCGGGGTCTGGGTGTCGGTGAGCCCGGCGACCGTGAACGCGGGCGCCCAGACCCAGGTCACGGCGAGCTGCGGCGAGAACGCCAACGAGGCCACCGTCTCGTCGATCGCGTTCGGCAGCCACGCGCTCCAACCGGTCGGCGGGGTGCTGGCCACGACGGTCACCGTCTCCCCGGAGACCGCTCCGGGCACGTACGGGGTCCGCCTGGCCTGCGCCACCGGTTCCCAGGCCATGACCACGTTCACCGTGATCGGCGGCTCGCCGAGCTCGAAGGCGCCCGGCCCCAACACCGGTGGCGGGTTCCTCGCCCGCAACCCCGATCAGGCCGGGCTGTCCAGTACGGCGGCCGATCGCACGCCGCTGGTATGGCTCGGCGTGGGCCTGGGGTTCCTGACGGCCGGAGCGCTCGTGGCCATGCGGACCAGGCTGAAGGCGGCCGTACGGTCACGGCCCCGCCCCGGACCGGACGGCCCCGCGGGACGTCGGTAGCGGATGGCGGATCGACCGGGGAACGACCGGATCGACCGGGCATGCGACCAAATCGATAGCGGACCGACCAGATCGGCAGGGGACAGCAAGAGGTAGGCGGTGGCGAAGAAGCAACGCAACGCAGCCCCGCTCATCGCCAGCCTCGTGTTGATCGGGGTGTTCACCACTGCCATCGGCCTGGGTCGGGCCCTCGGCATGCCGATGCCGAGCTTCTCCGCCAACTGGCCCGGATCCGACGCCAAGGTCCTGACTCCGTCCAGGCCGACAAAACTATCAATTTCTTCACTGGGCATCCGAGCCGACGTGGTGGAGGTGGGCAAGGCCGACGACGGGAGCATCGCGCCGCCGGTCGAGGATCCCACCCGGACGGTCGGCTGGTACGGTCTCGGGCCGACCCCGGGCGAGCCGGGCACCGCGGTCATGGTCGGGCACGTCGACACCGACTCCCGGCCCGGGGTGTTCCACAACCTCCGCGAGATCCAGGCCGGCAAGCTCATCGAGGTGTCACGCAAGGACCGCCGGGTCGCCACGTTCCGGGTCGACTCGGTCGAGTCGTTCCCCAAGGACTCGTTCCCCGCCGATCGCGTGCTGGTGCACAGCGACGTACCCCGCTTGGCGCTGGTGACGTGCGGGGGTGAGTGGGTGGGCGGCGACGTCGGTTACGCGGACAACATCATCGTGTTCGCCCACCTGGCGTGAATCATCGTGTTCGCCCACCTGGCGTGAATCATCGTGTTCGCCCACCTGGCGTGAATCTCAGGCGGCCTGGGCGTCCCGGGCCCGGGCCTTGAGAGCCCGCACCACCCCGTCGCGGCCCTCGGCGACGAGGCGGCGCAGCGGGGAAGGGTGGCCGTCGACGGCCAGCCAGGCGTCGGTCATCGCGACGGTGTCCTCGTCCACGTGCAGCGACGGGTAGGCGAGGAGGACGAACTCCTGCGCCGTCTCGCTGTCGCGGCTGGCCCAGATCTCGTCCACGACGTCGAAGAACTTCTCCCGGTACTCGACCGTGAGCGAGAGCTGTGACGGGTGGTGGAAGCCCTGCAGGAGGGAGCGCTGCAGCCAGTTCGGCAGCTTCTCGGGACCGGTGAGCCGCCGCCAGGTCTCCGCCTTGGACTCCGGAGTCGGCACCAGGGCCCGGGCCAGGGCCGCCGAGCGCTCGCCGCTGGCCGTACGGTCACGCTCCAGCTCGGCCTCGATCTCGGCCGGGTCGGCCGCGCCGTGCGCGACCAAAGTGGACAGCAGCGACCAGCGCAGGTCGGTGTCGATCGCCAGCCCGTCCGGCACGTCCTGTCCGGAGAGCCAGCTGCGCACCACCGCGAGATCGGAGGGGCGACGGGCGCAGGCCGCGAAGGCGCGGGCCCAGGCGAGCTGGAACCCGCTGCCCGGCTCGGCCGTGCGCAGGGCAGCCAGGGCGGTGTCGGCCAGGCGGGCCCAGCCGGTGGGAATCCAGGTCGGGTCGGCGTACGCGCTCACCGCCGTCTGGGCCTGCCGCAGCGTGGCCGTCACCAGGTTGATGTCGGTCTCCTTCGGCAGGCCGGCGCAGACCAGCGCCACGTAGTCACGCGCCGCCATCTCGGCGTCCCGGGTCATGTCCCAGGTGGCGGCCCAGCACAGCGCCCGGGCCAGCGAGGACTCGAAGCCGGCGATGTGCTTGACCACAGTGGACAGTGACGCCGGGTCGAGGCGGAGCTTGGTGTAGGAGAGGTCCTCGTCGTTGAGCAGCAGCACGTCCGCCGCCTTCACCCCGGTCAGGGCCGGGACCGGGGTGAGCGGGCCGCTGATGTCGACCTCGTGCAGCGCGCGGCGCACCAGCGACTCGCCCTGCAGGTCGTACAGGCCGATGCCGATGCGGTGGGTGCGCAGCGTCGGGTGGTCGACCGGCGCCTCCTGCGCCACGGCCACGCTCTCGTAGCGTCCGTCGGGCCCCACGGTGATGACCGGCCGGATGGTGTTGACCTGGGCGGTCCGCAGCCACTGGTCGGCGAACGAGCGCAGGGGCTTGCCCGAGGCCGCCTCCAGCGCGGCGAGCAGGTCGTCGAAGGTCGCGTTCCCCCACGAGTGCGCCGTGAAGTAGGCGCGCAGCCCGGCCAGGAACGTGTCGATCCCGACGTACGCCACGAGCTGCTTGATGACCGAGGCGCCCTTGGCGTACGTGATGCCGTCGAAGTTCACCTCGACCGACTCCACGTCAGGCATGGGCGCGTAGACCGGGTGGGTCGAGGAGAGCTGGTCCTGGCGGTAACCCCAGTTCTTGCGGATCGACAGGAAGGTGGTCCAGGCCTCGGTGAACCGGGTGGCGTTGCTGTTGCACCAGTGCGAGGCCCACTCGGCGAACGACTCGTTGAGCCACAGGTCGTCCCACCACCGCATCGTGACGAGGTCGCCGAACCACATGTGGGCCATCTCGTGCAGGATCGTGTTGGCCCGCTGCTCATGCTCGAAGTCGGTGACCTGCGAGCGGAAGATGTAGTGCGACTCGGCGTGCACGACGCAGCCGAAGTTCTCCATCGCGCCGGCGTTGAATTCGGGCACCCACACCTGGTCGTACTTGGGCAGCGGGTACCGCACGCCGAACTGGGTGTGGAAGAAGTCGAATCCCTGCTTGGTGATCAGGAAGATCTCGTCGGCGTCGAGGTACTGCTTCATCGACTGGCGCACGAACAGCCCGAGGTCGATCCCGTCGTGCGTTTCGCGCACCTCGTGGTACGGCCCCGCGCAGACGGCCGTGATGTAGGTGCTCATCCGCACGGACTGTTCGAAGTGGACCGTCTTCGCCCCACCGGGCGCCGGCTCCACCGAGGCGATCGGGGCGTTGGAGATCACCCGCCAGTGCTGGGGCACGGTGACGTGCCAGGTGAAGACGCTCTTGAGGTCCGGCTGGTCGAAGCAGGCGAAGACCCGCTGCGCGTCGGCCGTCTCGAACTGGCTGTAGAGGTACACCTCGTTGTCGACCGGGTCGACGCTGCGGTGCAGGCCCTGTCCGGAGGTGGAGTACCGGAAGTCGCCGTCGACCACGAGCACGTTCTCCGCGGCGAGCCCCGACACCGGCAGCCCCTTCTCGGCCGACCACCCCGAGGTGTCCACCTCGACCCCGTTGAGGGTCACGGAGCGCAGCCGCTCGGCCGCGGCCTCGAGGAACGTCGACGCGCCCGGCTCGGTGCAGGTGAACCGGACCTCGGTCACCGACCGGAACGTACCCTCCCCCGGGCCGCCGCGGCCGTCGGTCAGGTCGAGCGTGATGTCGTACGACGTCACGTTCACCAGGCGGGCACGCTCGGTCGCCTCGACCTGGGTCAGGTTCCGCACTCCGGCCACGGGCAACTCCATCCGTCCTCGTCAGCGCCGGGTCCGGCCGCCGGGACCGCCCGGCCCGTGGGCGGACCTCGCCGGTTGGCGCCGGTCTCGTTGGCACCCGCCCGGTCGGCGGGCTGTGTCGAGTTTGTCACGTGACCCGACCCCCTTTGTGCGTAACCCGCCATGGTCATGGCCCGCGCGAGCGGGGCAGGATGTAAAGGCCGGTCGACGTCACCGGCGGAGCCACGCTACTGGCGGCATCGTCGGCGATGTCGCTGGTGGAGCGACATCGCTGGCAGAGCGACGTGACCGGCGAAGCCGGCGGTCACGCGTCGTGAGTCGGGGGAGCACGAATGACCGATGTGGACCTGTGGGTGGATCCGGCCTGTCCGTGGGCGTGGATCACCTCCCGTTGGCTGCTTGAGGTTGAGCGCGTCCGCGATGTGCGGGTGCGGTTCCACGTGATGAGCCTGGCGGTGCTCAACGAGAACCGCGACGTGTCGGACAGCTACCGTGAGCTGCTCGCCCAGGCGTGGGGGCCGGTGCGGGTGATGATCGCGGCCGAGCAGGCGCACGGCCCCGGCGTGGTGCGCCCGCTCTACGACGCCATGGGCACCCGGATTCACCTGCGCAGCAGCGGGCTGGGCCGGGACATGATCATCGGCGCGCTCCAGGAGGCGGGGTTGTCGCCAGCGCTGGCCGCCGCGGCCGAGTCCGACGAGTACGACGCGCAGCTGCGGGCGAGCCACGCGGCCGGGATGGGGCCGGTAGGCGAGGACGTCGGTACCCCCGTGATCCACGTGCCCCGGCTCGACGGCGAACCGATCGCCTTCTTCGGCCCGGTCATCACGCCCGCCCCCCGGGGCGAGGCCGCCGGCCGGCTCTGGGACGGCGTGCTCGCCGTGGCCGGCACCGACGGCTTCTTCGAGCTCAAGCGCACCCGCACCCGCGGCCCGATCTTCACCTGATCCCCGCTGGCGCATGGTGGTGCCCTCGCCGACGGCGACGCCGGGCGGCGGGGTACGTTGCGGGCATGACTGTGGTGGTGCATCCCATTAGGCGAGCCCTGCTCTCGAATGGCGGGACGGGGGCGCGCAACTACGACGAGTTCGCCGACGACGCCGAGATCACGGAGATCATCGCGGCGAACCCCGACAGCGCGCTGGCGATCGAGATGCCCCACCGGGCCCCGGACAGCCTGGGCCGGACCTTCACGGAAGCCCTGCCGGACGCCGTCGCCCGCCTCGACCGCGCCCGCGCCACGGGGCGGTACACCCCGGTCGACGACGTGCTGGTGCTGTACCGCATTGCCGACCCCGCCCGGCCGGACGCGGCCGCGTACGGCCTCTTCGCGATGGTCGACACCGATCAGATCTCGACGTCGGCCGACGAGCCCGGCCGGGTGATCCGCAACGAGGACGTATTCATCGAGAAGGTCCGCGAGCGGGTGGCCCTCGCCGAGGCGACGAAGCACCTGCTCTCTCCGGTGCTGCTCCTGCAGACCGGCCGTACCTCGTCGTCCGGTCCCATCGATGGTGACGCGCCGGCCGGCACCGACCTGCACGAGCGGCTGCGCGCGCTCGCCGGCTCGCTCGGTGCACCCCACGTGACCGATATCGACCACGTCGGCCGGGAGCACGCGGTGTGGCCGATCCGGGCCGACGACCCGGCCGCGGCCGGCCTGGCCGAGCTGGCCGGGCGCGGCGAGCTGGTCGTGGCCGACGGCAACCACCGCAGCCTCGCCGCCCAGATCGGCGGGCTCCGGCGGTTCCTGGCCGTCATCACCACGCCGGCCTCGGTCACGATCCAGCCCTACCACCGCCTGGTGACCCAGTCGACCGTGCCGGTGCCGGCTCTCCTCGATCGGCTCGCGGCCGCGGGCGCCACGGTCAGCGAGGCCGCGGTCGGCATCCCCGAGCAGGGGACGGTGCTGCTCTACGGGGGCGGGCAGGCGTGGGCCGTACGGCTGCCGGTGCCGGCCGAGGGCGGGGTCGTCGACCGGATGGACCACACGATCGTCGAGCGGCTGGTGCTGGGCGACGCGCTGGGGCTGGAGCCCGGCGACAAGCGGATCGTGTACGTGGGCGGGGACTACCCGCCGGAGTGGCTCGCGTCCGAAGTGGACTCGGGGCGGGCGGAGCTGGCGATCCTGATCGCGCCGGTGACCGTCGACCAGTTCGTGGCGGTGAACCTGGCTCGGCAGAAGATGCCGCGCAAGAGCACCTGGTTCACGCCGAAGGCCCGCGCCGGCCTGGTCCTCGCCGACCTGACCGCCGAGCAACGCGCGTAGCTGTGCTGCCCAGTAACCCGCGTGGACGTCAGGAAGGACGCCTTCCTGGGCACGCCCGGGTTCTCACGTCCGGGTCCTGACGTCCGGGTTCGGGTTCCTGACGTCCGGGTTGTGACGTCCGGGTTCGGGTTCCTGACGTCCGGGTTGTGACGTCCGGGTCCGGACCGGCGGCGTGAGGTGGCGGTCCCGGCGGGCGAGGGGCACCCGTACGTGGGTCACCGGGCGGCAGCGATACTGCTGCGGTGCGCGTTTACCTGGGGTCCGACCATGCCGGGTTCGACCTGAAGAAGTACCTGATCGAGAAGCTGACGGAGCGCGGAGACGAGCCGGTCGACATCGGGCCGACCGTGCTCGACCCGGAGGACGACTACCCCCCGTTCTGTCTGCACACCGCGTATCGGGTGGCCAACGACCCGGGCAGCCTCGGCATCGTCATCGGTGGATCGGGCAACGGTGAGCAGATCGCCGCGAACAAGGTGCCGGGGGTCCGGGCGGCGCTGGCCTGGAGCGAGGTGACCGCGCGCCTGGCCCGGCAGCACAACGACGCGAACGTGGTGGCGCTGGGGGCTCGGATGCACTCGCCGGACGAGGCCTGGCAGATCACGGTCGCCTTCCTCGACACGCCCTTCTCCGGCGAGCCCCGCCACCAGCGGCGCATCGATCAGGTCATGGCCTACGAGCGGGAGCACACGCTGCCGCCGCTGCCGTCGGCCTGACCCGGCCCGCCGCGGTCGTGAGGGCCGCCGGCCCTCGGGTCGCGGTCAGCCCGCGGGAGATGGCGCGCCGCAGCGTCGCGGTGCGCCGGCCCGGTCGGTTCGCTGGCGGTTCGGTTGCCGCCGCCCAGAGGCAGCCGACGTCGGCGCGGTGGGCTCCGTCGCGGTGGGCTGGCGTCAGAGGGCCTTGATCGTGGCGATCACGGTGAGTGCGCAGATGACGACCACCCGCATCATCCGCAGCGGCGGCGGCGTCACGACGAAGGTGCGCGCGTGCAGCCAGGCCAGCGAGAAGACCACCGCGTAGAGCACGAGGGCGCCCCAGACGCCGGGCAGGAAGAATCCGGCGAGCCCGACCACCAGCGCGCCCAGGAAGGCCACGGTCCGGTTCACCCGGGACAGTCGCTGCAGGATCGGGTCGGGGGTCTGCTGGCTCATGTCTCCTCGTTCACCGGTCAATGTCCTGACCCCGGCAACGGCCCTCCACCGGTAACGGCCTGTCCACCGGTAACGGCCCCGTCCACCCGGTCGAGGCCGGCCGCGCGCACGGGCTTCGCGGCGTGTCCGGGCGCGCCGTCGGGTTGCGACTACCGTAGCGGGCGTGCTGGGGGTGCTTCGGTTCGAGGTCGCGGACGGCGACGAGGACTTCCTGTCCGCCGCGCGGGAGGCGCTGGCCGTGCTGGCGGCCCGGCCGGGGTTTCGATCAGGCCGCCTGGCCCGGGCCTACGATCAGCCGGCCGTGTGGTGCCTGATCACCGAGTGGGAGTCGGTCGGGGCGTACCGGAGGGCCCTCGGCTCGTACGAGGTGCGGTCCACCGCGACGCCGCTGCTGTCGCGGGCGTTGCCCGAGCCGTCCGCCTACGAGCCGCTCGCCACGGTCGAGGCGGGCGGGTCGGGCGAGGTCCGGACCCGGGAGAGCGACCGAACCCGGCTGGGCCGGGCGCTGGGCGACCCGCGGGAGACGGCGGGCCCGGCCGCGGCCCCCGCGCCGACGCCTGGCCCCGATAGCATCGCGGCATGGGGCCGAGACGGTGGGACGAGCCGTGAGCGTTAGCGGGCACCCGGGTGCCGAGACCGAACGGTGGTCCGGCCAGCCACCCGCCCCGCCGCCGCCCCCGGGTCCCGGCGTTCAGCCGCCCTTCGTGGCCCCGCCCTCTGACGGGACGAGCCGGCGGCGCTGGATGGCGCTCGGCCTGTCGACGGCCGCGGTGCTGGTGGCCTGCGTGGCCGGCATCGCCGCGCTCGGGGGAGTCTTCTACCTCGCGTACCAGGCCCTGCGCGAGCAGGCCCAGGCCACGGTGGTGGACTACCTGACCGCGTTGCGGGACCGGGAGTACGACCAGGCGTACGACCTGCTCTGTGATTCGTTCCAGGCCACCACGTCGCGGGAGGCGTTCGAGCGCAGCAACCGTCAGGGCCCGCGGATCAGCTCGTTCGACGTGGGCGAGGCCACCCTCACGGAGGAGATCGTGGTCCCGGCCACGATCCGCTACAGCAACTCCACGGAGCGGACCGTGCGCTACATCATGTTCCAGGACACGGCAACGGGCGGCTTAGAGGTGTGCGGAGAGGCCGACTAACCTCGTTGTCACCCGCGGGCGAACCGCACCGACGAGGTCACCCCGCAGGCCGACCAACCTCCTCCGCCGACAGCCAGCCGGCGGCTACCGGAAAGGGTTCTTTCATGGCCGACCGTATCGAGTCCATCGTCAACCTGGCCAAGCGCCGGGGCTTCGTCTTCCCGTCGAGCGAAATATATGGCGGAACCCGGTCGGCGTGGGACTACGGCCCGCTCGGGGTGGAGCTCAAGGAGAACATCCGTCGCCAGTGGTGGCGGTCGATGGTTCAGGAGCGCGACGATGTCGTCGGTATCGACTCGGCGGTGATCCTGGCCAGGCAGGTGTGGGTCGCGTCCGGTCACGTGGACGAGTTCGTGGATCCGTTGACGGAGTGCTCCTTCTGCCACAAGCGCTTCCGGGCCGACCACCTCGAGGAGGCGTACCAGGCCAAGCACGGCAAGCCGCCGGCCTCGCTGCAGGACGTGACCTGCCCGAACTGCGGGAACAAGGGGACGTTCGGCGAGCCGCGCATGTTCAGCGGCCTGATGAAGACCTACCTCGGTCCGGTGGAGAGCGAGGAAGGCCTGCACTATCTGCGTCCGGAGACCGCCCAGGGCATCTTCATCAACTTCCGCAACGTGGAGACGGCGGCCCGCAAGAAGCCACCGTTCGGCATCGCCCAGGTCGGCAAGAGCTTCCGGAATGAAATCACTCCAGGGAACTTCATCTTTCGGACCCGTGAGTTCGAACAGATGGAGATGGAGTACTTCGTCGAGCCGGGCACCGACGAGCAGTGGCACGAGTACTGGCTGCAGGAGCGGTGGAACTGGTACGTCGACCTCGGCATCAAGCCGCAGAACCTGCGCT
>Ga0310832_101402_pt1 | contig 10657 bp, 8 predicted proteins | sample WT_ome_7_FD_201303 | JGI IMG/M metagenome (GOLD analysis project Ga0310832, IMG submission 201303) | Sorghum-adapted microbial communities enriched on wild type (WT) sorghum from Joint BioEnergy Institute, Emeryville, California, United... ...
TTGCTTCCCGCGATCGGGCAGGGATTTGAACATTTCCCGGTTTCGTGCTATTCTCTTGGTGGTCCGGCCTGAATCTCGTCCCGATTTTGCATATCCGTCCCAGGCGATGCCGAGAAGCGGCATCGAACGTTTGCGGGATGCGTTACGGGCGCTTGCGGCCGACGAAGTACATGGGGGAGTCGTGAAACGATGAGCGGACGAATGCCGTCTCCTTTTTACATTCAAAATACGAGCGAAAATACGCTGGTCGGGGACATTTTGTTCCCGTTCGCATACGATGAGCTGCTTTGCCGGAAGATCGGTGACGGGGCGTTGCCGTTCGTGCACATATGGCGGCACGAGAAGGCGATCGTGCTCGGCTTGCGCGACCGGAGGCTGCCGAATGTCGGGCAGGCGATGGAATGGCTGCGGTTGCACGGCTATCAGGTAGGTGTGCGCAACTCGGGAGGAGCCGCCGTGTCGCTTGACCCGGGCATCGTCAATGTTTCGATTGTCGCACCCAATCCGACGGGGCGTTTGCAGTTCAAGGAAGACTTCGAACTGATGTACGCGCTGATCCGGGACAGTCTCGCCAAGCTCGGGCTGGAGGCGGTCAAGGGCGAGGTGCGCGGCTCTTACTGCCCTGGCGAATACGACGTCAGCGTGAACGGCCGCAAAGTATGCGGCATCTCGCAGCGGCGCCAGACGAAGGCGTTTATCGTGAACGCGTTCGTTTCCGCCGAAGGGCACGCGTTACGCCGCGCGGAGCTCATCCGCTCGTTCTACGAGGTGGCCGCCGGCACCGATCCGCATCCGGATGTCCCGGCGATCGAGCCGTCCACGATGGCGACGCTTAACGAGTTGGGCGGCGAAGGGGCTACGGTGAAGACGTTCGTCCAGGCGGTGATTGAGACACTGAAAAGCTGGGGCGGCACGGAAGGCCGGCACCCGGACAAGCCCTCGATGCGGGAGCTCGAGGAGATGGCGGCGTCGTTGCGCAGCCGGTACGATACGGACGCGGCAGTCGAAGACGACGAGTAAGCGCCGGGCGGTGAGCCGAGGTCCGTTGGGAACGGACCGGACAGACGCTTGCGCTGAACGGTTCGGCGGATGGCGGCAGTAGGGATGACCCGCGCCGCGTCTTTACAGATGTTTGACGATGACTCGCGTCTTTTCGGAGGTTCATCGATGACCCGCGCCTAACGAAATGTTCAACTTGGAAACGAAGCAAGCCCGGTCGGATAAACCGGGCTGTTTCCGTCTTTCGAAACCGATCTGTTTCCGTTTTTCGAAACCGATCTGTTTCCGTTTTTCGAAACTGGACTGCTCCTGACTTTTCGCACGCTGTTGTTTATACACGAGTAAATCGGATTTCGATTTTTCACTGCGGAAAACTTTGGGCAGCGAAAATTTTCATCCGTAAATGAGGTTTCACTCGTAAAACGACCAGCCCGGTTCGGCTTGACATTGCATATCCGCCCCGATATCGTGAAAGCATGAAGCCGAACGCGAAGGGAGGGCGCCATATGGTTACGCGCGACGACGTAGCCAAGCGCGCGGGCGTTTCCGTCGCCGTCGTGTCTTACGTGATCAACAACAAGAACGTCGTCAAGGAAGCGACACGCCGCAAGGTGCTGCAAGCGATCGAGGAGCTCGGGTACAACCCGAACTTGACCGCGCGCAGCCTCAAGACGAAAAAGACGAACCAGCTTGGCGTGCTGTTTAACAATATCGGCAACTCCTTTGAAACGGGAATCGCCCTCGGTCTTGAGCAAAAGGCGAGGCAGTACGGGCAGTCGCTCATCTTCCAGACGTACTCGGCGGAGGAAGAGGACAGTCTGCGGACGATCTTTATGGGCCGCGCCGATGCGCTTATTTTGCTTGGGCAGAGCCTGAAGCCGGAGACGGTCGCCCATTTCGCCAAGACGGGGGTTTCGCTGTTTTCCATCATGACGCCGGCCGAGCCGAATGAAGCCGTACCGTTCGCCGATATCGACTGGCGTGCGGCTTATGTGGAGCTGATTGGCCATTTGACTGAATTGGGCCATGTCCGCATCGGGTTTATGTGCAATCGGATGCGGGAGCTGCACCATCAGGTCCGCTATACGCAGTTTCGTCGGGCGCTCGCGGAGCACGGGCTTGCATTCGAGGAAGATTGGCTGATGGAAGGGAACTACGGCACGCTGGAGTCGACCTACGACGCAGTGAGCGCCTATTTGTCCGAAGGCAAGGAGCTGCCCTTTACCGCCATCGTCTGCGCCAACGACTTGATGGCGATCGGGGTATTGTCGGCTTGCCGCGATCACGGGATTGCCGTGCCGGAACGGCTATCCGTCGCTTCGAGCGAAGATATTTTGATGGCCAGCCATACGACGCCTACGCTGACGACAATTCATTATCCGCGCAGGGAGATCGGCTACAAGGCGATCGAGACGATCGTAACCGGCATTCGCGACGGTGTGCCGATAACCGGTTTTACGACCGACTACAGCTTGATGTTGCGGGAATCGACTTCGAGGGCCCCCGCTTGAAATCATTTTTGTTGATTTGCGAACATATGTTTGGTATATTTTAGAAAAAGCATTGTTCGCAAAGGGGGAGCCCAATTGGAATACGCACAGCCGTCCCGCACGTTCGCGTGGTATAATGATGTCATAAGAGAGCGCGACGAAACGATCTACCAGCCGCACGACAAAGGGTACAAGTCGCTGCTGTCGAGCAAAAAAGTGTTTCTCGAGCTGCTGAGAAGCTTCGTCCAACGAAGCTGGGTATCGGAACTGGACGAACACGATCTCGTTCGGGTGGACAAATCGTACGTGTTGGACGACTACCGGGGGCAGGAATCGGACATCGTCTATCGCGCCAAGCTGAAGAGCGGGGCCGGGCAATCGGCTTCCGATCAGGATATTCTGTTCTATGTGCTGCTCGAGCTTCAGTCGAGCGTGGATGCGCTCATGCCGCTTCGGCTGCTCAGCTACATGGTGGAACTATGGCGCGATGTCGCGAACAATGCCGGCTCATCGGCACAGCGGCGCGGTTTTCGTCTGCCCGTCGTCGTACCGATCGTCATCTACAACGGGAAGTATCGGTGGACGGCGGCGCGGCGGTTCAAGGACAAACTCGATAATGCGCGGCTGTTCGGCGAAGGAATCCCGGATTTTTCGTACCTATTGATCGACGTGCGGCGGTATGACGAACGGGAGCTGCTTCGGCACGGCAATTTGATCAGTGCCGTCTTCTTTCTGGATCGGGCCGAAAAGGCAACCGAAGTGGTGGAGCGGCTGTCGCAGGTAATCGGGACGATCCGCAAGCTGTCGGATGCGGAAGCGGAGCAGTTCTGGAGATGGGTAACGCGAATCTTAAGCCGCAAGCTGCCCATGTCGGGCCGCGAGCGGTTGAAAGCGATCGTCGAGCAATCGGGGAATCGGGAGGCGGATTGGATGATCACGAACATCGAGAAGGCGATCATGCGGACGCGTCGTGAAGAACGGATGGCGGGGAAGAAAGAAGGCTTGCAGCAAGGTCTGCAACAGGGGCTACAACAAGGCTTGGAGAACGGAAAACGCCATGTCGCCCAAAATTTGATCCGTATGGGCATGAGTATGGAGCAGGTGTCCGAGGCGACTGGCCTGCCGCTCGAAGAGATTCGCAAGCTGATGCCGCATAAGCAGCATTAAAGGATCCAATTGCGAAACTCGCGGATACTCGCGCAATGGGGCATGTTGCAATGCTGTAGTCGGTGCCGGTTGTGGTGAACGGTTGGCTTTTAAAAATAGGGCTTGAAATCTTTAGATTTACTCGTGTAAAATGAAGATGTAGTCGATAAAACGGAGGGGCTGCAACGTCACTCCGCCGTTTTAAAATTGAAATATACACGAGTAAAACTCCATCAGGAGGAATGAACGATGAACGACATGAAGCTGGACATTCCCGCGCTGGTGAAGCAATTCGAGGAAGAGGGGTACTTGCTGCTTCGCAATGCGCTCTCGCAGGCGAAGGTCGACGAGTTGAACGCCGCGATCGACCGGATTATCGCCGAGGAGCCGGAATCGCTTGCGTACAACGTTTATAACAGTGTCGAGCGAGACCCGGCGATTTTGTCGCTGATCGATCATCCGTCGCTGCTGCCGCTGATCGTCAACCTGATGGGCTACAATATCCAGCTGCACATCTCCCATCTGACCATCCGCAGGCCGAATCCGAACGACGTCAAAACGGCGACGAACAGCTTCATCAACTGGCACCAGGACGGTCCGCATCCGAACTTTCCGAAAATCGGCGGGCTGACCGCGCAATATTACGTGAAAATTTGCTACATCTTAAGCGACATGTCCGAGCCCGACCGCGGCAATACGAAAATAATCCCGGGCAGCCACCGCATGCCCGGCTTCCGTCCAGTCCAGACCGACGTGGACGTGCCGCTCGAAGGAGAGGTGGCGATTTGCGGCAAGCCCGGCGACGTGTTCATCTTCCCGCAAAACTTGTGGCATGCCGGATCCCACAACCGTTCCCCGTATACGCGCCGCCAGCTGTTCATCGGCTACAGCCCGCTCTGGATGCGCCCGATCGATTACCATAAGGCGTCCCCGTCGCTGTTGGAGGGGGCGGATCCGATTCGTCGCCAGCTGCTCGGCGACATCAGCGACAATTGCTTCAAATATTACGTGCCCGAGGAATCGATGCTGCCGCTGAAAAAGTTATGGCTCGGCCAAGCGGCCGGTCAGAGCGCATACGCGCACTGATGGGTGCGTGGCAACAGCCAAACGCTGCGTCTCCGGAATTCGCGCGAGCTTCCGGAAACGGAGCGTTTTTCGCGTTGCGCCTGTCCCGACTTTACAGCGACGCCACCTTCGGCGGCTCGAAAATGTGGTCGAAGATAGCGGCGGTCGCGCCCAGCACGACTGCCCGGGAACCGAGCGCGGAGAAAAGCAGCTTCACGTCCCGCCGCGGATAAGGGAGAGCCGCTCGTTCGACGGCGGCTTGCAGCGCTTCGCCGAAGCGAGCGCCGATTTCGTTCAGGGCGCTGTCGACGACGATCGCCCCCGGATTCATCGTATTGATCAAGTTGGCGATGCCGATGCCGACGTAGCCTGCAAATGTCTCCAGAACAGTCCCCGCGGCTCGATCTTCGCTTTGCACCCGGCGGATGAAATCGTCCATCTTGGCGGAGGGAAACTTTGCCTCGCGAGCGAACATCCGCAACAAGGCGTCGTCCGACGCATAGTTCTTCCAGCATCCACGGCTGCCGCAAGTGCAAGCGACGCCTTGAGTCTCGACGACGGTATGCCCGACGTTACCCGCAAATCCGTATGCCCCCCGATAAATTTGCCCGTTGATCAGGATTCCGGCCGTGATCCCTTGCCGCAGCCGGATATAGCAAACGTGCTCTTCGCCGGCCGCGGCGCCGAAGTCGCGCTCGGCTGTCAGGCACAGGTTTGCGATATTTTCGACAATGGCAGGGGCGTCGAACGTCTCGCGAAACAGAGCGGCAAGCGGGACGATGTCCCATCCGAGGTCGTACGAAGAGACGATCTCATTCGCCCTGTCCACAACGCCGGGAACGCCCAGTGCGACGCCGAGCAGGCCGTGCGGCTTTCGCGGCAGTGAGGCGACGGCGGCCCGCAGCATGCCCGCCGCCTCCCGGATCTCGTCCCGATACGGGCGGCGCGGGTTCCGCGGCAGATCAGCCGAATAGAGGATCTTGCCGCCCATATCGCTTACATACAGTCCGATCTTGGAAGATGACCACTCCGCGCAGGCCGCGTACGCCGCCTCGTCGTTGAACCGAAGCATCGTGGGGGGCCTGCCGCCGGACGATTCCCCTTGCCCCGCTTCGAGCACAAGCTCCGCTTCAATCAACCGGCCGGCGATCGCGGTGATCGTGCTCCGGTTGAGCCCGAGCAGCTGCGCCAGCTCCGCGCGGGACAGAGGCCCCCGTGCGCGTACGGCACGCAAAGCGGTAATGGTATTCAGCTCTCTTAAGAACGATTGATTTCCCGAATATTGCTTAACGTCTGTCATACCGATGCCTACCTTGTCATAGTCGCGGCCATACCCGGAAGGAATCGGCCGTTCTTCTCAACCTCATCATATCTAAATTCCGGAGCCGTTGTCCAAATCGCAAATTTGTGCTTGTGGAACATCAGGGTGTTCTCTTATACTTAATTCAAGAATACAACAAAGTGGGGGCAGTGAGGGACATGACGAATTTGATGGCGGATGGGATCCGAGGAGTCGGCATCGGCAAGACCGCCGATTTCATCCGGCGGTGTGCTTACGTCGAACAGAGCCTGGTCCGGTCGCTGGCCGGATGGTTTTTGAAAGCGCCAAAGTGGGAGACGAAAATCCGCATGGGCTATCTTCTGTATGCGCATGCGGAGCATGTGCACGACCTGACCGGCAAGCTGGACGAAATGCGCGGGGGCAACCGGCACGTGTCCATCGACCCGGATTTGGAAAAAGCGTGCGAAGAAGTGCTGCAAGCGCCTGACGCTCAGTGTTTTCTGGCGGGGTACGCCGCAGCGGCGGCGCAACTTGGCGCGGGATACCGGGATTATATAGCGAAGGCCGACGATTCCGCCAACGCGCCGGAAATCCGCATGTTCCGCCGCATTTGCGAGGACCTGGATGCCGCGGAGCGCACGGCGGAGGAACTGGCCGTGGAAGAAACGGCAAATGAAAACGCGGCTGAACGCGCCGCTTGGGCGGAGTATGTGCGGTACGTGTTTGCTGCGGCGGGAGGCGTGTCCGGGGCGGTTCCGAGACCGGAGCAAGCGTTATCACGGCCGGCGGAATCCCGCTTCGAGTGGCCATCGCCCATCGTGTTCGACGACCGGCTGAAACATGCCGAACTTGGCACGTATGAGGAAAAAAAGACGCTTTCTCCCCGCGAGCGCGCCATCGGGGAGTTCGAAGTGTACTTCAACGAGTTTTACGCTGCGGCGCTGCTGGCGACCGTACTTTACGACTCGTGGAAGCTCCATGCGCCCCGCCAATATTTCATGGATATCGCGCGCCATTTCTGGGACGAAGTGCGGCATGCGGAATTCGGCGCGGTGCGGCTGCGCGAGCTGGGCGTGGAGCCGTCGAAAATTAATATGAGCCTGTTCGAGCATTCGCGGCATATGCCGATCCTGCACCGTTTCTGTTATTTGACGTACGGACTCGAGGTGTTTTTCATGCCGCGCAAAAGCGAACGGACGCGCTACTACGAGCAGGCGGGGGACGCGCGGTCGCAGCTGTTCGCGGATGTCGACTGGTCCGAGGAAATCAATCACGTCAATTACGGGAAACGGTGGGTGAATCATTTTCTGGAAAATGACGCGCGCACCGTCCAGGACATCCAGGATGAAATTTCGGAATTTCTTGCCCGCGCCGGCGTATCGCTGCCGGAAGGAAGAAAGGCGCCATGGTGAAACCGATCGGTTATAAAGCAGAACCCTTGAATCCCGTTGGGGATTCAAGGGTTCTTTCTTAACCGCCATAGGCGGCAACCTGCGCTATTTCGATACCGGGACGGCCTCGCCCAAATATTCCTCAAGCGTAAGCCCCTTGTCCGCGATATCTTTCGCCATTTTCGTCCCGACATATCGCAGATGCCACGGCTCGTATTGATAGCCGGTAATATCGTCCTTCCCTTTCGGATAACGGATGATAAAGCCGTATTCGGCGGCATGGTCCGCCAGCCATTTCGCTTCCTTCGTGCCGGCGAAGCAGTCTTCCGCCGGACATTTGCCGTTAATGCCGGTCACGTCCATGGCCAGGCCGGTCTGGTGCTCGCTGAAGCCGGGCACGGCGCTGTATTTGCGGGCCGCTTCCTCGCCGTCGCGCTTGACGTAGCTTTCGAACAGCGCCTTTTGCGTCGCCTCGGAGCGGAAGCCGGACACGCCGGCTAGCGGCACGCCGTCCTTCTCGGCCGCGGCGAACAGTTTCTCGAGCGCTTCCGCCGCTTCTTTGCGCATCAGCCGCTTTTCGAGCTTTTCCTTGAAAATAAACGGGACGTTCGGCTCGACGAGGTCGTCGGGCTTGTAATTTTTCGGCAGCCGGTACGATTTGTTGACAAGAACGGCGATATCGTCGGGCTGAGCGACGACTTGCACGGCATCGTTGCCCGTTCCGGGGCCGGACGTCCCGGTTCCCGTCTCGCCCCCGCCGGCCCCGGAGTTGCCGGCTCCGGCTTTGCTCCCGCCGGCTGTTCCATTTCCAGGCTTCGCCGCATCGCCGCCGGCGGAAGGCTTCGTGCCGGAATCGGTGCCGCCCTTATCCGCGCCCGTACTTGTGCCACTTCCGGACGTGTCGTTCGGTTTTGCATCCGATTCCCCGCTTCCTCCGGCTTTGGCCGGATCGGTCGGCGCCGAAGCCGTCGGCGATCCGGAGCCGGCCTCCTTATTCGGCGTCGTCGATGCCGGTTTGTCTCCGCAGGCGGTCAACCCGATCAGGAAGCCGGCAAGCAGCAGCATCATCAAGGCGCGCGAGCGCTTTGGAATTCGGTTCATGATTGTTGATGCCTCCCGATTGAGTTGTAAATGCGTTTATGCTTTTTAGACGGATACGGGCCGCGAAATGTTACAGTTTTCCCGAAGATGGAAGCCTGTTGCGTCTTCCGAAATCACGGCAAATCCTTCACCCAAAGAAGAAACGCAACGCGTTCGGCAGTTCCTTCTGCCAAAACCCCCACAGATGTTTTCCTTCCTTTTCCTCATAAAAAAGATGCGCGCCTCTCGCCTCCAGCAGCTCTCGGGTTTGCCGGTTCGCCGTCAGGAAGTCGAACGTTCCCCGCGATGTGCTAACTTCGGTTTCTTCCAGTCCGATCAGCATATAAAGCTCGAGCCACGACAAGTCGCCCTCGGCGGCGATCCGCTCGCGCGTTTTCTCGAGGAAGGCGCCCGACAGCGACAGCACGCGGTTGAACAGTTCCGGGTATTCCAGGGCGATATGCAGCGAGACGGTGCCCCCTAGCGAGTCCCCGGCGATCACGCGTTCTTGCCTATCCCGGCGGACCGGATAGCGGGATTCCACGTAGGGGACCAGCTCTTCGGCGAAAAAGCGGCAATACGCTTCGAACTGCGAGCCTTCCGGAGCGTATTCTTCGCTGCGCACGCTTTTATCAACGTCGACGCCGACGATGATCGCCGGCTCCAGCCCTTCCTCGAGGACGAGTTGGGTCATCCAGGTCGCGGCGCGGCCGAAATTGAAAAAGTCGTCTCCGTCCTGGGCGTACAGAACCGGGTACGACAGCAGCTCGTTGTAGCCGGGAGGCAAGTACACTTTCACCTCTCGCGGTTTCGGCAGCAAGGAGGAAGCAATTTGTTCCTTCACGATCGTCCGTTTCGTGTAGCGGGTATCGACCATCGTTTTTTTCCTTTCCCGATTGAATTGGCGTTGGAACGAACATAATTATAGCAGTCCGGGCGGAGAATAGAAAAAGTTTTGTGGCGGGCGGTATAGATTTTTGCCGAACTGTACTATATAATGATATTGCTCTGTTACATATGGATGTGTAGCCGGAACGAAGAAATACAAGGACAACAACCTCACATTGTTATGAAACAGGGCGATTAATATACTATAACAGTTTCCTTTTTCCATATCCAATCGTCGTATATTCGAAACTAAACCAGAGGTGAAATCGATGAGCAAGCCATTGTCCGAAGTTCGGATCGACGAAATCAAGCCGCTTGCGATTTTGTCGCCGGACGGCGAAATCGTAAATCCGGAAGCCGCGCCGAACTTGTCCGACGACCAATTGAAGGAACTGATGCGCCGCATGGTGTTCACCCGCACGTGGGACCAGCGGGCGGTAGCGCTCAGCCGCCAGGGCAGGCTCGGATTTTTCGCGCCGGTGTCGGGTCAGGAAGCGGCCATGGTCGGCAGTGAATTCGCGCTGGACAAGGAAGACTGGATTTGCCCGGGCTACCGCGACATGCCGCAGCTCGTCTGGCACGGTTTGCCGATGTACCAGGCGTTCCTTTATTCCCGCGGCCACCAGCACGGCGGACAAATTCCCGAAGGCGTCAACGTTTTGCTGCCGCAAATCATCATCGGCGCGCAAATCGTGCAGGCGCCCGGCGTGGCGATGGGACTGAAGCGCCGCGGCAAGCCGAACGTGGTCATCGCCTATACCGGCGACGGCGGCAGCTCGCAGGGCGATTTTTATGAAGGAATGAACTTCGCGGGCGCGTTCAAGCTGCCTTGCATCTTTTTCGTGCAAAATAACGGCTACGCCATCTCGACGCCGCGGTCCAAGCAGTCGATGGCGGAGACGATCGCGCAAAAGGCGGTCGCAGCCGGCATCCGCGGCGTGCTTGTGGACGGCATGGACGTGCTCGCCGTCTACCAGGCGGTAACCGAGGCGCGCAAACATGCGCTGGAAGGGATGCCGACGCTCATCGAGGCGATTACGTACCGGTTCGGTCCGCACTCGATGTCCGGGGACGATCCTTCCAAGTACCGGACGAAGGAAGAATCCGGCGAATGGGAGCTGCGCGACCCGCTCGTCCGCTTCCGCAAATACCTCGGCGCGAAAGGGCTGTGGAGCGAAGAGGAAGAGAACAAGGTGATCGAGGAAGCGAAGGAACACGTGAACGCGCAGATCAAAAAAGCCGAGGAAACGGCGAAAATGACCGTTCCCGGCCTGATCGACACGATGTTCGAGACGACTCCGCCGCATTTGGAAGCG
>Ga0310832_101403_pt1 | contig 10649 bp, 11 predicted proteins | sample WT_ome_7_FD_201303 | JGI IMG/M metagenome (GOLD analysis project Ga0310832, IMG submission 201303) | Sorghum-adapted microbial communities enriched on wild type (WT) sorghum from Joint BioEnergy Institute, Emeryville, California, United... ...
CGGATCGCCCGGCGGGCACCTCCGCGACAGCCCGACCGGCCGTGCACCACCGTCGGCGCAGCATCGCACCCCTGCCCAGCACAACCTACAAGGGGTGGTCGGCCCGCCACCACACGCCCACGGGCAACCCTGGGTAGGCGGATGGTCGACCCGGCGTCGGCAGGGACACCCGTCGCCGCCCACGCCCGTCTAGCATCTCATCGATGCCCGCAGTCACGCCCCTCGCAAGGCGGTGGGTCACGTCACTCATCGCCGTGGCGCTGGCGCTGGTCACCACCCCGGCCGCCGTGATGCTGAGCCTCCGGCCCGCCCTGGCCGCCGGCGTCGCCGCGGTCTGCTCACCACCCCTGGCCCCCGGCCAACCGGCACCCGACGAGCCGTGGCCCCAGGCCCGGTACGACCTGGCGGCGGTGCACCGCATCAGCCAGGGGGCCGGGGTCACGGTCGCCGTGCTCGACAGCGGCGTCGACCCGACCCATCCGCAACTCGCCGGGGCCGTCCAGGGCGGGGGCGACCCGCTGACCGGATCCGGCGACGGCCTGGAGGACTGCGTGGGCCACGGCACCGCGGTGGCGAGCCTCATCGCCGCCCGACCGGTCCCGGGGGTCGCCTTCCGGGGCATCGCCCCGCAGGCCACGATCCTCTCCATCCGGGTCGGCGACCGGCGAGCGACCGAGGACGGGTACGTCGGCACCGGGGACGTGGCCGCGCTCGTGGCGGGCATCCAGGCCGCAGTGGCGGCGCGGCCCCGGCCGGGCGTGCTCAACCTGTCGATATCGACCACCACCGACAGCCCGGCGCTCCGCGAGGCCATCCGGGCCGCCCTCGACGCCGACATCGTGGTGGTCGCGGCGGTCGGCAACCTCGCCGACCGGGGCAACCCGACGCCGTACCCGGCCGCCTACGACGGCGTCGTCGGCGTCGGGGCGATCGGGCGCACCGGCGTCCGATATGGACCGTCGCAGGTGGGCCGGTACGTCGACCTCGTCGCCCCGGGCGAGCACGTCCTGGCGGCGACCCCGCTGGCCGGCCACGTCGCGGTCTCGGGCACGAGCTTCGCCGTTCCGTTCGTCGCCGGCACCGCCGCGCTGATCCGGGCGAGATGGCCGGAGCTGGACCGCACCGAGGTGGTCCGCCGACTGCTCGCCACCGCGGACCCGCCCTCGGGCGGGCAGCCCTCCCTCGACTACGGATACGGCGTCGTCAACCCGCTGCGGGCCCTGACCGAGATCATTCCGCCCGCCACCGGGGCCGGACAGATGCCGACGGTAGAGCGGGTGCTCGACGCCGCCGGGATCGCCGATGCCCCGACCGACGGCCCGTCCGGACGCGTGCTCGGGGTGGCCGCAGCGTTGCTGCTGGCCGCGGCCGGTGTCACGGCGGTGGCCATGGTCGCCCCGGCCGGGCGGCGCCGCGGCTGGCGTCCGGGCCGCCTCGATCCGTCGCCCCTGCCGCCGGATGACGGGCATGGCCTGTTCGACCAGGTTCGATCGTCGCCCTGACGGCGAGCCGGTCCGTTGGTCGCCGCGACGAGCCAGGTCCACAACGCGAAAGGGCCGACGGGCAACACCCGCCGGCCCTTCGCGTCAGCACCCCGATCAGTGCCACCCGGCGATCATGTCGGCGCCGCGCTCGTCGGTGCCCTTGTAGATGAAGACGGCCTCCTTGAGACCGGCGTTGATCTGGCGCAGCTTCTGCAGGATGTGCTCGGCGTCGGCATTCCACTTGGTCTGCCGGGTCAGGAACGCCTCGCGGGCCGCGCCTTCCCAGGAGCTGAGCAGCTTCTTGCCCTCGGCATCGATGCGCTGAAGTGCCTCTTCCATGGCCTTGGCGGACTTCGCGATTTCCTCGTGCGCCTGCAGGCACATCGCCGTGTCGATGGAGAACGCAGAGTCGGACATTCGTGGGACCCCCTGTCAGAGCGGAAGCCTCAGGAAGTTGGCCTCGGCCTGCTCGGTGGCCGCCTCGCTCTCCCCGGCGTGGGTGCGCGCTATCTCGGCGACCTCCGCCAACAGCCGCAGCAGGTTGTCCTGCTCCTTCCCCCACATCTCGTTGGCGGACTGGTAGCTCAGGCCGGCCCGACCGGTCCAGAACGACCGCGTGTTGTCCACCCAGTGCCGGACGTTGGCGAGCTGTTTCTCGATCTCGCGCCGCTGGTCGTCGAACACCCCGGCGATCCGGCGTAGCTCGGCCGGATCCAATCTGGTCGAGGACACCTCCCGTACCCCTTCTCTCGGCTCTCGGCTCGTGCCGCGAGGCTGTCCGTCGCTGTCGCTGTTCATCGACACCGTTAACGGTTCGACGCCCTGACGGTAGTCGGCTGCCCCTGCGTGGGCTACCCCGAACTCGAGACCTGTGGATAACTTCCGGCATCGCCGGCAATTCCCGCCGCCGGCCGGCATGGGCCGCGCGGCCCGGGCGAGCGTGGCGTCGGGCCGCCGGTCACCCGCGGTTCGCCGGTAAGCCGGCCGCCGCCGGGTCCAGGGCGGGCCCGGCCGGTACGAGCGCGACCAGCGAGGCGGGCAGGCGCTGCGGCGGGAGGGAGCCGTACCCGAGCACGTCGAGCACCTCGGCCGAGGGCACCGCGAAGCGCTGCCCGAGATCGGAGACGACCGCGAGCGAGCCGGAGGCCGCGATCGGGCTGGACAGCGCCTCCACGAGCACGCCGCGCCCGGGCGGTACCGCGATGTAGTCGGCGAGCTGCCCCACCGCCTCCGGGTCCGGTGGCACCGCGGTCTCCCCGGCCACCGGCGGCAACGCATCGACAACCGTTACCTGCGGGAGAGCGGCGCCCGGGGCGAACGTGGCGCAGACCGCGCCGCGCTGTCCGGGCGAAACCTGGGTCGGGGTGTGCGCCGGTGGCGCGTCGTCACCGGTCGGCACGAGGTCCGGCAGCTTCGGCGCGGCCGCGTAGTCGGCCGGGCTGATCTCCCGGACCGGGGCCCCGCCGTTGGCGTTGTCGGCCACCAGAAGCGCGGCCTGGACCGCCGTCACCGTGCTCACGCCGTCCTCGAGCGCGACCCCGTACAGCCGGCGACCGTCCGGATTGGTCACCACGAACACCTCGCCGACCCGCAGCCCGGGCAGGGCCGAGGGCCGGGCCGCGCGCGGGGTCGGCACCGGTCCGAGCCCGGGTCCGGACGGAATGGCGTTGAGCACCGCGGTCGACATCGCGACGGCGGACGATTCGACCCACGTGAAGGCGGCGAGCACGAGCTCGGGGTCGACCAGCGGGAACCGACGGTTGTTCCACAGCAGATGGAACCCGCCCGTGGCGTCGACCGCGAGAATGCCCGCCTCGCCCAACGGCGACGCCTCCGGCACCCAGCCGACGCGCAGCACCGACTCGGGCCCGGCCTCGCCGTCGGCGCTGGCCGGCCGCGAGCACAGGGTCCAGGGGTCGTTCAGGAGCTGGTCGGGACCCGGCAACGGGTCGGGCACGCCGGGGATGCCCACGGGCGTGCCCCGGGGCACGCCCACCAGCGCCGACCGCGCCACCTGCACGGTCTCGGTGGTGCCCAGCAGCAGGATCGCCGAGGTGTAGTTGAGGACGGGATAGAGCACACCGTCGACGTAGACGTACCGGGCGCCGGTCTCCTTCTCGATGATCGTGGCCCGACCCTCCCGCCAGGCATCGCCCGTACCGGGGCGCAGCAGGCCGTAGACCCCGACCGCGGCCACCGCGAGCACCGCGACCATCACGCTCGCGAACAGGGATCCGCCGATCCGGCGCCCCGGCGCGGTGACCGGATCGGGATCGCGCATGGCCAGGGCGCTCACCACCCGCTGCTGGGCGAACTGGTGCGAATGCAGCTGGTCCGATCGCGACGCCATCGACCCCTCCCGTTGCGACCGCCACAGCCTATGTCGGCCGGGACGGGGGTGCGGGGCACGCGACGGGGCGGCCCGGGCGCCCCGGGACGGCCCGAGAGTCGGTCTCCGACTGTCCCTCGCGCGCTACCTGTGGGACGATCGCGCGATGGTACGTCGACTCCTCGGCCTCCTCGTCCCGTTCGCCGGGTCGGCCACCGCGGTCTACCTGAGCACCGTGCTCTTCGACCGCGAGATGTTCGACCACGCGATCTCGCTGTCGACCAACACCACCCGCGAGACGGTGCAGACGGTCGTGATCGTCACGGTGATCTTCGGCCTGGTGAACCTGCTGGTGAAGCCGGTGGTCCGGTTGGTCACCTTCCCCATCCGGATCCTGACCTTCGGCCTGTTCTCGCTGGTCATCAACGGCGCGATGCTCTTCCTCACCGGAGTCATCGCGAACAGGATCGATTCGGCGTTCCGCGTCGAGCTCACCTGGTGGGTGATCGTGGCCGCCGTCTTCATCGGCGTCACCTCGGGCGTGCTGAACTGGATCGGCGACAAGATCACCCGCCCCCGTCCCAGGACGGTGGTGAAGGTCGTCGAGGCGCCGCCGTCACCCCAGGTGCCCCAGTACCAGCCACGTCCGCAGTACGGACCGCCCCCGGCCTCCGCGCCGCCGTACGGCTCCGGCCAGTCCTACGGGTCCGGCCAGTCCTACGGATCGGGGCAGTCGTACGGCGCCAGCCAGCCACCCGGCTCCGGCCCGCAGTACGGTTCCGGCCCCTCGTACGGACCCGGCCAGCCGTACGGCTCTGGGCAACCGTACGGCTCCGGCCAGCAGTACGGGCCCACCCAGCCGTACGGGCCCACCCAGCCGTACGGGCCCACCCAGCCGTACGGGCCCAGCCAGCCTTCGGGGCCCAGCCAGCCGTCCGGTCCGGGCCAGCCGTACGCGGGCTGACGCCTCTCGGCGCGACCCGTCCGACCGCCGCCCGGAGCTCGCCGGGCGGCGGCTGGGGTCGCGGCATGCTCCTGCGCCGCGCCTGCGGTTAGGGTCGCGGCATGCTTCTGCGCCGCGCCTGCGGTTAGGGTCGCGGCATGCTTCTGCGCCGCGAGGATGGATACGAGATCGACACCGCCCCCGACCGATTGGACCTGGCCCGGGTCCACCACTGGCTGTCCACGGATGCCTACTGGGCCCTGGGTCGATCCGCGGCGACCGTCGCCACCGCCGTGGCCAACTCGACGTGCTACGGCGTCTACGATCCGGCCGGCCAGCAGGTCGGGTTCGCCCGGGCGGTCACCGACGGCGCCACCTTCGCCTGGGTGTGCGACGTCTACATCGACCGCGCCGCGCGCGGGCGTGGGCTGGGCACCTGGCTGGCGCGCAGCATCGTGGCCGACCTGACCGAGCGTGGCGTGCCCCGTCTGGTCCTCGCCACGGCCGACGCCCACGAGATCTACCGGAAGGCGGGGTTCCAGGAGGTCGCCCGGCCGTCGTTCTGGATGGAGATCGATCGTCGCGGCATCACCGCCTACCCGACACGTGACGTCGCCGACACCTGACCAGCGCTAAGGAGTGCATCGACCATCGAGGCCTTACGGTGTGCCGGTGACTGCCCATCGCGCCGGCTATCTCGCCGCGGTCACCGCCTACCTGCTGTGGGGGCTGTTCCCGCTGTACTGGCGCCTGCTGCTGCCGGCGACCGCGGTGGAGATCCTCGCGCACCGCATCGTGTGGTCCGCGGTCTTCGTGCTCGGCATCATCGCCGGGCTGCGGTCGTGGCGGACGCTGCGCACCCTGCTGCGGCCCCGGACCCTGCTCACCATCGGCGTGGCCGCCGTCCTCGTGGGACTCAACTGGGGCATTTACATCTACGGCGTCAACGCGGAGCGGGTGGTGGAGACCTCGCTCGGCTACTTCATCAATCCCCTGGTCACCGTGCTGCTCGGCGTGCTCGTGCTCCGGGAGCGGCTGACCGCGGCGCAGTGGGTCGCCGTCGGGGTCGGCGCCGTCGCGGTGGGCGTGCTGACCGTCGACTATGGACACCTCCCGGTGGTGGCGCTGAGCCTGGCCGGAACCTTCGCTCTCTACGGGCTGGCGAAGAAGCGGTTGCAGGTGCCGGCCGCGCACGGCCTCGCGCTGGAGTCCGGCCTGCTGTTCCTCCCGGCCGCCGGCTACCTGGTCGCCCTGACGCTGACCGGCCAGTCGACGTTCGGGGCCGTCTCCGGCCTGCACACGGCCCTGCTGGTCGGCTCGGGCGTGGTGACCGCGGTGCCCCTGCTCCTCTTCGCCGCGGCCGCGAACCGGATCCCGCTGACCGCGATCGGCCTGCTGCAGTACCTCGCCCCGATCCTGCAGCTCGCCTGCGGTGTGCTGATCTACCACGAACCCATGCCGCCGGCCCGCCTGCTCGGCTTCGCCCTGGTCTGGTTGGCCCTGGCCATCTTCACGGCCGACGGCATCCGCCGCATGCGGGCCGCAGCCCGCGCGCAGCGCGCCGCCGGGCCGCCCGCCGCGGTGCCGACCGGTCCGCTCGCGCGCTGAGTCGCGGGCGCGGCGACCACCGAAAGCTGTGACCCCCCAACCCCGTCGCGCCCGCGCTCCCGTCACGCCCTGACTGCGCTGAGTCAGGGTGCCCGTTGACGCGACGGTCACGGCTGGGGTTGAGTAAGAGTCACGTCCTGGGCTGGAGGGGGTGTCGAGACCATGGTGGCGCGGCACCCGAGCGAGGAGCCCTCGGACCTCATCCGCAGCGTGTCGCGGGCCCTACGGGTGCTGGAGGCCGTCGGCCAGAGCACCCGTGGCCTGACGGTCAAGCAGATCGCCCGCCGGTGCGAGCTCACCACGGCCACCACCTACCACCTGATCCGCACCCTCGCCTACGAGGGCTACGTGACCCGTCGCGACGACGGCACCTACACCATCGGCCTGGAGGTCGCCGACCGCTTCCGGGAGCTGGTCGCCGCGTTCCGGGCTCCCGACCCGGTCGTGACCGTGCTGCAGAAGGCGGCCGCCGACATGGGGTACAGCCACTTCCTCGGCTCGTTCCGGGGCGGACAGGTCGTGGTCACCACCACGGTCGTGGGACAACGCTCGCCCCACCTCGACGAGCTGCTACCGGGGTTCGACGAGGCAGCGCACGCCACCGCCCTGGGCAAGGCGCTGCTCGCCACCCTGACCCACGACCAGCGCCTGCGCTACCTCAAGGACCAGGGCATGCCCGCCTACACCCGGCACACGCTGACCGATCCGGAGGCGCTGGAAGCCGACATCATCGCCGGCGACCAGCGCGGCATGCAGACCGAGGTGTCGCAGTTCCGGGAGGGGGTGGCGTGCGCGGCGGTCCTGGTGCAGGCCGACCGCGATCCCGAGCGACGCCTGGTCCTCGGCTGTGCCATGCCGGCCGAGGACCTCACCGAGTCCGCGGCCGAGATTCGCGAGCACCTGCAGGCGACCGCGCGCGCCGTCGCGGCCCGGCTGGCGTTGGCCGCGCCGGCCCTGTGAGCGGCCCACGGGCGCGACCCCGGCGGGGTGGGCGGCGTGACCGGCCGCACGGCCGGAGCCTGAACCACCCGGCCGTACGGTCCGTGAACCGCAGCGTGCACGCCCGCCGTAACCACCCGGCCCGGACGACGGACGCGACCCGGCCGTGACGGATGACGAGGACCTGATCCGCGCGTTGCAGGCCGAGCACGGCGACGCGCTGTTCGCCCACGCCCTGCGCCTGTGTGACGGCGACCGGCAGCGGGCGGAGGATCTGGTGCAGGAGACCCTGCTGCGCGCCTGGCGGCATCCGGAGGCCCTGGACCCGGACCGGGGCTCGACCCGGGCCTGGCTGTTCACCACGGCCCGGCGGCTCGCCATCGACGCGTGGCGGCGGCGGGAGGCCCGCGTCGGCGAGGTGGTCACCGACAGCATCCCGGAGCCCCGGTCGGAGCTGTCCGAGACGGACCGGGCGGTCGAGGCCTGGACGATCGCGGAGGCGCTGGACCGGCTCTCCCCCTCCCACCGGGAGGTGCTCATCGAGTGCTTCTATCGGGGGCGGTCGGTGGCCGAGGCGGCGGCGATCCTGGGCATCCCCGCCGGGACGGTGAAGTCGCGGACCCACTACGCGGTCCGCGCGCTGCGACTGGTGCTCGACGAGATGGGGGTGACGCGATGAGGTCCCAGGCGCCGGGACCGCCGGCGTCCCCGAGCCCGTACCCGCCCGGCCCGTGTCCGTACGAGCTGGACGACGGCGCCTACATCCTGGGCGCGCTGGAACCGGCCGAACGGGCCGAGTACGAGCGCCACCTCGCCGCCTGCCCGCCGTGCCGGGAGGCGATCGCCCAGCTCGCCGTGCTGCCCGGGCTGCTCGGCCGGCTCGACCCCCAGACGGCGCAGCGCTCGGTCACCGCACCGCCGACCCTGCTGCCGCGGGTGCTGGCCGCCGTCCGGGCCCAGCGCGCCGCCGCGCGCCGTCGCCGCCTGCTCGGCGCCGTATCCGGTGCAGTCGCGGCCGTGGCGTTGGGGTTCGTCGTGGGCCTCGGCGTCCACCTCGCCCAGCCCGCGGCCCCGGATTCGGTCACCTACCGACCCATGTCGGTCGACGAGGGCGCCGCGCGGGTCGATGCGGAGATCGGCATCCAGGAGCAGCCGAGCGGCACCGTGGTCTCGGTCCGCTGCCTCTACCACGGGCAGTCCGACCGGACCTGGCAGATACTGCTCGTCGTCTATCCGCGCCAGCAGGAGGGGGAGTCGATCGGTAGCTGGATCGCCACCGGCGGCCAGCCGGTCGAGATCAGCGCAATCACCCGCTACTCGCCGGACCAGATCGACCGCATCGAGCTGCAGACCGGCAACCACACGACCATCGCCTGGTGGTCCCCCGCCCACGGTGGCCCCTGACGCGGTCCCGCTGACGCGATGGTTCCCGGGGTGACGCCCGCGCCGCCGCCGGCGCGGGCGCCGCAGGCGTCGGTCAGGCGGTCCGGTCGGCGATGACGTCCGCGAGGGACTCGAGCGCCCGGCGGGCGCTGCCGTCGGGCAGCTCGGCCAGGTGGGTCCGGGCGAGCTCGGCGTAGCCACGAACCGTCTCCCGGGCCCGCTTGAGCCCGGACGATTCGCGCAGCAGCTCCAACGCCTCGGCGACCAGCGCGTCGTCGGTGAGCGGGCCCAGGGCGAGGATCTCCCGCAGCCGCAGGGAGTTGGGGTCGGTGGCGTCGTCGGCGAGTGCGTAGAGCACCGGCAGCGTCGGCACGCCCTCCCGCAGGTCGGTGCCGGGCGTCTTGCCCGACTCCGTGGCCGGGGAGGCGATGTCGAGCAGGTCGTCGGAGAGCTGGAAGGCGATCCCCACGGTCTCCCCGTAGGCGCTGGCGACCTCCACCGTCGACGGGTCGAGGCCGCCGAACATGCCGCCGAACCGGGCACAGGTGCCGATCAGCGACCCGGTCTTGTCGGCGATCACCCGCAGGTAGTGCTCCACCGGGTCCACGCCCCGTGGCCCCACGGTCTCGGCGATCTGGCCCTGCACCAGCCGGGCGAAGGTGTCGGCCTGGATCCGCACCGCCTCCGGGCCGAGCCGCGCGGCGAGGTTGGCGGCCCGGGCGAAGAGGTAGTCCCCGGTGAGGATCGCCACCGCGTTGCCCCAGCGGGCGTTGGCCGAGGGCGCTCCCCGCCGCACGGGTGCCTCATCCATGACGTCGTCGTGGTAGAGCGTGGCGAGGTGGGTCAGCTCCACCACCGCACCCGCGAGCACCACCTCTTCGCCGGTGGCGCGACCGCCGAGCTGGGCCACCAGGGCGGTCAGCAACGGCCGGAATCGCTTTCCGCCGGCCTCCACCAGGTGCCGCGCGGTTTCGTTCAGCACGGGGTCGGCGGCCTCCACCGTCTCCCGTAGGAGCAGCTCGACCCGCTCGACGATGCCCCGCACGGTGGCTTCCAACACCGGATCGCCGGCGAGTGCGGCATCACCGAACGTGACTGCGGGCCCCCCGCCGCCCGGCCGCGGACCCGCCGCGCGCGGGTCGGCAGACTTTGCCGCGGTCGCGTTCTTCACCACGCACCCACGATGACACACGCACGCCGCTGGAGGTCGCACACCCCGCCCGGCACCGAGCGCGCGTCGCGCCGACCGTTACGGACGGTGACGGCCCGGCTCACTGGAGGAACTCGGCCGCCTGGTGCGCCAGGTCCAGCACCGGCGTCGGGTAGACCCCGAGCACCAGGGTGGCGAAGGCTCCCACCCACAGCGCCGTCCAGGTCAGCGTGCCGGCGCCGGCCACCACCGGCCCGTTCTCCACCGGCTCGGACAGCCACATCATGACCACGACCCGCAGGTACGGGAACGCGAGGATCATGCTGGTGACCACGCCAACCACGACCATCGCGACCTGCCACTGCCCGCTGGTCCCGAGCGCGGCGGAGAAGACCGCGAACTTGCTGGTGAAGCCGCTGGTGAGCGGAATCCCGGCAAAGGCCAGCAGGAGGAACGTGAACAGGCCCGCGACCACCGGCGAGCGACGGCCCAGCCCGGCCCACCGGCTCAGGTGGGTCGCCTCGCCGTCCTCGTCGCGAACCAGGGACACCACGGCGAAGGCGGCCACCACCGTGAACCCGTAGGCGGCCAGGTAGAACAGCGACGACGACACGCCCTCGCGGCTGAAGGCGAGCGCGCCCACGAGCAGGTAGCCGGCGTTGGCGATCGACGAGTACGCCAGCAGCCGCTTGATGTCGGTCTGGGTCACCGCCAGCACGGCGCCCACCAGCATGGTGAGGATCGTGACCGCCCCGATCACCGGCTCGATGTCCCACCGCACCCGGTCCAGGGCCACGTACAGCACCCGCAGCA
>Ga0310832_101406_pt1 | contig 10636 bp, 8 predicted proteins | sample WT_ome_7_FD_201303 | JGI IMG/M metagenome (GOLD analysis project Ga0310832, IMG submission 201303) | Sorghum-adapted microbial communities enriched on wild type (WT) sorghum from Joint BioEnergy Institute, Emeryville, California, United... ...
AACGAGCACCGCAGCAGACACTTGAACGATCAGTTTAGGCAGTGCCGGAAAGTCTTTGCCTTTCGTTTTGTACCAGTCGTCGACGGTCCCAATGGCCAGCAATAGCACTCCGCCTGCAAACAATGCTCCCGTCTCCCAGGAGAAGTTGCGCGTGAACAGCAGGTATGCAACAAAGAATCCGGCAAATATCGCATAGCTGGCTGTAAGCGGAATTGGCTGACGATGGATCTTGCGTTCGACGTCCGCTCGGGGTTTGTCCACGAAATCCAGACGGAAGGCCAACTTGCCGAGCGGGGGAATCAGAAAATACACGATCAGAAACGATAACAGAAAAGTACATAAGTATAAAATCGCTACTCACCACCAGATGTTAGACTCAGGCTATTGACTATTATAAAAAGAAAACGGGACAATGTCGAATACTTGTATCACCCGCATCCTAACGTGGAGATGAACGAAAGGGCAATAATGTGGTACATTAGAGTAGATACGACTGCTTTTGCAGATTAACTGCGCTGGATAACCTTTTAGGCAGGTACGGAGGGATTTGGAATGCAAGACGATTACGCGCGCAAGCTGGAAGACCAGAAAAGCTTGTTTCGACAATTAGGAATCAAGCTGGATGCGCTCTCCATTCACGAAAAAGATTTTGACGCCAAAATGCGGGGCTACGATAAGGAGGAAGTTGACCGCTTCCTGGATGACATTATCGTTGATTATGAACGCTTCTACGATATTATTACCGATCTGCTGGACAAATATAAAGAAATCCAGCGTCGGCAAGCGTATTGGGAAGAGGAGAAGAAGGCTTTGGCCCGCAGACCTTCGTTCGATATGGAAAATGCGGTGGACCGCAGACTGGTGGAGGACGGCATTCGCCAAGTGGAACGAAGCCTGGAGCAATTTAAGCTGCATTTGCGCGGCGAGCGGTAAATGGAGTTGAACCGAACCGGAGAATACTACCGGTTCGGTTTTTTGCATAGGTAAGGGAAAAGAGGTACAGAATAAACCTGATGTTGGTTGGTATTTCATGCAATATTCATGAAAATGATGGTTGCATATCTAAAAGTGGAGTGGTATGATATAAACAAGATTTAGATTTAGTCTAAATTTAATTTAGTTCAAGTTTTAGGTAACTGTCACAATGGTACATTAAATATTTCATATGTTGAATGGAGGAATTCACAATGGCAAACCAAACCTTAACTCAAGCAAATCAAGAACTTCAGAAACAACTGAACCTGCAAATCGCAAATTGGACGGTCCTCTATACGAAGCTGCACAATTTCCACTGGTTTGTAAAAGGTCCGAACTTCTTTACACTTCATGAGAAATTCGAAGCCCTTTATGACGAAGCGGCTGGTTATATTGATGATATTGCTGAACGTCTGTTGGCCATTGGCGGCACCCCGATTGCAACTTTGCGTGAAGCCCTAGCGACGGCCAGCATCACCGAAGCCAGCGGCAAGGAAAGTGCTGAAGAAATGGTAGCAGCCGTCGTGGCGGACTTTGCAAAATTGGACAGCGAGCTGAAGGAAGGCATGGAAGCGGCAGAAAGAGCAGAAGATGAAGCAACAAGTGATCTGTTGCTCGGTATCGTCTCCTCGCTGGAGAAACATCGTTGGATGCTGAACGCTTACCTCGGCAAATAAGTTCTTGTCGAATACATGAAAGACCTTGCCCAGCAAGATGGCTTGCTGGGCAAGGTCTTTTTTAGCAATTACATGACTTTAAAACGTTCGATCATGGAATGAAGCCGCTCCGCTAGGCTGGACAGGAAGCTGGCGGAAGCATCAACCTCTTCCATCGCAGCCAACTGTTGTTGGGAGAATGAAGACATCTCCTGTGCGCTGACTGCAGTCTGGCCGGCGAACTTCACGATATCGTCAATCGACTTCACCAGTCGTTGTGAGTTGTTTGACAGGAGCCGAACCGCTTCGCTGATATCCGCAATCGATGCAGCGGTAATTTCTGTTGAAGCTGCGATGTCACTAAAGGAAGCTCCAGCGCTGCTCACGAGCTCGACGCCTCGCTTCGTTTCACGGACGGTCTCATCCATTGCACTGCTGGTGAGCTCAACCTGCCCAACGATGTGGGTGATCAGCTCACTGATTTGCTGCGCCGAGGCAGCGGAACGTTCCGCCAGCTTGCGGACCGAGGAGGCAACGACGGCAAATCCGCTGCCGTATTCTCCCGCGCGGGCTGCTTCGATTGAAGCATTTAACGCGAGAAGGTTAGTTTCAGCGGCGATGTCGGTCATAATGTCCAGGATGCTCTGCACTTCTTTGGAGCGGCTGCCCAGCTCCTCAACAATCGCAGAGAGATGAATGATTTTGGCTTCCATGGTGGACATCTGTGCTACGCTGGACTGGATGGCTTGCTCCCCTTGGTTGGATGCATCGGAGACCTGCTGCGCCGATGCTAAGACGCCTTCGGCATGGCGAGCAATCTGACCAATCCGTTCGGACATGTCATGCAGCATGGTTGCCCCGGTTTCCAGGTTCGTGAGCTGCCGCTCCGACCCGTCGGCAAGGGATTGGGTGATTTCTGCCGCATGTTCACCCGCCTTTCCAATTTGCTGTGCACTCGCGGAGAGCTGCTCAGAGGAGGAGGCCACATGCATCGAAGTTCCGTTCACCTCGGTGATCAACTCCCGCAGGCTACTAACCATTTTCGCAAAATTTTGAGTTAATTTGCCGATCTCGTCCTTACCTTGACGCACGTTAGTCTGCACAGTCAAATCGCCCTCGGCAACCCGTTCTACCTGCCGGGACAACGTTTCCAGCGGCCGAATCATCCGGTGGATAAAGAAGTACACAAATACAACTGCGGCGAGCAGGACGACGATGCCGATGATGAATGGCAGGAGCAGAATGTCACGAGTTCTCTCGCCGATGATCGAGGCGTCGAAGTTAATGACCATAAGACCGATGATCTCTTCGTTAGGGTCATGATTTTTGAAGATCGGGCCGTAACCGGTGAGCAGCTTTACGCCATCATAAGAATAGACCTTGGTGTATACAGGATGCTTCATCTCAAGAATCATATTCCGGTCCTGCTCATTGAAATAAAAAGCGTCTCCTGCTTGGTACCCACGGCTTTTGAGATTCTGGTCGGCCGCAAGAATGGTGCCGTCCAGGGACATCAAGAACACTTCCTTAAATAACGATTTATGCTCTACCGTCCAGTTTAATTGTTCCTCCAGCTCCGCAAGGCCGCTGCGGTCACCGGAGGCAAGACGGGAAACCGCTTCCGGATCCACCAGGCCGGTGGTAATATTAGCACAGCCGACCGTTTCAATACCGACGGATGTCTCGACCTCACGATACGACGTCTGATAAGCAAATATCCCGATGAGTGAACCAACTAAAAGCAGTAGTCCGATCAGGACAGAGGTGATTTTTTGAGCAAAACTCATGTTCCATCTCCTATCTCCCAGGCTTGAAGAGTGTATATGCTAGCAGCACTAAGACACATTATATAGAGAATAAATGTGCTGGATGTAACTAATCGCACGTTGGCGTGTCGAATTAAGTAAAAAATTGAGAAAAAAATCACAAAAGGTGACGAATCATGTCAATTAACGAAGATAAATGGAGATTATTTATCGCTGTCCCTCTTCCGCCAGAGATCAAGCAGAAGCTGGAGACGTGGTGCAGCGAGCAAAAAGCGAGGTTGGATTTCAAAAAGTGGGTACACACGGAAGACTACCATATTACCGTGCAATTTCTGGGTGATACAGCTCCGGGGCGTTTGGATGAGCTGCTGGCGGCTTTGACGCGGGCAGCAAAAGGGATCATCGGGCCGTTGGAAATGGAAGCGGCGGGGATTGGCACCTTTGGACGTCCGACAAGTCCCAGTGTGTTATGGGCTGGCGTCCGAGGTGATGTAGCCGGGCTGGAGAGTCTGCATAGCCGGGTGACGTCGGAGAACCGGGCACTTGGCTTTGTGCCGGAGGAAAGACGTTTCAGTCCGCATATTACGTTGGCCCGGAAATTTCGGGAAGGGGCCAGATTAGATCCTGCAGCGTTGCAGACCCAACCGGATTTCGGCCGCTGGACGGCCGATCGTCTGGTCATTTATCGTACGCATATGCATAAGCATCCGATGTATGAGGCGGTTGGATCTGCGCTGCTGACTTAGTTGGCCTGCTGCTCAGCAGGGCTGGCCGTCTGCAGGCGTATGCGGACCGGAGCGGCAGCCTGATACAGCAGATGAAGCACGGCTTCGGCGCAGCGTTCGGGCTGATAACCGGGGTGCTGCAAGGCAGGCTCCGGCCAAGGTTGAAGATTCGAAGCGTGCTGATGGCGAATGTTATCAAACCACTCGTCCAACACGTCCGGTGAGGTCAGCTCCGCCCCATAGCCGTGTTGCACGAAGTATTCGCGATTCTTCTCCTCTTGACCTGGAATCGACTCAAAGAACAACATTGGGATGCCTTTGGCCATTCCCTCGGTGCAAGTCATTCCGCCGGGTTTGGTAATCAGAAGGTCAGAGGCATCCATCCATTTGCCGATTTGCCGCGTGAACCCAATCACCTTCATGTTTGGATGGTGAAACGTTGGATGTGCACGCAGTCGAGCAGCAAGCTTCTCGTTGCTGCCGGTGCAGCAGACAACTTGAATGTCCTCTCGCCAAGCCGCTAGTTTGTCCAGTAGCTCCTCACGAAGCAACAATCCCCAACCCCCGCCCATGACGAGGGCTGTAGGCATATTTTTTAACCCTAATTCTTCCCGGGCGGACGCCTTCTCTTGCTTGCTCCAGAAATCCGGGTGCACAGGAATGCCCGTCACCTGTACCTTGGTGGGAGCGACTCCGCGTTGGACAAGCAAAGCTTTGACCTCAGGTGCGGAGACGAGGTACCGATCCACGCCGGGACTCATCCAGGAACCGTGGGCATCGTAATCTGTGATGAGCGTGCACAGCGGCACATTCACATCTGAATTAAGCTTCAGGTAGGACACGATAGCGCTGGGAATCGGATGCGTGCAGACGATCAGGTCGGGCTGAAGCTGCGCGATTACTTCGGCTGCATGAGTATAGAACATTTTATGCAAAGCCAGGCGAGCAAACTTGCCAACCGGCTTCTCGTATTTGTGCTTATAAAACAGGCCTACCAGTGCAGGACTCGTATTCACCGTCATCCGATATGCGGATAGGATAAGCGGTGCGACTGTCGGATTCAGAAACGAGCCCAGCTCCATCACTTTCGTCTGGATTTGCGGGTTCTTCCGCTTTAATCCGGCTGCCAGCGCGTGTCCGGCCTGGGTATGTCCACTTCCAAAACCTTCCGATAGGATCAACACTCTTCTTTTTCGCATGAGGATATCACCTGCTTCTTCTATATAGATCGTTCCGATTCATGGCTTCCTAATACTAAGTTTATGTTGATTATATTCCGGATTAAAGAGGCTCGAGACGGGTCGATCCACTGGACCTAGGTCGGGGAGAATCAGAGCCAGCGGGATATGGAACAAGCTGGTGAAAGTGAATGGAACATTCTGAAAAAAAACATCTTGCATTTCTATAGCAAGTGGAGTAAAGTATAAATTGACCAAATGACCAAAAATGAATTTCAGTCATTTTTTTGGCCAGGAAATGTTTTTTCCATTATTCATTCCAAGCGCAGGGAGGTGACATGGATGGCTGTAGTAGATCGCCGTAAGCTCGTTATCGAAGCAGCTGAAAAGTCCTTTGCTTTATTTGGCTACAAAGCGACGACAATGGACCAAGTGGCGAAAATAGCAAATGTGGCGAAAGGAACGATCTACACCTTCTTCACGAACAAAGAAGAACTGTTCGATGAAATTCTGCGTTCCGTCATTACGGAGATGAAGCGGGTGATCGAGCCGGAGATTGATGAGGAGAAGCCCTTCTTTGAGAATTTGCACCGGGCGATGGATGCACTGCTGGGATTTCGCCGTGAGCATGAGCTGCTCATTAAGTTGTCCCAAGAGGTTCGTGACTTCGGCACCCCGAAAGCCAAGGAGGGATTGGAGCAAATTGAAAACGCGATTCTGGAATATCTGGAGCGTCATCTGTCCCGGGCAGCTGAGCGGGAGGAGATTCGCTCGTATGATCCCAAGCTGCTCGCTTTCGTCGTGTTTAAGCTCTATATCGCGTTAACCTCGGACTGGAACAAGAATAATCCGCCTTTGAGCAAAGAGCAAATCAAGGAGTTTATCCACGATTTTCTAGCTGGAGGCTTGCTTCTGCCAAGGGAAGTTTAAAGGAATTACATTTAACTATTAGAGAAAGAAGCCACCAAGGGGAGAGAAAGCAAAAATGAAATCATTAAGTGTATTTTTCAAGGATATGGGGGCCACCTTTAAGAATCCTAAAGTGTTCATCCCGATTCTTGTAGTGCTGTTCATTCCCGTACTGTATAGCGGCATGTTCCTGACGGCCTTCTGGGATCCGTACGGGAAGATGAACGAGCTGCCGGTAGCGGTGGTGAACGAGGATGTAGGCGCACAATACGAGGGGAAGGACCTTAAGGTCGGCGAGGACCTCGTTACTGAACTAAAGAAGAGTGACGATTTCCAATGGAAGTTCGTCACCCGTGAGCAAGCGGAAACTGGAATGAAAAATAATGAGTATTACATGACGATCATCATTCCGGACAATTTCTCTTCACAAGCGACCACATTGATGGATGAAAATCCTTCGCCGGCTCAATTGATCTTCGAGCCAAACGAAGGTTACAACTTCCTGGCCGCGCAAATCGGCGGTACGGCTGTGAAAGAGATCAAATCCAAGGTGTCCGCCAAAGTGACGGAAGCCTATACGGAGACCTTGTTTGACCAAGTGGAGAAAATTTCGGGCGGTCTCAGCGAGGCCGGCAACGGGGCCAGCACCCTCAACGAGGGAGCGGTGAAGCTCGATGATGGAACCAAGAAGCTGAAAGAAAATTTGGCGAAACTCGTTGACGGCACGATGAAACTCGAGGACGGCGTTGCTCCGCTGGAGAAAGGTACACAGTCCTTATACCAAGGCATTAATGATGTGAAGGATGGAGCCGGCAGCCTGGCTAGCGGCTTGACGCAGTTGGAAGCTGCCAGCCAACAGCTGGAAGCCGGCGCTAAACAAGCGCATCAAGGCGGTACCCAACTTCAGGCAGGGCTTCAATCGTCGCTGGAAGGTGCGAAGAAGCTGGAAGCTGGCTTGACTGCATCTGAACAAGGCAGCGCCCAGTTGCAAACAGGCCTGGAAGCGTCGGTCCAAGGCAGCGAGAAGGTGGCTGCAGGAGCGAACAGCGTGGCGCAAGGTTTAGAGCAGCTGGCCCAAGCGAATCCGGAACTCGCGAAGAACGCAGCGGTTCAGCAGTTGATCGCAGCCAGCAAGCAGGTTGCCCAAGGCAGTGAGCAGCTGCACCAAGGGAATCAACAATTGTTGAAAGGCAGCCAGGACCTGCACAACGCTCAACAGCAGTTGCTGCAAGGCGGGAAGCAATTAACGGCAGGCCAAGAACAGTTGCTGCAAGGCATGACTGAGCTGAACGCCGGACAAGAGAAACTGGCGAGCGGCTTGCAGCAATTTAACGGCAAGCTGTCGGAAGCAACGGCTGGCGGTAAGAAGCTGGCAAGCGGTGCCGGGCAGCTGAGCGCAGGCGCCAAACAACTACTTGGCGGCGTCGAGCAATTATCTGGCGGCGTAGGTACGTTGGCCGACGGTTCGAAGCAGCTGGATGCAGGTGCGGGTGAACTGAAGGACGGCATGACCCAACTGACGGAGGGCTCGGGCGAGCTGGCTTCGAAGCTGACCGATGCCGCAGAACAAACCTCTGGCGTGAAGAAAACCGATGCGCTTGTCAACATGTATGCTCAGCCGATCGAGATCAATGAGCAGAAGGTGAATGAAGTACCTAACTATGGCACGGGCTTTGCTCCATACTTCTTGTCGCTGGGCCTGTTCGTCGGTGCGCTGATCTCGACGCTGGTGGTGCCGGTCAGAGGCAGTTCGGTAGCGGAAGCCAGTGGCTGGAGCCGCTTCGTAAGCCGCACGTTGACTTTTGCCGGCATCTGGCCTGGTTCTTTACGGATTAGGGCTTGAGGTTAAGAGTGTTCCGCTCTTCTATCTCTTCGCCTTTGTTACTAGCCTGTGCTACATGTTGATCATTCAAGCACTTGTTACCTGGATGGAGAACCCGGGACGGTTCTTGGCGATCCTGATGCTGATTTTCCAATTGACGACCAGCGCAGGAACGTTCCCGCTCGAACTGATTCCGAACTGGATGAAAGCCTTCAATCCGATCCTGCCGATGACATACAGCGTCAAAGGCTTCAAGGCGGTCATCTCCACCGGCGATATGGCGATGGCTTGGGAAAACATTGGTTGGCTGGCCGTGTTTGGCGTCGTATTCCTGGTGTTTACACTGGTGTACTTCTTGCGCCACGAACGCAGTACAGAGCGCAGTCCTGAAGCCAACCTGAGCGTACAGTCGCACTAATCGAATCATAAATATAGAAGATCCGCTCTCTGGATTTCTGGAGGGCGGATCTTTTTCTGTAGGGGAGATATTCCGGCACTGAGCCTTTTGCAGGATGATCCCGTAATAATCAGTCGAGTTGGGGCGGGACACATTTTATGCGGGGACATAAACTCTATAGTAACTAAGTTCTCGATCGGGTTATGGACGCTATGAGCAACGGATGGCAGGTTCGACTTTTTTCTCTGATCAAAAGGGATAATGGTGCAAATAGACAGGCAAAGACAACCATACGTCTCCATATGGTGACGCTTTCGTGGCAAAACCGCCCTGCAACGGCCTAAAAGTTCTAATCAATAGTGCAAAATAAAGAGAATATAATGCAAAAACAGATGTGACATTTTCCGTTAGAATAAAAAGAAAGATTGAACCGGGCTTATCCGGCGTAGTCGCAGGACATAGGGACTGATCTATTTTATTCGCTAACGATGTTTGAACTACCTCTAAATAGAAAGGTTGCGTCAGATGATGAAACATACCGTATTACCTCCCAAGCAGGGACTCTATGATCCCGCTTTCGAAAAAGACGCTTGCGGCATGGGCTTCGTGGCTCATATCAAGGGGAAAGCTTCCCACGATATCGTAAGCCAAGCGTTGACCATGCTAGCGAATATGGAGCACCGGGGCGGCCAAGGCAGCGAGCCGAATTCGGGGGATGGCGCAGGTATTTTACTGCAAATCCCGCACCGTTTTTTTGCCGCTGAAGCAGCTAAGCTTGGATTTACCCTGCCAGAGGCAGGACAGTATGGCGTTGGTATGCTGTTCCTGCCTCATGACGAAGCCGTTCGGACGAAGCAGGAGGAAGAACTCGTGCGCATCGCCGAAGAGGAAGGACAACGCGTCCTCGGCTTCCGTACGGTGCCAACTCGCGACGATATGCTGGGTCAATCGGCCAAAGCGGCTAAACCGTTCGTTCGCCAGATTTTTATCGAGCGTTCCGCAGATCTGAAGGAGGATCTGGACTTTGAGCGCAAGCTGTACGTGATCCGGCGCCGGGCTGAACGCGCGATCCGCTATAGCGGCGCAGAGCAGGGGGATGCTTTTTACGTATCCAGCTTGTCGTGCCGGAAGGTGGTCTACAAAGGGATGTTGACCACGGAGCAGGTCGGACAATTCTATCTGGATTTGCGAGACGAGAGATTGGAGTCGGCCATTGCGATGGTTCACTCGCGCTTCAGTACGAATACGTTCCCAAGCTGGGAGCGGGCGCATCCGTACCGCTTTATGATTCATAATGGCGAGATTAATACGCTGCGCGGCAACGTGAACTGGATGCATGCACGTCAGTCGATGTTTAAGACCGAGAAGTTTGGCGACGATCTGGAGAAAGTAAAACCGATCATCAATCCGGACGGGTCAGATACGGCGATGTTTGATAACACGTTTGAATTCCTGTACTTGAGCGGACGCTCCCTGCCTCACGTAGCGATGATGATGGTGCCTGAGCCATGGGTCGGCCGGGAGGACATGGACCCGGACAAAAAGGCGTTCTATGAATATCACAGCACAATGATGGAGCCATGGGACGGGCCTGCAGCGATGGGCTTTACCGACGGCGTTCAGATCGGGGCGATTTTGGACCGGAACGGCTTGCGCCCATCGCGTTACTACGTGACGAAGGATGACCTGATCGTCCTCTCCTCGGAGGTCGGAGTACTGGATATCCCGGCGGAGAACGTACTCTATAAGGATCGGCTGCGTCCGGGCCGGATGCTGCTAGTCGACACGCAGGAAGGCCGGATTATTTCCGACGAGGAAGTGAAGTCAGCGATCGCGAAGGAGCATCCGTACCGTGAATGGCTGAACGAACATCTCGTTGAGCTGGAAGATCTGCCGGAAGCGAAGGAGCTGCCGCCGGAGAGCCACGAAGATATTGCACGCCGTCAAATGGCATTTGGTTATACGTATGAAGACCTGCGGAAGGTGCTTGAGCCGATGGCCTTAACCGGTCAGGAAAATATCGCTTCGATGGGGTACGACGCGCCGCTTGCCGTCTTGTCCGAACATCCGCAGCGACTGTACAACTACTTCAAGCAAATGTTTGCGCAAGTCACCAACCCGCCAATCGATGCGATCCGCGAGGAGCTCGTTACCTCGACCGCTACGACGATTGGTCCGGAGCGCAACCTGCTTCAGCCGGAGCCGGAG
>Ga0310832_101408_pt1 | contig 10625 bp, 7 predicted proteins | sample WT_ome_7_FD_201303 | JGI IMG/M metagenome (GOLD analysis project Ga0310832, IMG submission 201303) | Sorghum-adapted microbial communities enriched on wild type (WT) sorghum from Joint BioEnergy Institute, Emeryville, California, United... ...
TGGCCTTGACCCGACAACGTCTGGCACTTCCCGTTCGGAAGCCGATCAGCCAGCATATTCGCGGCCTCATGGAAAAACGGCTCGCTCAATTCGCCGGTCATGATTACCGCAGTTGACGAAACGCGGGACCATTTGCCGGGCGGCAATGGCTTGCCGGCCATTACGTCCCTGGAGATCATGCCGTCATAAGCAAGCGTATGCGCCACTGCCAGAAAGTCGTTCCACATGGGGCTGCTCTTCATCGGCGCCAAATATTCAGCCGGAATGAGCAGGGCCTGCGTCATGAAGATTTCCAGCGCTTGGTCCCGCCGACCGGATGATATTGCCGCGTTCAACTGTTCGACGTAATCTTGCGGAAGCGGTGGACGGCTGCCGTCCAGAATAAGCGGCGGCTCGTACAGAGCCAATTTGGGAATTTTGCCGGACAACCGTTCGGCAGCTTCCAGGGCGAGAATGGCACCGGAAGACACTCCGTATACGTATGCGCTGCCGCCTTCGGCATCGATCAATGCTTCGATATCCTCGATCTCCCGATCGACGGCATAAGGCTGCGTGTCGCCGCTGTCGCCACGGCCACGGCGGTCGTAATTAACCACTGTGAAATGCGCTGACAGCAGCTCGGCCAAATGCTGTTGCAAGTGGAACGAGCGATAGCCGAGCGCCCCGGCGACCAGAATGAGCACCTCTCCGGAACCTGACTTGTCGTAAACGATCTCTGTACCGTCTTTGGAAATAACACTGTTCATTTCTTTTCTCCTCCTGGGTGTGTGCCCCAAAATTGGGTTAATACCCGGCCCAGCCGGTCAAGACTTGTCATCCAGCCTTCTTCCATTCCGGAGAGCGGCTGCTCCAGTCCGGGAACCGCTTTGACGATAACGGTATGAACGGTGAGTTTCGTCTTGCCGTCATCATCGTCGAACAACACGGTCGTTCGGGATTCAAGCTGCGGATGACCAGCCTCGTCCAAAAACGAACCTCCTGTAAACACCAACTTTTCCGGTTCGACGACCTCGATATAGACGCCTTTAAACGGATAGACGGTGCCATCCGGCGCTGTCATATCCAGTCGAATCTCTCCACCCGGACGCACATCCAGCTCGCAGGCGGAATTCGTAAACATTTCCGGCCCCCACCATCTGGCGAAAAGCTGTTTGAACGTTCGAGTGATGGTTAACTCCTTGGCTTGATCAATCCGCATCGTTTTTTTCTTGACCTCCTCGCGTTTTGTTCCACTCTTCTTCCAGTACTTGCTCCAACGCATCCAACCGCCGGTTCCAACGTTTCCTCAACTCTGCGGACCAGTTCTCCAGTTCCGCGATGGCTGAAGGATTTATGCGATAGATACGTTGCTGTGCCCGCTTCTCGACAATGACCAATTGGGCCTCACGTAAAATTTTCAGATGCCGTGAAATGGCTTGCGGACTTACCGGATAACGATCGTAAATATCGGAAGCCGCTAATCCCTCATGGCTTGCAAGCACTTCGAGTATGCTTCTTCTCGTCGGATCGGCAATGGCAGAAAAAATGTCTGTCGTTTCATGCACCGTCTTACCGTGCCCCCTCCTTTCGATAAAAAATTTTCTAAGATCATTATCCACGCTTCTGTTAATAAAGTCAATCTTTAATTAAACGTTTTGTTAAATAATAAATCCAATGCTAGCTGTTTACTAGCAACAAACCTACTGGGGCGCCTTTTACGAACCCGGCGCTTTCCCCGCGGCGGCCGAGCCGATGTCGCCGATAACCACTGGGCCGCAGCCGCCATCGCCGCCGCGCATCGTGCCGGTATCGTCGTCGAGCTCGCCGACGGAACGTTCGGCCCCGATGCCCGGTTGACCCGGGCGCAGGCGGTGGCGATCATGAACCGATTGCTCGGCAGAGAGCCGCTCATCGGAAACGTAACCCCGTCATGGCCGGACGTCGACGCGAACCATTGGGCATTCGGAGAGATCGAGGAAGCTTCGCAGGACCACCATTATTTGTACGATGCCGACGGAAATGAAACGTTGGCGGTTTCCGAGGAATAACGGTTCGGTCATCCCGAATTCGTGAAAAGATAAAAACATCCAAAGCACAGCTTCTGCGGTGCTTTGGATGTTTCTGCTTCAAGGCGCATTCCTATCAGCTTTACAAAGGAACAGGAACGCGCTTTTTTTGCTTGAAATAAACCCATTCCTTGAACCCGATTTCTTTCAGCCTGCGGGCGACCTGCTCCCATTCGTCACCGACCCGGCCGGGCTGATGCGCATCCGAGCCGAAGGTGATGTCCACTCCGTAGTGAAGCGCCATCTCCAATATTTCGTCCGACGGATACCAGCTCTGACAGTCCGATGCTTTGCCGGACGTATTGACTTCCATCGCCAATCCGCATTCGCCGATGACCCGAATCGCTTCCTCCACCTTCGGCGAAGGAAGATCGGAAAACGCCGGGTAATAGCGCTTGATCGCATCCGCGTGCCCGATAATTTGGAACAATCCGCTTTTCGCCGATTCTCGGATGAGGTCGTAATACGTTTCCTTCTCGCTGACGAACTGCTCGTCGGACAAGCCTTCCCATCGCGCCTTTTTGAAAATGCTCACTCCGTTCGTAAAGTGAACCGATCCGATAATATAATCGAACGGATAGCTTTGGTAATAGTTCCGGTAAATCTCCACGCCCTCCGGAAAAAAGTCGGACTCGATGCCGAGCAGCACGTCGATTCGGCCGCGGTATTCCGCCTGCAGGCTCAGCACTTCTTCGACGTAAGAGGCAAAGGCAAGTCTACCCATGGCGATGTTCGGAAACGGATGATCCAGCTCGTGAGCGAAATAAGGCGAATGATCGGAGATGCCGATCACGCTCAGCCCTTTTTCAAGGGCGGCTTCAATATAATCGCGAATCGTCCCTTTCGCATGGCCGCATCGTTCATGATGGGTATGAAGATCGAATTTCATCCTATTCTCCTTCAGAAAGTCTCGAACGTCCATTCCGCTGCGGGAACGGACGGATTTCCCGCCTTGTCTTTGGCCTTGATCACGACCTGATGCCGGCCGGCAGGCAGCCCTCCCCGCGCATGCCACACCACTTTTCCCGCCGCGGCATCGAAATCGGGGAGAACGGGAGTCTCATCCACCCACATTTTGATCGTCGAAGGATCCACACCGCTCTCGCCGTCTTTCACAACGGCGGAAATGACCAGCTGTTCATCATGAACCCGCCCGTCAGGAACCGGGCTTAGCTCCGTGAATACCGGACCGGTCACATCCTCGTTCAAGTTCGTATACTCCGCCTGGAACCGGTCGAAGTACAGATGCCCGCCCGCTTTGTTGGCATCGTTGGTTTCGACGAGCAAAACCGACTCCACCCGGATCGGATAAGCGATATGCTGCGGCAAATCCGTGCTGACGTACTTCCAGTCCGTCCAGTCGAGTCCGTCTCGTTCCGTCAAATTCAAGTAAATGATCTGGTTGAACGCGTCCCGAATCATGATGCGCAGCCAATGCTTGCGCCCGTTTCCGTAAACCCACAAACTGAGCCGCATCGGAACGCCTTCGATCGGAACGCCCGGCTCGCCTTGCTCGTTCCAAAATTGGATGCCCGCCCGGGAAGGACCGGCCTTGCCGGAAAAATCGTAGTTCAGCCGCAACGAAAACGTTCCGAAACGGACCGGCTTCGGCCTGGCCGCCTTCGCAATATGGACGGAATCGTCAACCGCGTTCAGGGACACCGCTTTGATGTTGTCTATGCTTTCAAAGTCTGCGATCAGCTGAGGCGGTTTGCCGATTTGGACCCAGCAGTCCGCCTTCGTTTGGCCGAATTGGACCGTCACCTTGCATGCGGACGGCTTGGAGCCGGCTGTAAATACCCCCTGTTCCGTCACCGTCCCGAGCGCGTCCTCGACGAGCCAGGTTAACGCTTCACCGGAGACATACAGCTCCTTGCCGTTCTCGTCCTTGGCTTTGACGATCAACCGGGTTTCCCCGCCGAATTCCACGATCGGGCGCTCCGCCTGAAGCGACAGTTCGGAAACCACATCGTTGACCTCAACATGAACGGTCTCCGTCAAATGATCGCCTTTGACGACAATGGTTCCTTGCGAAGCATGCGGGGGGGCGATGAATACCCCGGTGTCGTCCATTCGCCCGATATCGCCGCGCACCTCCCATCGGATGCGCCGCGGGTCGACCTCCACCGGATTCCAGTTGGCATCGACGCCTTTGGCGCTCAAGCGGATTTTGCTTCCGGCCACGATGCGCAGCGCCGGCCCGCATGGAGCGACGATGAGCCGGTGCAGGCCGCCCCTCGGCGCGCTATTGACGATCACGACCGCATTGCCGATCCCTCGTTCGAATCCGTCCGACGGGGAGTTTTGCAGCTCGGGCCGCTGCTCGCCCGGCGGCCGTGCGTAACAAGTCGAGGAGCCCCCTCCATCCAGATTCATCGCATCCCGCATCCCGATCGATTGCAAATAGGAGGCGCACTCGGCCAGCGTCATGCCGTCCGAATGGCCGGGCTGCCGGCCGTCGATGACCAGGAAGACCAGCTTCTCCCTGCTTGCGGCCGCGATGGTCCGCGGGTGCCGGTCCAGGTTTTGCGGCTGGCTGAAATCGAGAATGGATTCGTTGATTTTGCCGTCTCTTAAAAGCATCATGCCCAAGGTGGAATTGGCGGAAATGACTTGAACCGCGTCGCCAAGCCCTTCGTATTCGACGGAAACGGCCACTTCCATGCCCGCTTTCAAATGGCGGCCGATCCATTCCGCTTTGCTCCCGTAAGCCGTCAGGACGATGCATCCTCTTTCAATCGGCAAATCCGACGACGGGCCGATCGAGGCAACCACACCGTTCACCGCGCTGCCGGCCGTCAGCCGTTCGCCGAAGTCTCCTCCCGATCCGGTTCGGATCACGACACCCGTTCCTCCTGCGAGGGAACGAGTGCTCGGTCCGAATCGCCAGTTATACAGCACCGCGACGTCTTGCCGGCGGGCGTCCCGCGGACGGTTGATCGCATCCAGCACGAGCGGCTCTTCTCCGCGCGCCGTTGCCAGCTTCGCCTTCATCTCGACGTTTTCCCGGAATGCGAAGCCTCCCGACTGCCACCCCGCGAGCAAAGCTTTCGTTTTGAGCGGGGAGGTGATAATCTCCCCATCGACCATTTGCAGCCCGGACGGTGTGCCGGTATAGCTGAAAAAGTCGCCGTTCACCGCCGCTATCACTTGCCGGTTGTCCGCATCCGCAAATTCGGACACCATATGGCCGACCGTTTCCAGCCGATCGACCTTCCCGCGCGACGAAACCGGCAGCCATTCGATCGACCCGGGTGTTCGGTCCAGTTCTATCTGGTAAATCGTTTCGCGCAAAGGACGGGCCGTTGCAATGAGCTTGCGGTAGCGGACATCGGAGGCGAGTTGAACCTGTTCGATCTCCTCCGTGCTCCATATGACCAAGCCCGGATTGGCCTCCCTCTCCGAAACGGACGATCGACTTCGTTCCATGCCGGAAAACCTCCTTCGATTGTTTACCGCCCCCGGCTATAAGGACAAGTCTTCCAGCGGCACGTCGAAATAATGATTCACCACCAGCCCGCCCGCCGACACGGACTCTTCCGGCGTTTGCGGCAGCCGCAGCAGCTTGACGCCGCGGCACGATTCGGGAATCGTCTCCATTATGCAAATCTCGAGCTGCGGAAACAGCCGGTCTCCGAGAACGTCAATCAGCTTTCCCGTAAACAACACATGATCCGGATTGAAAAAGGTGACGATATTGCCGACCGCGACGCCTACCGCCTGCACGATCTTGCGGAACAATGCCGTCGCCTCCGGATCGCCGGCATTCAGCAGCTCCAGAAACCGCTCCGGCGTCAAGCCGGCATTTTGCTTTAACCCGCTGACGGACGCGAGCGTCGTTAAACAGCCCCTCGCCCCGCAATGGCAAAGCGGCGAATCTTCCGCGGCGAATCCTTTGTAGTGGCCGAATTCCCCCGCAACGTAGGACGCTCCGGTGCACAATTGCTTATTCAGCACCAAAGCGCCTCCGAGTCCGTAATCCAGCTTCAACGTCACGTTATGGTCGGAGTCGGCCAAAGCTCCCTGCAAGTTTTCCACCAAGGCGAGCAGGTTGACGTCGTTTTCCAGGTAAACCGGCAAATCGTAGCGGCTTTGCAGGCGCTCCTTGAGCGGAAAGTTTCGCCAGTTCAGTCCTTTCGAGTAAATGACGACGCCTTGCCGGGAGTCGACGAGACCCTGAATGCTGCAGCCGATCCCTTTGAGCTGATGGGTATGGGGCACATGCGCAAGCAGCGCCTCGACTACTTTAAACACGTATTGGAGCGGGTGCTCCGCATCTGCATAACCGTTGATCTGCTCTTTGATCTCGTGAATCTTGTTGTGCTGAAAATCGATCAACGTTCCCCGTACGTACGTAACGGCCAGCTCAATGCCGATGGCGTACATTTGATCCGTCTTCACCACGATCGGAATCGGCTTGCGGCCGCTATTGCCCGAAACCGGCTCCGTTTCCTGCAAAATGCCTTCCTTGGACAGCCGATTGACGATATTCGTAATCGTCTGCTGCGTCAAGCCTGTTTTCTCGGCCAACTCCACGCGCGAAATCGGACCTTCGGTATAGATCAAGCGAAGAACTTTTTGTTGGTTGATCGATTTTAACAATTTGTTGCTGGCGGTTCGTTCCGCTTTCAACCTGTCGCAGCCCCTTTCCCGTCTACCCTCGTGGAGCCCGCGTTCCATTTCCATTGTTTTTACTGTTTGGCCGCTTTTTGCTCCCTGATATATTTGTCGGCTTTCTCGGCCGCCCGATTCAACGCGGAGTTGATGTCGGATTTTTGGAACAGCACTTCGCCCATCGCCTCAAACAAATATTTCCAGCTCTGCGAGTCATAAACGGAATTGATCGGAGACGGGGCAGGCTTCACCTTGAAAATGCCTTCGAGATTTTTGCCCTTGAACAAGTCCGTATCCGAGGCGAATTCTTTCCTCATTTCCGGGTCGTTCAAGATCGTCAAATTGGTTCCCCGATTCATTTCCGCCTGGACCTCTTTGCTGATCATCGTCAAAATGACGCGGTACGCCGCATCCTTATGCTTCGTAGTCGGAGGCACCATCAACGACTGGAACTCGATTTCCCTGCCGAGGCCCGGCTTGTCATCGAAGCTGGGATGGGCGACGATGTCCCAGTTGAACTCCCTGCCCTGCGCTTTCGCCTGCTTCAGCTGGCTCGAGATCGCGGCCAGCCACGTCGGGAACATCGCCAGCGTTTGATCCTGATAGAACGCTTTGTTGCCGAATTTATACGTATTGTTTTCGCCGATGTAGCCCGGTATCATGTAAAATTGCTGCAGCCAGCCGAACACTTTTTGGTAGCCTTCCGAGTTCAAAACGGACTTTTCCGTTTCATCGACCGTTCCGAGCGAGTAGCTGCGGGCAAACGTCGCCTCCGTCCCCGGGTCGAAGCCGCGATATTGCGTACCACCCTCGAACCGGGTCAACCGTTTGGCGAGTTCGAGGATTTGCCCCCACTGCATGCCGTCCTCCACGTACGGGACGCCAAATTTGTCAAAAATATCTTTGTTGTAAATGAGCAACCCGTAGTTCATCGTATAGGGAATGCCGTACAGCTCGCCGTTTTTGCCGTACAGCCTGAGCGCCTCGATGGCCTCCGGCTGGAAGCTGTTTAAATCCACTTTATAGGTTTTGACGAATTCGTTCAAATCGCTGCCGACGCCAAGCGCCAGCATATCCTTCATATAAAGGTTGGTCGTGGCGATCAGATCGGGCATATCGTTGGCCGCGATCATCTCCTCCATTTTGCCTTTTACCAGTTCGATTTTAATATTCGGGTGCCGTTTCATGACAGGCCCGAACAACGCCTGCACATCTTCTTCCGTATTGATGGCTGCAAAGTGCGAAAACAGCTTGAGCGTCACATTTTCGGTTACGACCAACTCTTCCCCGGTATCCGCCGGAGCGGCGGCATCCCCTGAAGGGGGAGCCTCTCCCCCCGACTTCCCGCACCCTGCAAGTGCAAGCGAAACGGCCAGTACCGACGTCAGCATCCCGACTTTCCATCGTTTTCCCATGGCTTTAACCGCCCTTCTTGAAATTGGAATCCTTGATCCGGCTTAAGGCTTCGGCGTATAAACGGCCGTAAATTGATCGAAGTATAGCGTGCTGGTCCCTTTGTTGGCGTTGCGCTCTTCCAAGGCGATATTGCGAATTTTGATGGGGAAGACCGTATCCTCCGGCACAACAAGCTCCACATAGCGCCAGCCGCTCCAATTCAGCCCTCCGACGCTCGTAAAGTTCCACAATTTGTTGGCATTGTTGCCGTCCGTGATGCCAAGACGCAAATGATGCATCGTCCGGTCTCCGTACACCCACACCCCGAGACGCTCCGGCTTGCCCGGAACAAGGCGGCCCGGCTGTCCGTTGTCGTCCAGAAGCTGAATGTAAGCCGCGGACGTCCCCGACGTGCCCGTAAAATCGGTCGTCAATTTGGCCGCGGTCTGACCGAAGCGGACGGGCTCCGGCGGGCCGACCAAGGTTACCGTCGTCGAGCCGGGAACGGTGCGCACTTCCGATGCCGCAATCCGGGCGCCGGCTTCGAAGCTTTCGATAACCGGCGATACTCCTATTTTCACCACAGACTGGAAGGTAAAAGCTCCGTATTGCCCCGTGATGGTGCCTTCCGAATTGCCGCTGCCTGCCGCCGTAAAGACACCTTGGGAATCGATGGCGCCGACCGCGGCATCCGCCGACCATTCGATTTGGTCCGTCGACAACCCGATGCGGCGGCCGTCGGCCGCGTAAGCGTATGCCGTCATCGGCATGCTCGCCCCGTTCTCGAGCACAAAGTCACGCGGGGTCAGCTTAATCTCCTCAATCTGATCGGTTACGATGATTTCCATGGAGGCGGATACGTGACCGCTCCTTGCGGTGACCGTGACGGTTCCGGTTGTTTGGCCCGCCGTAAAATAGCCGTCGGAATCGATCTGTCCCGTCTGAGGGGAAACCGACCATTGCACATGATCGATGGGCACCGGATTGAAGTGGCGATCCAGTCCTTTCGCCTCCAGCTTCACCCGGCTTCCGGGCGCCACCATGGGAGCTTCCGAGCGGATGACGATACGGTCCAGCGGAGTGACCGGCGCCTTCGTCATCACCATGAGCGAGTTGCCTACCGCTCGTTCCACGCCGTCTGACGGACGGTTGAGCAAGGTCGGCGACTCGTCGCCGGGCTGTCTGGCGTAGTAGGTAGAAGACCCTCCTCCGTCCAGGTTGATCGCTTGATCGGCTCCCAAGGATCTCAAATACATGGCCCCTTCCGCCAAGGTCAGCCCGTCGGAATGGCCCGGCCGCCTGCCGTCCACGACGACGACGAACAGCTTGTCACCCTTGGCGCCCAGCATCGTCCGCGGTTCCCGCGCCGTATTCAGGCTGTCGGAAGGATCGAGAATGTCCGCCGGAATTTCCCCGTCCTTAAGCAACACTTTGCCCAAAGTGGAGTTCCCGGAGATGACTTGCACGGCATCGTTGACTCCCTTATCGAAGGAAACGTCAATGAATACCGTATCTCCGGCTGCAAGGTTTTGCCGTACCCAATCCGCCTTCGAACCGGTAGCGGACACAATCAGTTGATTTTGCTCGAGTGTGCTGTCATTCGCATCGGCGATGGAAACGACGGACCCGACAAGGCGTTGTCCCGCTCTCAACAAGCCGCCGTGGTTTCGCGCCTCGATGACGACCTCCACTCCACCGGTTGGCACGCGGGTCGACTCGCCGAAGCGCGAATTAAACAAAAAGGCGTGGTTCGTATGGGTGGCCGCCTGAGAGCGGTTGATCGCATCCAGTTGAAGCGGTTCTCCCGCCGGCTTGCCGATGGACGCGGTCATCGCCACCGACTGCTCCAGCTTGACGCGCCCGCTGGGCAGCACCATGAGCAACGTTTTAATCGTCTTCGGCGAGGTGATGATTTCGCCGTCGGTGATTTGTAGCCCGGACGGCACCCCGAAGGAGCTGAAGAAATCGCCGTTCACGGCCGCCACTACGCGATTGCCCAAGGCTGCCTGCTCCTGCAGCATGTCGTTCACCGTTTCCGTGCCGTAAACCTCGCTATGCCAGGAGACCGATTTGAGTTCGATATTCGGGTTTTTCGCGTCGACCTCCAACACTTGCAACGATTGCAAAGAGTCGTACAAGTTCAGCTTCTTGCTGGAATGGGACACGCCCGGAGCCAGCATATAGGATTGCTCTTCCAGGACGGTGCCGCTCGCATCCGTATCCGCGTAAGCGGCGGTTGGAGGCTCCAGCTGCTGGGGGGCGACTAGCAGAAACCCCGCAATCAGCAGTGATCCAAATCGCCATCCGATTGTTTTCATCCCTTTTATCCTCCCTGTCGGTTTATGAACTAGCGCGGCTTGAGTACAGAACTTTTGCAAGCGCTTGCAAAACGAACATGGGATCCCCTTAGACTTTCGAATCGAACCGAATCGCTTCCCTACATAGGCAGCCCCCGTTTGCTCCTTATTAATAAATCAAATTGATTGATTAATTCTTCACCGCCATTGTAACAAGGCGGTTTCCAATCTGTCAACAACATTCGGCGCGTGCTTGTTCGCTTCTGTTTTGGCT
>Ga0310832_101416_pt1 | contig 10569 bp, 12 predicted proteins | sample WT_ome_7_FD_201303 | JGI IMG/M metagenome (GOLD analysis project Ga0310832, IMG submission 201303) | Sorghum-adapted microbial communities enriched on wild type (WT) sorghum from Joint BioEnergy Institute, Emeryville, California, United... ...
TTCAGATCAAGGAGGTGATGGCGATGGACGCGTTTGTGATTTGGCTCGTAATCGTTGTCATCATCGGCTTCGCGGGCGTAATCGGCAACCAATATTCGATGCTGCGAAGGATGGAAAAGCTTCAACAAACGCTGGAAGAGCTCAAGGATAACCTCAAGGGCTAGGTAGTTTACCCAGTAAAAATCAAATGGTCAAAAAGAAAAAGGGACTCAAAGAATGACAAACCATGACGTACAAATCGTATTACAGGCCGGGTGGAACGTACATTCGGAAGCAAGAATGGAAGCGATCGGCGTAAACAACACGACATGGAAAGTGGGAACAGAGGCTTGGCTTGCCAGGTACAATAAAAATGAAGCGAATCGAGTTATCCGCGAATTGGATTTTTACGAATACTTTTCCAATACCCAAATAAGAGACCCCGACACGATAATATGGGTTCCGGAGGTTATTCGAACGACAAGAGGCGAACGGCTATACGATGATGGGACTTATCTATGGAAGTTGAGCAAACACATGGATGGGATCATGCCGTCCCAAGAGAAGGCGGAATTGTATCCTATCCTTGCAAACGGTTTAGGTCGTCTCCATAGAAAACTGCGTGAAATCCCTACAGCCTATGCGGTAACAAGTACACCAGTGGTGCAAACCGTGAAAACGTACGTTTCCGAGATCGGGAACATAGCTTCAAACATACCCAAGGACTCGGCCATTAAGGATATTGAAGAGGAAAACTTCCCTCTTATTAAAGCCGCAGCGCAACGATTGTCCGCGAATTTCAACAAACTTCAAGAGTTGCCCGTTCAGCTCATTCACGGGGATTTTACGCACCCCAACCTACGAATAGATAAGGATCAATCCAAACTCATCGGAGTGCTGGATTTTGAATTTTGCAGTGCAGATCCGGCGTTGTTGGATCTTGCATCGATAGTTCTTACGCTACTAACACGCTCAAAGTTAACAGAACCGGCTAAATTGCTTGCGGAAATCCTAAAGGCTTATGAAGATGGGGGAGGAGGGCACGTTGACCCTGCCGCCCTGAAAGTCGCCGTGCTTGCCAGAAAGTTCGATAGTTTCGGGTATCACCGCAACCGCTTTTTAGAAGGAAAAGGGACCATGGAAACCTATTTAAGACAGCTGGAGCAGTTGAAGCTTGTGATGGAGACTTTGGGGTGATTGGCGAGAGGCCTTTTTTCACTCACGGAGCCGAAAAAATGAAACAAACCAAAGCCGGAAACCCCGTGAAAGGAATTCCCGGCCGGGAGATGGAATTACGCAGTGAAATGCAGTCCGCCGCGGTGAAATACGGTTCACATCGTTGCGGAAAAAATGCGGTATACCACACAAGTGACCGCCGCCTGCAATATGGTTAAGATTCGTCCGAGGCTGCATCCGGCGGTTCGGAGGGCTGGTGCTGCTCCAAAAATTCGCGCAAATGATCCAGCTTCACCAGCACCGCCTCGTGTGTTTTGGCGAAGGCGCCCGCCGCCACCCCGACCAGTTTTCCTTCCTTATTGAAGGCCGGGCCTCCGCTATATCCCGGAAACGACAGCGCCGTAACGAACATCCGGTATTCCTGGCTCAAAATATGGCCCGGTCGGCCGATCGTTGCGTACTTGCTCAACGTTTTTACTTTTCCATCCTCCTTGCGAAACTCCCCGGACCGATCTCCCGCTTCGTAAGAAGTCCCGACGATAGACACCTCCTCGTAGCCTACACTGTCGGCCAACTCGAAATAGGCGTGGTCGGCGTCGTCCGTGCGCAGCAGCGCCAAATCCTTGACCGGATCGGAGGCGACCAGCTTGGCGTCGTACCGGTGGTCGGAACTCTCGCCATCGATGGCGTACAGGCTTCCGGTCCGGTCGGCGATGACGTGATGGGTGGTGACGACATATCCGCCTTTGACAAAAAATCCGCTGCCGATAAATACGGCGATCGCGCGGTGGTCCGCTATTTCCCTCCTTTCGTAGAGCTTTACCGTCCTGGCCAAGTAAAACGGCTTTTCTTCCATTTTCTGCTCGGTCCCCGAAGGGACCGCAGATGTTTTCGATTCGTTTGGCATGCGCAAGGCGTCGCGCCACTGTCCCGACTTCCAGGAGAGTTCCAACCCGGGAACGTATAATTGGCTTTGGAACGAGATCATTCCGATCCAAATCGCGAATGTGAGCAAAACGATTTTTAGTAGTTTCATATCCTGATCCTCCTGACTGACCATGCTGCCGGTTGTCTATTTGCATATGCGCGACGTCTCGAAATGGGAACGGAATTTGCCGGGGTGCGAGAGCCCGAATCGGCATGAAATCGGTTTTTCAGCCGGATTTGTGTTGTCGTCCCATCGTTTGCAAAGCGTTCCGATCGCGGTCCGCTCCTGCCCTGGGCGAATCACCCGATTTGCAGGTGACGCTTCGCGAACGGATTTGATAGAATGGAAACAAAAAAACCGGATGATTTCGGATTGGGCAGGGGTGATGCGCATGAACGCGAACTTTCAAACGGTGCTTTTCGATTTCGACGGGACACTGGCCGATACGCTGCCCGTCTGCATTTATTCGATCCATGAGGTGTTCAAGGCGTACGACGGGCGAACGCTGACGGCCGATGAGGTGGTCGCCTTGTTCGGACCGACCGAGGCGGATATCATTCGGCTGAACTTGACGAACCGGGCGGCGGCCGAGGAAGCGGTCCGCCATTTTTACGACTGCTACAAGCGCGAGCACGACCGGATGGTCAAGCCGAACGCGGCGATCGCCGCCATGCTGGACGAGTTGAAAGCCCGGGGCTACCGGCTCGGCATCGTGACGGGCAAGGGGCGGGATGCGCTGCTGATTTCGCTGGCGCGGCTTGGTCTTGAACCGTATTTCGATGTCACTGTGTCGGGCGACGAGATGACGCGCCCGAAGCCCGACCCGGAAGGCGTGCTGACGGCGATGAAAGCGCTCGGAGCGAAGGCGGAAAGCACGGTGTTTGTCGGGGACAGCGAGGCGGACATGCGGGCGGGGAAAGCGGCCGGCGTGTACACGGTCGGGGCGCATTGGCTCGATAACGTGCAGACGCATACGTTTGAGACGGCGCCGGATCTGTATGTCAAGCATCCGCGCGAGCTGCTTGCTTTTTTGCAGGCGTATCCGCCGGCTTGAAGCGGCTTTAAGCCGAAGGAGGGAGAGCGATGACCGAACGGTTCCGCTACCGGGCCGTTTTGTTCGATATGGACAATACGCTGTTGAAATCCGCGATCGATTTTCCGCGCATCAAGCGGGACGTCTTCAGCCTGCTCGTGGATGCGGGACTGTTCGGGGAACATGTTCCACTGTCCGACCATACGATTGCGACGCTGATCGAGGCGGCTCGCCGCACCGCAGGCTGGAATGCCGAGCTGGAAACGGCGGTTTGGGAAAGGGTTGCTCGTGGAGAGCGGGAAGGGATGGCCGGCGCCGGACTGGAGCCGCACGTGCGGGAAACGTTGGAACGGCTTCACGGCCGTCTGCGTCTCACCGTGCTGACGAACAATGCGCGGGAAGCGGCTCTCGAAGCGCTCGCCCGCACCGGCATACTGGCTTATTTCGACCATGTGGCCGGCCGGGAGCAAATGGAGGCGCTCAAGCCGTCGCCTTCGGGAGTCAGGCGGCTGCTCGGGCTTTATCCGGACATTGCGCCAAAGGAGTGGCTTGCGGTGGGGGATTCCTGGATCGACGGGCAGGCGGCGCGTGAGGCGGGGATCGCCTTCCTTGCTTACAACGCCAATATGGAGGCGCTTGCGCGCCGCAACATACCGGCCATCGGCCGCATCAGTTCGATGAGCGAGTTGTTCGGGTATTTGCGATGATTCCAGCTTCCCTTCCACCCTTGTTGTCCCACCAGCTTGCCCTCCCACACATCAACGCGTTGCCCTTCGCTATTGAAAAAACAAAAAGCCCGCGCGGCGCGCAGCCGTGCAGGCGGATTGGTTCGAGGGTCCTTGCGGACCCCCTTCATGGGAGAGGAGAAACCGGACGAAGAGCTTATGGGGAAACGTAAGTCTTCTCCGCGGTTGTCTTCGACATCTTTCAATGTCGATATCTTCAATATGTCCCGGATTCGGAAAAATATACGTGCGCCCGCAAAAATTTTATCGTTTTCCGCAAGAATGTGATACGATAGCAACAGCAAAACCGTCGGGGGCGCTTTCGATCGCGCCTGCATGCGGCGTATTCCCGTGTGATGCGAGCCGAGACGCCCCGAAAGACGGAAAACGAAGCGAGGGACATGTTGGCGTGAGGGTGATTTCGGGATCGGCCAAAGGCCGGCCGCTCAAAGCGGTGCCGGGCATGGGGACGCGGCCGACGACCGACAAGGTGAAGGAAGCGATATTCAGCATGATCGGGCCGTATTTTTCCGGCGGCGACGTGCTGGACTTGTTCGCCGGCACCGGAGGGCTCGGCATCGAGGCGCTGAGCCGGGGAATGGATCGGGCGGTGTTCGTCGACGCTGATAAAAAGGCGGTCGAAGTCGTGGCCGCCAATCTCCGCGCTACGCGGCTTGAAGATCGGGCCGAAGTGTACCGCAACGATGCGGTTCGCGCCCTGAAGGCGCTGGGAAAAAGGCAGCGGCGGTTTGAGCTCGTGTTCCTCGATCCGCCGTACCGGATGACGGCTATCGAAGAGCTGGTGACGACGATGCAGCAGCTCGGCGTCGTGGGCGTCGGGACGACCGTCGTCGTGGAGCACGATGCGGAAAACCAATTCACCGATCGGATCGGGGCTGCGGAATGCGTAAGACGAGCCGAATACGGCGAAACCGCCGTATCCGTATACCGCATCGTCGGATCGCTGGCCGAAACGGCCGATTCGGATCGTCCCCGCTAACGGGCGTCGTCTCATATCCAACCTGGGACTGGGAGAGTGTAGCATGAGCGGCAGCAAGCACGACTACAAAATTGCGGTTTATCCGGGGAGCTTCGACCCCGTCACGTTTGGTCATTTGGACATCATCCAAAGGGCCGCCAATATTTTCGACAAGGTTATCGTCGCCGTTCTCAACAACAGTAAAAAAACGCCGTTGTTCACGGTGGAAGAGCGAACCCAACTGCTCGCGGAAGTGACGCGCGGCATCGACAACGTCGAGGTGGACAGCTTCGGCGAGCTGCTGATCGACTATATGTCCGCGCGCCAGGCGCATGTTATCGTGAAAGGGCTGCGCGCCGTCTCCGACTTCGAATCGGAAATGCAGATGGCGTCGCTCAACCATAAGCTGAACGAGAAAGTGGAAACGTTCTTCATGATGACGAGCCCGCAATATTCGTACTTGAGCTCGAGCATCGTCAAGGAGATCGCCCGGTTTCGCGGTCCGGTGTCGGACCTGGTGCCGGCGGAAGTGGAAGAGGCGCTGCGGCGGAAGTTCGCAAACGAATCCGGCAAGAAGTGACCGGCGGCTTGCTCTAGTGCGTCCGGCGGGCCGTTTTGCCGCCCGATGCGGCCAATGACAAAGACAGTACGGCCAGGACGGCGACTAGAAGCGCCAGCTCCAGCATGCGCTCGGGGACGGACGTCCAGGCTTGCCAGGTGGCGAACACGTTCGCACCCGCCGCGCCCGCTCCGTTCGATGCGGCGAAGCTGGGTACCGAGCGGTCGAACCAGCTGACGACCGGCCGCCACAATACAAAGGTGAGCACGAACGCAAGACCCGAATGAATGAGCCGCGCCAGCAAAAAGACGCGGTAGCGCAGGTCGGTGCGGCGAATGGCGGTCATCACTTGAGCGTGCATCGCGGCTCCGCTCCAGGCGAGCGCCGCGCCAAGACAGGCTGCTACCGCCGTCTCCGAGCCGGCAAGCCGGCTAAGCCGGTCGGCGCCGACGTTCAGCTCGAGCAAGCCGGCCAGTGCGCTGCGCACCGCTTCACCCGCCGCCGTGTACGACGGCGCGATGAGTGTGAGCAACCGTTCGAGCGCGCCGGCGATGCCGAGCGTGTCCAGCACGCCGAGCAGGACGGAGAAGAAGATCATGTAGCCGCCGATCATCATCAACGTTTGAATCGACTGGGACACCGAGTCGCCGAGCAGCTTACCGAAGGAGCGGCCGTCCTCGAGCCGGGCGGCGTGCATCGCCGCGAGCGCTCGCGCCGGCAGCGACGGCCGGCGGCGCGTCCCGACTTCGGGCGCGGCTGTTTCGCTGTCCTTCCGCGGCCGCGTAACGGACGACGATTGCGGCTTCCGGGTGAGCCACCCAAGCAGCAGTCCGGTGCCGATGGCGGAGGCGTAATGGACGGCCGCCAGGGCGGCGCCCGCCGCGGCGTTGTGCAAAAAGCCCGCCCCGACGACGATCAGCAGGAAGAACGGACTGGCGACGTGGGCGAAGGCGAGGATTCGCTCGCCTTCTTCGCGGGTAACTTCGTTGCTTGCCCGCAGCTTGCCGGCCATCTCGGCCCCGGCGGGCATGCCCGCGAACGCGCCGAGCGCGATCGCCCAGCCGCCCGCCCCCGGCAGCCGCAGCACGTGGCGGGCGAGCGGCTCGAGCAGCGTCCCGAGACCTCGGACGGCGCCGAAGCCGTTCAATATTTCATGGAGCATAAGAAAAGGCAAAAGTGCCGGAAATACGATATTCCACCATAACTTCAATCCGCCGAGCGAAGATTGGAAGGCTCGTTCCGGAAACAGGATGATCGACAACACCAATATGGCCGTCAACAGCGCGAGAGCTGCGGTATACCGGCGGCTCTTCGCGTGAAATGTCCCAAGCTGCATGGAAAATCGCCTCCAACACAAAGGGGTGGTACAAGTTTACGCGGCGCCAAGCCGCTTTAGACCAGGCCTGCCAGCCGATGGGAACGGGCGGACTTACGGGAGGACTTTCGCGATGATCGATTACCGTCGAAGGGAGCGCGGCAAGCTGCTTCGGCTGCGCGGGTATTTGTCCGCGTTTTTGGCTTTGCTTGCCGTGCTGTACGCGTTTTACTTCATTCCGGTCCCTTATTACATTTATAAGCCGGGAACGGCCGAGGAGCTGAAGCCGATGGTGCAGGTGGCGGGCGCCGACACCGAGGAGCGGGGGACGTTCATGCTGACGACGGTGACGATGGCCCGGTCGAGCGTGTTGAGCTACTTGACAGCGAGGCTGAATCCAAATGCGGAGCTGCGCAAGAAAAAAGACGTGCTGCGCGGCAGCTCGGAAGAAGAATATTCGACCCGCCAGGAGTACGTCATGATCGACTCGCAGAGCAACGCGATTCAGGCGGCGTACAAGAAAGCGAACATTCCGTATAAGATCGAATCGCAGGGCGTGCTCGTCATGGCAACGGTCGAAGGCTATCCGGCAGACGGCATCCTGCATCCCGGGGACCGGATTCTCAAGGTGGGCGAGCGCACGATCGTGAAGCATGCGGACATTGTGGAGGAACTGAAGCCGCACAAGGAGGGGGATGCGGTCGATATCACCGTGCAGCGAGGCAAAGAGGAGAAGACGGTTTCGGTGACGCTGAAAGATCTGAACGCGCTGGATAAGGCTCGAAACGGCCAATCGAACGGGCCGGGGAACGGCGCGGGAAGCGGCGCGGCGGCGGAGAGCCGGGTCGGACTGGGCATTTCGACGGCGGAGCTGCTGCGGATCGTGCCGGAGAACGGAGACCACGAGGTGAAAATCGACGCGGGCGAAATCGGAGGGCCGTCGGCGGGGTTGCTGTTCTCGCTGGAAATATACAACCAGCTTACCCCGGGTGATTTGACGAAAGGATACCGGATCGCCGGCACCGGCACGATCGACGCCGACGGAAACGTCTGCTCCATCGGCGGCATCCGGCAAAAGATCGTCGCCGCCGACCGGGAGAAGGCGGATATTTTCTTCGCGCCCGTCGACCGGAAAAAGGGCGAGTGCAATTTGACGGCAGACGTGCCGAACGCTTCCGACGCCGCCGATCAGGCGCACAAAATCGGCACGAAGATGAAGGTCGTCCCGGTCGCGACGATGGAGCAGGCGGTCCGCTACCTGGAGCAGTTGCCGGAGAAGACGACGGCGGGCTAATCGCCGAAATGGGACGGGACATGCCGCGCCGTGGTCGCCGCCGGTTTGCCGGTGTGTATCGGACGCCGCACGAAAAAGAACCGCAGCAGCTTGCGGCAGCTCCGGCGCCGCAGGAGGACGGTACAAGGAACCGGAACGCTTGGAAATTCGCAGGCTGAGACATCACTTTGAGTCATCCGGAAGGTCTAAACAGCCAGGCCCGGCTGCGTTCCGCTCACAAGCCCGTCGATCTTTCCCCGTCAGTACCGTGAAAACGCAGCGGCGGCTCATAGTAGTCGCGGAACAGGTCGGTACGGCTCGGGGTGCGGAAGGCGGTCGCATATACCGAGGCGGCCCGGATGTCCAGCTCCAGCAGCGGATGGTGAAAAGCGGCCGCACGGACGACAACGGGGACGGAGGCCGTCTTGCGCATCGTCTTCAGTAGCTGCCGCCCCCGCTCGGAGAAGCCGAGCACACGCAAATAAGGAACGCCCGCCCGCAGCACGTCCGCATTCAGCTCCCGCTTGCGATGATTCAATAATACCCGCGTCATCGCCCGTTGCAGCCGGGTGCGGGTGTATCGTTTCGTTTTCAGCGCCTGCATCAGCTGCTCGAACGGCTGGGGACGATCGGGATGGACGGCGGCTATCGCGCGCTTGACCCGGTGCTCCAGCCCTTCCGTTATTTCCGCAAACTCGGCCAGCTCCTCCGGATCGGCCGTGGCGATGCGGGACAGCAGCTGGCGAAAGAAGACGTCCCAATGGACCGGGGCGCGGCCGGCGTCGCGCTCGCGAACGAGAATGTCCAGTGTGTAGCCGGGCACGTACGGGCGCAGCGCCTCGGCGTCGCCGCCCTCGAGCAGCAGCTTGCGCAGCGCGGTGGCGCTGGCGATGCGCTCGTCGGAGATGGTCGATTGGTTGTAGCCGGCCTTCTGGCGGCGGATCGTAAAGGGGCGCATTCGTCCTCCGAGCCGCTCCAGCGCCAGCAAATAATGAAAGCCGAGCGTATTGTTGGGCTGGGCCAGCCAATCCGCATCCCCGGCGGCGTCGGTCCATTCGCCGGCAGCGGCAGCATAGGCGGCGGGGTAGCTCGACCCGGCCTTCAGGCGGGAACGGATCGCTTCGCGGAACGTGCCGCTTCGGCCGGACCCGTCGTCTTCACCCTCAAGGCCGCCAACATCGAGCCTCCCGGCCGGGCCGTTCGCACCCATTGCCGCCACTGCCGGCGACTTGGCAACGTCCGCGGCGGCAAGCCGCTTGGCCGCCGACTGTAGCAATTCAATGTCGCCGCTCTCGCTGCCGAAGCAGAGCGCGTCCACGACGCCCGTCGCCTCCAGCGCCGAGACGGCTCCGTACGCGAACCATTCGGCGGGCTGGGTGGCGTACGCGACCGGCAGCTCGATGACGAGATCCGCGCCCATATGAAGCGCCATCTCCGTCCGCGCCCATTTGCTCACCAGGGCGGGTTCACCCCGCTGCAAAAAGCAGCCGCTCATGACGGCGACGGCGGCGTCCGCGCCTGATACGATTTTGCTTTGTTGGAAATGATAAACGTGCCCGTTGTGAAGCGGGTTGTATTCGACGATAATTCCGACCGTTTTCAAAATCCGGGCGCTCCTTCGTTCGGTTTTTCCGGTCTTGTCCCGTTGGTTACAATTACTATAACATGGCCGTTAAAAGTTGACAAAACGGGAATCGCATCGATATAATAGTCTATGTTTGTTTGGAGTGATCGTCTTGTACTTGAACATCCGGGAATTGATCTCGAAGTCCGGACAGGTCCGTCTCCATCAGGAGATGAATGTAGCCCGGTTGTTTCGAGAGCAGAAAGACGTGCTTCGGGTGGAGCCTCTTGACGTCGATGTCGAGGCGAAAGCGGGTTCGGGCGTCGTCGAAGTGACCGGAACGCTGACGTTGCCGGTCGAATTTGCCTGCTCGCGCTGTCTCGGCCATTACGGCCAGCGGCTTTCGATTCCGTTTCACGAGCGGTTTACCCGTGATCAGCACCGCTCGGACGGCGAGGACGACGATTTGCACGTGCTGGACGATGACGTCGTCGATTTGACGCCGTATGTCGAGGAGAGCGTCCAGCTCGGCATGCCTTATATTCCGGTATGCCAGCCCGATTGCAAAGGATTGAACCCGGAGACGGGAGCGAATCTGAACATCGATCCGTTAGCCCGGCCGACTCCGCGCGTCGACCCGCGATGGGAAGCGCTGCAGCAGTGGCGGGACCGGAGCGAGAATTGAGCAAGCGAACTTGCAGGATATTCGGTGAAGGAGGTGGGATTTATGGCAGTTCCTTTTCGTAAAGTTTCCAAAACCCGCCGCGACAAACGCCGCACGCACTTCAAGCTGTCCGTGCCGGGCATGGTCAAATGCGACAATTGCGGCGAGCTGAAGCTCGCGCATCGCGTATGCAAAGTTTGCGGTTCCTACAAAGGCAGAGAGATCGTATCGCGATAAAGCATCATCCCCATGTTCGACGAAAAGGTACCTTCATTTCGATGAGGTGCTTTTTTCTTTTTTCCCGGCGCTTTTTCGCTCTTCCGGTGCGCGAAGGGACGAATTTGCACGAAGGGACGAATTTGCTTTCCTTTTGC
>Ga0310832_101418_pt1 | contig 10561 bp, 7 predicted proteins | sample WT_ome_7_FD_201303 | JGI IMG/M metagenome (GOLD analysis project Ga0310832, IMG submission 201303) | Sorghum-adapted microbial communities enriched on wild type (WT) sorghum from Joint BioEnergy Institute, Emeryville, California, United... ...
CGGATTTGTCGAACGCTGTGCCGGACGCCTTTTTGGCCAGGAGCTTGTCCAGTTTTTCGCCGTACTTGACGATCTCTTTCTCGTCGATCTTGCCGGTGATGGCGTTGATTTCCTTAATCAGCTCCTGGGCCTGGGCCGCGAAGCGCTTTTCCTTCTGCAGATCTTCCAGTACTTGCCGCTTCTGGCTCAGTGTCATCGTCGACGTATCGACGGCGTCCTGGTCTCCCTGCTTGGCGACGACATATTTGTCCTTTCCGCCCTTGGAGCGCGCCTGCTGCAGCTTGACGAGTACGAACTGGTACGGGGCGCGCCCGGGATCGGCGGACGCTGCCGCCTGCCGCGGCGCCTGCGGTACAGCGGCCGCAGGCCCTTCGAGCGCCCGGCGGCCCATTTCGTCCGCCTCGCGCTCAAGCGTGTCGTCGTCGTTGGCCGTCCGGCCGTCCTTCATCTGCCGGGTCGGCGCGACCCGCCCCTGCCGCTGTTGCACGATGTGCCAGCCCTCGTGGGGCAAGTGTTGCTCCTGCCCGGGGCCGAGGTGAATGTCGGAGCCCCGGGCGAAAGCGTAAGCGCCGTGCTCGGCGGGCTCGCTGGAATTGTAATGCACGCGAACATCGGACAGCTCAAGTCCCGACAGCGCTTCCAATCCTTCCTTCAGCCGGTCGGGCATGCCGGTGCGGTTCTCCTTGAGCTGCGCCGCCGGCTTGCGCTGCGCTGTCGGTCCGGCGCCGAGCAGCCGGCCGACTCCGGCGTTGCCGATCGTCCGGTGCAGCTGGATGAGCCGGGCCGCGGCGATCGCTTGCGCCGGCAAGCTGATCGGCCTGCGGTCTTCGAAGCCGGAAGTAGCGCCGCCCGGCCGCTTGTCCCATTGACGTTTCATTCCTTTCCTCCCGCCGTCTGCCAAGTTTTGTCTTCAGTTTATCACAGAACAGGGGCGCGGAGGGAGGCAAATGGAGCATTACCAGACCCGGTCCTTGGTGAAAAAGGCGGAGATGGCGCGGTAAGCCGCCCCGAGCACGGTCGAATGCATGCCGAGCGAGGCGAAGCGGATTTGCACTTGCTTGCGGTGATACGGCAGCGACCGCTGCGCGACGACGCGCTCGACGGAGCTGCGCAGCCATTTTTCCGCGCGGCTCATCTGGTTGCCGATCAGGATCAGCTCGGGGTTGAACGTGTTGACGATGTTGGCGATCCCGACGCCGAGGCTTTCGCCGACGTCGTGGAACAGCCGAAGCGCGTCCGGCGACTCTTGCTGCGCCAGCTCGAGCAGCCGGCCGAACCGTTCGACGCCGAGCGGCTTCGCCATTTCCAAAATGGCCCGCTCGGACGCGTATTGCTCCCAGCAGCCTTTGTTGCCGCACCGGCATTTGCGGCCGTTCGTCTCGATCGTCGTATGGCCGATCTCGCCGGAAAAGCCGCTCGCCCCCTTCATCAGCTGCTTGCCGATGACGATGCCCGCGCCGATGCCGGTGCTCACGCTCAGGTAGACGATGTCGGCCGCCTCCCGGCCCGCGCCGTAGTGGAGCTCGCCGAGCGCGCCGGCGTTCGCCTCGTTGTCGACGACGAAGGGGAAGCCGAACTCGTCCTGGAGGATGCCTTGCAGATCGACGTCCTCCCATTCCAGGTTCGGGGCGAACAGAACCGTCCCTTTGTCGTCGACGATGCCCGGCACGCCGACGCCGGCTCCGACGATGCCGTACGGGCTCGTCGGGGCATCGGCGATCAGGGCGCGAACCGCCGCGGTCAAAACGGCAACGACCTGCTCCCGCTCGTGGCGCTCCAGCTCGACTTGCCGCTCGGCGACGATCTGTCCGTCGAGATCGGTCAGCACGGCGATCAAATATTTGACGCCGATGTCAACGCCGACGGCATAGCCGGCCGACCGGTTGAACACGAGCATGACCGGCTTGCGGCCGCCGCTGGAGCGGCCGAGCCCGATTTCGTGAACGAGCTGCTCCTCGATCAGCTCGCCCACGAGCGTCGACACCGTCCCTTTGTTCAGGCCGGTCATCTCCGACAGCTGGGCGCGGGAGAGCGGGCTATGGTTGCGGATCGCGTCGACGACGATCGCCTTGTTTATTTTTTTGACGAGATATTGGTCTCCGGTCGTATGCACGATTTGGTCCCTCGTTTGTGTGAACGTTAAACTAATGAATCCAGTTTATTTTAGATCGTTAAAAAGTTCAATCCGATTTTTTATGACAAACTTAGTATAACCGATGTACAAAGTTGCCGACGTTTGCTATGATGAGGGAGGAATGAATTTATCAAACGGCATGGAGGGATAGCGTTGTCGTATTTTTCCGATATTTCCAAGATCGCATACGCCGGTCCGCGCTCGACCGAACCGCTCGCGTTCAAGCATTACAACCCGGACGAGCTCGTCGCCGGCAAGCCGATGAAGGAGCATTTGCGCTTCGCGGTCGCCTATTGGCACACGCTGACGGGAACAGGCTCCGACCCGTTCGGCGTCGGCACGGCCATTCGCGGATGGGACCGCTTTACCGGCATGGATTTGGCCAAGGCGCGGGTCGAAGCGGCGTTCGAGCTGTTTGTCAAGCTGAACGTTCCGTACTTCTGCTTCCATGACCGCGACATCGCGCCGGAGGGAGATACGCTTCGCGAGACGAACCGCAATCTCGACACGATCGTGGCGATGATCAAGGACTATATGAAGTCGACGGGCGTCAAGCTGCTGTGGAACACGGCGAATATGTTCACGCATCCGCGCTTCGTCCATGGCGCGGGGACGACGAGCAACGCCGATGTTTACGCTTACGCGGCGGCGCAGGTGAAAAAAGGGCTCGAGGTCGGCAAGGAGCTCGGCGCCGAAAACTACGTGTTCTGGGGCGGCCGGGAAGGATACGAAACGCTGCTCAACACGGATATGCAGCTTGAGCTGGACAATTTGGCGCGCCTGTATCATATGGCGGTCGATTACGCGAAGGAGATCGGCTTCGACGCGCAGTTCCTCATCGAGCCGAAGCCGAAGGAGCCGACGAAGCACCAGTACGACTTCGACGCGGCGACGACGATCGCGTTTTTGCAGCATTACGGGCTGAAAGACAAGTTCAAGCTCAATCTGGAGGCGAACCATGCGACGCTTGCCGGCCATACGTTCGAGCACGAGCTTCGCGTCGCCCGCATGCACGGCATGCTCGGCTCGCTGGACGCCAACCAGGGGGACCTGCTGCTCGGCTGGGATACGGACGAGTTCCCGACCGATTTGTACGCGACGACGCTGACGATGTACGAGGTGCTGAAAAACGGCGGCATCGGCCGCGGCGGCATCAACTTCGACGCGAAGGTGCGGCGCGCTTCGTTCGAGCCGGTCGATCTGTTTCACGCGCATATCGCCGGAATGGACGCTTACGCCAAAGGGCTGAAGGTCGCCGCCAAGCTGATCGAGGACCGCGTGCTGGAGGACGCGATCGAGCGCCGCTATGCCAGCTTCCGCGAAGGAATCGGCCTCGACATCGTGTCCGGCAAAGCGACGCTCAAAAGCCTGGAGGCGTATATTCTCGACCGCGGCGAGATTGCCAATGTTTCCGGCCGGCAGGAACGGCTGAAGGCGTTGTTGAACCAATATTTGTTGGCGGAGTGAGAGGAGCGCTGAAGCCGATGGGCTATGTGATCGGGATCGATCTGGGCACAAGTGCGGTGAAGACGCTGCTCGTCGATCGGGAAGGCCGCGTCCGCGGCGAGGCGTCCGAGGCGTACCCGCTTTTTCAGGAGAAGCCCGGATACAACGAGCAAAACCCCGAGCACTGGGTGCAAGCGACGCTCGCCGCGTTGAAAGCGGTTATCCGGGAGGCGGGGACCGATCCGGGCGAGGTCGAGGGCGTCAGCTTTTCCGGGCAAATGCACGGCCTCGTGCTGCTCGGCGAAGGCAACCGCGTGCTGCGCAACGCCATTCTGTGGAACGACACGCGCACGACGGAAGAGTGCCGCGAGATCGAAGCGACGCTAGGAGAGCGCCTGCTCGCCGTCGCCAAAAACCGCGCGCTGGAAGGGTTCACGCTGCCGAAGCTGCTGTGGGTGAAACGGCACGAACCGGAGCTGTTCGCGCAGGCGAAGCTGTTTTTGCTGCCCAAAGATTACGTGCGCTTCCGGCTGACCGGGCGGATCGCCTGCGAATATTCCGACGCCGCGGGCACGCTGCTGCTCGACGTGGCGGGCAAGCGGTGGAGCGGGGAGATCGCCGGCGCCTTCGGCCTTTCTCCGTCGCTATTCGCGCCCCTCGTCGAATCGGGCGCGAGCGTCGGCACGCTGCTGCCGGAAGTCGCCCGGGAGACCGGCTTGCCGGAGAAGGTAACCGTTTTCGCCGGCGGCGCCGACAACGCATGCGGCGCGATCGGCGCGGGCATCTTGTCCGAGGGCGAGACGATGGTCAGCATCGGCTCGTCGGGCGTCGTGCTGTCGTATGTCGACCGCGGCGACGTCGACTACGGCGGCAAGCTGCATTTTTTCAACCATGGCAAGGCGGACGCCTTCTATGCCATGGGCGTGACGCTGGCGGCGGGCTACAGCCTGCAATGGTTCAAGGAGACGTTCGCGCCGGGCGCATCCTTCGACGAGCTGCTCCGCGGGCTGGACGAGACGGCGCCGGGGGCGGGCGGGCTGCTGTTCACGCCGTATCTCGTCGGGGAGCGCACGCCGCATGCGGACGCGACGATACGCGCCAGCTTCGTCGGCATGGACGCTTCGCACCGGCTGCCGCACTTCACGCGGGCGGTCGTCGAAGGCATCACGTTTTCGCTGCGCGAGTCGCTGGACATTTTGCGCGGCGCGGGGCATGACATCCGCTCCCTCGTCTCGATCGGCGGCGGGGCGAAAAACGAGACGTGGCTGCAGCTGCAGGCCGACCTGTTCGACGCCGACATTCACAAGCTCGAGAGCGAGCAAGGGCCGGCGATGGGGGCGGCGATGCTCGCGGCTTGCGGCTGCGGCTGGTTCGCGACGCTGAACGATTGCGCCGAGCGGTTCACGAGGCGGGCTCGAACGTTTCGCCCCCGCCCCGAGCAAGCGCGTCGCTACGCGGAATTGTACGCGCTGTATAAACGATTGTACGGCGACACGCGCGAAGTGAACGCGCAGCTGGCCGTCTATCGCGGCTCCTGAGAACGGAAGAGGCACCGTCGTAATCCTGTTTTCCATTGAAAAGGAGGACTGTTGACGATGAACGAAGTTCGAGTGGGCATGATCGGCTACAAATTTATGGGCAAGGCGCACAGCCACGCCTACCGCGATCTTCCGATGTTTTTCCCGTCCGCGCCGCGGCCGGTCATGAAGGCGATTTGCGGCCGCAACCGCGAAGGGGTCGAGCAGGCGCGCAGCCAGTTCGGCTGGGAGATGGCGGTGACGGACTGGCGAGAGCTCGTCAGCCGCGACGACATCGACCTGGTCGACATCAACGCGCCGAGTGACGCGCATAAAGAAATCGCCATCGTGGCGGCGAAGGCGGGCAAGCATCTGTTTTGCGAGAAGCCGCTGGCGCTGACGCTCGCCGACGCGCGGGAAATGCTCGCGGCGGCGGAGGCGGCCGGCGTGAAGCATATGGTCGGCTTCAACTACCGGTTCGCGCCGGCGGTGCGGCTGGCCAAGAAGCTGGTCGAGGAAGGCCGGCTCGGGCGCATTTACCATTTCCGCGCCTTCTTCATGCAAGACTGGATCGTCGATCCGGACTTTCCCCTCGTCTGGCGGCTGGACAAAAACGTCGCCGGATCCGGCGCCCACGGCGATCTCGGCGCCCATCTGATCGATTTGGCGCACTATCTCGTCGGCGACATGACGGAAGTGGTCGGGATGAGCGAGACGTTCATCAAGGAACGGCCGCTGCCGAGCTCGATGGCAGGCCTCAGCGCCAAAGGCGGCAAGGACGCGCCGAAAGGCCCGGTCACGGTCGACGACGCGACGCTGTTTTTGGCGCGGTTCGCAAACGGCGCCCTCGGCAGCTTCGAGGCGACGCGGTTTGCGCCCGGCCACCGGTGCACGAACAGCTTCGAGATCAACGGCAGCCGCGGCAGCGTCAAATTCGACTTCGAGCGGATGAATGAGCTGCAAGTGTATTTCACCGACGACGCCGCCGACGTGCAAGGCTTCCGGCGGGTGCTGGCCACCGATCCGGCGCACGCGTACGCCGAGGCGTGGTGGCCGCCGGGACATTCGATCGGCTACGAGCATACGATCGTTCACGAGACGGTGGAGCTGATGGAGGCGCTGCGCGAAGACCGCCAGCCGGTGCCGAGCTTCCATGACGGCGTCCGCTGCCAGGCGGTACTGGAAGCGGTCGAGCGCTCGGTCGGCGAGAAGCGGTGGGTTGCGATAAGCGAAATGTGAGCGGAAATGCCGCGGAGCGGCACAGGCCGCATGGAACGCGCGGGCGGCGAGCCCGACAACGACACTTGGGAGGCGCTGCAATCGATGAGCAAGCAGGCGTTGATCGTATGGGGCGGCTGGCTCGGACACCAGCCGCAGGAGGTGGCCGCCATTTTCCGCAATGTGCTGGAAGAGGAAGGGTTCCGGGTGGAGGTGTCCGACACGCTGGAATCGTTCGCCGACGGCGAGAAGCTGAAGTCGCTCGACCTGATCGTCCCGGTATGGACGATGGGTCAAATCGAGCAGGCGTGGGTGAACAACGTGTCCGCCGCCGTCCAGGCCGGCACCGGGCTTGCCGGCTGCCACGGCGGAATGTGCGATTCGTTCCGCATGAACGTGGACTGGCAGTTTATGACCGGCGGGCAATGGGTGGCGCATCCGGGCAACGACGGCGTCGAGTACGTCGTGAACATCAAGCATAGCTCGAGCCCGTTGCTTGAAGGGATCGAAGATTTCACCGTAAAAAGCGAACAATACTACTTGCACGTCGACCCGGCCGTGGAAGTGCTGGCGACGACGCGTTTCCCGGTCGTGCCGGGACCACACTCGCTGAACAAGGCGGTCGACATGCCGGTCGTCTGGACGAAGCGCTGGGGCGTCGGCCGCGTCTTCTACTGCTCGCTCGGCCATCAGGCGAACATCGTCGAGATGCCGCAGGTGAAGACGATCATGCGCCGCGGCTTCCTGTGGGCGGCGGACGGCAAGCGCCTTGCGGCGGAAACGGCCCAGGCGGCGGGCGGGGAAGCGTACACCGGCATGGCCGACAGCCAATAACGCGAATCGAGGGGAGCACGTGACGATGGACAAAGTGAAGGTCGGGATTATCGGCTGCGGCAACATCAGCGCGATCTACTTCAAAAACTGCAAGACGTACCGGGCGCTGGAAGTCGTCGCCTGCGCGGATCTGGACGTCTCCCGGGCCAAGGCGCGGGCGGAGGAGTTCGGCATCGCCAAAGGCTGCACCGTCGAAGAGCTGCTCGCCGATCCGGCGATCGATCTCGTCATCAACTTGACGATACCGGCGGCGCATGCCGAAGTATGCCTGAAGGTGCTCGAGGCTGGCAAGCACGTCTATGTGGAGAAACCGCTCGCCGTCAAGCTCGAGGACGGGCGCCGCATGACCCAGCTGGCGAAGGCGAAAGGGCTGCGCGTCGGCTGCGCCCCGGACACGTTCCTTGGCGGCGGCATCCAGACGTGCGTCAAGCTGATCCGCGACGGCTGGATCGGCGAGCCGGTCGGGGCGACGGCGTTCATGATGAGCCGCGGCCACGAGAACTGGCATCCCGATCCGGCGTTCTACTACAAGGCGGGCGGCGGCCCGATGTTCGACATGGGGCCGTATTATTTGACCGCGCTTGTCGCCACGCTCGGGCCGATCCGCCGCGTGGCCGGCATGACGCGGACGACGTTCCCCGTGCGCACGATTACGAGCTCGCCGAAGTACGGCCAGACGATCACGGTGGACGTGCCGACGCACGTCGCCGGTTTGCTCGAATTCGGCTCCGGCGCCATCGGCACGATCGTGACGAGCTTCGACGTCATGGGCGGCTCGACGCTGCCGCGCATCGAAATTTACGGCAGCGAGGGGACGCTTATCGTGCCCGATCCGAACACGTTCGGCGGGCCGGTGCAGTTCAGGCGCAAAGGCGCCAAGGAATGGGGCGACATCCCGCTTACCCACGGCTTTACGGAAAACGCCCGCGGCGTCGGCGTGCTCGACATCGCCCGGGCGATCGCGGAGGGGCGGCCGCACCGCGCTAGCGGCGATCTCGCCTACCACGTGCTCGAGGCGATGCACGGGTTCCACGACGCGGCGAATCAGGGGCGACATTACGAGATGTCGAGCACGTGCGACGTCCCCGAGCCGATGCCTATGAACGCGGACAGCGAGTGGATGTAACCGGTGATTCAGAGCAGGGAGGAGCCGAAGAGGCCCTCCCTTTTTTCGGCAATTGCGGACTCAATTTGAGACAAAAGACCTATAAAATGACAATCCTTTATTGAGCCGAAAGGAGGATAAACGGGAAAAGACGTGGAATAAACTATTCATCGTTTCCAACATTCGGAATGAACCGAGGGAGGCCTAAGGTGATGATTCGCGAAAAGAACAAGTTGATGCTGCTGTTTTCCGTACTAACCGTCGTCTTGACCGCCGTTGTCCATTGGCTGGGCCGCTCTGTTCGCCTGTTCGATACTCACGTCCATGATGCGGCGGCGCTTCCGGTCGCCGCGATCGAGAGCGCTTTCGGCGCGGCGTTGAACGTGCTGCTGCTCGTTCCGATCGTCCTGACCGCCGCCGCGTTGATGATGTTCCGGATGAAGCGGGACCATCGGCTCATACCGTGGCTCAATACGCTGGCGCTCACGTTCGGCAGCATCGCCATAATCGCCGGATCCGGCGGTCGGGTCGAATTTCATTTCTCGATCTTCATGGTCGTTGCGGCGCTCGCCTATTACGAGCGCATCTCGCTGCTCATCGCGATGACCGCCGTGTTTGCGGTGCAACATGTGGCGGGATTGCTGTTTTTCCCCGAAATCGTCTACGGCTCCGCCAGCTATTCGGCTGCGATGTTTCTCGTGCACGCCGTGTTTTTGCTGCTGACGTCCGGCGCGACGATCGTCCAGCTGCTGTCCGCCCGCAAAATCCGTTCCGCTCTCGAGCGGGCGAAGCAGGAATCGGTGGGTGCCATGGTCGCCGAGCTGAACGAGCGCGTCTACGCGTCGACGTCCCAGGTGGCGGCCACCACGAGCGACATGTCGGCCTCGATCGACCGGATCGACGAGGCGTACCGCAAGGTGGAGCGGGAGGTCGACCTGGTGAAAGCCGGCTCCGTGGCGGGCGCCAAGGCGGTGGCGGACATTTCCGGGGAGCTGACGGAGCTTATGCAGCAGGCGCGAAGCTCGAACGCGAAGGCGCTGTCGGCGTTGGAGCGCTGCCGGGAAACGATGCGGGTCATCGAAGACGGCAAAACATACGTCGAAGGCATGGTCGAACAGATGAAATCGCTGCGTCAGCACACGGATGCGACGCGGGAGCAAATTTCGCTGTTGAACGACTACTCGGAGCAAATCGGCGAATTCGCCGCGACAATCCGGCATATCGCCGGCCAGACGAACTTGCTGGCGCTGAACGCGTCCATCGAGGCGGCCCGGGCGGGCGAGGCCGGCAAAGGCTTCGTCGTCGTGGCGGGCGAAGTGCGCAAGCTGTCGGAGCAAGCCGATGCCCGGACGAACGAAGCCGATGAGCTGGTGGGCAAAATCAGAGCTTGCATCCGCGACGTCGTCCAGTCGATTCAGCAGAGCAGGGAACGAATCGAAGGCGGCCACGAGCTGATGGAGAAGTCGGAGGCGGCGCTGCGGCAAATGCAGCAAGCGACCGGCCAATCGGTGCGGGACGCGGAGGAAATCGTGGCGAGCACGACGGATGAGCTGCAGCGGGCGGAGACGATCGTCGGCTTGATCCGCGAAGTGGCGGAACGGATCGAGAGCACGGCGCGCAATGCGGAGGAAGTGTCGGCGGAGACGAAGCGCGTTTCCGGCGGCATCGAGGATATCAAGGCCGGTTCCCGCGAGCTCGAGGCCATGGCCGAACGGTTGAACGACAACGTAAGGCAGATTACGGGCCGCGAGCAAAGCGCGAGCCGCGGGCAGAGCGCGGACGGCGGCGGAATGCAGGCGCTCCCGGGAACGAAGCGCGAAAGCGGCCGTACCATGACGGCGTAACGGACAATCGGGAAGCGAATGACGGAGAAAGATGCATGGCGCGGGGACGGATATGGTATCGTATACATACGGGAGTGATCGATGCGGGTGCGATCGATTCCCGCTCCCGAACATGGACCTGAAGGCAGCGATTTCAAACGGCTGCCTGCGTCCGAAGGAGGCTTGTGATGCTGTCCGTCCGAAGGCTTCTCGCGTATGGGACCGATTTTGTGCTCTTGGCCGCCATCTTGATTGGCATCCAGATGCTGCTGTACCGAACGACCGGAGGGTTTCCGTTCGACCGTTTCGCCAGCGGCCTGCAAATTGAAGCATGGGTATTGGTTACGATGTCTTTGCCGGTATGGACTTATTTCATTTGGAACGAGAGGCGAAGCGGTACGACAATCGGCAAACGTCTGTTCCGCTTGAAGGTTACGGGCGAGGACGGATCGGGGATCGGCCGGATGCAAGCCTTGGCGCGCAC
>Ga0310832_101420_pt1 | contig 10554 bp, 8 predicted proteins | sample WT_ome_7_FD_201303 | JGI IMG/M metagenome (GOLD analysis project Ga0310832, IMG submission 201303) | Sorghum-adapted microbial communities enriched on wild type (WT) sorghum from Joint BioEnergy Institute, Emeryville, California, United... ...
GGTCCAAAAAGCGAATTCCGGACATCCCGGCATGCCGATGGGCGCCGCACCGATGGGATACGCCTTGTACGCGCGTCTGATGAAGCACAATCCGGCCAACCCGGATTGGATCGACCGCGACCGGTTCGTGCTGTCCGCCGGACACGGATCGATGCTGCTGTACAGCCTGCTTCACTTGAGCGGCTACGACTTGCCGATGGACGAGCTGAAGCAGTTCCGCCAATGGGGCAGCAAGACGCCGGGACATCCCGAGTACGGTCATACGCCGGGCGTGGACGCGACTACCGGTCCGCTTGGGCAAGGGTTCGCGAGCGCGGTCGGCATGGCGATGGCGGAAGCGCATCTGGCCGCCGTGTACAATCGCGACGATTTTAAGATTATCGACCATTATACTTACGTCATTTGCGGCGACGGCGACCTGATGGAGGGCATCTCCGGGGAAGCAGCGTCGCTCGCCGGCCATTTGCAGCTCGGCAAGCTGATCGTGCTGTACGATTCCAACGATATTTCGCTCGACGGGGAACTGAACCTGTCGTTCTCGGAAAATGTGAAGGCGCGCTTCGAAGGCTACAACTGGCACTACATCCGCGTCGAGGACGGCAACGATCTCGAGGCGATCGAACGGGCGGTGCGGGCGGCTCAGCAAGATCCGCGGCCTTCGCTCATCGAGGTCAAGACGATTATCGGCTACGGCAGCCCGAACAAGGCGGGCAAGGGCGGACATGCCGGTCCGCACGGTTCGCCGCTCGGCGTCGAGGAAGTCGCCCTGACGAAGAGGGCGTACGAATGGCCGGAAGACCAGCATTTCCACGTGCCGGACGAAGTGTACGCGCATTTCGCCAAGGTCAAGGAGAAGGGCGTGCAGGCGGAGCAAGCGTGGAACGAGCGGTTCGCCAAGTACGAGCAGACGTATCCGGAGCTGGCGAAGCAATTCCGCGCCGCCGTGGCCGGCGATCTGCCGGAAGGCTGGGACGCGGAGCTGCCGACTTACAGCCCGGCGGACAAGGGTATCGGCACGCGCAACGCGTCGGGCAACGCGATCAACGCCTTCGCCGCGAAAGTGCCGGCTTTCTTCGGCGGTTCGGCCGACCTCGAATCGTCGACGATGACGCATATGAAAGGGCTCGGCCAATTTACCCGGGACAACTACGCCGGACGCAACGTCTACTTCGGCGTTCGCGAGTTCGCGATGGGGGCGGCGCTGAACGGCATGGCGCTGCATAAGGGCGTCAAGCCTTACGGCGGCACGTTCTTCGTCTTCTCCGACTACCTGCGCCCGGCGGTGCGTCTCGCCGCACTGATGAATTTGCCGGTGACGTACGTGCTGACGCACGACAGCATCGGTGTCGGCGAGGACGGCCCGACGCACGAGCCGATCGAGCAGCTGGCCGCGCTGCGCATCATCCCGAACGTGACGGTCATCCGGCCGGCGGATGCCAACGAGACGACCCAAGCGTGGCGCTACGCGCTCGAGAACAAGGGAGGCCCGGTGGCGCTCGTCCTGACGCGCCAGGCGGTGCCGAATCTCGAGGGCACGGCGGAAAAGGCGCGCGAAGGCGTGGCGCGCGGCGCGTACGTGTTGTCGGAAACGGCTGGCGGAGCGCCCCAGGCGATCCTGCTCGCCACAGGCTCGGAAGTTTCTCTTGCCGTCGAGGCGCAGAAGAAGCTGGCGGAAGAAGGCGTACGGGTGCGCGTTGTCAGCATGCCGAGCTGGGAACTGTTCGACAAGCAGCCGCAAGCTTACAAAGACTCGGTGCTGCCGCCGAACGTGAAGGCGCGGCTCGCCGTCGAAATGGCGCAAACGCTCGGCTGGGAGCGCTATGTCGGCGACGGCGGGGCGATTCTCGGCATCGACAAGTTCGGCGCGTCCGCTCCGGCGGCGAAGATCATCGCCGAATACGGCTTCACCGTCGACAATGTGGTATCGAAGCTGAAGGCGCTGCTGTAAGGCGAAAACGAACAAGAGTCCCTTCGCGAGGGACTCTTGTTCGCTATGGACGGACCGATTATTTTTGCTCTTTCGTCTGTTCGTCCTGCAGCTTGCTGTGAATATATTCCTCCAGCTTGATGCGCGTGTAGGGGGGAAGTCCCGACAGCATGCAGCCGTAACGGAACAGATCGTTGTCCTGGAACACGCGAATGATGCGCGCCGTAATCGGGGGCAGATCCGCATCCTGCGGAAAGTGGATGACGATGAACATATCCTGGGCCAACGGAACTTTGCTGGTCACCTGAAGGCCGCCGTCGGACAAGTCGTACAATGTGCCTTCGATGTTTTGTCCGGAAAAAGCGCCCTCCTGCTCCCATTGGTAAATGGACATCAAGAGCTTGATGTTCATCGGCACGCGCACGCTGCGGCGCCGCTCGATGTTCAGATCCTGCTTCGTCAGCAGCGTCTCCGACGATGCATCGTCGGGCTTGCTCGTATCGATCGTTTTGTCCATCCATTCCTCGTAGCACTGGATGATCGCGCTCAAGTCCTGCTCGCCGAGCCCTTTGCTCAGCCCCATCTCGAACACGTTTTTGGCCAGGTTGAGCAGCGGTGCCGTTACATGCAGCACGTCGGTCAGCTGGGAGGCGAGGCGCAAATCTTTGTGCATCAGCTGCATCGAAAATTGCGTGTCGAAGTCGCGCTTCAGCACTTTCGGGCCTTTCAGCTCCGCTTGTTTGCTGGCGGCGGCGCCGGCCATGACGATTTCGTAAAATTTGTCCAGATCGATGTTCGCTTTGGCCGCCAGAGCCATCCCTTCGATGAACCCGATCGCGTTAATGCCGACGATCGTGTTGTGGGCGAGCTTGGCGTACGAGCCCGAGCCCGACGCGCCCATGTAGACGATGCGCTTGCCCATCGCTTCGAAGACGTCGCGGTGCTCGTTCAGCGCTTCCTCGGAGCCGCCGACCATGAACAGAAGCGTACCGCTTTCGGCCGCGGGCTTGCTGCCCGTTACCGGGGCATCGAGAAAATTGACGGCGAGCTCGGCCAGCTCGGCATGAAGCGTTTTGCTCATGTGCGGGGAAATGGTGCTGCAGTCTATGACGGTCACTCCGGGGCGTATGCCCTCCATGATGCCATTCGGATCGTAAAAGACTTGCCGGATCGCGGTGTCGTTGCTCAGCATCGTGATCAGGACGTCCGCTTCCCGGGCGGCTTCGGCAGGCGACGACGCGGCTTGCGCTCCCTGTCGGACCAGATCGGCGGTTTTTTCCATCGTACGGTTGTATACGGTCAAAGGGTAGCCCTTGCGCAGCAGATTGGACGCCATGGGCAGTCCCATTGTTCCCAGACCGATAAAGCCGATTTTTTTCATCGATATATTCACCTCGATAAGTTTGCAGCGGAGAGCGGGGCCGGGAATGCTGCCGGTACTAAGACTATTGTAGCATTTTCAGTATACGCTTGTGAATGGAGTCCACTTGCTTTTGATTCTATAATTCAAGTATTCTTAAAATCAGAATTTGCGGCTACATAACAGATGACCAGGCCATTGTTACCGATTCTGAAGGAGGAATTTCGATGAACCGAAAGTTGCAATTCGACTATAGCCGGGCGTTGTCCTTCGTGCAACAGCACGAAATCGATTATTTCCGCGAGCCGGTCCGTCTTGCGCATGAGCAGCTGCATAACGGTACGGGCGCCGGCTCCGATTATTTGGGCTGGATCAACTTGCCGACGCAGTACGACAAAGCCGAATTCGCCCGCATCCAAGAAGCGGCGAAGCGCATTCAGTCCGACTCCGACGCGCTCGTCGTCATCGGCATCGGCGGCTCCTACCTGGGCGCCCGTGCGGCGATCGAAATGCTGTCGCACTCGTTCTACAACGTGCTGCCGAAGGACAAGCGGCAGACGCCGGAAGTGTACTTCGTGGGCAACAATATCAGCTCGACCTATGTGGCGCATTTGCTGCAGCTGCTTGAAGACAAGCGGATTTCCGTCAACGTCATCTCCAAGTCCGGCACGACGACGGAGCCGGCGATCGCGTTCCGCATTTTCCGCGAGCTGATGGAGCGCAAGTACGGCAAGGAGGAGGCGCGCCGCCGCATTTACGCAACCACCGACCGGGAGAAGGGAGCGCTGAAAAAGCTGGCCGACGCCGAAGGCTACGAGACGTTCGTCATTCCGGACGACGTCGGCGGACGGTATTCGGTGCTGACGGCCGTCGGCTTGTTGCCGATCGCGGTGGCCGGCATCGACATCGAGGCGATGATGCAAGGCGCGGCGGACGCTTCGCGCGAATACGCGAATCCGGACCTGAGCGCGAACGCGAGCTACCAGTACGCGGCCGTGCGCAATGCGCTGCACCGCAAGGGCAAGGCGATCGAAATTCTCGTCAACTACGAGCCTTCGCTCCATTACGTGTCCGAATGGTGGAAGCAGCTGTATGGGGAGAGCGAGGGCAAAGATCATAAAGGCATCTATCCCGCTTCCGTCGATTTTTCCGCCGATCTGCATTCGATGGGTCAATTTATCCAGGAAGGTTCGCGCAACTTGTTCGAAACCGTCATTCAGGTCGACAAAGTGCCGGAGGAAATCGTCATCGGCACCGATCCGGAAAATTTGGACGGCTTGAACTTCCTGGCCGGGAAGACGATGGACTACGTCAACAAGAAGGCATTCCAGGGGACGATGCTGGCGCATACGGACGGGGGCGTGCCGAACCTGATCGTGACGATTCCGGACATTTCCGCTTATTCGTTCGGGTACATGGTGTACTTCTTCGAAAAAGCGTGCGGCATCAGCGGCTACCTGCTCGGCGTCAACCCGTTCGATCAGCCCGGCGTGGAAGCGTACAAGAAAAACATGTTTGCGCTGCTCGGCAAGCCGGGCTTCGAGAAGGAGAAGGCGGCGCTGGAAGCGCGGCTGAACGGATAACGTCATGCTGGAGCAATACCGGACGGTGCGCAAGGAGGCGTCCGCCGAGATCGTTATCCGCAAGTCCCGCTTTATCGGCCACGCCCGGCATGTGGCGAGCGAGGAAGAGGCGATCGCCTTCGTCGAGCGGATCAAGAAGGAGCACAAGACCGCCACGCACAATTGCTTCGCTTACGTCGTCGGCGACGGCGACCAGTACCAGAAACAGTCGGACGACGGCGAGCCGAGCGGGACGGCGGGCAAGCCGATCCTCGAGACGATCAAGCAGCAAAAGCTGAAATATACCGCCGTCGTCGTCACCCGCTATTTCGGCGGCATCATGCTGGGCGCGGGCGGACTGATCCGCGCCTACACCGACGGGGCCGTCGCCGGGTTGGCCGCCGCGGAGCCGGTCACCGTGGCGCTGCACCGCAAGGTGCAAGTCGAAGTCGACTATACGCAGTACGGCAAAGTGGAAAACGAGCTGCGCCTTCGCGGCACGCTGCTCGGAGAGACGACGTTCGCCGACAAAGTCGCGGTCGTCTGCTGGCCGCGCGAAAGCGAGTCGGCGTCGTTCGTGGAATGGATGATGGATTTGACGCAAGGGCGGGCGAACATTACGCTCGGCGAAGTGAGCTACAAGGAAGTTTAGCCGCATCGGGGTAAGGAGTGCAGCCCATTGGCGGACAGAATCGTGATCGTGACGGGCGGAACGCTCGGCGACTGGGCGCTTTCGCATATTCGCCCAGGGGATGTCCTGATCGGAGCGGACCGGGGGGCGCTGTTTCTCGTCCGGCACGGGCTGAGGCCCGCGGTCGCCCTTGGCGATTTCGACTCCGTGACCGCGGCGGAGCGGGAGGAGATTCGGCGGGGAAGCGACGCATTCGTCGAATGCGATCCGGTTCAGAAAGATTGGACCGATACGGAGATGGCTTTCGATACGGCGCTGGAGCGCCATCCGGGCGAAATCGTGCTGCTGGGCGCGCTCGGCAGCCGGTTCGACCATACCCTGGCGAACGTGCATTTGCTTCGCAGGGGGCTGGAGAAAGGGATCGGCTGCACGATCGTCGACGCCTGCAACGAAGTGCGGCTGATCGACCGGTCGGCCGAGCTCGTCCGGGGCGGCTACACGCATGTGTCGCTGCTTCCGCTGACGATGCAAGTGTCCGGCATTACGCTGCGCGGGTTTCGTTATCCGCTGACGGACGCTGTGCTTACGATCGGGCAGTCGCTTGGCATCAGCAATGTGATCGAGCAGGAAAGGGCAAGCATCACGATCCGTGACGGTCTGCTGCTCGTCATCCAGAGCAAGGAATAATGAAAAAAGCCGAAGCCGACCATGGAAGGTCCGGCTTTCGGCTTTTGTTGTTAGAGAGGCGAAGCTGCGGCGTATGGCGGCGAACGGTGGATCGCGGCAAGGCGAGCGGCGATGTCCGGAGAGCGCGGCGCACCCGGCGGAAGCCGGCGGCGAAGTCCGGAGCGGGTCGACCTGTCGTCGTCGCATCACAGCGGATGAGTCATAGTCCGTCGCCCATCACGAGTCGTACGCCTGGCGCTTATCCAGCCGATGAGCTGCACACAGATGCCCGTCGCAGCTGACGAGTCGTAGGCTGAAGCCCACCACAAGCTGATGAGTGCCTGGCGCCCATCACAGCTGATAATCCGCACGCCTGGCGGACATCATAGCGCATTCTTGACCGCCCATCACAGCCGAAAAGCCGCACGCCTGGCATCACTTTTCCTCCGAACGCTCGCCTGCGTCGTCCTGGCCGGCTTTGGCCATATACTCGTCGTACCGGTCGTCGACTTCCCGGACGACGCGCCGGATCGACTTCGTCTCCTCCACGATCGGATCGCGCTCGACCTGGGCGCGAGCGATATAGGTCGGGCTGAGCCGCTGAAGCGCCGCTTCGCCCGGCTCGCTGCCGGCCATTTCCCCTTCGGTCAGGGCGGAGGCGAGCTCCCGCTCCAGCTGCTCGTTGGTGCGTTTTTCCACAATATGCATCCCCTTTCGCAATCGATGCTTCCGAAGAATGATCAGCTTTACTGTCCCCGCCCCGATTCGATCCGATACATGTTGCGTTCCCGAATCCCGAGTCCCGAATCCGATCCAAAATCCCGAGCAGAGCGGGCGATGGGCCCGCAGAACGGCACCCCAAGCGAGAAAGCGAAAGGGTCTGTACTTTTTCCGCGGACGGGCACATACAATGTAGTACATCGTAGTACATCGTAGTACATCGCAAAGTCGCACATCGCCACTTCAGACGCGGCATCGCCCATTCGGGCCACTACTGCCAAAGGGAGGAGGGATCGCATGGTTCAGCGGTTTGCCGGCATCGTCGGCGCGCTATTTTTGCTGCTGGGCATCATCGGCTTGTTCATGCACGATCTGTTCGGCCTTATTCATTTCGACGGGGTGCATAATACGGTGCATCTGATCATCGGCGCGGCCGGGTTGCTCGCGGCGGGAAGCGAGACGAACGCGACCTGGTACGCGAGAATCGTCGGCTTCGTCTATGTGCTGCTCGGCATCGTCGGCTTCGCCTTGCCGGATCTGTTCGGCGCGATGCATCTGGAGACGGCGGAAAACGTCCTGCATCTGGTCGTCGGCGCACTCGCTCTGTTCGCCGGCTTCACAGCGCAGCGCATCCAGGTCGTCACCATTCGCTCCAAATCGAATTGAACGTAAGGACGAACCGGCGGGCCGCCTGCGGCCTGCGTAAATGGATACCGCCCTTCGGCCGTATGATGCCGTCGGGCGGTTTTTCACCGTTATTTGCCGAACAAGATCCAGGACCCTTTCACAGACTTGAGCAGCCGGACAAGCACCCACGGCACGGTCATAATGAGGATGATTCCGCCCCAAACCGCGATATGGTAGCCGTCATGACCGGGCGGCACGAGCGCGTGCATGCTGTAAAACGACAGCAAGGCGGGGTGCGTGAGATAGACGCCGAAGGAAGCCGCCCCGAGCGACGTCAGCGCCGCATACAAGCGGGGGAGGCGGTCCAGCGCATGCCGGCCGATCCAGATGACGCTGAAGGTGACCAGCACCGGGTAGCCGGTAAACAGCAAATCGTATTCCCACCAACGGAGCCCGATGCTGCTGAACTCCGACAGCAGGGCGAACAAAGTAAACACGAAGCCTGCCGCCACGGCCGCCGCTGGTACCCACCATATATTCCGGTTAAGCCACGCGACGAAAGCTTCATAAGAAATGCCGATCGATCCGCCGATGCAAAACAGCGCGAAATACGAGATGAACAGCCGGTCCAGATGGTCCACCTCCACGTTGAACTCGTGACGGTAGACGACGAAGCCGGCCTGGACGAGCACGCCGAACAGCCACAAATAGCGTCCCAGCGGGCGCCATAGCCTAGCCAGCGTGACAAGCAGCGGAAATAACGCGTACATTTGCAAAATGATGATCATGAAATACAGATGATAGCCGCTCCAGCTTTCCGCCCACGGAATCATGCGCAAAAATTCCGGCCACTTCACCTGCAGCGGGACGGTGGGATCGATCCATTTGCCGAACAAGTAATAAAAGAACAGCCACAGCACGTACGGCAGCCCCGTGTACAAGATCCGTTTCCGGTAAAATCCCGGCGCCCGCCGCAAGCTCCAGCCGTCAAAGTAGCCGTAAAACAGAACGAGGCCGCTAAGCAGAATAAACGCCTGAACGGGGAAGTAGCTTAAATTGTTGACGACGAAATAAAACGTGTGGGAACGGGTGCCCGGCGAAAGCTCAACCCGGGAGGTGGCCGTTCCGTGAATGAGCAGCACCGCGATAATCGCGACGGCGCGCACGATGTCCAATTCTTTCAGCTTCGGTTTGCCCATTTGCCGCTCCTTGTTCGCAGTCTTGTTGTATGCGCGTTATTGTCCCCTTTCCGCAAGCCGGCTATGACGGATGCGAGAACCGGGAAAGACGAAAATGAAAATCGACAATGACGGCGATTTTCCATGCCAACGTTCGACGCGTTCCGACCGATCCTTTCTATAAAAATTCGTCGCCTTTCGCCAAACTCCTGCCTTGCAAAAAGGGTGGAATGAAGACCGGGCTTGCGTTACAATGCTCCTATAAACGGATTACCGGATAGGAGAGAAGAGAGCAATGGGGGAGCAGCAATTCAAGGCCGGTGCGGGACTGAGGATCGTGGCGGCGCCGGATTCGTTCAAGGGCAGCATCTCCTCGGTGCAGGCGGCGGAAGCGATCCGGACAGGGGTGCGTAGAGCGGCGCCCGATGCGGACGTGGCGATCGTCCCGATGGCGGACGGCGGGGAAGGCACGGTAGACGCCGTTCTGGTGGCTGTCGGTGGCAGACGGATCGCCGTTACGGTGGTCGGCCCGCTCGGCCGGCCGGTGGAAGCGGAGTACGGGCTGCTGCCCGACGGGCGCACCGCCGTCATCGAGATGGCGGCTGCCTCCGGCTTGCCGCTCGTGGCCGCGGACGAGCGCGATCCGCTGATCGCGACGACGTACGGCACGGGCGAGCTGATCCGGGACGCACTCGACCGGGGAGCGGAGCGCATTTTGATCGGCCTGGGCGGCAGCGCCACCAACGACGGCGGCATGGGGATGGCGCAGGCGCTCGGCGTCCGTTTCCTGGATGCCGACGGGGCGCTTATCGAAGGCTACGGGTGCGGGCGGATGCTGGAGCGGATCGCTTCCATCGACGGCAGCGGACTTGATCCGCGGTTCGCCGCCGCGGAAGTGACGGTGCTAAGCGACGTCACCAACCCGTTGTGCGGTCCGAACGGCGCCTCGGCCGTATACGGCCCGCAAAAGGGCGCGACACCGGCCATGGTGGAGCTGCTGGACCGCGGCCTCGCCCGCTATGCCGAGCGGATCGAGGCGTTCAACGGCCGGCGTGTGCGCGACATGCCGGGAGCGGGAGCGGCCGGCGGCCTCGGAGCCGGGCTCGCCGCCTTCGGGCGGACCGAGCTGAAACCGGGCATCCGCGTCGTGCTCGAGCTGGCCGGCTTCGAGCGGATCGTGGACGGCGCCGCCCTCGTCATTACCGGCGAAGGCCGCACCGACGGCCAGACGGCGTTCGGCAAAGTGCCGGCGGGCATCGCGGCCGAAGCCGGCCGGTTCGGCGTGCCGGTCGTCTGTTTGTCCGGCGGCCTCGGGGCGGGCGCCGAGACGCTGTACGAAACCGGCATCGCCGCGCTGTTCAGCATCGCCAACCGGCCGATGACGCTGGACGAAGCGATGCGCGAAGCCGAAACGCTGCTGGCCGAAGCCGCCGAAAACGTCGTTCGGCTGTACCTGGCGGCCGCGAAGCTCGGACAAGCGTAGGCGGGGACAGACCGGCGACGGGCGCAGACCTGTGACAAGACAAAGGCAGGAGGGACAAAGACAGGCGGGGCACAGGCGGCCGACGGGGCAAAGGCGGACATAAACGGCAGGGCCGGCCGAAGCCGTCGAACGTGGCCGGCCCGCTACTTGCCCTTGAGCTGGCGCAGCGAATAAAACGTGCCGCGCCAGTAAACGCCGCCCCGGCGAACGGCTAGAAGCACCGAGCGCGCCATGACGAAGACGAGCAGCCAGACGGCGGCCGGGAGGGCGAAGGCGTCCGTTCCCGGGCTTCGCGACAAGCGGCGGGTCGTGGCGACGTACAGACCGATCTGGATGGCGGCGCAAGCCGCACTGGCGAAGCCGCTCCAGCGCGGAAGCAGCAGCAAGCCGGCGACCACCG
>Ga0310832_101422_pt1 | contig 10551 bp, 7 predicted proteins | sample WT_ome_7_FD_201303 | JGI IMG/M metagenome (GOLD analysis project Ga0310832, IMG submission 201303) | Sorghum-adapted microbial communities enriched on wild type (WT) sorghum from Joint BioEnergy Institute, Emeryville, California, United... ...
GCTGGACGCGATAGCGGATCCATCGTTTGAAAAAAAACAAAAGGGGTGCGGCTGCATGCAACGTTTCAAAACGATTCGACCCGTCCTGGCAATCGCCCTGTCCGTCGGTCTTGTGGCCGGCTGCGCGGGCCGTTCGACCGGAAGCGATCCCTCGTCGGAGGGGGCGGCCGGAGCAGACGGGCCGACGACGCTGAAAGTAATGACGATTTTGTACGGGAATCCGCCGGCGGAGACGAACAATGAAGCGAAGGCGGACATCGAGAAGAGGGGCAATGTCAAGCTCGATATCGAGTTCGTCCCCGCCGACGCGTACGCGGACAAGCTCAGCGTCGCGGTCGCTTCGGACACCGGCTACGATCTGATGCTGTTCGAGGGGCGCAGCGACAAGTACGTCAATCTGGCCCGACAAGGAGCTTTCCACGATCTCACGCCGTATTTGAAGGGCAAGGATAACTTGAACTACATGCCGGAAGCGATCTGGAAAAACTCGATGGTGCAGGGGAAAGCGTACGGCGTACCCCGCCCGCGCGGGCTGTACGGCGGCGGAGAGGCCAGCTTCCTGCTGCGCAAAGACTGGCTGGACAAGTTGAACCTGAAGGTGCCGACGACGCTCGACGAGATGACGCAGGTGCTGCGCGCGTTCCGCGACAACGACCCGGCCGGCGGCGGCAAGACGATTCCGATGGTCGCCTTCGCCAGAGACGAACACGTCTTCGGCGCGACGAGCGCGATCTTTTACCCGTTCGGTGTGCCGAATTACTACACGATCGAGAACGGGACACCGAAATATTTGATCCAGACGGAAGGCTACAAGCGTTATTTGGAATGGCTCAGGATGGCGTATGCCGAAAAGCTGATCGACAAGGACGCGCCGATTTTGAAGCAGCAGCAGGCGAGGGAGAAATTTTACGCCGGCATCGCGGGAGCTTTCGTCTTCCACGTCGGCGGGCTCAACGACGCCAACTACGATTTGCTGCGCAAGTCGGCGCCCGGCGCGGAGCTGGTCGTCGTGCCGCCGCTGGAGGGTCCCGCCGGAAGGAGAGCGTCGGTAGAGTCCGGATATTTCGGCCTGTGGGTCATCCCGAGCTCGGTGCCGAAAGCGAAAGTGGAAAAAATCGTCGAGTTTCTTAACTTCTCCGCCTCGGAAGAAAACTTCATCTTCAGCAAGACGGGCGTCATCGGCGTCCACTCGAGCGAGTTCAAGAACGGCATCGCCGTCCAGACCGAAGAGCAGAGAAAGAAGATGACCGCGGACGTTCCTTCCGCCTTCGTGCTGGAAAACCGGTACGATCCGTACAATTACGCCGGTTCTTCGGATCCGGAAATCAACAAATACCAGAAGGAAATGCTCGACATGCTGGAAAAGGTGGAAGGCGTCCCGAATCCGTTCAGCTCCTACAACTCGACGACGGCCGCGCAAAATCCGGACCACCTGAAGTCGTTCAGCGCCGTCGCGTTGAAATACGTGGTCGGAGAAGTCGGCTGGGACGCCGTGCAAAACGAAATCGACAAGTGGGAGAAAACGTATGGCACGAAAATATTGAACGAAATGATGGAGCAGTACAAACGAGACCAGCAATAACGGTGGCATAGGGGGGCCGTGGCGGCCCCCTTCCGCCGGGGAAGGAACGCACAATGAGCGCAGCGACGACGCGCAAACGCATTTACAAGCACCGCTTTTTCTACTTGCTGGCAATCCCCGGGCTGGCGTACTTCGCCTTGTTCCACTACGTGCCGATGTGGGGGCTTTTGCTGTCGTTTCAGGACTACAGCCCGTACCTTGGCTTCCTCAAAAGCCCGTGGGTCGGCCTGGATCACTTCGAGCGATTTTTCAGCAATCAGGATTTCGTCCGGCTGTTGATCAATACGCTCATGCTTTCCTTTTACGGGCTGATCGTGTACTTTCCGTTCACGATCGCGCTCGCGCTCTTGATGAACGAAGTGCGGTGGAAGCTATACCGCAAGCTTGCGCAAACCGTTTTGTATTTGCCGCATTTCGTCTCCTGGGTCATTATCGCCGGCATGACCATCATCTTTTTCGGCCCGAGCGGGATCGTCAATCAATTTTTGGAACAGTGGTTCGGACGAACGGTGCCGTTTCTGATGAGCAACGAATGGTTTCGGCCGATGATGGTGCTGCAGGCGATCTGGAAGGACGCAGGCTGGGGGACGATCATCTTCATGGCGGCGCTCGCCGGGATCAATCCGGAGCTGTATGAGGCGGCCAAGGTGGACGGCGCCGGCCGGCTCCGCAACATATGGCATATCACCCTGCCGGGGATCAAGAGCACGATCGTCATTTTGGCGCTGCTTCGGCTCGGTTCGTCGTTCGACTCGAATTTTTTGCAAATTTTCCTTATGTCCAACAATTTGAACATGGAAGTATCCGATGTGTTCGACCTGTATGTGTATCGCGTCGGCTTGCTTCAGGGCAATTACAGCTTCGCCATCGCCGTCGGGCTGTTCAAGTCGGTGGCGAGCATCATTCTCGTCCTGGCCGCCAATTATGCGGCCAAAAAGTTGGGCGAGGACGGGATTTTCTAGTATCGGAAGTGAGGGTTCGGCATGCTGAGGCGGTTTTCACTGTTCGAGCTGTTCAATTCGTTGTTTTTGCTCTTGCTCATCGCGCTCGTGGTGCTGCCGTTCGGCTATATTTTCGCCGTTTCGTTCAGCGCGCCCAGCGAATCGCTCGCCGGCACGTTTTATTTGATCCCGAAGGAATGGAACACGGACGCGTACAAGTACTTGTTCTCGACTTCCCGGTTTACCGGCGCGATCGCCAACACGGTGTTCCTGACCGTAGTCGGAACGGCCGTCAATATGGCCGTCTCGATCACGCTCGCCTACGCTGTGTCCAAAAAGACGTTGCCCGGCCGCAACTTCATGCTGATGGCGATCTTCTTCACGATGATTTTCCACAGCGGCCTGATTCCGCAATATTTGCTGGTCAAGTCGCTCGGGCTGATCAACACGTACGGCGCGCTGATTCTGGTCGGCGCCACCAACGCGTTCACGATCATGGTGATGAAGACGTTTTTCCAGGGGCTGCCGGAAAGCTTGGACGAGGCGGCGCGCATCGACGGCGCGGGCGAGGTGCGCATTTTGCTGCGCGTCGTGCTGCCGCTGTCGATGCCGATCTTGGCGACGTTCTCCTTGTTTTTTATGGTCGGACACTGGAACGAGTTTTTCAACGCGATCATTTATTTGAACGACACGTCCAAGTGGCCGGTGCAGCCGCTGCTTCGGCAGATGGTCATCATCGGCTCGTCGAACATCGCTTCCGAAGGGGCGATGGAGCAGGAGCTGGAAGCCAGCCTCGGGCCGAACGTGAAGATGGCGGCGATCTTGGTGGCGATGGCGCCGCTGGTCGCGATTTACCCGTTTCTGCAAAAATATTTTGCCAAAGGAGCCTTGCTCGGCTCCGTCAAGGAGTAGTCGCAAGCGGGCGCTTGGGCCCCGCGAAAGGAGAGTTCGCACGTTGAACAATATCCATGAGATTTACGACGCGCTAGCATACGGCGACGCGCACGGTCCGGGCTTGTTTCCGGAAGGAAAAGACCCCGGCGTATGGCAAACCGTCCGAACGAGCGCCTTCCACCGGGCGATGGTGGACGAAGTGCGGGCGGAAGCGGAGAAGCTGCTGCACGAGCCGATCACGGCGCTGCCTTTTTCGCTGTACCGGCTGTTCGACGAGACGGGGTCGCGCAAAGAATTCGAGCAGGCCTACTTTCACCGGCGTCTGCGGCTGAACACGTTCGCCATCATGGCGATGATCGACGACGATCCGGTCTATGTGCGCGCGCTGGAAGATACGATCTGGGCGATCTGCGACGAATATTCGTGGTGCATACCGGCTGGCATGCAAGGCCGGTCCCTCATCATACCGGATGCGGCGCCAAGCGGAGCGGCAGACGGCAGACGGCTCGCTCCTACGCCGCGCGAGCATGACCGGATCGTCGACCTGTTCGCCGCCGAACTGGCCTTCGCCCTCGCCGAAGTGCTGCACCTGACGGGCGACAGGCTCGCCGGACTTGTCGTCCACCGGGCCCGCCAAGCGGTCCGCGAGCGCGTGCTGGAGCCGTTTATGGCGATGAATGCGATGTTTTTCTGGGAGCGGGTTTCCAACAACTGGGCGGCGGTATGCGCCGGCTCGATCGGGGCGGCGGCGATGTATTTGATCGACGACGCGGATATGCTCGCTCCTGTTCTGCATCGCGCCTTAAGCGCCACGGAGGCGTTCTTGTCCGGCTACGGTGCGGACGGCGCCTGCACCGAAGGGATCGGCTACTGGCATTACGGCTTCGGCTTTTTCACCTACTTTGCCGCGCTGCTTCACCAACGGACGGGCGGGAAGATCGACTTGTTCGCCGACGAAAAAGTGAAGCAAATCGCCCTGTTCCAGCAATGGTGCTATTTGTCGGGCGATCAGACGGTTCCGTTCTCGGACGCGCCGCTGCGCGCGCCGTTTCCCGTCGGTTTGGTCCATTATTTGAAGGCGCGGTATGCGGAAGTGGAGGTGCCGGATAGCCGGTACGGCGCCAAGTTCACTTCGGATCATTGTTACCGGTGGGCGCCGGCGGTGCGCGCATTCGTGTGGGCCCGGCCGGAATACGCAGACAGCCGGCTGCCGGATGAGGCGTCGCGCTATTTTCCGGATGCGGAGTGGCTCGTCAGCCGCTGCCGGACGCCGTCGGGCAGCTGTTCCTTCGCCGCGAAAGGCGGTCATAACAGTGAGCCGCACAATCATAACGACATCGGCTCGTTCGTGTACCATCTGAACGGCGAGACGCTGCTGACCGATCCGGGAATGGGGGAATATACGAAAGCTTACTTCGGCCCGGATCGGTATTCGTTCCTCGTCACCCGGTCGTCCGGACATTCGGTGCCGATCGTGGAGGGCGGGGAGCAGCGAGCCGGCCGGGAACACCGGGCGACGGTGCTGTCCCATAGCGTGACGGATGCGGAAGACTCCTTCGTGCTCGACATCGCTTCCGCCTACGGCAACGGCGGCTTGCAGTCACTTATCCGGTCGTTTCGCTTGCGCAAGTCGGGCGTTGCCGAGCTGGAAATCAAGGACGAATACCGGTTCGTTCGCACTCCCTCCGCGGTCGTGGAGCGGTTTGTGACGCCTTTTGCGCCGCAGCTCGTCGAGGAAGGACGGCTGCGGATCGCCGGCGAGCACGGCGCTGCGGACATTTTGTACGACGCCGGGCGGCTCGACGTCCGGGTGGAACGGACTTCGTTCATGAGCCACCGCGCCAACATTCATCACCGGACGATGCAGATTGAACTGAGCCTGATCGACTTTACGGTGCGGCAACCCGCCGACGCGATGGAGCTGACGTTTCGCGTCGTCCCCGTGGACCCGTGACACCGCCGGCGGCCGCGCTGCCAATGCTGTAAATAGGGAGGAGAGACAGAGCATGCAAACGGTCGGATTTATCGGGCTGGGCATTATGGGAGCGCCGATGGCCCGCAATTTGGTGAAAAAAGGATATGAGCTCGTGCTGTACAACCGCAATGCGGAGAAAGCGGCGGCGTTTGCCGGCGACGCCCGCGTCCGGATCGCGAAGACGCCGGCCGAAGTCGCGCAATCGGCCGAGACGGTCGTGACGATGCTGGCCGATCATCGCGCCGTGGAAGGCGTTTATTTCGGGGCGCAAGGCATTTGCGCCGGATTGGAACAAGCCGGTGCACGCGCCCGCATCGTCATCGACAGCAGCACGGTGGCGCCGGCGTGCAGCGTTCGTGTCGCCGCGCATCTGGCCGGAGCCGGCATCGCCTTCCTGGACGCTCCCGTGCTCGGAAGCAAGCCGCAAGCCGTGGAAGGGACGCTGACGTTCCTCGTCGGCGGCGAGAAGGAGACGTTCGAGAAATGCCGCGAGCTGCTGCTGGCTATGGGCAAGAAAGCGCTGTACCTGGGCGCGACCGGCTCCGGCAGCCGGGCCAAGCTGGCGAACAATACGCTTGCCGCCATTACGCTGATCGGCGTGGCGGAAAGCATCCGGATGGTGGAGGAGGCGGGCATCGATCCGCGGCTGTTTCTGGACGCGGTGTCGGGGGGACTGGCGCGCAGCGGCATGATGGAGGTCAAAGGACCGGCCATGCTGGAGCGGAACTTCGTTCCGCACTTCACCGCCCGGCTGATGCTGAAAGATTTGACGCTGGCCAGCGAGCTCAGCGAATCGCTCGGCCTGAATACGCCGCTGCTGCAGGCGTCCGTCCGTCAGTTTCGCGCGGCGTGCGAGCAAGGGTTTGCGGAAGAGGACGTCAGCGCCGTGTACAAAGTGTACGAGGCAATCCGCTCGCATTAACGCGCGGGGAGGCGGCAAGATGCGGGAGAAGATGCGCCTTGGCGGTCAGCCGGCGGACGGCGTAAGCGCGAACGCGTTGTTCCGGCAGGTGAGCCGATGAGGAAAACGACGCTTCGCTTGCAGCTGATCGGCGGTTTCCTGGTCCTGATCTTAACGCTCGCACTGTTTCTGTTTTACGAAAACTACTACGCGATGAAGGTCGTGCGCGAGGAAGTAGCGCAATCGACCGGTAAAGCGCTGTCGATCCATATCGCCCAGGTCGACCGGACGCTCGAAGACGTGTCCTTGTATTTGCAGCGGCTGACCATAAGCGGCGACTCCATACCCGACTACATAGCGTTGTCGCAGTATCCGCAGGAGAACGGCGAATACGTCTACGCGAAAATCCGGATTCAGGCCGATCTCGTCGCGGCGAGCGGCGGGTTCGACCGGATCCGGTGCCTGTTCGCCTACGCGGATGCATACGGCGATTTCGTCTTCTCGGACAGCTCGTACATCAGCAACGAGAAGCTGCGGGGATTGCTCGTTCGTTACTGGGATGGTTTGCAATCCGTCGAGACCGGGCGCTGGCAAGTGCTGCGCGACGGGGACGAACCGTACTTGCTGCGAACGGAGCGGGTGGTGAGTGATGCCGATGTCTACGCGGGCGCGATCATCCGGCTGAGCGACCTGCTCGAGTCGCTGCGCGAAATCGATTATGGCGAGCGGTGGGATGCGATTTTGCTCCATGCTGGCGGCGATACGACGACGGACGCGTCGCTCTCCCCGGATACGATTGCGGCCGTCAACCGGTTGCTTCAAGCCGGCCCGCCCGTTTCCGAGACGTTCGAAAATCCCGCCGACGGCAACCGCTATTTGCTGGTCAGCCTGCCGTTCCGCCAGGCGCCGCTGTCGCTCGCCGCGATGATCGCGGAGGATGATTTGCTGCAGCGGCTTCCGTTCTTCCAGCGCGTCATCGTGCTGATCCCGGTCGGCGTCGCCGTGTTGGTGTACTTTTACTTGCTGCTGCTGCGCAAAGTGCTGCTTGATCCGATGCAGGCGCTGATCAAAGGGATGAGGCAAGTGATGCGCGGCGAACTGGAAATCCGCGTGCGGGAGACGAGAACGGTCGAGCTCGACTTTTTGATTCAAACGTTCAACCGGATGGTGGAGCAGACGAGGCATTTGAAAATCAACGTTTACGAGGAGATGCTCAAGGCGCAGCAGGCGGAATTCAAGCATTTGCAGGCGCAAATCAACCCGCACTTCTATCTCAATTGCCTGAATTTGATTTACAGTTTGGCCATTCTCGGAGAGAACGGCCTGATCCGCCGGATGACCGAACTGCTTTCCGACTACTTCCGCTTCATCGCCCGCTCGCGACGCGACACGGTCACGATCGAGGAGGAAGTGCGCCACATCCGCAATTATTTGGACATTCAGTCGCTGCGGTTCCCCGGCATGCTGACGTATGCGATCGACGTGGAGGAGGCGTGCGGCGGCATGACGATTTTCCCGCTTATGATTCAGCCGTTCGTCGAGAATGCGATCATTCACGGGATGGAGGAGGGCGCCTTGTTTCACGTCGAATTGACGGTCGCGCTTTGCCGGGACGATCCCGGAATTTTGGAGATTATCGTCCGGGACAACGGCAAAGGGTTTACCGACGAGGCGCTGGCCGCGTTCAACCGGTGCGAGTTCGGAGACGGCACCGGCGCCCACCTCGGCGTCTGGAACGTCTACCGAAGGCTCGGCATGGCGTACGGAGAGCGGGCGAAGCTTTCCTTTGGCCATCGCAGCCCCAAAGGAGCGGAAGTCCGGCTGGCCGTTCCGGTCCCGACGGGCGACAACGATCTCGAGGCGGAGCGTGATGGGTAGATGCTGAATGCACTCATCGTCGATGACGAATGGTTTGCGATTCAGGCAATCGTCAAATCGGTCGATTTTGCCTCGCTCGGCATCGGCGACGTTTATCACGCGCTCGGCGCGAACGCGGCGAAGGACATTTTGAGTACGCGGTCCGTCGATCTGATGATCTGCGATATCGAAATGCCGGGGACAAACGGCCTGGAGCTGGCCGAATGGGCCAACGAGCACGTTCCCCAGCTGGTGACGGTGTTCCTGACCGGACACGCCGAATTTTCGTACGCCCAGCAGGCGGTGCGGCTCGCCGGCTTCGCCTATTTGCTCAAGCCGATCAAGCCGGAGCAGCTGGCGGAAACGTTGGCCGGCGCCGTGGCAAAAATCCGCGAAGAGAGGGCGCATGCCGATATCGTCGAGGCTCATATGAAGTACCGCATCATGTGGGAAAGCCAGAAGGCGGTCGTCATCGAGCACTATTGGCAGCACGTGCTGTCCGGCAGAATCGTTCCCACCCGGGACAATTTGCAGGCGATCCGTTTGCCGCTTGCCCCCGATTCGCCGATATTGCCGATTTTGATCAGCATCGAAGCCTGGCACCGGCCGTTCAGTCTTCGAGACGAGGAAATGATGGAATATGCGCTGCGCAATGCCGCCGCCGAGCTGATTTTGCGCGACCGGGAAGGCGCCGTCGTCAAAGACGCGGCCGGCATTTTGCTGGCGCTCGTCTACGGAGCGGACGGGCGACCGTTAAAGCCGGACGATTGCGTCGAAGCTTGCCGCTCGTTCATCGACGCGTGCGAACGTTATTTCTACTGCACCGTGTCGTGTTACATCGGCCGTGAGGCGCCGATATCGGGAGCGGGCGACGTCTATCGCCGGCTGATCGAGCTGGAGCAGGACAATGTGCTTAGCTCGCGCACGGTCCGCTGTCTGGACGAAGCGCCGGCAACTGCTGCCGTTCGCGCCAAGCCGCCGGCGGCGATCCCGTGGGACGACTGGGTCGTTCTGTTCGAGACGGGCAACCGGGCGGAGCTGCTCAGGCGGCTCGACGGCGTGTTGGACCAATTCCGCCGCACCGAGGCGGGGCCGGAGTCGGCCCATGCGCTGTACCACGCCCTGTGGCATATGATTTACCACGTCGCGCACAAAAACGGCCTGTCGCTGAAGGAATGGTCCGGCCTGCGCGAGAGCGGGGGCGAGCCGTTTGCGGTCCGCACGTTGCCGCAGCTGAAAGCTTGGGCGGAGCGGCTGATCGACACCGCCTCCCGCCATTTGCGCGACCAGCGGCAGGAGAGCACGGCGCTGATTGAGCGGACGAAGCAATATATCCTCAGCAACCTCAAGGACGCCACGCGCGAGAAGGCGGCCGCCTCGGTCTATCTCAATCCGGCCTATTTGTCCCGCCTGTTCAAGCGGGAGACCGGGCAAACGCTGATCGACTACATGACCGGCGCCCGGATCGACCGGGCCAAGCTGCTGCTGGCGGAGACGAACATGCGGGTCGTCGACATTTGCGAGGCGGTCGGCTACGACAACTATTCGCACTTCGGCCAGGCGTTCAAAAAGAAAGTCGGCCTGTCGCCGCAAGAATATCGCAGACGGTACCGGCAGCTCGATTCGAAATAGGCGGCGCTTTCCATGGCAACAGGTTCGGCTCGAAACAGTCGGACCTGTTGCCGTTTTGGTCACAAAATCGAGCATTCGATCACGTTATCCGATAGAGGGCGGGGAAGAAGCTGCCTTATAATAACTCCATCCGACAGGAAACTTCATCAAACAGGCGGGAGGCGTGAGAGCTTCGTGATTACGGCAAAATCCGGACGGCCGGCCCGAAGGGGCGGATTCGTCCGACGACTCGCAAAGGACAAAGCATTGCTCATGCTGCTCGTCCCGGGTGTGCTCTATTTGCTGCTGAACAACTACTTGCCGATGTTCGGAATCGTCATCGCTTTCAAGGACATCAACTACGCCAAAGGCATTTTCGGCAGCGAATGGGTCGGCTTCAAAAATTTCGAGTTTTTGTTCGCCACCAAGGACGCCTGGCTCATTACGCGCAATACGGTGCTGTACAATGCGGTGTTCATCGTGCTTCACGCCGTCGTGCCCGTCGCGTTCGCGATTGCGCTGAACGAGCTCAGGCTGCGGCTTTTGGCGCGCACGTACCAGAGCATCATGTTTCTGCCTCACTTCCTGTCGATGATCGTCGTCAGCTATCTCGGCTACGCGCTGCTGAGCGGCGAGTACGGCTTTCTGAACAAGGCGGTGCTGGAGCCGCTCGGGCTGAATCCGATCTCGTGGTACAGCGAGGCGAAGTATTGGCCGTTCATATTGCCGATCGTCAACATCTGGAAGCATGTCGGCTATTACAGCATCATCTATTTGGCGGCGATTATCG
>Ga0310832_101423_pt1 | contig 10542 bp, 10 predicted proteins | sample WT_ome_7_FD_201303 | JGI IMG/M metagenome (GOLD analysis project Ga0310832, IMG submission 201303) | Sorghum-adapted microbial communities enriched on wild type (WT) sorghum from Joint BioEnergy Institute, Emeryville, California, United... ...
TAGCGGACATGCCCGATTTAACGGTCCCCGCGCAACGAAGCCAGCTTGTCGCGGTCGAACACTTCCTTCACCAGCCCCATGCCGCGGTGGTAATGGAAGTCCTCCCCATTCGTAGCGCAGATCCCCGCGCTTTCTTCCCCCCGGTGCTGCAAGGCGTGCAGCCCGTAGTAGGATAGAGAGGCGGCTTCGGCATGACCAAATACGCCAAACACGCCGCATTCCTCGCGTAACGTATCAAACGGATCCGCATGCCCCGCCCCTTCGTTATAGTAGTCTCCGGTCCAAAGTCTCTGCACGGGTCTTATTGCATCAGACATGGAATGACATCCTCCCAGACGCGTCTCAGCTGGTCCACCGGCTTGCTCAGAACCTCCGTTCCATTCACAGCAACGTTCAGTTCAGAACCTTCCACAACCCCAATTCGTGCTGCTGGCACGCCGCGTTCCGCGAGCAGCTTCTCCAGCGCCTCCGCCTTCTCCGGCGAAGCCGACAACAGGATGCGAGATTGGGATTCGCTAAACAACATGAAGTCGGGGCGCAACTCGCTTGTAATATCCACCTTGGCACCAACCCCGCCGCTGATGCACGATTCAGCCAGCGCCACAGCCAGACCGCCTTCGGACAAGTCGTGCGCCGAACGCACCAGCCCGCCTTGGATGGCTTCCAGTACGGTGCCGAGCAATTTTTTCTCTACTTCTAAATCAAGCTGCGGCGGACGGCCTTCGACAACACCATGAACAACCGCCTGGAACTCACTGCCACCGAGCTCGGCCTTCGTCTCGCCCAACAGGAACACGATATCCCCAGCCGATTTAAAGCCTTGCGTCGTGATGTGGTCCGTATCATGCACCAGACCAACCATCCCTACTACCGGCGTTGGGTAAATTGCGCCTTTGGCGTTCTCGTTGTACAAGCTGACGTTCCCGCCGATGACTGGGGTGTCCAGCACACGGCAAGCTTCCGCCATTCCGTCCACCGCCCGTTCCATCTGCCAGAAAATATCCGGTTTCTCCGGGCTGCCAAAGTTCAGGTTGTCGGTGATTGCCAGCGGCTCTGCACCAGAGCAAACGATGTTGCGCGCCGCTTCACTGACCGCGATCCGTCCGCCAACTTCCGGATCCAGATATACGAACCGCCCGTTGCAGTCGGTGGTCATCGCCAGCGCCTTGCGCGTGCCATGAACGGTAACTACGGCTGCGTCCGAACCCGGACGAACCGCCGTGCTCGTGCGAACCATATAATCGTATTGGTTGTACACCCACGCTTTGCTAGCTACCGAAGGCGAGGACAGCACTTTCTCCAGCGCCGCGCCCAGATCTTGAACTTCCTCGTAACGCGTGGTGTCGACCGTTTCATTTTCCACATAATAAGCAGGAACTGCCGAAGGCTTCTCATAGATTGGACATTCGTCCACAAGCGCCTTCACCGGCATGTCGCCGACCAGTTCGCCATGATGGAACAGCTTCAGACGGCCGTCGTCCGTCACTTTACCAACCTTCGCACAGATGACGCCCCAACGCTCAAAAATCTCCCGCGCCTTCGCCTCATCTTTCGGCTCCACGACGAACAGCATCCGCTCCTGCGATTCGGACAGCATCATTTCATATGCCGTCATGCCTTCCTCGCGCTGCGGCACCTCATCCAGGTACAGCTCCAGACCGTTGCCGGCTTTGCTGGCCATTTCCGCGCTGGAGCAGGTCAAGCCTGCCGCGCCCATGTCCTGGATCCCCAACACGATGCCGCTGTCGATCAACTCCAGACAAGCTTCCATAACCAGCTTCTCCATGAACGGGTCACCTACTTGCACCGCTGTCCGCTTCGCTTCGGATTCCTCTGTCAGTTCCTCCGAAGCAAACGTCGCGCCATGGATACCGTCCCGGCCCGTTGGCGGCCCGACATAAAACACCGGGTTGCCAACGCCTTTCGCAACGCCGCGTTGGATTTTGTCATGATCGATCAGCCCAACGCACATCGCATTTACGAGCGGATTGCCTTCGTAGCTCTCGTCGAACACCACTTCTCCGCCAACCGTCGGAATCCCGATGCAGTTGCCGTAGCCCGCGATTCCGGATACAACATGCTCGAACAAATATTTCACGCGCTCGCTTTCCAGCTTGCCAAATCGCAAAGAGTTCAGCAGCGCGACAGGTCTTGCCCCCATGGAAAAAATATCGCGAATAATCCCGCCCACGCCGGTTGCGGCGCCTTGATAAGGCTCCACGGCCGAAGGGTGATTATGACTTTCGATTTTAAAGACAACCGCTTGGTTGTCGCCGATATCCACGATCCCGGCGCCTTCGCCCGGGCCCATTAGCACGCGCGGGCCGCTGGTCGGGAAACGACGCAACAGCGGCTTCGAATTTTTGTAGGCACAGTGCTCGGACCACATGACGCTAAATACGCCGATTTCCGTATAATTCGGCTTCCGCCCAAGGAATCCGCAAATCAGTTCGTATTCGCTGTCGGAAACGCCCATTTGTTTGTAAATTTTCTGCTCTGCAATTTGTTCTGCATTTGGTTCCTTAGCGGACACTTGCTGACTCATGCCGATCCCTCCAAGCTTTCAAAATGGATGTAAACATCTTCTTGCCGTCCGTCGAACCCAGCAAATCGCTGACCGCCCGCTCCGGGTGCGGCATCATGCCGACGACGTTTCCGCGTTCATTGGAAATGCCGGCGATGTCGTCCACCGAGCCGTTCGGATTTTGAACATACCGGAAAATAATTTGGTTATTCCGCTTCAACTGCTCCAACGTTGCTTCATCGCAATAATAGTTGCCTTCGCCATGCGCGATCGGAATCGTGATGACTTCGCCCTTCGCATAATGCGATGTAAATGGATTTTCGTTGTTCTCCACGCGCAGCTTGGTGTCGTGGCAACGGAACTTCAGCGACATGTTGCGGCGCAACGTGCCTGGCAGCAATCCAGCTTCCGTAAGGATTTGGAATCCGTTGCAGATCCCCAGCACGTATTTCCCTTGCTCCGCAGCTTTGCTCACTTCCGCCATAACCGGCGCAAAACGGGAAATCGCCCCGCACCGCAGGTAGTCGCCGTAGGAGAACCCGCCGGGAACTAAGATGCAATCGTAAGCAGACAAATCGGTGGCTGTATGCCACACATAGTCAACCGGTTCACCCAACGTCTCTTCCACCGCTTTGTAACAGTCGATATCGCAGTTGGAACCGGGGAATACGAGTACCGCGAATTTCATAGTTTAAGCCTCCAATTCAAAGCGGTAGTCTTCTACCACCGTATTGGCCAACAGCTTCTCGCACATCGCTTTCACTCGAGCTTCCGCTTCGAAGCGATCGTTCGTATCGAGCGTCAGCTCCATATATTTACCGATGCGGACGCTGTCCACCTCTCTGAACCCCATCGAATGGAGTGCCCCTTGAACGGCAACCCCCTGCGGGTCAAGTACGCTTTGCTTGATCGTGACATAAACGCTCGCTTTAATCATGTTCCTCGTGTTCCTCCTAAGTTTGGACTTGTGCGGCACGGCCGCTTGGTATCTGGATGGAAATGATAATTACATTTGATAAATGCTTGTGCTATCGCTTGGGGCATTTCTTGCCTTCAAGCTTGGCTTCAAGCTTGCCTTAAAGCTAACCTTTAAGCTTGCCTTCTAACTTGCCTTCTAACTTGCCTTCGTGCTTATGCTTGCCTTCCAACTTTCCTTCATGCTTTAAGCTTGCTTTCTGGCATTCCTGTCTAATTTCCTTGCTGACTCGCTCGTTGAGGGTCTTCTTGTCTCCCAAGCTCCTGCCCCTCTGATCCAAAGGGATAATGCTTAGAAGACCTGCCTCAGAGTACCCCATGTCCATTCTCTAATGGACCTCAGTGACGTTATTTACTCATTTCCCGTATATTTCCCCGGCTAACGGACTCTACCGCCGCTATTGGGCCCCATCCGGCAACAAACTGGACCGCCCCGGCCAAATAAGGTCCCCTCGGTCCGTTATATCAGTCTTCCCTGCGAATCTGTACCGATAAGGGCTCTGAGGTCCATTAGAGCAAAAAGGCTATGTTGAACACGGTTCCTACGCCAACTCGGCTCCCGTCAATCGCCGGTAAATTTCACGGTACCGCCGTGTCGTCTCTTCAACCACCTGCGCCGGAAGCGGGTCAGGCGGGCTCTCTTTATCCCAATCGGAACCGGCTAGATATGTACGCACCGGCTCTTTGTCCATACTGTCGATCTCGATGTCCAGCGCGTAGTTCTCTTTAGCCCAAAATCTCGATGCATCCGGCGTAAACATCTCATCGATCACAATCAACTTGCCGTCCACCATCCCGAATTCCAGCTTGCAGTCTGCGAGCAGGATGCCGTGTTCCTCGCAGTAATCCCGGGCGTAGGCGTACATCTCCAGGCTGCGATCCCGCAGCTGTTCAGCCAATTCCTGGCCGACTTTGTCCACCATCTCAGCGAACGAGATGTCCTCGTCGTGGCCCACGTCATTTTTCGCCGCCGGCGTAAAAATCGGTTCCGCCAGCTTCGCGTTCTTCCGCAGCCCTTCCGGCAACTCAATGCCGTTAATCGTGCCGGTCTTCTCATACTGCCGCCAGCCGCCGCCGGTCACATAACCGCGCACCACACATTCAATGTCAATGCGTTCAGCTTTGCGGGTCACCATGATTCGGTTGCGCAACGCCTCGCGATGCTCTGACGGAATCACGGCCCCCAGCCGCTCCACGTCCGTATGAATCACATGATTCTCCAGCAGATGCTGCGTCTTGTCGAACCAAAACGCGCTCAGCCGGTTCAACACGTTCCCCTTGTCCGGCACCGCCGGCTCCAGCACATAATCAAACGCGGAGATGCGGTCCGTGACCACGATCAAATAATGCTCGCCTAGATCGTACAACTCCCGGACCTTGCCTTTGTACAGCAGCGGGGCCTTCACCAAATCCGCCGCGGTGGAAATTGCCGGTACCGTCATGAAGCTCTCCTCCCTATCACTGCAAGATCAGATCCTACTCAATCAATCCAAGCTTCCGGAAAATCGTATCCACATGCTTCAGATGCCAGGACGGATCAAAAGCATCATCAATTTCTTCTTTGCTTAAGACGCTGGTAATTTCCGGCGTCTCCTCAATAATGTCGCGGAATTGACGTTGGGTCTCCCACGCCTGCATCGCCCGCGGCTGCACAGTGTCGTACGCTTGCTCGCGGCTGAAGCCTTTGTCGATCAGCTTCGTCATCACGCGGCCGGAGAACGGTACGCCATAGGTGCGAGCCATGTTGCGCTTCATATTTTCCGGGAACACCGTTAGGTTGTTCACGATATTGCCGAAGCGGTTCAGCATGTAGTTCAGCAGCATCGTCGCGTCCGGCAGAATCACCCGTTCCACCGAAGAGTGGGAAATGTCGCGTTCATGCCACAGCGTCACGTTCTCATAAGCCGAAATCATGTGACCGCGGATCACGCGGGACAAGCCGGAGATGTTCTCGCAGCCGATCGGGTTACGTTTATGCGGCATGGCCGAGGAGCCTTTTTGCCCTTTGGCGAAGGCCTCTTCCACCTCGCGGAATTCGCTCTTCTGCAACGCGCGAATTTCCGTGGCGAACTTGTCGAGCGAGGTCGCGATCAAAGCCAAGGTTGCCATATATTCGGCGTGACGATCGCGTTGCAGCGTCTGCGTCGAAATCGGCGCCGGTGTCGTGCCCAGCTTCCGGCAAACAAATTCTTCTACAAACGGATCGATGTTCGCGTAAGTCCCAACGGCACCGGAGATTTTTCCGAATTGAACATTCTCAGCTGCCCGGCGGAACCGCTCCAGATTCCGTTTCATTTCTTCGTGCCAAAGCGCCATTTTCAGACCAAACGTGGTCGGCTCTGCGTGGACACCGTGGGTCCGCCCCATCATTGGGGTATCTTTATAAGCCAAGGCTTTTTCTTTGAGAATGTCGATAAAGTTCAAAATATCCCGTTCCAAAATCGCGTTGGCCTGCTTCAACAAATACCCCAGCGCCGTGTCGACGACGTCGGTCGAGGTCAAGCCATAATGCACCCATTTCCGCTCCGGCCCCAAGCTTTCCGAGACGGCGCGGGTAAACGCGATGACGTCATGGCGGGTTTCCTGCTCAATTTCATAGATCCGGTTGATGTCAAACGAAGCCTTCTCGCGCAGCAGCTTGGCGTCTTCCTTCGGGATCACGCCAAGCTCGGCCCAAGCCTCGCAAGCGCACAGCTCCACTTCCAGCCAAGCCTTAAATTTGTTCTCCTCCGTCCAGATCGCTCTCATTTCCGGTCTGCTGTAGCGTTCGATCATTTACGTTCATTCCTCCAAATGTTGGTTTGCTCTATCCAACGCAGCCCGTCCTCCACATTGCGGCAGATCAGATTGATATGCCCCATTTTCCGTTTAGGAGCGGCTCCGTGCTTTCCATATAAGTGTACTTTGGGGATCACCGGGAATCCAGTTTCACCGCCGGCTTCGCCAAACCACTGGCCCGTAACTACGGCCTTGCGTACCGCCTCCAAGTGTTCGCCCAGAATGTTGACCATCACGACCGGCGTTAACAGCTCCACCGGACCTAGGGGCAGATTGCAGATCGCCCGAACATGCTGTTCAAATTGGGAAGTCGTGCAAGCCTCCATCGTATAATGGCCGGAGTTGTGCGGTCTTGGCGCCAGTTCATTGACGAACAGCTCCCCGTCCTCGGTCAGAAACATCTCTACCGCCAGCAGGCCAACGGCCTCCAAGCCTTCGGCGATTCGGGCCGCGAGCCGTTCTGCCTCCCGTTGCACCTGCTCCTCCACGCGAGCCGGCACAATCGAGACATGCAAAATATTGTCGATATGGATATTCTCCGCTACGGGGAACGTCTTTATTTCCCCGCGCGGGCTGCGCGCCGCAATCACCGACAGCTCCTTGACGAACGGGACAAATTGCTCGAGCACGAGCTCGGTCCCAGCCCGGCTCAACGCGGCGTAGGCCGGCGCAATCTCGGCCTCGCTGCGAATGACCCATTGGCCTTTGCCGTCATACCCGCCGGTGGCCGTCTTCAGCACAGCCGGAAGGCCCAACCGAGCCACGGCTGCGCGCAACTCTTCCTCGCTGCCGATCTCTGCGTACGGCGCGACCTTCACGCCCGCTGCTTCGATGGCTCGCTTCTCCCGCAGCCGATGCTGAGTGGTATACAGCAATCGGCTGCCTTGGGGCACGTACGAGGCTTCCTCCAACAACGCGGCTACGCCGGCGTCGACGTTTTCGAACTCGTACGTGATCACATCGGCCCGCGCCGCGAGCTCACGCGCCGCGTCCTGGTCATCGTAGCGGGCGACGATCTGCCCCGCTACCTGACCGCAAGGCGCATCCGGCGTCGGATCCATGGCTACGAATCGGTAGCCAAGATTGCTCCCGGCCAGCGCCATCATCCGGCCAAGCTGTCCGCCGCCCAGCACGCCGATCGTTGCGCCCGGCGCAATCACCGGGGCGCCATTGCTGCCGCCTGTTTTGCCCATCACGCCGCTGCTCATTCCGCCGCTCCCAACTCCGAGCTGCTCTCCAGCACCTCGGCTTTGATCCGATCGCGGCGCTCCTGCACCCGGCGCATGACCTCAGGGTCAAACGCACCCAGAATTTGCGCCGCCAGCAGCCCGGCGTTGATCGCCCCGGCTTTGCCGATCGCTACCGTCGCCACCGGGATGCCGCCTGGCATCTGCACGATCGACAGCAGCGAATCAAGCCCGTTCAACGCGGCCGACTTCACCGGCACGCCGATGACGGGCAGCGTAGTTTTGGCCGCCACCATCCCCGGCAGGTGGGCGGCTCCGCCAGCCCCGGCGATGATGACCTTCAAACCGCGGGCTGCGGCCTGTTCGGCAAATTCAAACATCAAATCCGGGGTGCGGTGCGCGGATACGACATTTTTTTCGTAAGGAATCTGCAGTTCATCCAAAACGGCACAGGCATGGGACATCGTCTCCCAGTCCGATTTGCTGCCCATGATTACGGCGACTTGTGCTGTCATGCCTCAACCTCCACGTTCATATTTCTTGTGAACCTATCTATAGAATTAGCCGAATACGTAAAAAGGGCCCCGAACTTCCTGGGAACACTATTTCCCGAAATTCGCGGACCCTGCGAAATACGACACCTGCGTGCGGGCAGCTACAGCCTCGCCGCTGGCAACGCAAAGCCCGGTGCTTACAAGCCCAGGCTCATAAAAAGAAGGCCTTCCGTGCGGAGTAGCCTTACCTTCATCACGTATTCGCTCGTAGTCCGAAAATTTACGGTTCTCGGGTAGAAACTTCCGGGCCCTATTCCCGGCATTATACGAGATTATGATGTTCGGCGGCGAGCCGCCTTTCCTCTCCTAGTGTACCAATGGCGGACACGGGATGTCAACTCAAATCCGAACATTAAAAGAATGTAAAATCCGAATGTTCGTTTTTGAACAATGTCTCCCCAACACAAAAAACCTAGTCTGTCAAACAGACTAGGGTCTCTATCGAATGCGGCTCTGGGTCAGAAGTCTACCGCAAATTCACTGTAAAAAGTACCTTTAATTTTGCCTATCCTCCGTATTTGAAACCAATTAGATGTAAAAGTTACTGTTAATTTGGACCAAAACTCCAAAATTCCTAACTACCGCTCAAATTAACAGCAGGATTTCCAGTTAAATTGCCAAATTCTCGTCGATTCCCCGAATTTAACCTTACTTTTTCCAGTTATTTTAGCTTGCAGCCTGACGACCGGGCAACAACCTGCACTCTACCACTTTTTCCGGCGACATCGGCGTCCCTTACTTTAGTTGCACGCCCGCGATGCATTAGCCCCAATTCCAATTCATCACTCAGCCGCCCAACTGCTCCTGCACTTCAATGAACAACACCTGCAGGAACTTCTTAATATTCACCTTCCCCTTGTTGTTGCCCGGCTCGCGCCCTTCCTCGATCTCCTTCATCTTGAGCCGCACATCCTCGAAATCAAAATAGAGCGGAGCATAATACTCAAACCGAGGGTTTCCGTAATCTGTCAAGCCCAGCGAAGCCAGGTTCGTCAGCCCGGCCATCAATGCGCGGCGCAGCCGCTGCTCGATCGCCTTGACCTCCTTATTGATCTCCTCAGGCCTTGTCTTGTACGTGGCTGCAGTTTGACGATACAACTCCTTCAGCGGCGGCAGATTCCCGCCAGGTTCACTTCCCCGCTCCAGCAGCAGCTCCATGATGTTGAGCATATCGCGGCTGCCGCTTTCGCCAATCAACCCCATATTCATCAGGATCGGTTGAATCGCCTCTCGGACCGTTCGCTTGTGCTGACCCGCCGGCGGTGCGCTGCGCAAGTCCTCCAGCTTCTTCAGACTCGATTTGATTTCATCTAAATAGTGTCCTAACGCATAGCGTTCGTTGATTTTCCGCAGCACCGTCTCCACTTCGATCCGGTTGATCGGCTTGCGAATGAAGAACTCAATCCCGCTTCGGTACGCCCGTCCAACCATGTCTTGATTTTCGATCTGGGAGATCATCACGAACCGGGAGCTGCAGCCTTGAGCGCGCAAGGAATCGATCACTTCAATACCGTCCTGATCGGGCATCAGCAAATCCATCAGCACGATATCCGGCGGCTCGCTTAAAATTTGCCGCACTCCCTCCGCTCCGCCGCCAGCTGTCCCCGTCACTTCGCCCAGACCGCTGTCCTCGATAATGTACTGCAGCATTTTTCGTGCACTGGCATCATCGTCAACGATACAAAAAGAGAGCGGCATCGGATAACCTCCTTACACTTTAGGTTATAAGCGGTTTGCCAAGGATACGGTTGAAACGAAACTAGCTTTAAGCCGGCGCCGCCGACTTCTGCAAGCTTGGGGTCGGAATCCGGATTTGGACCATCGCGCCGCCCAGCCCGGGGGCCGTCCCCAGCGAGATGTCCCCGCCGAACCGGGTCACGATATCGCGCACATGGGATAACCCTATCCCCGTCGCCGCGACGCCTTCCTCATCAAATTTGGTCGTAAAGCCTGGTTCAAAGACCAGCTCCCGCTCGTCCTGCGGGAAGCCGCTCCCGCTGTCACTCACCGTAAGCAAGGTCGATCCCGCATGCTCGCGAATCTCCAAATGAATCTGTCCCCGGCCCTGGATCGCCTCTACCGCATTGGCCGTCAAGTTCCCCAGCAGCGTCAGCAAGGGAATGTAGTTGGCCGTATCGTAATCCAGGGAGATTTTCTGCGTAAACACGATTTGCTTCCCCAAATAATCGGCATACTGCCGTGTGCTGTCAATGATATATTGGACCAAGTTCGACAGCGGCATATCCCCCGGGACTTCACGGTCGGTCAGCTTAATCAGCCCCGCCAAAATCCGTTGCGAATCCTTCTTCACCTCATGGATCTGTTCCGTAATCCCAAGAATATAACGCTTATGCTCCTCCAGGCCTTCCTCCGATAACCGACGGTACATCTCATAGCTGCGCAAGGTCAACTCCTCCAACGTACCAATGGATTTCTTCAGGTAGAAGACCTCTCCATATAGGCCGGAGCTAAAACTAAGCATCTGTTCAATCCGCCGATTCTGCTCCTGCTGCATGATCCGCAT
>Ga0310832_101424_pt1 | contig 10534 bp, 13 predicted proteins | sample WT_ome_7_FD_201303 | JGI IMG/M metagenome (GOLD analysis project Ga0310832, IMG submission 201303) | Sorghum-adapted microbial communities enriched on wild type (WT) sorghum from Joint BioEnergy Institute, Emeryville, California, United... ...
TACGCCAGCGGCCAGGAGCATACGTTCATGGACAACGAGACGTACGACCAAATTACGCTGCCGGCGTCCCAGCTCCAGTGGGAGCTTAATTTCCTGAAGGAAAACATGAACATCAATATCATCAGCTACCAGGGCGAAATTCTCGGCATCAACCTGCCGAACAGCGTCGAGCTGAAAGTCGTCGAAACCGAGCCGGGCATCAAGGGCAACACCGCCACCGGCGCGACCAAAAACGCCAAGCTCGAAACCGGCCTGAACGTGCAAGTGCCGCTGTTCATCAACGAAGGCGACGTGCTTCTGATCAGCACGGCGGACGGCCGCTACATTTCGCGGGCGTAAGCGTACCGGGAAATCATTCTCCCTTTGCGTTGCAAAGCGAAAGGACCTCAATGTCCACGGGTTCGTGGAAATTGGGGTCCTTTTCTTGTGCCGGTTACGAATGAATGATTACGATTGGAAAAATTCGTTATGCAAAGCGACGATCGCCTTGTTCAGATCCGTGCCGCGGATGCCGAACATGATGCTGTTCTCCGACGCGCCCTGATTGATCATCTCGAGGTTGACGCCGCTGTCGGCGAGCGCCGCGGTGGCGCGCTTGGCGATGCCGATCTGCTGGCTCATACCGTCGCCGACGATCATGATGAGGGCGATGCCGCGGCGGACGAACAGTTTGTCCGGCTGCAGCTCGTCGCGAATCCGCTTGAGCACGCGGTCTTCGGCTTCCGGCGTGAACGCCGACTCCTTCAGGATGACGGAAATGTGGTCGATCCCCGAAGGCGTATGCTCGTAAGACAGGCCGGCGTCCTCGATGATTTGCAGCAACCGGCGGCCAAATCCTTTCTCCCGGTTCATCAAATATTTGCTCAGGAAAATGGTGCAGAAATCGGCCGATCCCGCCACGCCGACGACCGGCATTTCTTGATTGTGCCGCTCCAGCGAGATGAGCGTCCCTCTCGAATCGGGATTGTTCGTATTGCGGATATGGACCGGAATTTTGGCGTTGAACGCCGGCTGCAGCGCTTCGTCGTGGAGCACGGAAAATCCGGCGTACGACAGCTCGCGCATTTCCGCATACGTCATCTCGTGGATCGCCGCCGGACGTTCGACGACGCGCGGATCGGCGGCAAACACGTTGTCGACGTCGGTGAAGTTTTCATAGACGTCGGCCCCGACGGCCGCGGCCAATATCGCTCCGGTAATGTCGGAGCCACCGCGCGGGAAGGCGACGAGGTTGCCGTTTTTCGCGTATCCGTAAAAGCCGGGGAACACGATCCGGTGCGGACTGTCCGCTAGCGGCTTCAGCAGCTCGTAGGATTCCGCAAGCACTTGCGCGTTTCCGGGCTCGTCGCTGAGGATCAGCCCGGCATCCTTCGGGTCTACGTATATGAAATCGTGCCCTTCCTTGCGCAAATAGGCGGCAAGCAGGCGCGCGCTGAATTCTTCGCCTAACGCTTTGATCGAATCGATAAACCGTGCACGGTCGTTGCGATTGCCTTCGCCGCGGCTTCTCAGCAGCGCGATGATCGTATTCAGCTCGTCTTCCGGCAAGTCCAGTTCCCTCACGATGTCGGCGAAGCGGTCCTCGATCGCCCGGCGCGCCTCCTCGGCGCCCGTGCCGCTTATTGCCGCCTCGGCGTAGGCGATCAGCATGTCCGTCACCTTCGTATCCGACTTGCTGCGTTTGCCCGGCGCCGATACAACGACGATTTTACGCTCCGCGTCGGACAGGACGATGTCGGCCACCTTGCGAAACTGTCCCGCGGAAGCGAGCGAGGTGCCCCCGAACTTGCACACTTTCAACCCCATGACGTCTCCTCCTATACATGCTCTTCTGATACACTACCACAAGAGATTGGCGGATTCAACGACATTATGAGAGGGAGCAGGGCAATCGCATTCGAGTTGCAATGGCGCTAAATGGAGCGGCTACGGAAACCTTTTGATCCTCCAATCGCTCCTCCTCCCCCGAAAGTGAAGCGAAGCTCTGAAGCGGACTCGGTTAGAGCAGCTTGCTGCTCGCACCAATCGCAACCATTGGAACACGAATGCGCTTCTTAGAATTCCTTCGATACTAAAGCGATTGGTATTACTTTCGGGGGAGCCCCCACTTCATTGGATTCCTTTGAAGAAAGGGGAGAAGTTGGAATCCCAATTCCAAAGGCGACCGCTTCGCTTTTTTCGGATTCAAAGGGCCCCCTCCGCCTATTCAGCGCCAATCTAGTTTCTCATGCGATTGCCCTGAAAAAGGGGGCGGACGCAAGGGTTTTAGTGGATTTTACCGAACAAAAACGTGGCGATTTTGAGCAGCAGCGCGGTAATGCCCGCCGCCATGAGCGGGCCGACGGGGATGCCTCGCATGAACACGATGCCGAAGATTGACCCGATGACGAGGCCGACGATAAGCTGCGGATCGACTTTCAGCAAGGCGAGCCCTTTGCCGTTCATGTAGGTGGCGATCGCGCCGCCGGCGAGGGCGATGACGCCGGGCCACGACGTGAACACGGCGACGATGTCCTTGAGCGAGATGCGCTCGCTCGCAAACGGAACCAAAACCGCCATGGTCAAAAACAAGAGGCCCAGTTCCAGGCCTCTTCTCTCGATGGCGGGCAAATAACGCTCCAGATGAACCAGCTTGACGACCAGCAGCATGCACGCTGCGGTCGTAATGATCGGCGATCGCCCGATCATGCCGATGACAATCAACAACAAGAGCAACAGTTCGCCGTTCATGCTCCAAGCTCCTTGTCCCGATGGATTCGTTACCCCAATATATGAACGAATTCGGGGATTAGAACTTGACCAGCTCCCGGTCGGCGAGCGCCGGGACGAGCTCGTAGCGGTCCGTCTGCGCGCAAAACAGGACGTCCTCCCGAAAGCCGAGCTTTGTCAGGCGCGCGCCGTTGGCGCAGCCGAGTATCGTTTCCGCAAGCCGATGTTCGGCCGATTCGAAGGCAAGCTTCATCGCGCGGCCGAAGTCGTTCGTCCCGACCGGCTTGCCCGCAAGACGCTCCAGGCGGCGCACGAGCAAGCCGGCGCACAGTCCGTCCTCGAGCGAGAAGGCGTCATGCGTGCCCGCGCAGACGATGGCGATGTCGCGTTCGGCCGACAGCGCGGCTGAAGCGCAAGCGGACGCGTTCAACAGCGAGCCGGCCAGCACGAGATGCGCCGTCTGCGCCTCGCGAATCGCCCGCGTGCCGTTGGTTGTCGTCAGGATAACCCGCTTGCCGGCCAGCTCGGGCGTCCTGTATTCCAGCGGAGAATTGCCGAGATGAAATCCGGAAATTTTTTGGCAAGACCGCTCCCCGCCCAGCCAATCCCCCGCCTCTTGCAGCTTCATCGCCTGCCGTACCGTCTCGGCGGGCACGATCGCGCGGCAGCCGTGCGCCAGCGCGGTGACGATCGTGCTCGTCGCCCGCAGCACGTCGATGACGATGACCGTTCGCGTGAGAAGATCGTCCGGCTGCGCATCGTTTACACTTGCGTAGACGTCCACCTGCATGCCCGATCCCTCGCTTTGCCGAAGATGATGCGTCCTTTTTCCTTCCTTACTGCCGCCGACATCGCCCCAGGTGGAACGTATCCGAGCGCAGCCCTCTGCGCAGCGTCTCCAGCGAGAACAGATCTTGCGGCGCAATATTTCCCAGGTTGACCGCCGGCCCGAGCGCGTTCAGCAGATGGACCTGCTGCTGCTTCTGCGGCGCCTCCCACAATATCCGCTTCGGATCGGGAATGATGCCGACGATTTCGTGCAGCTCTTCGTCGCGGCATTTCCCGTTTGCATCGAAAATGCTGACGTCCGTCCCCGATTCCCGCGCTTCGATCGTGACGAGCGACGCGCCTTGCCGAATGTCTTCCATGAACGTTTCCAGCAGTTGCTCCGTATCGATGCCCGGGCCCCACAGCTTTTTGCCGTATTCGGTATAGACCGCAAGCCCGCAGTCGCGTCCGCGGCGGATCAGCTCGCTGCGTTCCTCGCGGCCCAGCTCGATCGTCCCGTCCGAAACTTCGATGGCGTCGAAGCCGATCGCTTCGATCATGTCGAAATACGCCCCGACCGCATCTTGCGATACCGCCACTTCAAGGAATGTGCCCCCTGGCATGATCGCGATCCCGTGCCGGCGGGCCAGCTCGATTTTTCGCTTCAGCAGGTCGGTCGGGTACAGCGGAGTCGTTCCGAAGCCGATCTTCAGAAGATCGACGTAGGGCGACGACGTCTCGAGCAAATCTTCAAAAGCGTGAAGGCCCAACCCTTTGTCGATCACCATCGTCAGTCCGCTCGTCCGCGGCTTGGCTGACCGTCCCGCGGTCGGGTCCTTAAGCGCCGGATGCCACTCCAGCTGCGATGTAACATCCATAAACCAAGTCTCCTCGCTGTCAATGTTTGTATGGCGTCTGCAAGCAATATATGCATTCGCCCGGGGCGGAGTGCGGATTGACACAACCGGTTGGGCTTCGCGGACATGTATGCCTAAAACGGGACAACTTCGCATACACATGGAAAAAAAACGTGTTAGCGGGAGCCCGGGCCGGACGGCGGCTTGCCGTTCGATAGGCGCGCGCCCGGAAGCGACGAAGGAGGGAAGAAAACACCCATGATCAACAAAATCGTCCTCGGCATGGCCAGCCTCAGGCTGATGTCCGGAAGCCTGGAAATTATCGCCGCGCTGCTGATGCTGCGGCTCAACCAGGTGGAAAAGGCGCTGCTCGTCAACTCCGGACTCGCCGTCGTCGGTCCTCTCATTCTTCTGTCGACGACGACGATCGGATTGGTAGGATTGGCCGACAAACTGTCCTTTTCCAGACTGCTTTGGGTCGGGATCGGCGTAACCTGCATTTTCATAGGCATATTGAAAAAATAAGAGGAATAAATCGCCTGTCCGGGCATATGAATGGGAGTAAACGGCCGGACAACCCGGGGAGGAGCCGCGATGAAACCGATTCTATCTTTTTTGCCGGCAACGATTCGTGGAATGATAGACAAGCTGCCGGGCCATACGGCCGCCGCTGTCGAAGAGTTGCGGATTCGCGAAGCGCGCTCGCTGGAAATCGTCGCCGGCGGGGAATCCCGCTTCGTTGCGCCGGACGGGACGCTCGCCGACGATCCGCGCGCCGGCTACAAGCCGACCCGCGACGATTGCCTGAAGCTGATCGACCTGCTCACGAACCATTCGCTGTATACGTTCGAGGAGGAGCTGCGCCGCGGCTACATTACGGTCGCCGGCGGCCACCGGGTCGGCCTCGCGGGCAAGACGGTGCTGGAGCGGGGCGAAGTGAAGCATATCCGCGACGTCGCCAGCTTCAACATCCGCATCGCCCGCGAGCTGATCGGCGTCGGCCGGCCGCTTCTTCCGGCGATATGGGACGAGGCGGCGGGCAACGTTCACCAGACGCTGATCGTCTCCCCTCCCCGCCAGGGCAAAACGACGCTCGTCCGCGATTTGGCCCGGCTGGCCAGCGCCGGAGGCGATACCGGGACTGCCGGCATGCGCGCCGGATTGCGGGTAGGCATCGTCGACGAGCGGTCGGAAATCGCCGCCTGCGTCAAGGGCGTTCCGACGTTCGACGTCGGCCCCCGCACCGACGTGCTCGACGGTTGTCCGAAAGCCGAAGGGATGATGATGATGATTCGTTCCATGTCTCCCGACGTGCTCGTCGTGGACGAAATCGGCCGCCCGGAAGACGCGGCGGCGCTGCAGGAGGCGCTGCACGCCGGCGTGCGCGTCGTCGCCACTGCGCACGGCCGGGGCGTCGAGGACGTGCGCGAGCGGCCGGTCATGCGCAGGCTGCTGGAGGAGCGCATGTTCAGCCGTATCGTCGAGCTGTCCCGGTCGAGGCGCGGCGAAAGCCGGTGCATCGTCTGGGACGCGTCGGGCCGCAAAATGGCCGAGCTTGCGCAGGAGCGGCGGCGCGAACCGGGGATGGTGCCATGCTGAAGCTGATCGGCGCCGTGCTCGTCGTGTTGGCTGGAACGATGTTCGGCTTCGCGAAAGCGTCCGCCTACGCCAGACGTCCGCGGCAAATCCGCCAGCTGATCGCCGCCTTCCAGCGGCTCGAGACGGAAATGACGTACGGCTTCACGCCGCTCGGCGAGGCGCTGCTTCACATTTCCGGCCAGCTGGAACCGCAGCTTGCGGCCATGTTCCGCCGAGCGGCCGAGCCGCTCAACGCCATGACCGGCGTGACGGCGGCGGAAAGCTGGAGGGAAGCGGTCGACGCCTGCTGGAAACAAACCGCCCTGTCATCGAATGAACGAGAAATCTTAAGCCAGTTGAGCTTCACCTTGGGCACGAGCGACCGCGAAGACCAGGCGAAACATCTTCGGCTCGCCGTCGACATGCTGAAGGCCGAAGAGGAGAACGCCCGGGACGAGCAGCGGCGCTACGAGAAAATGTGGAGAAGTCTCGGGGTGCTGGCCGGAGCTTTCGTCGTCATTTTGATGTACTAAGAGGGGTGCCAGACAAATGAACGTGGATGTGAACGCGATTTTCCAAATCGCCGGCATCGGCATCATCATCGCGATGATCCACTCCGTCCTGAAGCAGATGGGCAAGGAGGATATGGCGCACTGGGTGACCGTCATCGGATTTGTCGTCGTCCTGTTCATGGTGGTGAGCCTGCTCGACGATCTGTTCAAGGAAATCAAGACGATCTTCCTGTTCCAGTAGGTGGGGCCGATGGAGATCATTCAAATCGTCGGCCTTGGATTTGTCGTCACCGTGCTGACGCTCGTCCTCAAGGAGCACAAGCCGCTGTTCGCCTTTTTGCTTGCGGCGATAACCGGCATCGGCATCTTCCTGTTTCTGCTCGGCAAAATATCGGCGGTCATCGACGTGCTGGAAAACTTGGCGGCACAGACGAACGTCAACACGATGTTTTTGAAGACGATTTTGAAAATTATCGGCATCGCCTACATCGCCGAATTCGGCGCCCAGATCGTGCGCGACTCCGGGCTTGAGTCGGTCGCCTCGAAAATCGAGCTGGCCGGGAAAGTGCTCATCATGGTCATGGCGATTCCGATTATCAGCGTCATCATCGAGACGGTCGTCAGGCTGCTGCCCGCCTGAAGCGGATCGCCGGCGCGAACGGGAGTTGAAGCCATTGACCTTGCAACGAATACGCCTGGCTGCAGCCGTCCTGCTTCTCATCTGCATCGCGATGGCGGGCATTCCCGCCCATGCCGAAACGCCGGTCGAGACGATCGTCCGGGAGCAGGCGAAGCGGCTGCCTACGGAACAAGTGGAACATTACTGGCAACAGCTGCTGGACGAATACGGAGGCTATTTCCCGGACAACAAGCCGCCCAGCTTCATGGAAATGATCGTTCCCGGGGGCGAAGGGTTCAAGCTGGGCGACGCCTTGCGGGCCCTCGGCGCCTATTTGCTGCACGAGGTGCTCGTCAATGGCAAGCTGCTCGCCTCGATCGTCGTGCTGACCGTGTTCAGCATGATTCTCGAATCGCTGCAGAGCGCCTTCGAGCGCAACAACGTCAGCCGCATCGCCTACGCGATCTCCTACATGGTGCTGCTGCTGCTCGCGGTGAACAGCTTCAGCGTCGCCATCGGCTACGCCAAGTCGGCGATCTCGAACATGATTCACTTCATGGTGGCGATGATTCCGCTTCTGCTCGCCATGCTCGGCTCGATGGGCAACATTGCGACCGTCACCGTGCTGCATCCGCTCATCGTGTTCATGATCCATACGGTCGGCACGCTGATTTACGCCGTCGTGTTCCCGCTGCTGTTCTTCTCGGCGGTGCTGCACATCGTCAGCTCGATCAGCGACAAGTACAAGGTGACGCATCTGGCCAACTTGCTGCGCAACATCGGCGTCGCCCTGCTCGGCATCATGGTCACCGTCTTTCTCGGCGTCATCTCGGTGCAAGGAGGAGCCGGAGCCGTCGCCGACGGCGTCACGATCCGTACCGCCAAGTATGTCGCCGGCAACTTCGTGCCGGTCGTCGGACGGCTGTTCTCCGACGCGACGGACACCGTCATCGGCGCGTCGCTTCTCGTCAAAAACGCGGTCGGCATCGCCGGAGTCGTCATCATCGTGTTTCTGTGCGCGTTCCCGGCGCTGAAAATATTGACGCTGGCGCTCATCTACAACGTGTCGGGGGCCGTCATCCAGCCGCTCGGCTCGAACCCGATCACCGGTTGCCTGCAGACGATCGGCAAAAGTCTCATCTTCGTATTCGCGTCGGTGGCCGCGGTCGGCTTCATGTTCTTTCTCGCGATTACGATCATTATCGCGGCGGGCACCGCCTCGGTCATGATGCGGTAGCGGGGCGCAAGGCTGCGGACGATCAGGTCACGTTTGGGGGATGGATTCCATGGTCGCATGGCTCAGCGGCTGGCTGAAGGAAATCATACTCGTCGTTTTGCTCGCCGCCTTCGTCGATCTGCTGCTGCCGAACAACGCGTTCCAACGGTACGTCAAGACGGTGCTCGGCCTGTTCATCCTGCTGACGCTGCTGTCGCCGATTTTGGAGGTGTTCAAGGAAAAGTGGGACAGCGACAAGCTGCTCGCCTCGGTGGAGACGCTCGGAAGCGGTCGAAGCGAAAGCGGGATTGCCGGGCAGATGCGCTCCTTGCAGTCGATTATGGCCGACGCCGAGCGATGGCGGCAAAGCAACCGCGCGGAAACGCAGCAACTGCTGGAGCAGCAGCTCGCCGCCGAGCTTTCCCGAACCGTTCGGGCCGAGTTGCCGGTGCAGGTGAAGCGGGTTTCCTTGCAAATGGACTACGACAATAACGGAACGCCGCGCATCGAACGGATGCAGGTGGTCCTTGATGATATAGATTCCGCTTCCGGCGCGTTCGGGTCGACCGGCGATCCGGATACGCGAAGCGGGGCGGCGCCCGGCCGGCCGATCGGCAAAGTCGAGCCGGTTCATATCGACATCCGGATCGGGGAGGCGCAGTCCAAGGCAAAGGCGGGCGAAGGCAAGCCGACTTTCGAGCAGCAGCAAGCCAAGCAACGCATCTACGAGCTGTTGTACGAGCAATGGCAGCTAAGCCGGGACCAAGTCACGCTAATCTACGAGTCGGAGTTGCGGAAAGAGAGGTGAGCTCATGGCAAGATGGCTGCAATGGCTGGAGCAGCGAATCGGCGGAGGACCCGGCGGCGCGAAACGGGTCGGGACGCTGCGCTGGCTGCTGCTGCTCGGCCTGCTCGGCGTCGCCTTCATGATCCTCAACTCGTTCCTCCATGTCAAGACGATCGACCAGCCGAACAATCCCGGCCCGAGCCCGGAGCCCGCGTCCGAGCAAGCGTTCGCGAGCAAAAGCTTAAACGAGCGGTCCGGCTTCCAGGACTATGAGGAAGCGTACGGGAACGCAATCAAGGAGCTGCTGCAAAAAATCGTCGGCGTCGGCGACGTCGAAGTGCTCGTCACGATCGAATCGACGGAAGAAATCGTCGTCCAGCAAAACCGCAACGAATCGCAGCAAATTACGAACGAGACCGACCAAAACGGGGCGAAGCGCCATATTACGGAAATTACGCAAAGCGGAGAAGTCGCGCTGTACGAATCGTCCGGCGGTCAAACTCCGATTGTGTTGAAAAAAATAAAGCCGCGCATAAGGGGGGTTGTCGTCGTTGCGAGAGGCGCCGAAAATTTGACGGTCAAGCAAATGATCGCGGAGGCGGTCGGCCGCGGACTGGACGTCCCGGCGCACCGGATTTCCGTACTGCCCCGGAAGCAATAAACTTGTCGCGTCCGGAGGCCGATAAGTCACCGATTTCACAATCCGATCCTTAAGGAGGCAGGAAAACGATGAATACGAAACGACAAACGATTTGGCTCGTCTCGATGCTCAGCTTGATGGTGGTGCTGTCCGCTTATTACTTGTTCACCGACAACGTGAACGAGCTCGATCTGTCGGCGGACCCGGCGCCGGCCGGCACAGAAATCAAGGTCGACGCGGTCACCGGCGGCGCTTCGGAGTCCGGCGCGGACGCTGCCGACAAGGGCGCTTCCGCAGGCCAAACCGACAATGGTTCTTCCGAAAAGGCCGCGGACGCCAATGCGCAAAAAACCGACGAAGAAGTGCTTAAGCAAGTATCGGCCAAAGCCGTATCCGGCAGCGATTATTTCGTCGCCGCCCAGATGAAGCGCACCGAGGAGCTGGCCAAGGAAACAGAACGGCTGATCGCGATTACCGTCGATCCGAAAAAGTCCAACGAGGAAGTCGTGCAAGCCCAAACCGAGCTGACCAAGCTGCAAGATCTGGATGAGAAGGTGACCCGTCTTGAGGAAACGTTGACCAAAGACTATCCGAACGCCGTCGTGCTGCAAGACGGTGGCAAGTGGAGAGTCGTCGTCCAGGCGGAGAAGCTGGAGAAGAGCGAGGGTGTCAGCATCATCGATCAGGTGACGAAGGAACTGAACATCACCCCGGACAAAGTGACGGTTCAGTACAAGCGATAAGACGACCGCCCTGTCGGCGCGCCGGCTCGCGCGAAGGAGGCCTTCGGGATCCGAAGGCCCTTTTCCGTTTGGCGGACTCCCGCTCTATAAACTTGTTTTGTGCCA
>Ga0310832_101425_pt1 | contig 10532 bp, 11 predicted proteins | sample WT_ome_7_FD_201303 | JGI IMG/M metagenome (GOLD analysis project Ga0310832, IMG submission 201303) | Sorghum-adapted microbial communities enriched on wild type (WT) sorghum from Joint BioEnergy Institute, Emeryville, California, United... ...
GATCCGCGTCTACGAGCTGGACGTCTACGGCTCGTTTACTCCGCTTAAGCCGTCCGTGCCGAGCGGCGTCTATGCCACCGGCTCCGACGGTTCCGTGCGGATCGACTGGTATCCCGCCCTTTACGCCGACGGCTACCATGTGAAGCGGTCGCAGTCGTACTACGGCCCGTTTACGGTCGTCGGCTCGGTATACGGCGGCGGAGCGAACCATTTTACGGACACGAACGTCGTGAACGGGTACGGGTACTACTACACGGTATCCGCGTTCAACGCATTCGGTGAAAGCCCGAATTCCCCGATCGTCTACGCGTTGCCGATGCAGTACCCGCCGAATGCGCCGCAGCATCTCGTCGCAACGCCCGGGGACGGTCAAGTGTTGCTGCAGTGGGATACGGTAACGAGCGCCACGTATTACCGCATCAAGCGGGCGCCGGTGTCGGGAGGCCCGTACGTGACGGTCGGCAGCAGCGTGTACGCGCATTACACCGACAAGACGACGGTGAACAACGCCACGTACTATTATATCGTGACTGCCGTCAACGGCGCGGGCGAAAGCGGATGGAGCAACGAGGCGTCGGCCACGCCTCATCCGCCGGAGCCGGATCGGGCGCTGCTCGTCATTATGCTGGCGAACGGGGATATTCGCGAGTACGATTTGCCGCTGGAGGAGGCGAACGGGTTTGCGGCGTGGTATTCGAACCGGTCCAACGGCCTGGGAGCGCCCGTCTTTCCGCTCAACCGGCATGACAACAACCGCGGACCGTTTGCAAGCCGAGTCGATACGATCGCCTTCCCGAGCATCGTGGCGTTTGAAGTGAACGCGTACGCCTCCGATTGAACCATGAAAGGAAGAAGCCGAGGGTCCGTCCCCTCGGTTTTTTCGTTTACGGACGATGAACCGGGGGACAGGCTTGAATTGTCGGGAATTCGTCAATTTCACAAACGGGGGCCTAAATGCTATAATCAGGGGCGATACCATTCGAGCCTAGGGTGATTGCATTGAGCAGTCTGGATAAAATGTGGGCCTCCTTCATCGGGATGGGGCTGATGGTCGTCGCCTCGCTTCTCATCTCCTTTGCGAGGATGAAGACGAAGGGCGTCGTGCGCGGCTTGCTGTCGTTCGTCGCCTTCGTTTTGCTGCTTGTTTCGGTCTTGTATATGATCGTTTCCATTTTGTAATACCAACAAGGATAGAGTGCGGAGGGAAATGCGATTGATCGAGCTGATCGGCCGGAGCAAACGAAAGACGGCGGCGGCGGAGCCCGGCCTCACGATTTTGGAGCTGGCGCTCAAACACGATGTGGATTGGGGATTTTCGTGCACGCGGGGGACGTGCTGCCGTTGCCGCTGTCTCGTGACAAGCGGCATGGAGCATTTGAACGAGCCGACCGACGCGGAAATGGAAGGGCTTGACGATGAGGAGCTTGAGCAAGGATACCGGCTCGGCTGCCAGGCGAAGGTGATGAGCGATGGAGACCTCACGGTCCGGAACAAACCGTATTTTTGAACCGCGTACCGCCAGCGTGCCCGCGCCCGTGCTCGAAGCGCTCGCCTTCATGGGAAACCGTCTGGCGGATTGCGGCGCCGTCTGGCTGGTCGGGGGAAGCTGCGGCGCGCTTCTGCAAGGCGTCCCGCTGGACACCGTCCCCCGGGATTTGGACGTGTATGTCGACGCGGACAACGCCGGGACGGTGCACCGTGCGCTGTCCAGCCATGCGGTGGACGAGCAGGAATACAGCGAGACCGGTATGTACCGATCGCTGCTTAGCCATTACCGGATCGAGGGCGTGCAGGTGGAGCTCGTCGGCAGCCTGACGGTGCGGATACCCGAGGCGGAATACGAGGTGCGGGTCGATTCGCTTCTCGCACGGCATGCCGCCGTCGGGACGATTGGCGGCGTGCCGATCCGGTTTATGCCGCTCGCCCATGAGCTTTTGTTCAACGTGCTGCGGGATCGCCCTGACCGGTACGAGCCGATCGCCAAGGCGATGCGCATGCAGCCGGCGGTTCATGAGCCGCTGCTCGAAGAGCTGCTGCGCGGCAATCGGATCGGAGCCGTGTACGCCGACCGGCTGCGCGAGCTGCTTCGCCTCCCAAGGCGGGAAGGGGAGGCGGCCGGCGATGCCCGAGATCCGATTTGAGCCCGACGGCAAAACCGTTCAGGTGAGGCCGGGAACGTCCGTGCTCGACGCGTCGCGCCGGGCGAGGGTGGCGATCCGCACGCGGTGCGGCGGCAACGCCGGTTGCCTGATGTGCAAGGTGACTGCGGCAACCGAATCGGGCTTGTCCGCTCCTTCGGACAGCGAGCGGCACAAGCTCGGGGAATTGATCGAACAGCGAATCCGGCTCGCCTGCCAGGCGAAAATTACGGGCGACTGCGCCGTCGTCGTGCCGGAGGATCCGCTCAAGGCGGCCGTGCGCGCCCAATTGGCCAAGCAGCGGGAAGATGAGCTTTGGTAGCTTAACCGCCGGCCGTTCGGGCGCTTTTTTTACGAACGTGGGGAAGGGGGAGCATTCATGGTCGAACGAAACGCTGGACAAAGCGGCGGACGCAGCGCGGGACGGAGCCCGGCGGCGCGACTGGCCGCGAGGCTCGCCGGTGCGATAGCGGCCGCCGCGCTGCTTGTGCTGGCGAGCGGATGTTTGTATCCGAGGGAGATGCGCCAGGAAAACCGGATGGCTGTCGCCGACAGCATCCTGGTCGTGCAAAACGCCGTCGACCAATACAAGGCGAAAACCGGCGTGCTGCCGATTCGCAATGCCGACGTGGACACGCCGATTTTCGAAAAATATGCGATCGATTTGAAAAAGCTGACCGAAGGGCCGTACCTGGGGCAAATTCCGGGCGTCGCCTTCGAAAAAGGCGGCTCGTTCCGGTTTCTTCTCATCGATGCGGAAACCGATCCGAAGGTGAAGCTGCTCGATCTCGTCGCCTATCAGACGACGGGCGAAGTGCAGAAGGCGGTGGACGACTACCGGAAGGCAAACGGCGGCGCGGTCCCGAAGGGCGAGCCGGTCGGCCCCGGCGTTTATCGGCTCGATTTCGCCAAGCTCAATAAGAAGCCGGAGCAAATCAAGAGCGTTTTCTCCGGCCAATACGCCGGCTTCCTGATCGACGACGCCGGCACCGTGGCGATCGACTACGCTTTGGACATTATGCAGGCGCTCAAGCGCCGCGGGATCGTGGCGGAAAACGGCGCCGGCAGTTTGCCGCCGGATTTGGCCGATGCCGATTTGCGCAAAATTCTCGTGGAAGACGCTCCGTTCGTGCCCGTCAAATCGTTTCCTTACCGTTGGATCGAAGGGGAGCCGAAAGCTTCGGCATCCTAACGCGAGTATAATGGAATCCTGTTTCCCTTAAGGCGCCTTCGCTTTCGCGAACGGCGCTTTTTTGCATGCTCGTCCGGATTGTCCCGGCCTGAATTTCCGTCTCTTTTTCTTCGAATAGGGCTGAATATACGGGTTAACGCCCACATATATTGGTTCATGGGCGACGATCGCGTCAAAGGGGCTGGTAGAACGATAGAATCGAAATCCAGGCGTCTCACAAAACTTTTTCGTACTTGCTCTGTCATAATCGGAATGCTAGCACATATATTTTTACTAGTCCAAAACCATGTACGAGTATCGTCGCACGAAGATGAAGTCTGCGGCCGTCTGCCGTCAACGATCGACTAGCGACACCTGCAAAAGTTCATCATCCTGCCGGGAGGGGATCTCATTGGAAAAAGTGGATATCTTTAAGGACATTGCGGAGCGCACGGGGGGAGACATCTACCTCGGAGTCGTGGGCGCGGTCCGGACGGGAAAATCTACATTTATCAAGCGGTTCATGGAAACGCTGGTGCTGCCGAACATCCAGAACGAAGCCGAACGGGTCCGGGCGACCGACGAGCTGCCGCAAAGCGCCGCAGGCCGGACGATCATGACGACCGAGCCGAAATTCGTGCCGAACAACGCCGTCCGGCTGACCGTCGCCGAAGGGCTGAACGTCAACGTCCGCCTCGTCGATTGCGTCGGCTACGCCGTGCAAGGCGCCAAAGGATACGAGGACGAAAACGGGCCGCGGATGATTACGACGCCGTGGTTCGACGAGCCGATTCCGTTCCAGGAAGCGGCCGAGATCGGCACGCGCAAAGTGATCCAGGAGCATTCGACGCTCGGCGTCGTCGTCACGACCGACGGCTCGATTGCGGAAATTCCGCGTTCTTCCTATGTCGAGGCGGAGGAGCGGGTCATCAACGAGCTGAAGGAAGTCGGCAAGCCGTTCATCCTGATCGTCAACTCGATCAAGCCGACGAGTCCGGAGACGATCGAGCTGCGCAACGAGCTGTCCGCCAAGTACGATATTCCGGTCGTGGCGACGAGCGTCGCGACGATGCAGGAAGAAGATATTTTGCAAGTGATGCGCGAAGTGCTGTACGAGTTCCCGGTTCACGAAGTGAACGTCAATTTGCCGAGCTGGGTCATGGTGCTGAACGAGAACCATTGGCTGCGCTCGCAATTCGAAAATTCGGTACGCAACACGGTAAAAGACATTCGCCGCCTGCGCGACGTCGACCGCGTCGTCAGCCAGTTCGACGAATACGACTTCATCGAGCGCGCCGCCTTGGCCGGCATGGACATGGGGCAAGGCGTGGCCGAGATCGATCTGTACGCGCCGGATGAGCTGTACGACCGCATCCTGATGGAAGTGGTCGGCGTGGAAATTCGCGGCAAAGACCATCTGCTCCAGCTGATGATGGATTTAACGCACGCGAAGCGCGAGTACGACCGGTTCGCCGAAGCGCTGGAGATGGTCAAGACGACCGGCTACGGCATCGCGCCGCCGAGTCTCGAGGACATGTCTCTCGACGAGCCGGAGCTGATCCGTCAAGGCTCGCGGTTCGGCGTCCGCCTGAAGGCGACCGCGCCGTCGATCCATATGATCCGCGTCGACGTCGAATCCGAATTCGCGCCGATCATCGGCACGGAGAAGCAGAGCGAGGAGCTCGTCCGCTACCTGATGCAGGACTTCGAGGAAAATCCGCTCAAGATTTGGGAGTCCGACATATTCGGCCGCTCGCTCCATTCGATCGTCCGCGAAGGGATCCAGGGCAAGCTCGCGATGATGCCGGACAACGCCCGCTACAAGCTGCAGGAGACGCTTGGACGCATTATTAACGAAGGATCGGGCGGGCTGATCGCGATTATCCTGTAACGATGGACGGGGCGCGGCCTTCGCCGACGAACATGGCCAAAAGCACCTCGAGGAGGTGCTTTTGGCGCGCCCGCAATATTTTCGCGCAATTGGCGGGCGCGGGCATGTATATTTTTCCGCAAAACGGTGAACACAGGAAATAGCGGCACATGTTCGTGGGGGGAGGTGAATGGCATGAATAAATCGGAGTTGATCGCGAAAGTGGCGGAAACGACCGATATGTCCAAAAAGGACGTTACGAAGGCGGTGGACGCCGTATTCGACGCGATTACCGAAGCGCTGCAAAGCGGTGAAAAGGTACAGCTTGTCGGTTTCGGAAACTTTGAAGTTCGTGAACGTTCCGCTCGCAAAGGACGCAATCCGCAAACGGGTGAGGAAATTGACATTCCGGCCAGCAAAGTTCCCGCTTTCAGGCCGGGCAAGCAGCTTCGCGACGTATGCGCGCAATGATCGGCATGATGAAGCCGGGCCCGAAACCAAAAAAACGCCAGGACGAGACGTCTTGGCGTTTTTTGGTTGGCATTCGCTTGCCTTGCGGGACTTGCGGCTCTAAGCGCCGTCCAGGGCAATGGGCGGCCCGGGCTCGGCGTTTACCGCGGTGCGGAAGAAAACAGCCGGCTCAGGACGATGGTCGCCGCGCCGATCGCCGTCGCCCGGTCGCCGAGACGGGACGTCTCGATCGTCAGATGGCGAACCGACGCTTCCAGCGCGCGGGAGCGGACCGTCTCCATGAGCGGCTCCGTCAGCAACGCGCCGGCCTGGGCGACGCCGCCGCCCAAAATGATTTTTTGCGGGTTGATCGTATGGATCATGTTCGTCAGGCCAATGCCGAGCAGACGTCCGGCTCTGCGGAACGCCTCCAGCGCCAGCTCGTCGCCGGCCAGCGCCGCCTCGTATACGAGCTCGCCGGTGATCGACTTCAGATCGCCGGCCGCCTGGGCTGCCAGCTTGCTGCTTCGCCCCATCGCGATTTCGTTTTGCACCGCTTCGGCGATGGCCGGTCCGGACACGAGCGTTTGCAGGCAGCCGTAGCTGCCGCAGCTGCAGCGCGGGCCGTTCAGATCGACCGTCGTATGGCCGAGCTCGCCGGCGGAATAGCTGCTGCCGCGGAACACGTCCCGGTTCAGCACGATGCCGGCGCCGACCCCGACGCCGATGTTGACGCAGATGAAATGGTCCGCCTCCTGTCCGCCCCCGAACCATAGCTCGCCGAGCGCCATCGCGACGACGTCGTTCTCCACATATACCGGCAACCCGAACGCTTCCTCGAGAGCGGCGCGGATCGGCACGTCGCGAAGTTGAAGGTTCGGCGCGAATATCGACAACCCTTCCTCCGGATTGACCAGGCCATGCATGCCGACGCCGATGCCGATGATCGGCCGCTTCGGCCCGGCATCGCCGAGCAAGTCTTCGACCGAGCGCTTAAGCTCGGCCAAAAACGCGGCGGCGTCCGGGCGGGGCGGCATCGTTCGCCGCGATTGGCGAATGACGTTCGCGTCCAGATCGGTCAGCACCGTCTTGATCGTGCTGACGCCGACGTCGACGCCGACGATCCAAAACGCCTCGGAGTTGAGCCGCAGCAAGATCGGCTTGCGGCCGCCGCTGGAGGCGCCGATTTCACTCTCCACGACGACCCCTTGCTCGATCAGCTCGGACACGATATTGGTCACGGTCGGAGGCGTAAGCTTCGTCTTCTTGGCGATATCGGCGCGCGAAATCGGGCCGTCGTTGCGAATCGTGGACAGCACGAGCGACCGGTTCAACGATTTCATCAGCTGAAAGCTGCCGACTAGCGGCTTCGTCACGCCCAACCCCTCCTGCGTACGCTTTCTTTATTTGCTCACTTTTTTAGAATAACGAATAAAGATCGGGAAATCAATCCGCGGCCGGATAAAAGGAGGACGACCAGATCCACAGCGCGTGCCGGGCCGTAAAGTTCGTACGGATTGCGAACACGGCGTAAAAATGCGGATATCTGCCGTTAAGAGAAGAAATTGTTGTTGCCAGCCCGCCGCGGAAACGGTAAGATAGTAGCAGGATACTTTATTAAATTATTTTACAAAGTAAACCGCGCCGATCCAAACAGGAGGATGAACATGGCAGAACTTCGCTTCAACCCGCTGCTGCGCGACTGGGTGATGGTCGCCTCGAACCGGCAAAACCGGCCTCACTTGCCGAAAGGCTATTGCCCGTTTTGTCCCGGCTCGGGCAAAGTACCCGATCATTACGACGTGCTTATGTACGAGAACGATTTCCCCGCGCTCAGCCCGAATCCGCCGGAGCCCGATCCGGTGGCGACGTCGCTGTACAAGACCGAGAAATCGTTCGGCAAATGCGAGGTCATTCTGTATTCGCCGGAGCATACGAAGACGCTCCCGGAGCTTTCCGTCGACCATATCGGCAAGCTGATCGACCTGTGGACGGAACGGTTCGAGGCGTTGTCGCAAGACCCGCATCATCAATATGTCATGATCTTTGAAAACCGCGGCGAGGAATGCGGCGTGACGATGCACCATCCGCACGGGCAAATTTACGCCTACTCGCAAATGCCGCTCAAGATCAGAACCGAGCTGGAAAGCTGCCGGCTCCATCACGAGGAGAACGGCACCTGCCTGCTGTGCGACATGAACCGCCACGAGCTCGAGTTCGGCAAGCGGATCGTCATTGAAAACGAGCATTTCCTGTGCTACTTGCCGTTTTTCACCGACTTCCCGTACGGCGTCTTCATCGTCAGCAAGCGCCATCTGACGGCGATCACCGACTTCACGCCGGACGAGAAACGGTCGCTCGCCCAAATCCTGAAAGATACGACGGGCGCGATGGACCAGCTGTTCGACCGGCTGTTCCCGTACATGATGGTCATTCATCAAAGGCCGGTCAACGGCGACAACGTCGAGGACTACTACCATTTTCATATCGAGTTTTACCCGCCGCTGCGCGACAAGGACAAAATCAAGTGGTACGCCTCCTCGGAAATGGGCGCCTGGGCGGCGGCCAATCCGCTCGCGGTGGAGGATACCGCGCCGAAAATGCGCGAAGCGTACGAGAAATTTTTGCGAAAGGAAGGTCGAATCTAAATGACCGCACAGCCGAACTACGATTTGGAGTCGCTAAAGCGCGAGTTCGCCTCCCGCTTCGGCAGCGCGGAGGGGGTCCGCATCTTTTTCGCCCCGGGCCGGGTCAACCTGATCGGCGAGCATACCGATTACAACGGCGGCTACGTGTTCCCGGCGGCGCTGACGTTCGGAACGTATGCGCTTGTGAAGCCCCGGGAGGACGGCGTATACCGGTTCCGCTCGCTGCAGTTTTCGGCCGAAGCCGATACGCGCACGGACGAAGTCGCATTCCGCAAGGAGGACGACTGGGCGAACTATCCGAAGGGCGTCCTGTCCGAGCTGCTGCAGCTGGATAACGGCGCTTACGCCGGCCGGCTCCGGGGAGCCGACGTGCTGTACTACGGCAACGTGCCGAACGGCGCGGGCCTGTCGTCTTCGGCCTCGATCGAGCTGGCCACGGCGCTGGCGCTGACGGCAATCGCCGGCATCGAGCTGCCGATGCTCGAGCTGGTCAAACTGTCGCAGCGGGCGGAAAACCGGTTCGTCGGCGTCAACTGCGGCATTATGGACCAGTTCGCCGTCGGCATGGGCAAGCGGGACCATGCGGTCATGCTCAAGTGCGACACGCTCGAATACCAGTACGTGCCGTTTCGCATCGACGGCTGCAAGCTGGTCATCACGAACACGAACAAGCGGAGAGGGCTGGCCGATTCGAAATACAACGAGCGTAGACAGCAATGTGAGAATGGGTTAAAGTGGTTGCAAGAAATACTCCCGCACCTGACCAGTCTGGGCGAGCTGTCGCTTGCGGAATGGGAGCGGGTGAAGGACACGATCCCCGATCCGGTGATCCGCAGCCGCGTCGAGCATGTCGTCACCGAGGACGACCGGGTGCTCAAGGCCCGCTTAAGTCTGGAGCAGGGCGATCTCGCCACCTTCGGGCGGCTGATGAAGGCGTCTCACGAGTCGCTGCGCGACCAATACGAGGTGACCGGCTTCGAGCTCGATACGCTGTTCGAGGAAGCGAGTGCGATCGACGGCTGCATCGGCACGCGGATGACGGGAGCCGGGTTCGGCGGCTGCAGCGTCAGCATCGTCCGCAATGAAGCGGTCGACCGGTTCAAGACCGTCGTCGCCGAACGGTATACGGCGAAGACGGGGCTCTTGCCGACGTTCTACGTCTGCGAAATCGGAGACGGGGCGAAGGAATTGCTGTAAGGGTCCATATGGATTCATGATTTGATTCATGAAATAACGAAGCAGGGAGGAACCGGCTATGGCGATTTTGGTCACCGGCGGCGCCGGATATATCGGCAGCCATACCGTCGTCGAGCTGCTGGCGCAGGGCGAGCAAGTCGTCGTCCTCGACAATTTGAAAACGGGACACCGCGCGGCAGTGCACGAAGAGGCGCGCTTTTACGAGGGCGATATTCGCGACGCCTCGATCTTGAGCCGCATATTCGGCGAAAACGACATCGAAGCGGTCATTCATTTCGCCGCCAACTCGCTCGTCGGCGAAAGCGTGCAGCAGCCGCTTATGTATTACGACAACAACTTGTTCGGCACGCATTCGCTCGTGAAGTCGATGATCGAGCACGGCGTGAAAAAGATCGTGTTTTCCTCCACCGCGGCCACGTACGGGGAGCCGGAGAACGTGCCGATCCTGGAGACGGACCGGACGCGGCCGGAAAGCCCGTACGGGGAGACAAAGCTGGCGATGGAAAACATGCTGCGCTGGTGCGACCGCGCCTACGGGCTGAAGTCCGTTTCGCTGCGCTACTTCAACGCTTGCGGCGCCCATCCGGACGGGCGGATCGGCGAGGACCACAGGCCGGAAAGCCACCTCATCCCGATCATCCTTCAGGTGCCGCTCGGCCAGCGCGAGCATATCGGCATTTTCGGCGACGATTACCCGACGGAGGACGGCACGTGCATTCGCGACTATATCCACGTGATGGATTTGGCCAGCGCGCATTGGCGGGCGCTGCTCTATTTGCGCGGCGGCAATGAGAGCAACGTGTTCAACCTGGGCAACGGGACCGGCTTCTCGGTCAAGCAGGTGATCGAGCTCGCCCGCGCCGTCACGGGACACCCGATTCCGGCCGTCGTGTCGCCGCGGCGCGCAGGCGATCCGGCCGTCCTGATCGCCTCGTCCGACAAGGCGAAGTCGGTGCTCGGCTGGCAGCCGCGCTACGACGATTTGTCCACGATCATCGAGACGGCCTGGAACTGGCACAAAAACAACCCGAACGGATACGGCGGCTGAAAGCCGCATG
>Ga0310832_101427_pt1 | contig 10516 bp, 3 predicted proteins | sample WT_ome_7_FD_201303 | JGI IMG/M metagenome (GOLD analysis project Ga0310832, IMG submission 201303) | Sorghum-adapted microbial communities enriched on wild type (WT) sorghum from Joint BioEnergy Institute, Emeryville, California, United... ...
GCACCATCCCGGAGAAATCGACAAAGCCGAGGATCTCGTCTCCGTCGATCCGATGCACGTCGAGCCGCTGAACGAACAGACCGGATATTTCGCTTCGTTCCACGCGTATCCGTATTATCCGGACTTTTTCCGCAGCGACCTGTCGATCCGCAACGTCCTGAACGACAGGGGCGAGCCCGACTCGTACAAGGCGTATTTGCGTTTGCTGAAGGAGCATCACAAGGGTGTCCCCGTCATCATTACCGAATACGGGGTTCCGTCGTCGCTGGGCATCGGCCATATTACCATCCTCGGCCGCGATCAGGGCGGCCATAACGAGGTCGAGCAAGGGAACATCAACGCCGATCTGCTTCATCAGATCGTGCAGGAGCAGTACGCAGGAGCGATACTGTTCATGTGGCAGGACGAATGGTTCAAGCGGACGTGGAACACGCAAGATTTCGAGCAGCCCGTCGACCGGCGCAAATATTGGCTGAACGTGCTGACGAACGAAAAGCTGTTCGGCATCAACGGCATGTATTCCAGCAAAGACGGTCCGCTCAAGATCGACGGCCGTCTGGACGACTGGGAGAAGCTAAAGGACAAAAAGAAGTACGATCCCCGGGTGCCCGGCTGGAGCGACATGTGGATCACCCACGACGAAGCGTACGTCTATATCGCCGCCAGGCTGGAGAACGGCTTCGATCCGGCGCGGCAGACGATGTATATCGGAGCCGATACGATGGAAGGCGGCAACCGCCATGCCGAGCAGATGGGGGACCGGACGCTCTCCGAAGGGCTGGAGACGCTGATCGCCATCGGACCGGAAGACGGCAGCGAGGTGCGCATCGCCTCGAACTACGATTTCACGGCCCGGCTGTGGGGCGTCATTAACGGCATGGCTCCCGTCGACGAGCAGGAGATGCGGGATAATTCCGGCATTTTCAAGCCGTGGAGGCTGATCGTCGACATGGAATTCAGCCCGCCGGTGGCGAACGACTACCGCCCATACAAAGATCTCCCGGCCGGACAGCTTCGCCGGGGGACGACCGATCCCGACTCGCCCGATTACGATTCGCTGGCGATGTGGCAGGCGGAGGGGAACGTCGTCGAGATGCGGATTCCGTGGATGCTGCTTGGCTTCGCCGATCCGAGCTCGCTGCGCGCGGTGAACTACGATCAGAAGGACGGCAAGCTGCAGACGCAAAAAGTCGACGGCATCCGCTTCGTCCCGTGGATCGTCGACCGGACGACGAACCGAATAGCGGGCCTTGGCGACGGCTCCGCGCCAGTCGACCTGTCCGATATGCCGAAATACAAGTGGAAAACGTGGAACTCGGTCCATTATCAGGAGCGGTTGAAAAAGAGTTACGCGATCATGCAGCAGGCGTTTCGCGAAATCGGCGACGGCTATCCGTGATCGGCGGCGCCTGGCCCGCCCCGTCATCAAGATGGGGGCTAGCGGATGGAGCCGACAGTCTGGGCGGCGAAACGCTCATGTGCTGCGGGCGGGAAGCATGTTGAAGGAAACATCGAACTCGAATCGGATTGCAAAAGTGGTTGAATGGTGACCGCAAGCTTAATAAAGCGAACATCCGTCAAGCAGGAGAGGGAGGCATCCCGACATCAGCATCTCGACGTCGGGATGCTTTTTTGTTGCTTGTTTTGTGGTTCCTATTAAATTATAGGGAACCAAAAAATAAGAGGTATGATTTTGCTAGTATTATCGGATAATGGCGAAAGAATACGTATTTCATTGATAAATTTTAAGTTTTCCGCCTGAAATATTAAAACTCGTAAAGAAACCAGTTGACAATATTTTAAGCGCTTTCTACAATGAAGACAGAAAAATATGGAACCAGAAATGAATTGGTTCCCGATTCATTTTGCAAAACGGCGGAAAGGAGGTCGTTCGCTCATCGGAGAGGGGGAGATGAGCGTTTGAAAGCGATTGCAATTCGGTGTCAAGCCGTTCGGGCATTGCGCCATCGCGCGCCATCGTGCCATAAAGCGCCTGCGGGGCGGCCGGGACAACCGGCTGACGAACGGCGCGCGCCGGCCGTCCATTGCTCCCGGCTTTCATGGGCCGGTTTAGCAGATGGCGGCGCCAAGGAACAATCGGCCGTTAATTCGGCAAAGGGGCGGAGAATCGATGAAAAGGGGAAGCGTTTGGTTCGTTTGGCTCGTGCTTGTTTTCATGCTTGTATCGGCTTGCAGCGGACAGGGTGGAAGCGGGCCGGCGCCGGAAGGGGACAGCAAGGGCGCCGAGACGAAGCAGCCTTTTACGATGCGGATATTCGGCGGAGGAGTGCCTCCCGAGGAGTTCGACGAGCGGTTTCGCGGCGTGCTCAAGGAGAAGTTTCCTCATATTACCGTTGAATATTACCAGAACGGCAAAGGAACGACGATCCAGGAGCTGGTCGCGTCCGGACAGACGCCGGATTTGATCCGCACCGACATTCCGACGCTGCTGAGCGGCTATCTCGATCTCGATCTCGGTTACGATCTGACCGAGTATGTGAACAAGTACAAGTACGATCTGAACCGGTTCAACAAGGTGTTTATCGACGAAATCGTCGACGCCGGGCGGACGGGGGCGCTGTACGGGCTGCCGGTGCCGCCGTATTTCCCCCATGTGCTGTACTACAACAAAGATTTGTTCGACAAATTCGGTGTGCCGTATCCGAAAGACGGGATGACGTGGGACGAAGTGTACGAATTGGCCAAGTCGCTCACGCGCACGGAGGACGGCAAGGTGTACCGGGGCTTTAGCAGCAACCCGAACGCCATGCTGCGGGACAATCCGTATTCGCTGCCGATCCTCGACCCGGCCGCCGATCAGCTGGCGGATATGGAGACATGGAAGAAGCTGTTCGACAATTTCAAGCGATTTTACGAAATTCCGAACAACACGATCGAGAAGACGGCATCGGCCGAGAACGTGGCGTTCAACAAAGGCAACGTCGCGATGATGGCCAACCAGCACAACGTCTACCTGAAGATTCCGCCGGAAATCAATTGGGACATCGTCTCGTATCCGACGATGGAAGGGGCGCCGAAGCTGACGCCGCAGCGCGGACCGGCCTACTGGTCGATCTCCAAGACGAGCGCGCACAAGGACGAAGCGTTCGAAATGATTATGGCGATGCTGTCGGACGAAGTACAGCTGGCCGACTCGAAGCGGGGGATTCCGACCACGCTGGATAAGCCGGACATTCAGGCCGCTCTCGGCGAAGGCCATCCGATATACGGAAGCAAAAACATGAAGGCGATCAGCTATTATCCGCCGGTTCCGTATACGCCGAAACGCAAAGCCGAGCTGGTCGACGTCCCCGGCGCCACGCAGCAAAACTTGATGGGCCAGGCGTTCATCGAAGTGGCCACGGGCAAGACCGACGTCAATACGGCGCTGCGCCAGTTGGACGAGAAGCTGAAGCAGGAAGTCGAGCTGCAAAAAAGCAAAAAGTAGGCCGGCGACCGGCCGCAAAGACGATAGCAACGGGAGATGGGGAGAGTAATGCCGGAAATCCGAATTGCCGTACTGCCTGAACCGAAAGTGCAAAACCGGTTGTTCGACGACTCGCATTGGAAGCAGCTGGAGTCGATCGGCACCGTCGTCCGCAATACGCGGGAAGGAGCTCCGCTTGCGGATACGCTGAAGGCGGTCATCGAAGGGGCAGACGCCGCGATTACGTCGTGGGGCTGCCCCGCTCTGACGCAAGATATTTTGGAGCGGGCGCCCCGGTTGCGCGGCGTGCTCCACGCCGCCGGCACGGTGAAAGGCATCGTCACGGACGCCTTGTGGGCGCGCGGCATCCGCGTATCGAGCGCCAACGGGCCGCTTGGCGTCGGCGTCGCCGAAACGGCGCTCGGGCTGACGATCGCCTCGCTCAAAAACATGTGGCGGCTGAGCCGTTCGACGCGCGAAGGGGCATGGAGCGCCGGCAAGGACAAGGTGCGCGAGCTGTACGGGATTACGGTGGGCGTAATCGGCGCGGGCAAGGCGGGAAGCCACTACATTCGGTTGCTGCGCCAGTTCGACGTGGATATTCTCGTGTTCGATCCGCTTTTGACGGAGGAGCAGGCCGCAGCGATGGGGGCGGTCAAGACGGAGCTGAACGAGCTGCTTGCGCGCAGCGACGTCGTCTCGATCCATGCGCCGTCGCTGCCCGAGACGTACAAGATGATCGACGGCGAACGGCTCGCCCTGATGAAGGACGATGCGATTTTGATCAATACGGCGCGGGGGATGATCGTGGACGAGCAGGCGCTCGTTGCGGAACTGACGAAGGGCAGGCTGTTCGCCTGCCTCGACGTCACCGACCCGGAGCCGCCGGCGCCGGACCATCCGCTGCGCAGCCTGCCGAACTGCGTGCTGACTCCCCATATTGCCGGAGCGGTCAACAACGGCGTCAAACGGGTCGGCCAATTCGCTATTGACGAATTGAAGCGGCTGCTTGCGGGAGAACCGCTGCAAGGGGAAGTGAAGGCGGAGCAGATGAGCACGCTGGCCTGACCGGGCCGGTGCCGCCGCATCCGTCCGCAAGGCAATCATTTTCAAATCGATGGGGGCTTATCGCCCCCATAAGCGGGGAGGGACTTTGATGAAGAAGGACAAGCTGCTGGACGATCATTGGATGCTTCGTATGTTGCGAATGTGTGTGCGAAGCGGAGCGCTGCGCTTGCTGCTCGCGCTCGTTATCGCCGCAGGCGGGCTGAGCTTCGCCGGGCCGCAAGTCCGGGCCGACGACGCGGCGGGGGAGCTGTACCACGATTTCGAGTCGTTTGCGCCCGGACCGCTAAACGGCCAGAACGGCTGGACGAACGCCGGACCGGAGGTAACCGTTACGGATCAGGTGTACGCCGTCAGCGGAACCCGGTCGGTCCGCATCGTCGACAACGATCCGGCGAAAGCGATGGGGGCAAAGCTCACGTTCCCGGCCGTCGTGCGCGGCAGCGTCGAATGGTGGGCGCGTCCGGAGACGGCCGACCGGCTCGTTATGCTGCTGGAAAGCGCCGATTCCGAGGGGACGAAGCCGGTGGAGTGGATCGGCTTTCTCGCGAACGGCAAGCTGGAATATTCCGACGGAGCGACCCGCGTCAACTCCAGCGAGACGTACGAGCCGGGTAAATGGTACCGCTTTATCGTCCAGTTCGACGCCGCCGCCGGCAACAAGACGATCATCGTGATGGACGGCGAAGGGCTGTTGCTTTTGCGCAAGGATACGAAATTCCGCGATGCGTCCGCATCGATGGTCAACACGTTCCGGCTCGCCACAATTTCGACGGGTCTCGGCACCTACTACATAGACGACGTTCACGTCCGCGATTCGTCCATCGTCTCCCCGGGCCCGCTGGCCAGCCTGAGCGCCCATCCCGATCAGTTGAACGTGCAGGCCGGACAGAGCCGGCCGGTGCAGCTGCTCGGCCATTACGCGGACGGTGAAATTCGCGCGATCGAAGCAAGCGAGGTGAGCTACATGTCGGCCGATCCTACGGTGGCGACGGCGAGCGGCGGCAGCGTAACGGGGGTGGCGCCGGGCTCGACGGTCATTACGGCGGTATACGGCGGAGCGCAGACGGGCATCGCCGTGAACGTGTTCGATCCGAACGACGTGCCGCCTTATGTCGATCTTCCGCTGCGGCCGCTGCAGCTTGCAACCGGGCTGGACGGCTTGCAGATCGTCGTTCCCGAGGATAGCGGCTGGCAGGCGCTGGGCGACCGGATCGCAGGAGAGTTGTCGAGCCGGTGGAACGTGCAGGCGGCGGTCGTTGCGCCGGAGCAGGCGAAATTCCGCGACGGCTGGTCCGGCAACGTAATCCTGCTCGGCAATTTGGGGAACAACGTGCAGCTTGCCCGCCTGTACGGGCTGCGCATGTCGTATGCCGACGCCATTTACCCCGGCAAGGGCGGCTATCAGCTGCAGACGATCGTCGATCCTTTCGGACAAGGCGGTAACACGATCGTCGTGGGCGCAAGCGACCTGGCGGGCGCGCAACTCGGCGTCGACCGGCTGCTCGAACGGATCGGGGAGCAGACCGATCCCGTCATTCCGTATCTCGCGGAGACGAAGCTGTCCGACGAAGCCGCTTCGTACTTGCCGTTTGACGGCAAGCCGACTCCGGAAAACGTGCAGTCGGCGCTCGCTTCGGCCGAGGCGCAGCTCGCGAAGCTGAATCCGGATGCGACGAGCGAAGCGGACGCGAAGGCGCTGCTCGCCGTATTCGCTTCCGCCAAGTCGTACGGGGAGTATTACCAGCTGACCGGCGACCCCGGGTTTGGCGAAGTATACCGCAAGCTGCTCATAGGCTACGCAAACTTCCTCAACCGGTATCCTACCGAGGCGAAGGCGCAGTTGAACGAGCGGTCGAACATGTGGTCCGACGGCGACACGTTCGTCCAGAACTGGACGGTGCTGGAGGCGTCGCCGCTGTTCTCGGCCCACGAGCGCAAGCAGATCGTGTCCGCGATCTATCTGACTTACGAGGCGAACGCCCGAGACGGGTACTTGGCGAGAGCGGAAGAGCGCGCGCCGCGCTGGAATCATGAAATTTTCCCGGCGCTGTCACTCCTTGCCGGAAGCGTTTATTTCCATAACTATTACCAACTCCCGCAGGCACCGGAATGGCGGCGGCTCGGCGAGCGGATTTTCACCGGAAACACGTCGCACATCAGTCTGGACGAAGGGTCCGACTATTTGATGCACGTGCCGATGACGAATATCGACTATGCGATGGCGTCCGGCAATCTCGACTTCATGACGCGCAGCCTTCGCCCGAGCGCCGATCTGAACGCGCTCATGATCGACAATCTCGGCACGATGGCCGGCGGAGGCGACACGTATCCGTTCGGCTACAGCAACGCCTACTCGTGGGGCCATTCGCAGGTGATGAACGCGGCGACCTGGTATTTCGGCGACCCCGTGTACCGGTATTTGCTGGAACTGGCGCGGACGGGGCCGTTCTCCGGCCAGCGGATGACCGATCTGAATTACCCGATTCACCGGTATATGGCGGTCGATCCGGATTCCGTTCCCCCGCTGCCGGAGGGCGAATACCCGAGGCTGCAGGCGTTCCCCGTCGAGCAGGGCGTGTACGACGACGTGCAGGCGTCGGAGCAGCAGCCGCTGGACGTGGCGCTCGAGGATACGTTCCACAAGATGACGTTCCGCGAAGGGTTCGCGCCGGACGACAGCTATCTGATCGTCGACGGCTTCTCCGCGGGAACGCACGGCCATCAGGACGGCAACGCGATTTTGAACTATACGGCGAACGGCCGGCTGTTTTTGATCGACCGGGACTATATCGAAAATACGCCGGAGCATCATTCCGGACTCGTCATCGTCAAAGACGGCGAGCAGCAGAAGAAGCCGCCTCTCGCGCGGCTGGACTGGGCGGCCGCGGACGTGGGCGGCGCCGACCTCAGCCGCAGCGTCGTGTCGAACTATAACGGGACAGACTGGCAGCGGTCCATCGTCAGCCCGAACGGCGACTTCTACCTGATCTACGACGACATCTCCATCAAGGAAACCGGCGATTACGTGCTTAAAAACATGTGGCAGACGCTCGGCACGCCGAACGTGCGGGGAGACCGGTTCGAGGCCGAGCAGCAGGGCGTGACAATGACGATCCAAAGTCTGGACGCGTCCGATCTGCGCACGCAAGACCGGTACGGCTATTTCCGGAAATATTGGAAGTCGGAATATCCTTACCCGTATGCCGAGCAAGCGACGGCGCTCAGCGAAGTGCTGGAGGAAAAACGGTACGAAGCCGGAGACCGGATCGGTTTCGTCAGCGTGCTGTCGAGCCGCAAGGCCGGCGATCCGGAAGTGCAGGCGCGGCGCCTGAACGAGACGACGGTCGAGGTGCGGCAAGGCGGCGAGCGGTGGCTGGCGGTACAGGCGCCGGTCGACACGAGCGTATTTGCCTCCGACGGCCGGTTCCATCTGATCGGCGGCGGAAGCCTGGTCGCGGCCGAGGCGAGCGAGATCCGGCTCGGGTCGCAGACGATTCGCTTCGGCGAGCCGGTCATGTTCGAGCTGAACGCGGGTACCGGCGCCTGGGCGGCCTATCCGCTGCGCAAAGACCGGATTCAATATGACGAGCAAGGCGATCCGGTGCGCGAAGGCGCCATCGATTCCGGCACGGCCGTCTGGAGCCGCACCATGCAAGTCCGGCTGGAAGCTGCGCTGCGGGATCCGGAGCATCCGGGCGACTGGAAGAAGCCGCTTCCCGACCATCCGGAAGGCTTGCAAGATTGGCAGCGGACGTACCGATTTTCGGAAGCGGTAGCCGACGCGTCGTGGGGCGACCTGAACGGAGACGGCCGGGACGAGCTATTGATCGGCGGCGTCGGCGGCAAAGTGCAGGCGGTGGATGATCAAGGCCGCGTCCTGTGGACGTTCGCCGCCGGCGGCAGGGTCAACGAGGTGACGGTGCAGCCGGTAAATGGCGAATCGGTCGTCTTCGTCGCCACCGAAAACTGGACGGTCCACGCGCTGAACGCGCAGGGCGGGCTGCTCTGGAGCCAGACATTCCCGAGCGATACGGAGCACCGCGAGCGGAAGGGCAACCTGATCGGCATCACGAACGTTCGGGTCGCCCATGTGAACGGGGCGGATGCCGAGCCGTGGATTATGGTCGGCACGCAGTTCCGGTATATTTACGGACTCGACCTTGCCGGCAATATCGTGTACCAGGATCTGCTGTATTACTATGGCATCGAGGATATGGAATTCGCCGATTTCGACGGCGACGGCAAGGAAGAAGGCGTTTATGCGCTGGAGTACGCGTATTTCGCTTACTGGGACGACAAGCAGATTACGCGCGGCGGCTCCGGCGGAGGACCGGGCTGGAAGGTCGCGACCGTTCTGGACGGTAGGTCCTCGCGGCCGGCGTTCGCGCTGGGCACGAAGCAGAACGAAGTGAGGCTGTATACGTTCGATGGCCAGCTCCGGGAGCAATGGAAGCGCAACGTCGGCGGCGAGGTGAACGATATCCGCTACGGCGACTTCAACGGCGACGGGGTTCCCGAGCTGTTGGCCGGCTCCGACGGGTTGCAGCTGTATGCGCTGGACCCGGACGGCACGGTTCGCTTCCGCAAGGCGCTTGCCGAGCGGGTCGTTCAGGTGGACGGCTGGCGCCGCGACGGTCAGGCCCACTATTGGGCGTCCGGCGACAACGGATTGCTCGTCCGGCTGTCCGAGGCGGGAGCGATTGAGGCGACCACCCGCTTCGCGGAGCGCATCGCCGCGCTGAAGGCAGGCGTTGCCGAGCCGAAGCCGTGGGTCGTGCTGGCGAACGGCGACGTGTACCGGTATAGGCGTTGATGGAATGAAGGGGCTGTTCCATATCACGTTTTGGTGATTTTGGAACAGCCTCGATACATACAGTTTATAACGTTAACCCGTTGTTACAACTTGTTGATATGGACTAAATATGTGGTTTCTTCATGAGTTCCTTTAGTGCTCGTTTGAATCAACAGAGTGTTGTCGTCAGCCCAAGAAAGCCCTTCAATCCAAATGGTACTGGGCGCTGAAATCAATTTCCATTTTTTAGTTTCCAGGTTATAAAGTACGATATTGAAATCCGCTTCGCCATCCTTGATCTGGTTATGGAGCGCGACCCAAGCACCGCGAGATTCGAACGAACCTACTCTATTTAGGAAATGGCTTGATATGTTTGTTGATTCACCCGTAGCTACCGATTGAATCGTTAATGTGCCAGGGCTTGATTGATGGACAAGTTGGTCATTCACCAGTGCAGCGCTTGTAACCCCTTCGATAAGGGTTTTTGTTTCGCCTGTCTGTACATTCAACAGAATCGTATTTTGTGAGCTCAAAACGACACTTTCACGATTTAACCATCCAAGAACGGTACCATTTCCGGAAAAAATCGGTTTTTCATTTCCGCTTGACATGTCCTTGACCCATAGTTGTCCGTTTGGATCGTCTTTCAACATGCTTCGTTCCGAATAGAAGAGCACATAGGAGCCATTGGGGCTTACTGCCGGATAGGCTCCCCATAACAGAGTTCCGACATGTTCAATCTTCTTGGAAACGACATCGTCCTTCTTATACCCGCTGACTTCGTCTTTAAGGAAATTTTTCAGTTTTCCCGATTCCCATTCAGCCAAGTAGATGGTGCCATCAAAAGCTACAAGATAATTCGCTGTGCCCGGGATCGGTGTGGTCCACAGTGTTGAGATTGGATCGTAGACGACCACATCTTTTTTATCTGATTTTACATATGGCAAATCGATTTCCTTTCCAGTATCTTCGGCAATAAAATGCTTGCGTTCCGCTTTCTTGTTATAAGCTTTTGCCATGAAGTTTTGGACTGGGGCTTCTGTAGCCGGATCAATGGAATTCAATACGGCCTGTTTGCCCTTTGTCAACAAATGAAATCCGTTTGAAGCAGAAACGGCCACTGCAAGGCAAATGGAACCAAATAAAACTGTGCCAACAATAGGTAATAGGTTTTTTTTCAAAATTTCCCCTCCTTTCATTAAGCTATGCAGTAGATACATGGATGGCAG
>Ga0310832_101430_pt1 | contig 10484 bp, 6 predicted proteins | sample WT_ome_7_FD_201303 | JGI IMG/M metagenome (GOLD analysis project Ga0310832, IMG submission 201303) | Sorghum-adapted microbial communities enriched on wild type (WT) sorghum from Joint BioEnergy Institute, Emeryville, California, United... ...
CCGACGAGGTAGGGATCTTCTTTAAGACCGCCTTCTGGCTGATGATGATCGTCGTATTGTCCTTCGCTTCGATGCCGGCGCTCAACTGCCCGCTTGCTGTAGCGTCGCCGTTGATCATGTAGGTCCCTTCCGGAATATACACCGTTACGCCGCCGTTTCCGACCGCCTGGCGGATCGCGGCCGTATCATCAGTCACCCCATCTCCTTTGGCTCCAAACCATTTGACGTTAACGAAACTTTCATCCTCCCGAATGCGCTTGAATCGTGCCCCCGAAGTCGAGACGAGCACCGTTCCGGTGTTGTCCGGCGTCGTCGCATCGGTCGGGTCGTACACGAACGGTCCTTCCTGATCGGGGTTGGTGACGTAGTACATGATGTCCGTTCGCGGGCTTGTTAGCGCTCTCAATTCGGCGATCGTCATGCCGACGCAATAATCGGTCGTGCTCATGACCGTGAAATCGCCGCCGCTCGATTCGCCCGAACCGTACGTGCCCTTCAGGACGGAGCTGCCTGCCGCGACCCCTTTGCCCACAGACGTGCCGTAGATGGCGGCCGCCGCCCCGGTCATGCCGAGGGCGGCCAACAGTTTCCTTCTGCTGATCGTGCGTTCGCTGGTTTTGTGATCGTTGGACATGCTCCAGTCACTCCTTCAACGGATTTTTGATTTGTCCGAAGTGGTGCCGGATAAAAGGCCACACCCGCGCCTTGTAGTAACGATGTCCGCCGTCCCCTTCATAAAGCTCGCAACGACCCGTTCCTTCCCCGCAAATCGCTTCATAAATGTTCCGCGCGTGGGCATACGCTTCCCGGGTATGGGCAATCGGGAAGTCGTTGTCAAGGACGCCGTGAACGAACAGCACCGGCCGCGGTGCGATCAATCCGGCGATGTCGTACATGTCGCCAAGTTTCATGATCCCCGGAATGAAATTGCAGAGGCAATGCGGAACGTTCAAGACGGAACCGGAATACGTACAGAAGCAAGAGGAAGGAACGCAGACCGAGATGCGTTCGTCCAATGCGCCAGTGAAGAAAGCGACCGTGCCTCCGCCCGAGTTGCCGGTAATCGCGATTCGGCTCGTGTCGATCTCGGGGCGGGTCGACGCGTAGTCGATTAACCGCCCCATGTCGTATACCCGCTCGCCGATCAGCGATCTTCCGTACATGAACGCGCGCTTCTGCAGTTCATCGCAGGACGAGCGCCTGCCCTTGGCAAATTCCTCTTCCCTTGACATTTCCCAGAAACCGCGGACATCCATGGCGATAACGGCATAGCCTTCACGAACGGCCTGCAGCGCAATATCCCGTTCTCCTGCCAGGGCCAGCTCCTTCTCCTCCTCGTTGGCAAAGTTGCCCACGTACACTTCCTTACCGCTTCGACCGTGTCCGTGCGGCGTCAGTACAAGCGGGTAAGGTTTGTCGCCCTGATCGGGAATCAGCAGGTAAAACGGAATCTCTACGCCGGGTTCGGCCGCGATGTACAGTTTCTCCCGGCGGTAGCCCGGAAACTGCACCACGCCCGCCGACCGTGGCGAAAGCGGCACATTCCGATTGTGCTCCCGGATGGCCGTCAATCCTGCAAGATCGGCAAGACGTTGCCGGAACAATTGCTGCCATCGCTGCCATCCTCCGTATTCCGGTGCGTTCCGGTAATCGAATTCCCGAGTAATGCTGTTTTCGAGATTGCGCATATAGTTCGGCGTCGCGAACAAAATCGTTTCTGTCAACGAGGTACACCGCCATTCCATGGTTTTTATAGGCCAGGCGCAGGTGGGCGCCATTCGGACCGAACTCGGGCCTCACTTCGACTTCGCGATGTTGGCGTTGATTTTCTCTTCCAGCTCCCTCAGCGTCGTGTTGATATCCTTGCCGCCCAAATAGTCGTACATGGCGTCGTCCAACGCCGTACTGTTGGCGCCGAACTCAAACCTTGAGAACCTCGGGGAGGGAATAATCTTGCTTTTGAAGATCGACTCGAGCGACTTGCCTTCCAGAAACGCCATCTCTTTGCCAATCTGCTTCTTGACGTCCATGTTGTTCAGCACGGTCATACGGCCCGTTTTTCGGGTGCTCATCGTCTGCACTTCGTCGGATGTGAACACTTCCAGCGCTCGCATGGCCTGGTCCTTATATTTGCTCGTCTTCGTAATCGAGAACACGTGGCTGTCTACAATCGTTGACACGTTCGGCGCTTCACGGTAGCTCGGATACTGAACGAGGTCCCAGTCCAGCCCTTCCTTCATCGCCTGCTCCAGGCCGAGCGGCAGTATGTTTACCGTGGCCAGCATTGCTACCGTTTTATCCTTCATGAACCGGTTATATGAGTTCGTTCCTCTCGGCCGCTCGTTGTTCGGAATGGTATAGATCGTTTTGACGAGTTCGAACGCTTTCCGCCACGAATCCGTATTCACCGAAGCTTTGTCGGTTTTGCCATCGACCTTGAGCGCGCCGAGAGGTCTCGCCACCCGGGAGGCAGACTCCGCATCAAGCCCTGCATATTTGACGCCCCCTTCTTCGCGGGACAGCCGCTTTGCCAGTTCGATCACTTCATCCCAGTACATGCCGTCCTTCGGGTAAGGAACGCCGAACCGGTTGAACAATCCTTTGTTGTAGTATAGCGCGGTAAACTGCTGAGAGAACGGCAGCGCGACCAGGCCTTCCTCGGAAACAGCCTTGATCGAATCGATGACCGCCGGATCGAACCGGTTCAGATCGATCTGATGCGTCTTGATAAGCGGCGTCATATCCATCAGCAAATCCTGCAAGTAATATTGCGGCAAAATGCCGTTGAAAGCGAATATAATATCCGGCGTTTGACCTGAAGCGATCAACGAATCCATCGTCACCCCTTGACCGGGACGCTGGATCTCCAGCGTAATGTGGGGATACTTTTTGCTGAGCGGATCGCTCCAGAGCATCTTGACTTCTTCATCCGAAATCGTCTGCTGTAAAAACACCCGCAGCTTGACGGGCGTCGTATCGACCGCCGGCTTGTTTGTTTGTTCGGGCGGCTTCTCCGCAGCCTTGTTGCCTCCGCAACCAGAAAGCGCTATCAAGAAAATGAACAAGACAAGCGCCAACCCTCTCATTGTTCGTTTCATATTGCTGGATGCGTTCATTTCGATTCATCATCCTTTCATTGTTATTGACCCAATCCCCCGCAAATGCCGAAACGGTAAACAGGCTAGTTTGCGCGATCCCCCCTTCGACTATGCGGTTGCACGTCTTTCTTTTTCTGCAACTCTAATATAGTATAAAAATGCCATCAATTCTTTCGGTTATTTTGCCGAATCCCCAAAAAAAACGGGTTATTTTGCGCTGACATTATGATAAAGTGGAAGGGAAAGGGGTTTGAGGGCGATGGTGCACAAAATTACATTGCACGGAGATTTTTATCTGGAGGAAAGTGTCAAAACATCGATCGAGATGGCAGCCCCCCATTTTCACGAAATGTATGAGATTTATTATCTCATCTCCGGTGAACGAAACTATTTGATCGGAAACCGGACTTACAAAGTGTCGCCCGGCGATTTGCTGTTTATTCCGTCTTATGAAATTCACAGGGCGACGAACACGTCGTTTCTCTTCCACGAACGGATAGTCGTCAATTTTACAAAAAAGTTTCTCGCACAGGACGCTGTCTGGCTCGAAGACGAGCAATCCCCGTTCGTCACCGGCACCCATCTCATCTCGCTGCCTGTACATATCCAGAAAAAAGTCGAGGAGCTTCTTGGCCGGATGGTACTTGAGTTTCGGACGAAAGACAAAGGATACGAAACAAGTATCAAGGCCGCCCTTCTGGAGTTGCTTATCCTCGGCTTGCGGCAAAACCGGGGCGAGCTGAACAAGCCGGTCGAATACGCCAATCCGTCTCACCGGAAAATATCCGAAATCATTCGCTTTATCAACGAAAACTACGCAAAACCGATTACGTTGTATTCGTTATCGCAGAAGTTCTTTATCAGTCCGTACTATTTGAGCCGCCTGTTTAAAAGCACGACCGGCTTTACCTATGTCGAATATTTGACCACAGTTCGGATCAAGAGTGCACAGAGGCTGTTGCGCGAAACAAAATGGAAAATGAGCCGCATCATGGAGCACGTCGGCTTTCACGATCCGGCCCACTTCGGCAAAGTATTCAAAAAAATGTCCCGCTGTACCCCGTTGCAGTACCGCAAAATGTACAGGCAATAAGCAAAGGAAGATATCGCGGGTCGGTCCCGTGGCAGAGGCTGCTGTTTGGCCAGGACGGCAAGCCGTCAGACTCCTTGCGACATCGCCACCCCACCATGCAGGTGGGGCGGCAGCAAGATCGGACAGCGCCGGACCTCACGCAGGTCCGGGCTCCCCGGATACAGGACCGGCTTTCGGATAATCGGCGATTGCCGGCAAGACCAGCTCGACCGCCGTCCCTTCCCCCTCCTTGCTGCGAACGTGTAGCTCGCAATTGTCCCCGTAATAGATACGGATCCGTTTCTTGACATTGAAAAAGCCGTACCCGCCGGCCGTCTGAAGCGGAAGGTCGTCCGTTTCCTCCTTCAGCTTCTCCAGCCGCTTGGGGGGCATCCCGGCCCCGTTGTCGATCACGGTCACAATGAGACGGTTCCCTTCCAGGCGCGCCCGGATTGAGATGCGCCCCCGCTCCTCCATTCCGTTAATACCGTGCAATATGCTGTTTTCCACGATCGGCTGAATGAGGTTTTTCAGCATGAACGTCTCGGCCGCCCCGTCCTCCACCCGGATGTCGTAGCGGAAATCCGTCCCGTAAGCGAACCGCTGAATGTCCAAATACGCCTTGATCATTTGCAACTCGAGCCGGACGGGAATGAGCGATTGCCCCCGGTTCAGAAAGATCCGGTAATAGTCGACCATTTCGTCGATCAGCGCCGACAGCCGCCCGTCGGGATACGTCCACTTGATGGCGGACAAGCTGTTGTACAGAAAATGGGGATTGATGTGAACCTGCAAAATTTCCGTTTCCAGCCGCTTTTGCTCCACCTCGAAATCTTTGATTTTCCGGTAATAGTCGCGGATGCGCTCGACCATTTCCGAAAAGCGCCGGTCGATCAGGCTGAGCTCGTCCGTGCCGCCGCCGACCGGAATCGTCGGCAGGCTGTCCATATTGCCCAGATCGGCGGCCAACGCCGTCTTCTTCATCAGCAGGTCGAGCCGACGCGTCAAAAACCGGGAAATGCTCGAAACGGCCAATCCGATGGCCGCCATGAGGCCGAGCGCCGTGAAGGCGGCCGCGGTCATGGCGATGCCGAGCTGCCGCGTCAGGGGAGCGGGATCCAGAAACAGGACCGCTTTCCGGTTCAGAATCGGAATGGCCGCTTCCACAGTCCGGTAATTCGACGCCCGGCCCGTGTCGGCGTAGCGAACCGCAGCCTCCGCAATCGTCTCCGCCCGGACGCCGTTCGACGCGATCGACACCGGCTGGCGGTCGTCGACGTACACGAGCAGGAAGCTGTTGGGCGGCAGCGAGTAGCCGAGCGGCCGGCTCCATTCCGCAAAGCCGGTCTTCAGGTCCGTAATGGCCAGCTCGCGGTCCAGGTCGAGAATTTTATGATACAGGTGCAGATCCGGCTTCCCGTCTTCGCCCGCTTCGAGCCACACCACCGGCGACATGTCCGGTGAGCGAAGCACCGCCTCCCGCACCGCTTGCGGCAGCCTGGAGGCATGGACGATGAAGCCGTTTTGGTACAGCGATTCATTCCAGACATACAGCCGCACTTCATGGCGGAGATGATCGGATTGAAGCGCTTCCAAAATGCCGGTCACGTTGTTGACGTTGTTGAGGTAGGAGACGAGATCGGCCGAATAATCTTGCCGGATGAACTGGACGACCTGCAAATTGTTATTGAGAAACAGCGACTTTTGCACCATCGAGAAGGCGATGTTGCCGATCGACTCGGTGGCCCGCTCCAGCTCGTTCGCGTATTGCTGCAGCCAGTCTCTCGTCTTGGTCTGCTGGAAGTCGTACAGGTACAAGGCGCTTCCGGCGATAAACGGCAGGAGCGTGACGAGCAGAAGCGCCAGCATCAGCTTGTGCCGGTACGACAGGCTTCCCGGGCGGATCGCGAGCCGGTTCGTCATGTCCATGTGCGCGGTCCCCTTCCTATGAAGGCGAAACGACGCCGTTTTTGAATTCGGTGGGCGAAACGCCCGTATGCTTGCGGAAGACGAGGCAGAAGTGCGACTTGTTGACGTAGCCGACCTCCTGCGCGACCAGGTAGATGCGGCTGTGCGGCTGGCGCAGCAGCTCCTTCGCCTTTTCCATCCGGTACTCGGTCAGGCAATCGAAGATCGTGCGGCCCGTCTTCTGCTTGAAAATGTTGTTGAGGTGGCTGGGGCTCATGTACATTTGGTCCGCGATCGTCTGCACGGTGAGCGGCTCCTTGTACTTGTCCGCGATGATCGCCCTGATTTCTTCGACGAGCCGGTCGTACTGGGACTTGTTCTCTTCCATCAGGTGCGTCCCCGCCGCTTCCAGCAGCCGATTCAGATCGTCCAGCACGTCGCCGATCGATTGCCAACTGTCCGCCGGCTCCCGTCCGATCCGCGCCGCCGTCTCGCGGAACTTTTTGCCCGCCTCCGCATAGATCAGTTCGATTGACTGCTGGACGGCCAGCATGAGCGTCCGCACATATTTGTCCGAATACCGCCGCGAGTTGTCCAGGTAGCGCGCGACGAACTCTCCGCGCCTCAAGCGGTCCTGCAGGGCGAGCTTGACGTCGCGGAACAGCTCCTGCAAATCGACGACCGTGCCGAAATCGGACTCGGCCGTCGCCTCGATTTCGCCGTACAGCACGAGCCGGCCGCCCGGCGCTTCTCCGTAATATTTCGTCTCGGCCGCCAGCTTCGCCTGCCGGTACAAGTTCGGCAGCATCTCCAGCCCCTCTGCGCGATGGCTGACGCCGACGATACACGGGTGCGACAGCGCTGATTCGATCTGCTCCTTCAATGCGACGACGGCGTCGATCAGCGCCTTTTCATCTGACTTCCGATCCTTCGAGCAGAAGATCAACGCGGTATCTTTGTCGGACAGCTGCGCCGCGTGCGCGTCCACACCTGAATTGACCATCTGCTTCGCCTTTTTCTGCAGCATATATGCCGCGTAATAGCGGTCGGATACTGTCAGCGCCTTCCCTTCCCCTTCGTCCCAGGGAAACCGGAAAATCGCAACCAGACACGTTGTCGACCGGTCGGCGTCCATGTCCAGCATCCGGAGCCGGTCCTGAATGTCTCTGGCACTGCGGTGATGGCCGAACAGCAAATCCCGCCAAAACTGCTCCCGGTACAGTGCCAGCGCCTGGCGGATTTGCCGGAGCATGCCCTCCTTTTCCCGTTCGGCGCGTCGGGCTTCTTCGATTTTGCCCAAGGTTTCCGTCACGGTCCGCCTCAACTGCTCGGTTTTGATCGGCTTGAGCAAATAATCGTCGGCCTGAAGCCGCAGGGCGGTTCTGGCATATTCAAACTCGTCGTAGCTGCTCATAAACACGATGCGTGTTTGCGGGTAGCGCTCGGACACCTCGCGAGCAAACTCAAGCCCGTTCATCACTGGCATACGGATGTCGCTCAACACCAGATCCGGCTTCAGTTCCTCGATGCGGTCGAGCGCCTGGCGGCCGTTCATGAACGTGCCCGCCACCTCCACACCGAGATCCGTCCAGTTCATCAGGCGCGCGATTCCTTCGCGCTCCAGGCGATTGTCGTCCACAATAATCATCCGATACACGGCAATGACGCCCCCCCAAGCTTCATTCGCCTCTTATCACTTCATTATCACCGACGGTACTCCGGCAGGAAAGGCACGATACTGACTTTTTGGAACGGTTGATTACGGATTTTGCGAATGCTTGTAGTCGCTCGGATTCATTCCCATATATTTTTTGAACACTTTGGAAAAATATGCTCTGTCCGAATATCCGAGCGTGTAGGCGACGTTTTCCACCGTTTCGTCCGGGCGCGCCAGCAGGCTTTTCGCCAGCTTCATCTTGTATTGATGGACGTATTCGGTAAAATTGACGCCCGTGCGCCGCTTGAACAGCCGGGAAAAATAGCTGGAGTTGAGGTGCAGGTAGTTGGCTACGTCCACCGACGTCACCATCTCGCCGATGTGCTCCTCGATGTAGCGGTTGATTTTGCCCAGGTCGTGGTCTTCCCGGCCGCCGGGAGCGGCGGAGCCGGCATGCTGCAGCATCTCCCGCAGCTGTCTGCGGGCCATCCGGACCGTCTCGCCGATGCGCGCGGTCCGCTGCATGAGCGCGAAAAACGCCGGGGACGGCGGCAGGCGATATTCGGCCGCCGCCTGACGGACGATGTCCTCGAAGGCGCCGATGACCGCCAGCGGATCGTACGACTCGCGGCACGCCTTCGTCTTGATGCCCCCTACGGCGATATCGAGGAGCGACGGATTGCCGTCGCGAAAAGCCTGGAGCGCGATCCCTTGCTCCTTGCCGAACTCCGCCGCGTTCGGTTGGACGTAAGCGGCGGACGGAACCGGAAGCCGGATGCGGAACGCCTCGCTATAATAGGAGCTGGCGAGCCCCTCGGTCGCGCTCCGGTGCAGCGCCCCGATCCGTTTCAAATCCGACGTAGCGCCCGCAAAAACAACGAACAGGTCGATTTTCAGAAACTGTTTCGCCTTGTCGGCCACCTGCGCCGCAAATTCGTCGCATCGTTGCGCGGAACGTTCCGCGGCAAGGCCGGCAGGCTCGTTGAACACAAGCCAGACGTGCTCCTCCCCGGACAGGAAGGCGGTGATCGTTCCCCGTTCGCCAGCCAGCTCTTCCGCGATATTGTACACGGCATACTGCAGCAGCGGGATATCGGAGCAGGCATACCGTTCGAACGCCGAACCGAGGTCGAGCCGGACGAGGGCAAGCGCGAACCGCTCGTGGGGCCAGCGAATATGAAGCCGCTCCCCGAACAGCATCGTCTCTTCGCCGACGGCCCCCCGGACGATCTGTTCGAAAAACTTCTGCTTCAGCACGTCCTTGTTGCGCTGGATATCTTGCCGGAACTTGTGCCGCTCCAGCGACTCCTCCTTTCCCTTCAGCCAACGGAGCGATTTGCGGAGCGCCTCCTCCAGCTTCTGCGGGGAAAGCTCGTCCTTGATGAGATAATCGTCGGCCTCCAGGTGAAACGCCTGCTTCAAATAAGCCACGTCCTCGTAGCACGTCAGAAAAATGATCCGGACGTCCGGCTTGAGCGCGCGGAATTGCCGGGCCAGCTCGATGCCGTCCATGATCGGCAAGCCGATGTCGGTGACGACGAGGTCGGGCATCGTGCCGCGGAACAGATCGAGCGCAAGCTCGCTCGAATGGGTCGCGCCCGCCGGCTCCAGCCGGAGCGCCTCCCAGTCGATCAGTTGCCGGACATAGTCCAGCATCGGAACATCGTCGTCGATGAGCAGCACTTTATACATTCTGTTCCTCCTGGATCGCTTCGCAAGGGATTCGTATGACGAACGACATTCCGCCGTCGGCGCTTCGGCCGGCCCGGATGCCGGCCGAAGCGCCGTAACCCAGCTTGAGCCTTCTGGCGATATTGATCAAGCCGACCCCCCGGTTGGACGATGGCTCCTCCGAAGCCTGCAGAGACAATTTGGCGTTCAGGTCGTTCAGCTTGTCCTCCGGCATCCCTCTTCCGTTGTCCGAAATGCGGACGACCAGCCGTCCGTCCTCCGCGGCCGCCTCCAGTTCGATCCGCGCGTCCGGCGGGTGCAGGGCGAACCCGTGGATGACCGCGTTCTCCACGATCGGCTGCAGCAGCAGCCGCGGAATGCGGCAGTTCGCCGCCTCTTCGGTCAGCCGGTACCGGAAGTCGACCCGAAGCTGGCTGCGCACCTGCATAATCGTGACGTAATTGCCCAGAAGCTTGCATTCCTCGGCCAGCGTAGCCGGCTCGTGGCTGCGCACGTAGGCGCGCAGCAGCGAGATGAGCGATTCGATCGTCCGGCTGTGCTCCGTGTCGCCCGACAGGATCAGCCTGACCTTGATCGAATTGAGCGTGTTGAGCAGAAAGTGGGGCCGGATTTGCGAATACAGCGCCTCCAGCTCAATCGCCCGTTTCTCCTCCTGCTCCGTCTCCACCTGCTCGATAAGCCGGTTGATGTCGTCCAGCATCCGGTTGAATACGTTGGCGAGCTGGGCCATCTCGTCCTTGCCCGACACCGGCATCCGCACTTGCCGGTTGCCGCGGACGTACTCCTTCGCCGTATTGCGCAGGCGGACGATCGGCGTGTTGATGCCCCGGGCCAAATAGACGGAGAACAGAATAAAGACGACGAAACACGAGCCGACGATCGACACCGAGACGAGAAACTCCTTCGTGATCTGTCCGGTCGCTTCGGCATGCGGGGTTTCGTACGCGAGACTCCAGCCGACCTTCGGAATGACGGTTTCCGAACGAATCGTCTTGCCGCCGTCTGCCGGGCGCAAGTCCGCTTTGCCGCTTCGGGCGATGACCGTTCCGGAACGGTC
>Ga0310832_101431_pt1 | contig 10481 bp, 12 predicted proteins | sample WT_ome_7_FD_201303 | JGI IMG/M metagenome (GOLD analysis project Ga0310832, IMG submission 201303) | Sorghum-adapted microbial communities enriched on wild type (WT) sorghum from Joint BioEnergy Institute, Emeryville, California, United... ...
GCTTCCCGTATCGCTGCCGAAATGTTTGTTCGGCTTCAAGGAGCGGACGGAGTCGGCCAGCGGCCTCGACGGCGCCGCAGCGCTCAAACGCGAGACGGCGTCGAAGCTCGTCCTCGACGCCCTGCTCGGTCCGAGCTCCCGGCTGTATCAGGACATGTACGACGACGGGTTGATTTCCGACCAGTTCGGCCATGAGTTTAACAGCGGCATCAACTATGCCTTTTCCGTCATTGGCGGCGATACGCGCAGTCCGGACGAATTGGTGGAACGTGTACGGGCGGCGTTTGAACAAGCGCTTGCCGGCGGCATCGATGCGGAGTCGTTCGAGCGAAGCAAACGCAAAAAGATCGGCGGCTTTTTGCGCATGATGAATTCGCCGGAAGCGATGGCGCACGAATTTACAAAATACGAATTCAAGGAAACGAGCCTGTTTCACGTCTTAAGCGCCTACGAATCCGTCACGCTGGAAGACGCCAACGCCAGACTGGCCGAGCATGCGGACTTCGGGCGGTTCGCCGTTTCCGTCGTGCGGAGCCCGGGCGCGTGAACAAGCCGTTTTCGGAAACGACCGTGCTCGTAACCGGCGCGAGCCGCGGCATCGGGGCCGCCATCGCCCGTCGGTTCGCTTCGGTGGGCATGAATGTGGTCATCCATTATTTGCATTCGCACGAATCGGCCAACGAGACGGCCCGAAGCTGTCTGGCTTACGGCGCGCGGGTGCTGACCGTAACCGCCGATTTGCGCTCCAGAGAGCAGCTGCTGCGGATGAAGGAAAAAATGGAAAAGCACGGCATGGTGCCGGACATTTTGGTCAACAACGCCGGTATCGCCCATTCCGCCATGCTGCAGGACGTGACCGAGGACGACTGGGATCGCGTCATGGACATCAATCTGAAAGGGATGTTCCTGTGCACGCAGCTGTTCATGGAGCCGATGATACGCCAAAAATACGGCCGCATCATCAACGTATCTTCGATCTGGGGCATATCGGGCGCTTCCTGCGAGGTTGTCTATTCGACCGCCAAAGGCGGGGTGAACGCCTTCACGAAGGCGCTGGCCAAAGAACTGGCGCCTTCCGGCGTAACGGTCAACGCCGTTGCCCCCGGCGTCGTGGAGACGTCGATGAACGACAATCTGGGCGAGGACGAGAAGCAGTCACTCCGCAACGACATCCCCGCCGGCCGGTTCGCCGCACCGGAAGAAATCGCTTCTCTCGTTTACTTTATCGCGTTGCCGGAATCCGGCTACATTACGGGTCAAATCATCAGCCCGAACGGCGGTTGGCTGACTTGATACAAGGCCGCACCTCAAGGCTGCCTGACTCGGAAAAACGCTCGGGCGCATAATCTCGCCGGCTAAGGCGCATCCTACTGTTGTCGAATTCCCATTTGACGACAAGGAGGAGCCCGATTATGGCAACCGTATTGAAAAATTTCGAGCGCTGGAAACAGTTCTTGTCCGAACGGGTCGAGCAAGCCCGCAAAGCAGGCATGAGCGACGAAACGATTTCCACGCTGGCGTCCCAGCTCGGCGAATTTCTCGCCGACAAGGTCGATCCGGAAAATAAAGAAGAGCGCGTGCTGAAAGAGCTGTGGGACGTGGCGGACGAGTCGGAACGCAAAGTGATCGCGCGTCTGATGGTCAAGCTGGTCAGCAACGAGTAATCGCCGGGTCAAAGCCGGCGGTGAATAAGGCCTCCTTCGCAGGAGGCTTTTTGGCTGTGTAAAAGATTCGTTCGATAGCAACTTTTTTTACATGACTTTGGGAGGATTATGCCGAATATTGGAGAATTAAAGGGTAAGGGCGAAGCGAATGGAAAGGTGAGAACCGATGGAGACAAAGCAATGGTACATGGAATATAAAATTCATAAAAATCGCCCGGGTTTGCTTGGCGATATCGCATCCTTGATGGGGATGCTGGAAATTAACATTTTAACGATCAACGGCGTCGAAGACCGGACTCGCGGCATGCTGCTGCAAACGAACGATGATGAAAAAATCGAATTAATGGGTAAAATGTTGAAAAAAGTAGATAATATTACCGTAACGGCTCTTCGTGCGCCGAAACTTGTCGATATATTGGCCGTTCGCCACGGGCGCTACATTGAGCGTGATTCGGACGACCGCAAAACGTTCCGGTTTACCCGCGACGAACTGGGACTTTTGGTCGATTTCCTCGGCGAGCTGTGCAAGCGGGAAGGCAACCAGGTGATCGGCATGCGCGGCATGCCGCGGGTCGGAAAGACGGAGTCGATCATCGCCGGAAGCGTATGCGCGAAGAAGCGGTGGACGTTCGTCTCTTCCACGCTGCTCAGGCAGACGGTGCGCAGCCAGATGTCGGAAGACGAGATGAATCCGAACAACGTGTTTATTATCGACGGCATCGTGTCGACGATGCGCTCCAACGAGAAGCATTACATGCTGCTGCGTGAAATCATGGCGATGCCGGCCACGAAAGTGATCGAGCATCCGGATATTTTTATTCGCGAATCGGAATATTCGTACGATGTGTTCGACGTCTTTGTGGAGCTGCGCAACACGCCGGACGAAGAGATTACATACGAGACGTTTACGAACTTTGATAGCGGCGGATTTTGATTCGCTTAGCCGGAGTGCGAGCATACTTCGCGTCTAACTCGGGAGGTGACCGTTCTAGTGTCGGATTTGGGACAGTTGCTGAAGAAGGCTCGACTGGAAAAAGGGCTGTCGATGGAAGAACTCGAAGAGAGAACGAAAATTCGCAAACGTTATCTCGAAGCGATCGAAGAGGGCGATTACAAGATTTTGCCCGGCAACTTCTATGTTCGGGCTTTTATCAAAAGCTACGCGGAAACCGTCGGCCTCGATCCGAACGAAGTGCTCGGCCTGTACGGCAACGCCATCCCGAAGACGACGGTGGAGGCGACCGCCGAGCCGATCCGCCGCAAGCGCAGCGACGTGCGCAGAACGGAAAAGCTAAGCAAGTGGGCGTCCAACATTTTGATGCTGTCGTTCATTTTGCTCATCCTGGGCATTATTTATTACTTCATCGGCGTTTCGTACAAAGGCGGTGAAGCGAATAGCCAGGTGAATCCGAACGACAAAATAACGGAAAAAAAACCGGATGAGCTCGGCATGCCGACCGCGCAGAACGAAGGCGGCGAAGGCGAGCCGGATTCGGATTCCGCAAGCTTGGCGCCGCAACAAGGCGCTTCCGACGGCGGTCAGGCGACTCCCCCGCCGCAGCAGACGCCGGTCGTGACGCTGTCCAGATCGGAAGGGAACGTCGACTACTATACGGCAACGAATGCCGATACGCTTACCGTTCAGCTGACGGTCACCGGTGAGGAATGCTGGCTCAGCATCGACAAGATCGTGCCGGCAACGGCCGATCGCAAGCAGGAGAAGCTATTGATCGAGCAAAAGCTTTATAAGAAAGGCGATACGCGGGAATGGGTTTCCGACGCCAGCGTATACATTAACGTCGGTTTTCCGCCCGCCGCGCAGCTGACCGTCAACGGTGTGCCGATTGACCTCGGGCAAGTGAAAGCGTCGAAGAAAGTGCAAATCGATTTGCAAAAGCCGGCGCCTCCCGCATAAAGCGGACCGCTTCGGGTTAACCTACTAACAAGCATCGCAACATTGGGCCAAAAGCGAGGTTATCCGAATGCGAAACAACGGTACGAGTTGGACGGTCGTCGTTTTGGGCGTCATCGTCAGCCTGCTCGGCTGGTATTTAACCCCGAACGCCTGGGGCTACGGCATATTGGGTTTCGGACTTGCCCATATCTTGCTCGGGGTGTTGGACATGTTCCGGGTTTCGGAACGGGAACGGGCGCGTTAACGGGCGCCTGGAGGAAGCAATTGAACAGCAGACCAAGGCCAAGGCGCCCCGAAGCGGGCGTCTTTTTTTCGCCTGCGGCGGTTGGTATAATAAGGAGAAACGAATCCATCCGTGGAAAGGCGGGGACCGCATTCATGAGTTCGGAACATTCCTTCGATATCGTATCGACCATGGACATGCAGGAGCTTAACAACGCGATTCAGCAGGCGGAGAAAGAGATCGCCACCCGGTTCGATTTCAAGGGATCGAAAACGAGCATTGCGTTGGAGAAAAACGAGCTCGTCGTCGTTTCGGACGACGAATTCAAGCTGAACAACGTTCTTGATATTTTGCGCTCGAAAATGAGCAAGCGCGGCATTCCGCTCAAAAATTTGCAATACGGCAAAGTCGAGCCGGCCGCTTCGTCCACTGTCCGTCAGCGCATCGGGCTGAAGCAGGGCGTCGATCAGGACAACGCCAAAAAGATCAACGTTTTGATCCGCGATTCCAAGCTCAAAGTGAAAAGCCAGATCCAAGGGGATCAAATCCGCGTATCCGGCAAAAGCAAGGACGACTTGCAGAAGGTCATCCAGCTGCTCCGGCAGGCGGATTTGCCGCTTGATTTGCAATTTGTCAATTTCCGTTAACGAAGCCGGGACCGGCACCGCAGAAGCCTGCCTTTTTATACAAAGGCACGGCTTTTTTTCGTCGTGAGCCGAGCGAATTTGCAGGCTGCGGCGGAACGGGGCTTTCGCTTCGGGCACGCTTCATCATGCAGCCTTCCGGTGTTCGCAGCGCGGTCCGGGCGTTTTGACACGTTTGTCGCGATTATATTATACTTGTGTGGACGCGCCAAGGTTCCGGCGCAAATGGGTGAACCGGAAACGGCTGGCGGCGCCGATACAAGGCCGCAATCCGAGTAGGTCTTTTTTGGGGGATCGGTTTCAATGACGGAAAAAGTGAAAGTGGTAACGTTAGGCTGCGACAAAAACAGAGTCGATTCCGAGATCATGTCCGGGCTGATACACGAGCGCGGCTATTCGCTCGTTGAAAACAACGAGGAAGCGACCGTCATCATCGTCAACACGTGCGGATTTATCGACGCAGCCAAGGAGGAATCGGTCAACACGATTCTCGAGCTGGCCGAGCTGAAGGAGACCGCCAATCTGAAGGCGCTCATCGTATCGGGCTGCCTGACGCAACGGTACAAAAAAGAGCTGATGAAGGAGATGCCGGAAATCGACGGCATCGTCGGCACCGGCGATTTCGATAAAATCAACGACATTATCGATCAGGCGCTGGCCGGCCGCAAGCCGATTCTCGTCGGCAATCCGGCGTTCAACTACGAGAAGGCGCTGCCTCGCCGCGTGACGACTCCGCGCTATACGGCCTATATCAAAATCGCCGAAGGCTGCGACAACGCCTGTACGTTTTGCAGCATTCCGATCATGCGCGGCAAGTTCCGCAGCCGCACGATCGAATCGATCACAGCCGAGGCGGAGACGCTCGCCGCCCAGGGCGTGCGCGAGATCAGCCTGATCGCGCAAGATTCCACCAATTACGGCACCGATCTGTACGACACGTTCATGCTGCCGACGCTGCTCAACCGGGTGAGCGAGGTGCCGGGAATCGAATGGGTGCGGCTGCATTACGCCTATCCGGGCTTTTTCAGCGACGAGCTAATCGAGACGATTGCCACCAATCCGAAAGTGTGCAAATACATCGACATGCCGCTTCAGCATAGCGAGGACGCGATTTTGAAACGGATGCGCCGTCCGGGCCGGCAAAGGGACGCCCGCGAGCTGATCGCCAAAATCCGTGCCCGCATCCCGAACGTCGCCCTGCGCACATCGATCATCGTCGGGTTCCCGGGCGAGACGGAGCAAGATTTCGCCAATCTGTGCGAATTCGTCAAGGAAATGCGGTTCGATCGGCTCGGGGTCTTTACGTATTCGCTGGAAGAAGATACGCCGGCTGCCCGGCTGCCCAATCAAATCCCGGACGAGGTGAAGGAGTTTCGCGCCGCGACGCTGATGGAAATTCAGCGCGAAATTTCGCGCGAGGCGAACGGCAAACGGATCGGCGAGCAGCTGGACGTGCTGATCGAGCGTTACGACGGCCGCAACGACGTCTATGTCGGCCGCTCCCAATATGATGCGCCGGACGTGGACGGCGAGGTGTTCGTCACCAACTGCCGCGTCGGCATCGGCGAATTTCAAAAAGTTCGGATCACGCATTCCTTCGAGTTCGACCTGTCCGGGGAGGGAATTGCATGAATCTGGCCAACCGCATTACGCTGGCGAGAATTTTCCTCGTTCCCGTCATTATGTTTTTTCTGCTCGTCAATCTGGATCTGCCTCCGATCCGGATCGAGCAGTTCAGCATTACATACAATCAGATCATCGCGGCTCTCATCTTCATCGTGGCGGCCAGCACGGACAGTCTGGACGGCTATATCGCCCGCAAGCACAAGCTGATCACCAACCTGGGCAAGCTGCTCGATCCGCTGGCCGACAAGCTGCTTGTCACCGCGGTGCTCGTGTCGCTCGTCGACATGGGCAAGCTGGACGCCTGGATCGCCATCGTCATCATCAGCCGCGAGTTCGCCGTGACCGGCCTGCGCTCGATTTGCGCGGCGGAAGGTATCGTGCTTGCGGCGAGCAAGCTGGGGAAATGGAAAACGGCTGCGCAAATTACCGCCATAATCGCCTTGCTCATCAACAACTTTCCGTTCAACTTCCTTAACATTCCGTTCGATCTGATCGCCAGCTGGATCGCCGCGATCATTACGATTTACTCCGGCATCGATTATTTTGCCAAAAACTGGCACGTCATTCAATTTGACAACTGACCGCGCGCATGCCGCATGCTGGCGCGCATGGCGCCGACATGAAGGAGAGACGTCCGATGAGAGCGGAAATTATCGCGGTCGGCACCGAGCTGTTGCTCGGCCAGATCGTCAACACGAACGCCCAATATATCGCGCAAGGCTGCGCGGGAATTGGGCTTGACGTCTATTACCAGACCGTCGTCGGCGATAACCGGGAGCGGATTCAGTCGGCATTCCGTCTGGCTGCATCGCGGGCCGACTTCGTCATCGTGACCGGCGGGCTCGGCCCGACGAAGGACGACTTGACCAAGGACGCCCTGGCGGAGCTGTACGGCTTGAGCCTGAAGGTTCACGAGCCGTCGATGGCGAAAATAACCGAGCTGTTCCGCTCGCGCGGACAGGTAATGGTTGAAAGCAACGTGCGCCAGGCGCATGTGCTGGAAGGCTCCGTTCCGCTGCCCAACGACACCGGGCTTGCGGTCGGCGTCGCGCTGACGCAGGGAGAAACGCATTATGTGCTGCTGCCCGGTCCGCCCAAAGAAATGAAGCCGATGTTCGACCGTTACGCCGTCCCCTGGATTCGTTCGGTGATGGGACTTGAGATGTTCCCCTTGCACTCGAAAATGCTCAAGTTCGCCGGCATCGGCGAGTCGCTGCTCGAGCATCGGCTGATCGACCTGATCGACGGCCAGCAGGACCCGACGATCGCGCCTTACGCGAAGGAAGGCGAGGTCGCGATCCGGCTGACGACTAGGGCCGGTTCGACTGAGGAGGCGGAGCGGAAGCTGGCGGCCGTCGAGCGGGAGATTCGCGCCCGAGTCGGCGATCATTTGTACGCCGCCGCGGACGTGCCGCTTGAGCAGGTGGTCGTCGAGCTGCTGGCGCAACGCGGGCGCAAGCTGGCGCTGGCGGAGAGCTGCACCGGCGGGCTGCTGAGCGAAATGATTACCGCCGTTCCCGGCAGCTCGGCCGTCTACAACGGCGGAATCGTCTGTTACACGAACGGAGTGAAGCGGGAGCTGCTGGGCGTGCCCGCCGGGCTGCTCGAAGGGGACGGCGCCCCCGGCGCGATCAGCGCGGAAGCGGCGGCGAAGCTTGCGGAGCAGGCGTTGGAACGGCTCGGCGCCGATTACGCGGTATCCGTAACCGGCGTCGCCGGGCCGTCCGAGTCCGAGGGCAAGCCGGTCGGACTCGTGTACGTCGGCATCGCCGAGCGCGGCCGCCCGGTCGCGGCGGAGAAGCTGCAGCTTTCCGGCGACCGCGGGACGATCCGGCTGCGCGCCGCCAAGCAGGCGCTGTACCGGCTGTGGCTGCGGTTGAAGGCGTAGCCGCAGGCCGGCACGGCCGACGGGAAGCGGGTGGCCGGAATCTGAATGTCCAGGGCAAACGCATTAGAAATTGGAGTGGCGCTGAGCAAGCGGAGGGAGCCCTTTGAATCCTGAAAAAGCGAAGCGGTCGTCCGCAGCCGCTCATTTGCGCCGGTTACGGCTCTAATGCGTTTGCCCGGGTCGTGCGCCATTTTGCTGTTGCCGCCTCGCTGCGTTTGGCTTATAATGGGAGTAATGGAACGGAAGCACCGTAACGATGGCCGGATTGCCTTTGTTGCGGTTTTCTTTTTGCCGCCGAACGCCCGTTCGAAAAAAATGCGAATGTATGTTCGAAAAAAGGTTGGCAAACGGCCGAAAAGAAGGTATGATAGAACTATAAACAATAAAAGGAAGTGAGCAGGTTGTCAGATCGCCGCGCCGCGTTGGAAATGGCCCTTCGTCAAATCGAGAAGCAATTTGGCAAAGGATCGATTATGAAGCTGGGTGAATCGACCCATATGCAAGTGGAGACGGTGCCGACAGGAGCGCTTGCGCTCGATATCGCGCTTGGAGTCGGCGGATTTCCGCGGGGACGCATTATCGAAGTTTACGGTCCGGAATCGTCCGGTAAGACGACGGTGGCGCTGCATGCGATCGCCGAAGTGCAGAAGATCGGCGGACAAGCCGCCTTCATCGACGCCGAGCATGCGCTCGATCCGCTGTACGCCAGCAAGCTGGGCATCAATATCGACGAGCTGCTGCTGTCGCAGCCGGATACGGGCGAGCAGGCGCTGGAAATCGCCGAAGCGCTCGTTCGCAGCGGCGCCGTCGACATTATCGTCGTCGACTCCGTCGCCGCGCTCGTGCCGAAAGCCGAGATCGAAGGGGAGATGGGCGACTCCCACGTCGGCTTGCAGGCCCGCCTTATGTCGCAAGCGTTGCGCAAGCTGTCCGGCGCCATCAACAAGTCGAAAGTGATCGCCATCTTCATCAACCAGCTTCGCGAAAAAGTCGGCGTCATGTTCGGCAACCCGGAGACGACGCCCGGCGGCCGCGCGCTGAAGTTTTACTCCACGATCCGGCTCGAGGTGCGCCGCATCGAGACGATCAAGCAGGGCAACGACATGGTCGGCAACCGGACGCGGATCAAGGTTGTCAAAAACAAGGTCGCGCCCCCGTTCAAGCAAGCCGACCTGGATATTATGTACGGGGAAGGCATTTCGCGCGAAGGCAGCATCATCGATATCGGCACCGAGATGGACATCATCAACAAGAGCGGCGCCTGGTACTCGTTCGAAGGCGAGCGTCTCGGCCAAGGCCGGGAGAACGCGAAGCAATTTTTGAAGGAAAACCCGCAAATCGCTTCCGTCATCGAGAACAAAATCCGCGAAGCGAGCAATATGGCGGCGGCCGTTTTGCCGACCGCTTCCGTCGACGACGAAGAAGAAGATTTGGACGAGCTTGTCGCATTCGAGTAACGTTTGTCCGTTCGAACCGCGGCAGCCATGACCCGATGCGCACCTTCGGCCGGATGAAGGTGCGTATTCGGTTTTTTCGGCAACAGTGGGGGAATGAAGGAGGCGTACGATGAAGATGCCCGGCACCGTCATCACCGCCGTCGAGCGGCACCCGAAGCAAGCAGGCCGATACTTGATCTACCTGGACGGGGAACCGGCCATAACCGTCCACGAGGACGTGCTGATCAAACACCGTCTGCTGAAGGGCGAACGGATCGACGCCGAGCGGCTGAAGCAGGCCGTCGCCGACGAGGAGCAGCAGCAGGCGTGGTCGGACGCGCTGAAGCAGGTCGGCCGCCGTCCCCGCTCGGAGAAAGAAGTGCGGCACTATTTGCGGCGCAAAGGCTATGCGCCCCCGCTCATCGATGCGGTGGTCGACCGGCTGAAGCGGGACCGCTACCTCGACGACGCCGAATTCGCCGCCCAATGGACCGAGCAGCGCATCTACTCGCAGAAGAAAGGGCGGGGCTGGGTCAAGCGCGAGCTGCAGCAAAAAGGGGTTTCGTCCACCGTCATCCGCCGCACGCTCGACCGGATTCCCGCTGAGGAGGAGGAGCGGCTCGCCTTCGAGACGGGAGTGAAGAAGTGGAACGCATCGACCGGATCGATGCCGGACAAAAAGCGCAAAACCGCCGCTTTTCTGCTTCGCCGCGGCTACGCCTCGGCGATCGTCGGCAAGGTGATCCGCCGCATAGCCGAGCAGTACCCGGTCAGCTCCGACGTGGATGCGGACGATGAAAACGGATGGTTCGATGACTGACCGCCCATTGCCGAACGAGCGGGACGGTTGACCGGCTGCAAATATCGGCATCGATTGCCGACTTCATCCTAAACATTCATCTAGCCGAGGGTTTCCTGAAAGTTTCTGGAGCCCTCGGTTTTTTCTTTCATCATCTTTTCTTAGTAATGGTTAAAAGTTATGCTTATAATTCGGTTTTTCGATCATTAAATGGCTTGAATTCACGTTTATTTTAGAAAAGGCGAATATCTTTATACCAAAATGAAAGAAAGTAGGTTATAATCCT
>Ga0310832_101433_pt1 | contig 10479 bp, 7 predicted proteins | sample WT_ome_7_FD_201303 | JGI IMG/M metagenome (GOLD analysis project Ga0310832, IMG submission 201303) | Sorghum-adapted microbial communities enriched on wild type (WT) sorghum from Joint BioEnergy Institute, Emeryville, California, United... ...
CCTGCTCGTCGGCAGCCTGTACGAGCGGACGCAGACGACCGAGGTGCGCAAGCTGGGCGGGCTGGCGGCATCGCTGCCGTTTATGTGCGGTTTCCTCATGCTGGCGGGGATGGCTTCGCTCGGATTGCCGCTATTGTCCGGCTTCGTCAGCGAGTTTCTGGCGTTTCTCGGCCTGTTCGGCAGCATGCCGGTCGTGACGGCCGTCGGCGCGCTGGGCATCATTTTCACAGCCGTTTACGTGCTGCGCGGGGTGCTGAAGGTGAGCTTCGGGCCGCAGCCCGAATCGTACCGTGACCTGCGCGACGCCCGGCTGATCGAAGCGGTGCCGATGATCGCGCTGGCCGCCTTCATCGTCCTGATCGGCGTATACCCGGCCGTGCTCGGCGAGCCGATGCAACAGACGGTAAGCGGCATCGACCAATGGATCAACAATATGGCGAAGATGGGGGGATAGGCCATGGAAGCGTTTGAACGATTGACAGCGGGCGATATCGTCCATCTGGCGCCGGAGTTGACCCTGGTCATCTTTGCCGTCCTGCTGACGCTGGTCGACCTGATCTTGCCGCGTCGGGTGAGCCGGACGATGCTCGGCTGGCTCGCCATCGCCGGCGTCGTCGTGGCGGCCGCATTCGTCATTGGAGACATCCGGGCGCTCAATCCGCTGAACGAATCGACGCAGACGGCCGAATCCGCGGCAGCGACCGTTTTGCTCGGCGGCAGCTGGCGCATCGACGATTTCGCCAATCTGTTCAAGCTCTTGTTCCTGGCCGGAACGGCGCTCGTCCTGCTGATGAGCATCGGTCACGTGCGCGAGGAAGAAATTCCGCACAAGGGCGAATTTTACTATCTGTTCCTGCCGGCGACGATCGGGGCGATGGTGATGGCATCCTCCGGCGACCTGATCACGCTGTATGTCGGGCTGGAGCTGCTCAGCATCACGTCTTACGTGCTCGTCGGCATGCGCAAAAGAAGCTATGCGTCCAATGAAGGGGCGTTCAAGTACGTCGTCATGGGCGGCATCTCGTCCGCCATTATATTGTACGGCATGTCGTTTTTGTACGGCATGTCGGGCTCGACCCATCTCGGGGAAATCAACCAGGCGTTGTCTTCCGGCTATGCCTCGTTCGAGCCGCTGATCTATGTGTCGTTCTTCCTGCTGCTTGCCGGTTTCGCGTTCAAGATCGCCGCGGCACCGTTCCACATGTGGGCGCCGGACGTCTACCAGGGAGCGCCTACGCCGGTAACCGCCTATCTGGCGGTCGTGTCCAAAGCCGCCGGCTTCGCGATCACGTTCCGCGTGCTGTACAGCGTGTTCGGGCTGGGTGGTTTGCGCGAGACGAACCTTCACCCCGACGTGCTGCTCTCGATCATGGTGCTGGCCGCAGCAGCGATGATCGTGGGCAATTTCGTGGCGCTGCGCCAGCGCAACATGAAGCGGCTGCTCGCCTATTCGGGGATCGCCAACGCCGGGTATTTGCTCGTGCCGATCGGCACCGAATTCGGCATCGTGCATTACTCCAACTTCACGGAAATGTTCTTCTACATGATCGCTTACTTGTTCATGAACATCGGCGCCATTGCCGTGTACATGATCGTGAGCGAATCGACGCAAAGCGAGAACATGTCCGCCTTTGCCGGATTGTACTACCGGGCGCCCGCCACGGCGGCGGCGATGGTCGTCCTGCTGCTGTCGTTGGCGGGGTTGCCTGTGACCGGCGGTTTCTTCGGGAAGCTGTACATTTTGCTCGGAACGCTGCAAGTGCACCAGTACTGGCTCGCCGCCGTCATGATCGGAACGAGCGTTATCTCGTTCTATTACTACTTCAGCATTATCCGGCAAATGTTCATGCGTTCGGAGGCGTCGGATACGCCGATCCGTTCGTCGGTCACCGCCCAGATCACGGTGTGGGCATGTACCGCGGTGACGCTGGCCACCGGCTTCTTCCCGCATGTGGTGCTGCGCTACATCGAAAGCATCTTCAGTATTACGAACGATTTGTTCATTCAATAGGCGGCATATCCGGTTCGTTCGGATTTTGCCGTGGGATCGATCGCAATAGCCGATTGCAGGGAGCCTCTCCGTGGGAAGCGGAGGGGCTTCCATTTTTTTCATCACCATTTTGCCGGATTCTTTCCGGTCCGGAAGCAGGGATGGCCCCTTTCGGCGGCGAATTCATATAGTTCGTGCACCAAAAGACTTTTTGAATGAAAAGGAAACCGCTATGAACAGAAGACGGAAGTCCGCCGGCTGGATCATCCTGCTGACGGTTTTACTTGCAACCGCATCATTCCATTATCCGTACGAGCCTGCAAAGGCGGACGGCGCGCAGGCCGGGGGCGAGCAACGATCCCTGACGCATGCGGAAGAACCGGCCGATTCATGGATTGTGAAATGGCGCGGCGAGCCGGACCCAACTTTCGCCGAATCCAGCGTTGTGCTGCGCGCTTATGATGCGAGCCGCGTCTATGTGGCGAGGCCGTCAGACGGCCGGGAACCGGCCGAATGGCTGGATCGGTGGAAACGGTCGCCGCAGATCGAATATATCGTACCGAACCGTGAGGTGCGGATCGCCGCGGCTACGAACGACCCGTTCATCGACCGGCAAACGTATTTGCAGCAAACCCATGCCGTCGATGCGTGGAGCGAGGTGAACCGCAGCGATTCGATCGTCGTGGCGCTTGTCGATACGGGCGTCGATCTCGACCATCCCGACTTGAAGGACAACCTCGTGACCGGCGTCAACTTGATCCAGCCCGGGCAGCCGCCGCGGGACGACAACGGGCACGGGACGAACGTGGCCGGTGTGATCGCCGCGGTCGGGAACAACGGAAAAGGCGTGGCCGGCATGCTGTGGAAGACGAGCATTATGCCGATCAAGGCGCTGGAGCCGAGCGGACGGGGGGACGAGGACAAGCTCGGGGAAGGGATTCGTTACGCCGTCGACCACGGCGCGGACATTGTCGTGTTGTCCGTCGGGCTGCTGCGCAACGACTCCTTCTTGCAGGAAATCGTCCAGTACGCGGAAGATCACGGCGTATTGCTGATCGCCGCCAGCGGCAACGACGAAGGCCGCAACATTCGTTACCCTGCCGCTTACCCCACCGTTTTGGCCGTTGGAGGCATCAAGGAAAACAACGCCATCGCGGAACGCGCCAATTACGGCCCCGAACTCGATCTGGTGGCGCCTTGGTCGGTCTTTACAACGGCGGTCGGCGGGAGATACGAATACCGCGACGGCACGTCGATGGCTGCGCCCCAGGTGGCGGCCGCGGCGGCGATGATTTGGACGAAATATCCGGATTTGAAAGTTCACGAGGTGCGCAATTTGTTGCGCCAAACGGCGGACGACGTCGGAGATGCCGGGTGGGACGAGCGCACCGGCTACGGGCTGCTGCGGGTGGACCGCGCCTTGACGGAGCCGTACCGGACGGATATGTATGAGCCGAACGACGATCGGCAGAATGCCAAGCCGTTCTCGATCAGCCGCATGATTTCGGCGGAGCTCACCGGGGGGGCGGACGCAGACTGGTTCGCGATTGACGTTCCGTACGACGGGACTTTGCATGTGCAGTTGCTGTCGGATCAACCCGCTCCGTCCGAAGTGAAGCTGACGCATACGGGATACGACGGCGTGACGACGAAAGCAGTCTCCCCGGGGGAGACGCTCGATTTCGGGGTGCGCAAAGGCCGGAACTGGATCGCGCTGCAATTTGCATCCGGCGCCGAGACGGCGGCATGGACGTACCGGTTGTCGAGCTCGTTCTCGATCTACTCCGATCCGTTCGAAGAGAACGATCGGCAGTATATGGCGTATAAGCTGGCGCCCCGCAATCAAACGGTAACGGGGACGTTCCATGCGGAAGACGACAAAGATTGGTACGCCGTAACGTTCGAGCAGTCGGGAAAGGTCAAGGTGAAGGTGACGCCCGACACGAAGCGGATCGATCCGATTTTGACGGTGGAAAAGCAAGGCGAGCGCGCCATGACGATCGACGACAACGAAGACGGGGAGCCGGAGTCGTATGCGTTCGAGGTGTTTCCCGGCACGTATTATTTTCAGGTGTCCAAGCTGATGCCCGATCCGGCCAACGGCGAATACGCGTTCGAGCTGCAATACGAGCCGCTCTATATCGATCCGAACGAACCGAACGATCGCTCGTTCCAGGCTACGGTCATCGGGATGGATGCCGTTTACGAAGGCGTCTTTGACCGTGCGTCGGACGTCGATTATTTCAAATTCAATCTGTCCGCCCGCAGTCTGGTCCGGCTGTCGGTAGCCGGCATTCCTGCGGACCGCGAAGTAACCTTGGCGCTGCAAAGCGGCGGACTTGTGCCGATCGCGCAGTCGGCGAATTCGCCGGGGGCGAGCGCCGTGTCGATGGATATTCCGCTCGATCCGGGGACGTATTACGTCCGTCTGAGCGCAAGCGACACGATCCAGGACCGGATGTACGAGCTGAAGGTGCATGCCGATCCGCTGATCGCCGGCTTTGTCGATATTGCCGGCCACTGGGCGCAAGGGGCGATCGCCGATCTGGCGAATCGAGGCATCGTGAGCGGATACGGTGCGTATACGTTCGGGCCGGATCGGAAAATTAGCCGGGCCGAAGCCGTCACGTTGATCGTCAAGGCGTTCGGCTACACGAAGCGGCGGAATCCAGGTTTCACCGACCTCCCGCCTAACCATTGGGCGTACGACAGCGTGTCTAAAGCGGTCCAGGCCGGGGTCGTGCAAGGCTATCCCGACGGACGTTTCGATCCGGACGGCCAGCTAAGCCGGGTGGAAATGGCGTCGCTGTTCGCCGAGGCGCTGGGCATCGCCGGCAAGCTGCGGGGCAACGTGCCCTTCGCCGATCTTCCGGCGGATCATTGGGCGGTGCCGATTTTGAAGCAGCTGAAGGCGGAAGGTTGGATCGAGGGCTACGCGGACGGTACGTTCCGGCCGGATGAGCCGACGACTCGCGCGGAATTCGTCGCCTTGCTGAGCCGCATCCTTCACCGATAAACGCATGAAAGGAAGGGAACGCCGTGGAGCCAGCACAATCGCTCGAATATTCGCTCGGACTGACCGGTCTCCTCTCCATTCTGGTGGCGCTTGTCTGTATGGCGCTGGCATGGTGGGCGCTGCAGCAATTCCGTTTCGATCTGTTTCTGAAGCAGCCGAAAAGTCCGGCGGCGAAAATGCTTCAGGTGCTTCTCGCGATCGCGCTCGGCTATCAAGTCGCCCGCTTTGTGCTTGATTACTTCAACTGGTCGAACATGCTCAAGGGGATGTTTTGAGCGGGGGCAAGAATAATAGGGTTGCCCGATGTCAACAATGGTAATGCATCGGTCATGAAGCGCGGGTCGATCCGTATCCTTTTGAGAGCGACCGTTCCAAACGGAGGTGCGGCTGCGAAACCTTTAGCTGTGTGCGGGTATGCGGCCGGTCGATCCGGCCGCTTTCAGGCCGCCGGCCAGGGTGTACCATTGAACGTTGTGCGTGATGGGGGTTCCGTGCTGCCGATGTCGGACACCAACTCTCAAGAAGCGCGGAGGGGGAACAAGATGAGCAGAATTATCGTCCGCGGCGGCAAACGATTGTCGGGCAAGGTCAAGATCAGCGGGGCGAAAAACGCCGTGCTTCCGATTATTGCGGCATCGATATTGGCTGCGGAGGGCGAGAGCGTCATTCACGACGCACCGCCTCTCGAAGATGTCAAGACGATCAGCCATGTGTTGAAATCATTGGGTGTTCAAGTCCAGTATCGCGATGAAACGATTCGGATCGATGCCGGGCGGATTACGTCCTGCGAAGCGCCCTACGAATGGGTGCGCAAAATGCGGGCGTCGTTCCTCGTCATGGGACCGCTGCTCGCGCGCGAAGGGCGGGCACGGATCGCCCTGCCGGGAGGATGCGCCATCGGGACGCGGCCGATCGACCAGCATTTGAAAGGCTTCGAGGCGATGGGCGCGGAAATCGGATTCGGCCAAGGCTATATCGAGGCGAGAACGAAGGGCAGGCTGAAGGGCGCCAAAATTTATTTGGACGTCGCCAGCGTCGGCGCCACCGAGAACATCATGATGGCGGCCACGATTGCGGAAGGGACGACGATTATCGAGAACGCCGCCCGGGAGCCGGAAGTCGTCGATTTGGCCAACTTTTTGAATGCGATGGGCGCCCGCATCCGGGGAGCCGGAACCGGCGTCATCCGCATCGATGGCGTTGACAAACTGACCGGCACTGTACATACCGTCATACCGGACCGGATCGAAGCGGGGACGTTCATGATCGCCGCGGCGATTTCCGGCGGCTCGTTGTTTATAGAAGGAGCGATCGCCGATCACCTGCGCCCCGTCATTTCCAAGCTGCAGGAGATGGGCGTCACGATCGACGAGGACGAGAACGGCCTGCAAATCGGTGTCCACCGGCCGCTTCGCGCCGTGGATGTGAAGACGTTGCCGTATCCGGGATTTCCGACCGACATGCAGGCGCAAATGATGGCGCTGCTCGCCGTCTCCGACGGCACCGGCATCGTGACGGAGACCGTCTTCGAAAACCGCTTTATGCATGTCGAGCAGTTTTGCAACATGCAAGCGAACATCAAAGTCGACGGGCGCACCGCCATTGTGAGCGGCGGCTCCCGATTGCGGGGCGCCAAAGTATGCGCCACCGACTTGAGGGCGGGTGCGGCGCTCATTTTGGCCGCGCTGGCGGCGGAAGGGGAAACCGAAATCACCGGCGTCCACCATATCGACCGGGGGTATGTCGACATCGAGCGCAAGCTGCGCGAGCTGGGCGCGGACATTCGCCGCGTCGAGCCGGCGGAGGAGCCGGAGCCGGTCGCCAGCCACGAGATGAAGCTGTTTACCGTCCAGCCGACTTGGGCTTGACGGCGAGTCGGCAATCGGTGTACATAACGCTTGAAAAAAGAGGCTTCGGAGTGCGGAATAGGGCTCCGGGGCCTTGCGTTTTTTGGGGGTCTGGCTCACTCGCGGAATAGGTTCGGTCAAACGGTGCGTTGCCGCCCGGCCTGTCCGCGAATCTTTTTCGAAAATGCCCAAATCCGTTCTACTCTCTTCCATTTTCTCATAGGATAACGATATACGAAGATTGGAAAATCGGCCGCCAGAAGCCGAAAACCCGTTTGGAGGAACCCTATGAGAAACCGCGTATCCGCTATGAACTGGATGCCGCCCGCCGCCGCTATCGCCTTCCTGCTCGTTGTGATCATGGTCCTGCCCGGCATTCTAGTAAAGCGGATCGACGGAAGCGATCCGTCCGGCTCCGCGGCCGCCGGCCATGTGGAGCTGGTGCAACAGGCCGATCCTTTGATCGTCCCGGTTTACTTGACCCAGGAGCGGAAGGTGGACCGGATCCCGCTGGAAACGTACGTCCGCAACGTGCTCGCCGCCGAAATGCCGGCCGAATTCGAGCTGGAAGCGCTGAAGGCGCAGGCGATCGCCTCGCGCACGTACATCGTCAAGCGGTGGCTGGACGGCGATGTCTCGCAAGTGCCGGTACCGGATGCGCTCGTCACCGATACGGTGGCGCATCAGGCGTATGTGACCGAAGAGCAGATGAAGAAGAACTGGCCGGGACCTGCGTACACGGAGCGTTTGGACAAGCTGAACCGCGCCGTCAACGAGACGGCCGGGTTGATCGTGACGTACCGGCGCAAGCCGATCCAGGCCGCCTTTTTCTCCACGAGCAACGGCTACACGGAAAATTCCGAGGACTATTGGCGGGACTACATTCCGTACTTGCGCAGCGTGCCGAGCCCGTGGGACAAGGAGCTGTCCCCCCGCTATACGGCCACCGTGAAGATGAGCCTGCAGGACTTCGCCAAACGTCTCGGCATCGAGTCCGTCTCCGCGCTTTCCCGCAGCGGCGGCATGAAGGTGCTGTCCACGACCGCCGGGCACCGGATCAAGTCGATGGTGGCAGGAGGCAAGACGTTTACCGGCCGCGAAGTGCGGGAGAAGCTGGAGCTCAACTCGTCGCAGTTTACGTGGCGCATAACCGGCTCCGACATTGAAATTACGACTTTCGGCTATGGCCACGGCGTCGGCATGAGCCAGTGGGGCGCCAACGGCATGGCCAAGGAAGGCCGGTCCGCCGAAGACATTCTCAAATATTACTATCAGGGCGTCGAAATCGAGGACATCTCTTCCGTGGCGGCCCAGGCACGGGCGCCGCAGTAGACCGGCAGGCAGACGTGTTATGAAAATCTTGCACGGGGACGGGTGCAGTCTTGCAAAGCTGCAAAACTCGTTTTTGGACATGCGGCTTCGGAAATCGGCTTTTCGCAAGGGACTTCTAGGAATCTTTTCTATCACTCATGTTTAAAACCTATGGAACTGGCAACAATGGTGACTGAGGTGATATAAACATGAGTGACCAAAACCAAGACAAAGAGCTGCAAGTCCAAGAGAGCGCTCCTCAATCGAACGAAGGAGCCGTAAAGCCTTCCCGCTGGAAGCGGATGATGGCCAAGAAGTGGGTTTTCCCGGCGACGTACATGGCAGCTGCGGCAATCATCCTAACGTTAATGTGGGTCTACACGGACTCGGGCTCGAAAAACTTGTCCGAGACCGAGCTCGGACTCGATCTCTCCAAGTCGCAGACCGTGACCGACTCCACCAACAAGCCGGACGCGCTTGCCGTTAACGCGCAGGCTGAAACGATGCAGTGGCCGGTGAAAGACCGCAACGAAGTGGAAGAAGTGCTGCAATATTTCGACAGCAACGCTTCCAGCGAAGTGCGCCAGGCGGCCATGATCGAGTACGGCGATACGCTGACTCCGCACGTCGGCGTCGACTTCGCCCGCAACGACGATCAGCCGTTCGAGGTCGTCGCCGCGCTGAGCGGCAAAGTGACGAGAGTGGACAACGATCCGGTTGTCGGCAAACTGGTGGAAATCACGCATGCCGACGGAACGGTCACGATCTACCAAAGCTTGGCCGACGTCAAAGTGGCCAAGGGCGTGGACGTGAAGCAAGGCGACGTGATCGCCACCGCCAGCCGCAGCGAGCTGGAGAAGGAACTGGGAACCCACGTTCACTTCGAAGTGCGGCAGAACGGTGCGCCCGTCAATCCGGAAACACTGATTGCCGACAAGTAAGCTGTCAGCAAGCGTACGCAGTCGCCCAGGGAAGCAGAAGGAAATGCCTTCTGCTTTTTTTCTTTTTCGCAAAAATTTGAACGCCCGAAGCTTGTCAGGCTTGGAAACAAAGAATATATGGCCCCGCCCCTCATATAATGTACCAAACCAACTCGAGTAGGGAGGCGAGGGGCGTGCACGATTACATCAAGGAGCGCACGATCAAGATCGGGCGCAGTCTTGTGGAAACCCGTCAAACCGTTCGCACGATAGCCAAGGAATTCGGGGTATCCAAGAGCACCGTCCATAAAGATTTGACGGAACGGCTGCCCGAGATCAATCCGGAATTGGCCAACCAGGTGAAAATGATTCTGGAGTACCATAAGTCGATCCGGCACTTGAGAGGAGGAGAAGCGACCAAGGTCAAATACAAGCGCAACCGCCAAAAGCATGCCGATCATCTGGTCACGGCCCGATAAGCTACGGTCCCCTCAAATTCGCACGGAAAAGAGGAATTTTGAAAACAATGTCGAATTTAGTATACTTATGTTGATTACATAGGTATCGAACGGATGGTTCGCCGTCGGACGAACGACGGCCCACTCATGTGGCGGTGGGCATGGCCCCGTAATGCTCTCGGGAGGATGTAGGAAGGATGTTCAGCAAAGATATCGGTATTGATCTTGGCACGGCCAACGTACTCATTCATGTCAAAGGCCGGGGTGTCGTATTGGATGAACCTTCCGTGGTGGCGATTGAAAGCGACACGAAACGAGTGCTGGCTGTAGGCGAAGAAGCCCGGCGGATGGTGGGACGCACACCCGGCAACATTGTCGCGATTCGTCCTCTGAAAGACGGAGTCATCGCCGATTTTGAAATTACCGAGCTGATGCTCAAGCATTTCATTATGAAAGTCGGCGGAAAACGTTGGTACTCGCGCCCGCGCATTTTGATTTGCGCACCGACCAACATCACTTCCGTAGAGCAAAAGGCGATTCGCGAGGCCGCGGAACGAAGCGGCGCGCGCGAAGTGTTTTTGGAAGAGGAGCCGAAGGCTGCCGCAATCGGGGCTGGAATGGACATATTCCAGCCTAGCGGCAATATGGTGGTCGATATCGGAGGAGGAACTACGGATGTCGCCGTGCTTTCCATGGGCGACATCGTAACATCCTCTTCCATTAAAATCGCCGGGGACAAATTCGACGAAGCGATCATGCGATACATCAAGTCCAAGTACAAGCTGCTGATCGGAGAACGGACTTCCGAGGACATCAAGATCAAGATCGGAACGGTGTATTCGGATTCGCGCAAAGAGGAGATGGACATTCGCGGGCGGGATATGGTGACGGGTCTGCCGCTCACGGTGACCATCCGATCGGACGAAGTGAAGGACGC